>Ga0209598_10000574_pt1 | contig 29849 bp, 24 predicted proteins | sample M_140807_EF_Meta_FD_187317 | JGI IMG/M metagenome (GOLD analysis project Ga0209598, IMG submission 187317) | Freshwater microbial communities from Lake Montjoie, Canada to study carbon cycling - M_140807_EF_MetaG (SPAdes) (version 2) | ecosystem: Environmental > Aquatic > Freshwater > Lake...
TGCTCAGCCAGTTCCTTCTTTCCGCGTGGCATTGGTTGCCTCCCTTGGTTTGCTCCACCCCCAGATTCTCTCTCTGGGAGTGGTGCCGTTTAGGGGGGCAGGTCACAATCCCGCCTTGGCATTGGAGAAAGATGCCGAAGGAAGAACGGGAGGGCATTCGACAAAGCGCACTGCATGAGGAAGTGAGATGAGATCGAAAACAACGCTGCATCTGCTTGTATGGGTGGCCGTTGCCGTTGCTATCGTGCCCGCGGCGGGCGACACCATCACAACCAAGGTCGGTGATACCATCCGCGGTACAGTGCGGCAGTTCCGCCACAACCATCACGCCACTGCCATTAGTGCGTTCGTCGTCGAGGGCGATGGCGAGGAGCAGACGATCCCGCTGCACAAGATCGAGACGATTACGTTTGAGCCGCGTACGCAACAGGCTGCGCCGGGAGTTGCTGACCGAACATCGACTAGATCATCGGCGCGGCAATCGATGGTCAGCCAAGGTGAATCGGACAGGCCAGAGTCGGACAGCGGCGGGTACTGGCTCACGACCTCATCGGGCAGGCGACACAACGCGAGCTGCCGCTACTACAATTCAAGCAAGGGAAGACCGTGCGGGCCAAACGAGGGAACAGCATGCAAGGTTTGCGGCGGGTAGCGGACGCCATTCCCCCTCGCTGCCCTTAGCCCAGCGACCTGACCTGCGCTCGTTTCTGAAAAACGCAGGTTTGCGTTACCAGAGCGGCCCAAAAGCGTGAGTTACCCCGGCGGTAATTGACCCCCCCGCCTATACTTGATATCCTTGTGGAGGAGGGGTTAGGTAGTCCCGCGGTTCATATCTGACCACACATTTTATCACTTTGGAGAGCATTTCATGCGCCTAGGTTTTGATTGGCTCAAGACGATTCGCTTCAGCCAAGCGCTCCGGAGCACGATCGCCAAGGCCGTAGTCGCCGGATCTTCTCTCCTCGGAGCGGAGAAAGTCGCCTCGCATGTGGCTCACCCGGATACCGCGACGGCCATTGACGCAACGATCGTTAATAGATCGCAGAAGAAAGCGAAGTTGGTGCTTCAAAGCCCCTCGTCTATGAAGGCTAGTTTCGCGCATTCGTCTCACCGTTCTCATTCATCTCATTCATCTCACCGCTCGCATTCGTCTCATCGATCCTCGCTGATGTCCTAGCCACGGTCCGCTTTGAGCCGAGGATGCTATTGCGATGGCTACGCCTCAGTTGAGCATGACGTTAGGGGCGCACTCCATGGCGCTGCGAGTAGACGAGTCAATCTATCCGCGGGCTGCCATTGCTAGGGCAGCGTTTCGATTCTCCGACAGAGCATCCTGTCTTCTCGCCTACGACGACGAGTTTACGGCAGTCATATGGGTGACCTTTTTTGCAAAGGATGAAACACTGGATCTGCCGGCGATGGCACGCGAGTTTGCTGACGAGTTGCTAGACCAGCAACTCCGACTCCAACTGGAATCGGGATTCAGCGATCTCCGACTACTGATCACCGCGCAAGCTTTCTCAGAGGGAAACCTCCTTAATCCGGACGATGACACAACAGACTTTCGACTTGATCCACGAAATATCGGACGCGCTCGCTAACAACGCCAGCACAGTTCGCGTGCCAGTCTCCCGAGCTATTTACGGCGAGCTGGATTCGATCTGCATTGGCGATTTCGCATGCAACGCTCAGCCTTTGGTAAGTCTCAACACCCCCGGCCGACAGATAGCAGAAATCAGGCGATCGCCTGACACGCCACTCAGGCATTCCTGCTTCGCGTTCTTGGATCATCTTCTGACGCGTCTTGCTACGGATTAAGAAAGTGCGCCGCTTTCAACCGCTTGAAGCTTTTCAGCCGGATGGCGGTGAGTCCAAATACCGCCCGCTACCATTCCGTTTCATGAGATGGCGGAATGGGCGAGTGTTTGTCTCTACCGACTCCGGTGAATGGGCTTTCCTGAGCGGTGCCGACTTCTCGGCCTTCGTCGCCGGAGCACTCCGCCCGCACTCCCCGGCCTACCAAGAGCTGAAGAGCAAACATCTGTTGGCGGATGGTTCACTGCTCGCTCCGATTGCCGCGACCGCGACAAAGCTTCGGACAAAGTACTCGTTTATGGATGGCTTCACTGGCCTCCATATGTTCGTCGTTTCACTTCGATGCGATCACAGCTGCCCGTACTGTCAAGTGTCTCGCGTTACGACTGAGAAGTCGAGATTTGACATGTCCCCGGAGACGGCAGCGGCCGGCGTTGACTGGGTGTTTAAATCGCCATCTCCACACATAAAAATTGAGTTTCAGGGTGGCGAGCCACTCCTTAACCTTGATCGCATCCGACAGGTTGTCCAGCTCGCAAAGCAGCGCAACCAGACTGAGGGCCGCGACCTGCAGTTCGTAGTTACGACGAATCTCTCCCAGGTCACGGATGAAGCCATTAGTTTCATTAGCGACAATGACGTGTATGTATCCACCTCACTTGACGGCCCCGAATGGCTCCACAATGCGAATCGGCCGCGACCCGGCAACGATAGTCATTCTCGGATGACTGCGAATCTTGATCGGATGCGCAAAGCAGTTGGGTCGGAGCGGATTGCCGCCTTAATGACAACGACCGCACTGAGCCTGGAACACCCGGAAGAGATTGTTGACGAGTATGTTCGCCTTGGATTCGGCGAAATATTCATTCGGCCGATCAGTCCATACGGCTTTGCCGTGAGACCGAAAACGGCCAATCGCTATGAGGTCGATAGATTCCTTGAGTTTTTCAAGCGATGCCTGAATCGCGTTTTCTATTGGAACGAACGGGGCACCCGGCTTATCGAATCATACTCGCAACTACTTGCGAGAAAGCTCCTAACGCCATTCCCGACTAGGTACGTTGACCTCCAGCACCCGGCAGGCACCGGCATATCCGCGATCGTCTACAATTACGACGGTGACGTATATGCGTCGGACGAGGGGCGGATGCTCGCCGAGATGAAGGATTACACGTTCAGGCTCGGAAACTTGCACAACGACGACTACGCAAGCGCGCTAGGCGGACCACACCTTCGGAATATCATCGCCTCCTCATGCCTCCAGACAGTTCCGCAGTGCAGTTCATGCGCTTACATGCCGTTCTGTGGCTTCGATTCAGCATACAACATCGCAACGCAGAACGATCTAATTGGCCATCGGCCAACGAGCGGTTTTTGCCGAAAGCAAATGGGACTATTTGACTACGTCCTCGGGATCTTGGATGGCCCCGACTGCCCTCGAAAGGAGGCCCTCGTAGAGTGGGCGGTCTGCTAACGTGATTCGTCTCTCCACAAAAGGCGTTGTACACGGCGAAGGAGCACCGTTGGTCGCCAAGGTGTTCCGCATCAACTCCGACGCAGAGGGGTGCTCGCCCTGTGTGCGAATCGCTTCCAATGAGCGCGAACTGGCAACAGCGACGGGGGCAGCGGGATGGCTTTGTGAAGGCGTTGTTAGCGAGGACTTTAAGAGCCGTATTCGCGGAGACCTACTCGTCTCTGAAGTTCCGTGTGACCACCTTGCGGACGGCGACGTTGTAGCTATAGAACCGAGCGGCCGTGTGCGAACTGTTTTCCGGCGCGGATCGCCTAGCAATACACTGTTTGCGACTGAGCGATGCAACAGTTTCTGCTTGATGTGCTCGCAGCCTCCCCGTCCGGTGCAGGATCAGTGGCGAGTTCGCGAAATGCTCGCCACTGTGGATTTGGCAGACGAAGATGTTCAAGAGCTCGGGATCAGTGGCGGCGAGCCCACCCTCCTCGGCGACGGCTTCTTGGAGGTTGTCACACGCTGTCGGGATCGCTTGCCGCGAACGGCGCTTCACGTGCTCACCAACGGACGGCTGTTCCGATACGCAGGACTCGCTGACGCGCTGGGAAGTATTGGTCACCCAGACATCATGCTTGGCATACCTGTCTATTCAGACTTGGACTACCAACATGACTACGTCGTCCAATCGCCCGGCGCCTTTGAGGACACATATCTTGGCCTGCATAATCTGGCAAAGGCGAGCGTGCCGATAGAAATCCGCGTCGTAGTTCATCGATCCACCTATGCTCGCCTTGAGCACCTTGCGCAATTCATTTATAGGAACTTTCCGTTTGCGGCTCACGTAGCTTTCATGGGCTTGGAGAAGACGGGGTTCGCGATCGCTAACTGGGGGGGGCTCTGGGTCGACCCAGCAGACTACATGCCGGAGTTGTGCCGTGCTGTCGCCTCTCTTGCAGCTCGGGGCATGAACGTGTCGCTTTATAACCATCAACTCTGCACTGTACCTTCTGAGTATTGGAAGTTCTGCCGCCGATCGATTTCCGACTGGAAGACTGACTATGTGAAAGAATGCACACACTGCGCCTTGCGCGATGAATGCTGTGGCTTCTTCACGTTCAACCTTCCCGATGCCGTTAGTCGCATGATCTCGCCAGTCACGGCCAAGACGAGCGAGGGTGTAATAGATACGGGCCATTCGGGCGGATGATTGCTTCGGTTCGCAAGTCCACTTTCATTCCGCCGTCCAAGTCATTGCGTGAACCGCTCTCGTGCCGGTTTCGGCGGCATCGCGTGGAGTGTCTCCGGTCGGGGTTACGCCACTCCCTCCGGTACACCACGCTATCGGATCCCCAACTCTCTCAAGAGAACTGGTACAGAAACTGGGAGGGGGTCAGCGGGCACGCGGCCCTTCGCGGCCGAGAATGTCGCCCTTGGACGGGGCCTAGGCCCCGTCCACACGGTGACTGTGGAAACACCTCTGGCGAGGGGTTACGATAGATCTGTTATTTTTGCCCCTCTAGTCGGAGCCTTCCCATGAAAAGCACTGCCGTTGCCGTCTGTTGCTGTGTTGTCTGCTGGTCTCCCGTCCTGGCGGAAGACTTTGCAGAAGTCGTGAAAGCAGTTCGCGATTCGGTGGTGCGGATCGAGGTGTCTGGGCCCCAAGGCGAAAGACTGGGGTCCGGATTCATTGTTCGCGAAGATGGGATCATCGCGACCAATTTCCATGTCATCGACGATGCAGCCAAGGGGAAGGTCGTCTTTGAAGACGGCCGTTCATTCGACATCGCGGGGATGCTTGTCGAGAGGCGGGATCACGACATGGTTCTCCTGAAAACCACTACGAATGAAAAGTTGCCCGTACTTCCGCTCTGCGAAAGCCTCCCTGAGCAAGGCGAGGACGTTTTCACGTTCGGCAACCCTAAGGGTCTTCGTTTCGTTGTCAGTCGAGGGATCGTGAGCGCTGTGGCGGACACGGCAGAACTGATGACGAGCGACCAAGGCCTGGCTCGCGAACTGAAGGCCAGCTACTCACCGGATGCGACGTGGATTCAAACGGATGCGCCTATCTCGGGGGGCAACAGCGGAGGCCCGCTGATCAACATGAAAGGCCAAGCCGTCGGGATCAACACCTGGCATCGCACCGATGGCCAGAATCTGAATTTCGCTGGCTCTGTACTGACGCTTAGGAAGATGCTGAAGGTGGCAGTAGATACGCCCTTGCCTCTACCTAAGGCGCGAGCGGGGATGGATCAGGCGTCTATCACCCCAAATCCAGACTTCCCGAAACACGCGACCCGTGATCGTATCTCGCTTCCCACGAAAAAAGTTCTTGATTTCAGCATTTTTTCTAAGAGTGCGACGCTGTTGTCCGACTACGATCGGGCACAGATGCAGTCGGCGGGTGCATTTTCGATCGAGTACCCTAGTGGGAAGCCATTTGCCTTGCTCCAGCATCAGTCCGGCAAGCTTCACGGTATTTGCTGCGCCCAGCATGAAAATGGCAATGCGATGCTGATAGGTCGTTATGTGAAGGGAGAGCGGACAGGGAACTTTCGGATGGCTTCCGACGATGGTCAGCCATTGCTTGACGCTCAATATGTAGGGGACGATAAGGATGGCTTCTCCTGTTTTTATGGAGATGGATCGCCTCTCTTGGTGCAGGAGTGCTCAAAGGGCAAGCCTGTATGGAGCCACCGTCTTGAAGACTATGAGGTTGTCGAGAGCCTGAACCATAAGAGCAGCGATGCCGACAAAGGCTCCGAGAAGATGAGATCGGCTCTCGACTCCCTGGCTGATTTTGAGAGAAAACTCAAGACCAACGAAGTGAAGGTTAAGAAACTCGTTAAGGAACTTGAAGACGATATCCGTAAGCATAGGGCTGCGATACGCGGGGCCCACAGCCAGCAGATGATCCAACAGCGGATCAACGCTAGGGCGGCCGAGAATGCGGCTTTGATCAATGGGTTGAAGAGCGCGGCTGGTTTCTAATCCAGAGGCTTCAATTACGTTAGTCAACTCCCCATCGCTGGGATCTTTCCGAGATCGATTTCGCCCTTCGCTGCCCATCCTTTTCTGCCCTCGGGGACGGCTGGTCTGAAGGCCTCGGAGAGCTGGACTTGACCTGCCCCCCTTAAACGGCACCACTCCCAGAGAGAGAATCTGGGGGTGGAGCAAACCAAGGGAGGCAACCAATGCCACGCGGAAAGAAGGAACTGGCTGAGCAGATCATCCCCAAGCTACGAGAGGTCGAAGTTGAGGTGGGAAGAGGCAAGACCGTCCTGGAGGCGGTCAAGAAGATCGGCGTGACGGAGCAGACCTACTATCGCTGGAAGAAGAAGTTCGGTGGGCTTCGGATCGACCAGGCGAAGCGTCTGAAGGACCTTGAGAAGGAGAATGCCCGGCTGAAGCGGCTCCTTGCTGATGCGGAACTCGACAAGGCGATTCTTCGAGAGGCTGCATCGGGAAACTTCTGAGCCTGGCGAAGCGGCGGCGAGCGGTCGAGCACGTCAGAGGTGTTCTTGGCCGTGATCGACTTAGCGAACGCCGGGCATGTCGAGTGCTGGGGCAACATCGGAACACGCAGCGTCGGCAACGCCACGTTCCAGATGATGAGCCCCGTCTTGTGACGCGGATCGTATGGCTGGCCTGCGAGTATGGCCGCTATGGATACCGCAGAATTACGGGCCTATTGCACTGGGAGGGATGGCGGGTGAACCACAAGCGAGTGGAACGGATCTGGCGGGAGGAGGGGCTGAAGGTGCCTAAAACGCAGCCCAAGCGAAGGCGGCTGTGGCTGAATGATGGGTCGTGCATCCGCTTGCGGCCGACGCATCGCAATCATGTGTGGAGCTACGACTTCGTGGCCGACCGCACCTCGGATGGTCGCCCGATCCGGATGCTCACAATCGTGGACGAGTTCACCCGGGAATGCCTGGCGATCGATGTTGCCAAGAGGCTCACGAGCGAGGACGTTCTCGAACGGCTGAGCGACCTGTTCGTCCACAGGGGTGTACCGGAACACATCCGCAGCGACAACGGGAGCGAGTTCACCGCCAAGTGTGTCCGGGAGTGGCTGGGGCGAGTTGGCGTGAAGACGTTATTCATCGAGCCGGGTTCACCGTGAGAGAACGGCTATGTGGAAAGCTTCAACGGGAAGCTCCAGGACGAGCTGCTGGCACGCGAAGCGTTCGACACGCTGCTCGAGGCAAAGGTGCTCATCGAGCGGTGGCGGCTGCACTACAACACGATCCGGCCACACAGTGCCTTGGGATACCGGCCCCCGGCTCCTGAGGCGCGGCAGCCCTGTGCGGTTACTACGGCTGCGCCTCCGCAACCGCACAGGGCTGGTCTGTTGGAGGGCAAAACCCTAACTTAGATTCTGGCGTCATTCATGGGGCAGGTCACCAGTTGTGTCCCGCAGAGGTTTTCCGGCCTCTTTTCGCGAGAGTTTGTTGAGCTTTGTTTTCTCGGCCTTCAGTTCCTGCACCAGCCTGCGAACCTCAGTCCTGTCGTCTTCCTTCGCGGCGGCGGACTTTCGCGATTCGAGGTCGGCTATCCTGTCCCGTACTGACTCGATGGTGCCCTCATTCGCCGACGCGACGGGCTTCTCGGTGGACGCTTGCTGCACCCCGAGCATCGCGTCGAACTGACTTCTCCACTTTTGAGTCTCGGCAGTCTCTTTTCCCTTCGACCGGTAGTACGCTGACCCCAGCGTGCCGAGATCGCTGGGCATGCAGAATGCGGCCGATACATTCCGTTCGTTGCAGTCCTTCATCATCGATAAGATAGCCTTCTGATCCTTATCCAGACCGTCTACCATCATTTTGAATGATGCATACGAAGTGCCAGCAAGCCAGTGGTCGCGGTGGAAAGCCGGGTCATCCTTGAATCGAAGCAGTTCGCGGTAGAGATGGCGCATGGTGTCGTAGGCTTCCTCTCCCTTCGGTGGTGGAGTCCACCCTTCCGCAAACGCTGGTGCGGACAGTACGGCGATCAGTAGCGCGGCGACAATAGCGTGCATCTTATAAAACTTCTGGGGGGTACCGTACCCCAAGTTATGGTGGATACAACGGCAGCATTCAAGCGGCCTGTGGTCTGACGGGCTGGCCGTCAGCCGCTTCGTCTGCTTCGAGGGGCGGGCAACTCTACTGCCAGCCGCCGCGCGGCCTGCCGCAGCGTTGCGAGCAACCGGTCGAGTTTCCGCAGCGCACGCTGCTCGCGGGCCTGGTCGGCCTCAGTGATCGGCTTGGCGAACTTCGCTCGTTTCATGGGTCTGCCTCCTGCGGGCATCATCGAGGCCCCCCGCCACGGATTCCAGATGCGAATCCTGCCACCACCATTCGTGGGCCGGTCATGGTCGGCCCCGACCGTCTTCCGAGAGAACCGCCCCGCTCGGTCGATTACACGCTGAAAATCACCAGCAAACGCCACCCTGCGCCAAGGTATTGACCCCCTTGGGCGAGGCATCATAGGCTGCCGCAGAATCTTTCGTTCATCAGAGGTCGCATTTAATGATTCTGCTGCATCTCCTTGCAGGAAATCCGTTGCGGTTTCTTGTGGCTTTCTTGGTGTTCGTAGGTGCAGGCCGGGCGATTGCTCAGCCCTACTCGTACGAGGGCACGACTTCCGTCAATGAATATGGCGAAACAGCTTACGGCTTCGGCTGCGATTACCATGATGATGGCCAGGGTCTAACGATCCGAACGGGCAATACCCAAGTCGAGAAGCGCAGCAACGGCAGATGGACTCGCTTTACGCGAGATGGAAATTGGGAATACCGTCAACACAACACCGGCGTTGAAGAATACTGGTTTTATGACGATGTCAATCAGGTTCAGAAGTTCGATATCCGAGATCCCAACTCGGGTGCCCGCACTATCGGCGTGAATCCCTATCCGACAAATCCGTATGGAACAAGCTGGAAAAGGCGGGTTCCTAGTTTTTGAGAGTCGATTTCCTTGTCGTTCCATACCTATAGGGACGTTTCGGGCAACTATTGGTTGTTGCAGAGCATGGGAAATCCCCAATTGAGTTGCGGCAGATCAATTGCTCCGAGAAGCTGATACCATTTTCGCCCGGCCAACGTGATCTTTCCCGAGCCCCTTCAGGCGGTGACGTAGTCTTAACTATCATGACAAGGTCATTCTTAGTTAATCAGTTTCCTGAGCGGCCGAGGGGATAGGTAAAGAATGGACACTACTGAAGGGGCCAAGAGGAGTTTTCCCTAGATGTCTCCTTAGCCCGATGAAAGCGATGCGCTGTGCTGCACTGATCACACACTCGTAGCATCACTTTCGATTGCCGAGATGACTACTTCTCCATCGTTCGAAAGCACGATGGTCTGCCCTTTGGATATCTGAGCAACTTACAAAGTTCAAAATCACCGTCGATGGGCTAGACCCAATCGCTGCGTCCTCTCAGTGAAGGCAGTCGTACCCAGCAAACCAGATGAACAGGAAAACAAGTAAATATGTCAGCCTCTTGGTTTGTGCGGGGAAACGGCAAGGTTTATGGCCCCCTAGATTCCAACAAGCTCAAGCAACTTGCGGTAGCCGGCAAGATTGATCAGACGACAGAGGTCGCGAAACAGCAGAATGGACCGTGGGTTCCCGCAGGCCGGATTAAGGGGTTATTCGTGCAACCGCCGATCCCCGTATCCCCCACTCCATCTACGCCTGCCGCCAAAACGCCAGTTGCAGCAGTGCCGGCTTCAACGGCATTGGCATCGGCTGCACCCGCTGCTGCCCCGCCGGTCGCAAGGAAACGCAGCGGATACGTCGACTCCAACCTCTTGCCGAATGAGCAGGTGGTCTACCGAGGCCACCTTCACTGGTTCTACTTTCTCCGGCCACTCCTATGGTTTGCGTTTGCGTTTTTCGTGTTTCGAACCGGAGCTACAATGAATGCGAGTGAGAGAGAAGCCGGGCTTGGAGCCATCGTCTTCGGCGTACTCATTGTAATTGTTGGAATCCTGAGCGCCATCGGGCATACCATTACCTACAAGACTTCCGAGTTTGCGGTCACCAATCGGCGAGTGATCATGAAGCAGGGCTTCATTCGTCGAAAAACCATGGAGCTTATGCTCGGTAAGGTCGACTCTCTGGCCGTGAATCAGGGCATCCTCGGGCGTATTTTTGGGTTCGGCACTGTTCGGGTCACAGTGGCGACTGAGAAGCAGGATTTTGTGTTTCTGGCGAACCCCTTCGAGTTTCGCCGACAGGTCCAGACCCATACGCCGACTTAGTATGTGGTGGCAAAGCAGTTTCTAATCCACAGTCTGGCGGGCCATGCGAGCAATAATAATCTTACGATCGCACTCATTAGATCGTGTGGCCATGTCAAATGCTGTGCTTGCCGCCCACCCCAGAAAAAACGCTTTTTCACCTGCAATTCTGGACAAATGGACAAAGTCAGAATAGAGCACCTTAGTCCCAGCGGCGAGATAGCTTGAATTTGCCATGCCGACTGAAGAAGAATTCGGCACAACTGTATCAATTTCAGGCAGGTGGCCCCCCCCCTCCCTCGTGTTAGGGACATAAATTCTATGGCGATATTTGCTCGGCTTGTCTGCTTGCTATTCGCAATCGGATTTTCGGCAGGTCTAGCAGGCGCATCTGCGGCCGTCACAAATCCCTATTGGAAAGAGGGACCTTATGTGGGCGCCGCTGTTGGCGCGATTGTTGGAATCTTTATTGGGCGCAGTCTCGGGATCATGATTGCCGGTAAACCGCCGAAAGACTGATCGCCGATTTCGTCTTTTCGTCCGAATTCGTCCGAACTGGTGGTCGGCAAAAGTCGGCGGTCGAATTTCGGAGTCTTTCTCGAGAGAAAACCTATTTCGGCTTCAACAGATGGATTTATGCCATTTCATTTCCGTCCCCGCCGGGAAAAAGTTTTTCGATCGGTGGGAGCACGTTCAGGTCCTCGCCATCCCTGCCGGCCTGCTTCCAGGCTTTCGGTGGACGCCCGCGTCCGGGGCGTCGAACGCCTGCACGCCAATGATCATCGCCCGCCTGTTGCGGACGACGGCCATCATTCCTTCGCGTGGGCTGGGGTTGGACATGGGCTACCTGAAGGGGCGCAATACAAGCAGATTACCAGTCCGCCCCACTCGTCGGGAGGGTTATACTACTGCCGTTTGTCTGAGTGTCTTGCTTGCTGGCGGCTGAGTGCGGCCGTCGCCGTTACGACCAGGAAGCCGAACGGAAATATTTTCGATGCAAGACGACGGGCTGAGCCTTGGTGGTGAAGCGACATTTGCAGGACGTGCCAAGCGGCCGCGGGCGGACGCGAGCCTCGGCGACGAACGGACGCTCGGCGGCGGCGACGCCGCCGCCATTGACACGGTCTTCGACGACATCGAGGTCGTCGATCTCGCGGCCCGCTACAAGACCGAGGGCACGCTCGGTCGCGGCGGGATGGGGGAGGTGCTGCTCGCCCTCGACACCCGCCTTGAGCGGAAAGTGGCGATCAAGCGGATCCTGGGCGAGGCGGCCCGCAGCAAGACGGCCGTGAGCCGGTTCTTGACCGAGGCCAAGGCGATCGCGGCCCTGAACCACCCCAACGTCGTCCAGATCTACGACTACGGCCGCGCAGCCGACGGGCCGTTCCTGATCATGGAATACGTGGATGGCAGCAGCCTTCTCGACCGCTGCCGTGATGGTGCGTTGCCGCTGGAGAATGCCGTCGATCTCGCCTGCCAGCTCTGCGACGGTCTCGCCAAAGCCCACGACCTCGGGATCGTCCACCGCGACATCAAGCCGGCAAATGTCCTGCTGACAAAGGACGGCCTGCCGAAACTGACGGATTTTGGGCTCGCCAAGGCCGAGGCAGCGGATCACCAGATGACGATGACCGGGGCCGTGCTCGGCACGCCCGACTTCATGCCGCCGGAGCAGCGGAAGGACGCCGCTCTCGTTGACCATCGCAGCGACCTCTGGAGCCTGGCGGCCACGCTCTACCAGATGGTCACTGGTCGCAGCCCCAAGATCATCCGTTTCGACTTGCTGCCCGCCGGCCTGACGAGCGTGCTCGGCAAGGCACTCGAGGACGGAAAGGACGAGCGCTACCAGTCGGCACGAGAGTTTCGCGACGCGCTCAAAACGAGTCTCGTCGCTTCGGCCCCGGCGGCTGCGGAACTCGGCGAAGGGCAGTGTCCCGCGTGTGGCGTGAAGAACGACTCGAGCCGGCGATTCTGCCGCGGGTGCGGCGAGGCGCTGGAGGCCCCCTGCCTGTCGTGCTCGAAGCCCATGCCGATGTGGGAACACATCTGCGGCCAGTGTGGCACGAAGCAGGCGCCGCTCCTCGAGGACCGCCGCGGCGAAATGGCGGCCCGGCAGGCGGAGGCCGAGGGGCTGCTTAAGGACTACGACTTCGACCAAGCCGAGCGGCTTACCGTCGCGCTCCGCGACGAGTCGGATCCTCGGCTCAAACATCTACAGCCCTGGGCGATCACCTTTCTGCCCCAAGTCGAAAAGGCCCGCAAGGAGCAGGTCGAGCGCGCTGATGCGTTGCTTCGTGAGGCCCTGAGGCACGAGCAAGCATTCGATTATCAGTCGGGCCTTCACTCGCTCGCGCAGATTCCCGAAATCTTGCGGACGAGTGTGGTAGGTGGTGACGGAGATAGTCCCGCGCAGGTTCTGGATCGGCTGTCGGGAAAGCAGTCTCATTGCATCTCGCTCGAAAAGAAGATCAAAGCTGCAATCGCAAGTCGCCAATTCGGCGGCCTGCTACCAGACGTCGACACGTTTCTCAAGCTTCGGCCGGATCGGCAGGACTTGTCGAAATTGAAATCGCAGTTGCTCGAGCGCGACCACAAGCTCAAGCAGCAGCGAGACCAACTTTTTTCAGAGGCTAGCAAGCTCTACGAAATGCAGGACTACGGCGGAGCGATTTCCGCTCTCAAAAAGGTTGATGCGTCTGTCGGTACACCCGAGGTGGAGTTCCTTTTGTGGCAGGCCGAATCTGCTCATGGCTGCGTTGCGGAACTCTTGTCGACGGTCAAGGCAGCGTTGGCTCAGAAGCGGTACGACGGTCTTCTTGCAACTGTGAATGACTTGTTGGAACTCAAGGCGGGCGACGAGGAAGTAGGCAAACTGCGGCAGTCGCTGCTTGAGCGCGACCAAAAAATCCGCTCAGAGGTAGACGGCGTTGTAAAGCATGCGACGACGCTATGGCGAAAATGCCGCTTCGCAGAAGCAACGGCTGCGCTCGAAAAGATTCCTTCACAGCGACGGACCCAAGAAGTGGCGCGTTTGCTGGACTCCTGCGCGGACATGGAGCAGGCGAGGCGGGCGGTGTTCGCGGCAGTCGCCCAGAGCGACGCGCCGGCTTTTTCTTTCGAGGCGATCGATGCGGCCTCGGGAAAAGAAATTCGAGGCAGCGTCGTCGCTGACAACGAGACTGACGCCAAGGCGCAGATTGTCGCGATGGGGTACATGATGACACGACTGAAGCCCCGCAAGGCCGGAGAGTCGGTCGACGAGGGGCGTATCGTGCCAGCCCTTGAAAAATACCGTTCGCTCCTCGACTTGGCGAATCTCGAGGATCCGAAGTTTCGGGCGGTCGTGCGCCCGGTCGAAGAGGCGATCGCCAATCAACGTCAGGCCGTACAGGAGGCAGATTCCCGGGCGCGACAGCGTAAGGCTATGCGGGCGACTGTGACGAACGCGATTGTGCTGGTCGCCGTGACGGCAGGCTGTGCATGGGCGGTCGCTATTTTCGCCCGGGAGCGATTTGATGCGACCAGTGACGCTGTCATTTTGAAATGGCTGCCGATAGCGGCGTTGGCCTGCGCCTGGCTGTGGTTTGTCCGAAGGCAATTACGGCGACGACCAAAGCGGGGTTGAACGTGGATCCGCTGTCGCGGCAGCACTCCCCTGACAGACGTCGGCGGAGCCGTGTGGCGTGTGTCCGATTGGGGTTTCGCCGCTCCTCCTTTCGGCACAACACGCTACCTGTTCCCCAAGTCCTTCATGCGCCGTGGTGCGAAAACCAGGAGGAAGTCAATGGCAGCATTGGTGTTGGAGCCGGTGGAATAGTGCGGTTCGGCGTGCTCAGCCCTTGCACGCACTGAGGTGGGGGCCAAGGTCACGGGACGGGATGCTTTTGCCGCACCGTGAACACACCACGGTGCTTGGGGTTCCGCGATGAGCAGAAGCGTATGACTCGTAGGAGGATCGCGCTCCTCTCTTCGAAGCCTCTGAGCGCCGCCTCGCCTGTTCCTGCGATATAGCGTTCTTATGTTCTCGGACCAATCGACCAAGATGCGCCGGCAAGTGGCCAATTTTACGAAGATATTCGACAACCGGCATCATCGCGCCCATTTTCCGAACGTAGTCAGCCGGTTTCTTCTCAATGCGATCGACTAACTGTTGCAGTAGGGCAGCGATCTTGCCATGGCGCGGGTTTATCTCCAGGCAACGAACAGTCTGATTGGCCAGCGAGACGACCTCTTCAGCTGTGATGGTGCCGTCGGCTTTCGCAGAAGCCAAGAGGCGGGTGAGCTGGTCCTCGTGCCAAGCAGCTCCTTTCACGAGCTCCTTGAACTTTATCTGATCGGGTGCGAGCCCCGCACCGTACGCCGCTATTTGCTCCATTGCGGCTTTGGCGTCACCAGCTTCAAAGAGACGCTGTGCGGCGGCAAATGCGTTGTTTTTTTGGTCTCGAAGCTTCTCCTCTCGCTCCTTTAGCTGAGCCACGATTTTGCGGAGGTCAGCGCGGTCGCCCCGCAGCGTGAGAGCACGAGTTGCCAGCTTCAGGAGACCATCCAGATCGCGGGCTGCGATGCGGACTTTAATTGTCTCGAGAAGCTGCTTGGATTCGTCGGCCTGTGAGCGCAGTTTTTGAAGGAGCGTAGCTACGTGGCCCCTATGCTGTTGTTCGGGCAATGATTCGAGGGCCTGGATCGCCGCAGCGTAGTCGTAGGCAGCTTGATGTGTTCGGGCTTCACCGACGCGGGCAGCCACGAGTTCGTCGGCGGCTTCTTTCTCTGCCGCAACACGGTCTCTGAATGCACGGCCCCACTCTTGGAAGTCACCGAAGCGAATGTCGGCGATCTGCGATAGCGAATCTGCAATTGCCGCAGCCGTAGCGAAGTCGAAGTTCGCGAGGTCACTCTCCGCCGCCTCCTGGCTTGCAGTGAGCCCGTTCGCTTTGGCAGACACTAGGTCAGGCTGCTTTGCGCCGCACTCCGGGCAAACCTTATCCCACACAGGCATTTCGTGGCCACACTTTTCCGCCAAGCAGGGCACTCGCAGCGAAGCAGCGCATTCAGGGTTACGGCAAAACTTGCGGTGAGCTTCGTTCGGTTCGTGGCAGCGCGGACATTCGCCCGCGGCAAGCTCCGCAGCGGCAGCCGCTTGGCGGCGGGCTGGCTTCTCTGTGGCTGATCGAATTGCTGCGCGGAAGTCGGCCGCTGACTGGTACCGATCGTCTTTTTCATCCTCGAGGGCTTTGGCCAGGACTGACTGCAGCGCTTGCGGAGCTTCGTGCAGCCGCACGATCTTCGGATTTCGACCGGTGAGCATCTGATAGAAAGTGGCAGCAAGACTCCAAAGGTCGCTGCGATGATCCACCAGCGCAGCATTGCGACGCTGCTCTGGCGGCATGAAGTCGGGGGTGCCCATGACAGCCCCCGTCATAGTCATGCCATGGTCGGCCGCTTCGGCCTTGGCGAGGCCAAAGTCCGTGAGCTTCGGTGCGCCGGCGCGATTGAGAAGGATATTGGCCGGCTTTATGTCGCGATGGACGATTCCTTGGTCGTGAGCCGTTGCCAAGCCTTCGCACACCTGACAGATCACGTCGACGGCTCGCTCCAGCGGCATGGCGCCCGACTTGCAAACATCTGCAAGGCTGCCGCCGTCCACGAGTTCCATGATCAGAAACGGACCGTCCTTCGCTCGGCCGTAGTCATAGATCTGAATGATGTTTGGGTGATTCAGTGCCGCGATCGCCTTGGCCTCCGTGAGAAACCGGGTGATCGCTGTCTTGCTGCGGGCCGCCTCGCCGAGGATGCGTTTAATGGCGACCTTGCGGCCAAGCCGTGTGTCGGTGGCAAGCAGAACCGCGCCCATTCCGCCTTGGCCGAGCGTGCCCTCGACCTTGTAACGGGACTCGAGATCCACGACCTCAATGTCGTCGATTACTGTTTCCTGCGTGGCGTGGTCGCCGCCGATCGTCCGTTCGCCGCCGAGGCTGACCTCCGCTTGCCGTGCGCGCTTCGCTTGCCCCGCGAAGGTGGCTTCGTCGCTCAGGCTCTGGAATTCATCCGTTCCCACTGCACGACATCCCGAAAAAAGTAGATGAAAATAACCCTCAATCCCGCCCATACGCCGGGACAGCGATTAGCAATCGGGCCATTGCTGTCGCGGCAGGTCCGGTAGGCCGTTCGCGCCAGATCGGCACGTGTGCGGCCCCCTGCTAATGGAGGAGGAGACCCGTTATACTCGAATTCGTGGCTTGGTAACCCGGGGTCATGCGGTGCTCTGCCTTGAGGCCGCCGCCCAGCAAGCCGACCGCCCGACGCAGGAGACCAGCAGGATGGCAGATGCTCCCAAGAATCAGCGATGGGGAACCCCGGTCGAGATCTTCGCCAGGAAACTGTCGCTCGAAGACAACGACATCCCGAGGGGGTGGTTGAAGAACAGCATCATCATCGAGCCGGGCACACGAGCCTGCGCTGTGGTGGATGGTCGCTTCATTGGCGAGATCCCAGCCGGTGAATTCACGTTTCATGACATCCGTGACAAGCTGCAGTTCTGGCGGCAGGGGACGGCCACGATCGTTCTGACGCGTTCCGACGTGGTCCGATTGCCCGTCGAGTGCAGCGGCTTCATCAGCGCCGACGACGTGCCGATCGAATTGCGGCTCGATATCGGCGTCCAGATTCATGATCCCGCGGTGTTCATGAAGAACATGATGGGGCCGCGAAAGGAATATCCCGTCCACGAACTGGCCGCCCGACTCACTCCCGCCGTCAAGCAGGAGGCCTGGGTCGCGACGGCTCGGCTCAAGGCACACGAACTGCGGGGCCCGGCCATCGCAGCGAAGGTGGCACAGCAAGTCGTCGATGCCTTGGCTCCTTCGTTTCGTCGCTACGGCCTCAACGTGTTCGGCATGGAAGGTCTCGCCATGCAGCCCGCGGGCATGGACAAGCACTGGGAGCGAGTCAAGGAGAACAACGTCGAAGTCGCCGGGGAACGGCTCACGAATCAGCGGATGGGAGACGATGTTGGCATCCTTACGGATCGAATCGGGCTTCGCGAGAAGCTTCGCGACGTCGCAATCTCGGACCAATTCGATCAGGCGAGGAGCGAGGAAGAACTCAAGACACTCATCGCTCAGGTAGATAAGGCGCGGCTGCTCCGCAAGGAGGAGATGGATCAGCTTTTCGAGGGCTTTGAGCAGCGCAAAGACGATCGCGAGGCGCTTCGGCGGCACATCGTCGAGGTACTCGACGTCAACCGCCAGCAGGAGATCGACCAACTGCGAGCGCAGGTCGGTCACTCGTTGGAAATGGCTGCCCGCAAAAACGAGTTGGAATTGGCTGAGGCCACCAACTCGGTGGAGAACCTCCAGTGGCGAAACGAGATCGCCCGCGAGATTGAGTTGGCCGAGAAGCGACGCGAGGAGAAAAAGAAGGATCTCGAGGCGAAGTGGGCTCGACTCCGTGAGGTCCAGAGGCAAAAGCAGGATGGCTCATGGGAGCGGCTGCTGCACGACCAGCGGGAGGAATCGCTCCGGACCGAACTAGCCGTCAAGGAGGCCGAAAGGAAGCGGCGTGTCCAGCTTCTGGAGGCCGAATCTGCAGCGCAGGTCGATGCTCAAAAGATCATTGCCGAGCGTCAGCGGCGGGAGTTCGAGCTCGAGATCGGCGGTCGCGAGTCGGACGCCCAATTCGACCGGCTGAAGCGGGTTCAGGACATGAACTTCGAGGGCCACGCCCGGCAGGTTCAGCTCGACGCCGACCTCAAGGGCCAGGCGGAATCGCGAGCCCATTCCCACGAAATCGAGAAGCTGAAGACCATGGGTACGCTCAGTGCCGAGGCGTTGATCGCCGGCAGCAATGCCGACAACGCCAAGGTTCTCGCCGAGCTCAAGATGCAGGAGGCGCGTTCGCAGGCGGACGTGCAGATTGCGGGCCGTTCCGACCAGCACGCCCTCAACGAAGAGCGACTGCGGCTCTACGAAAAGTTGAGCGAGGCAGAGAAGTCGAAGGCCGATGCCATTGCCGGCGTCTTCCAGCAGGCTCTCAAGGGCCAGCAGGATGCGGTGGCCCAGATGATCGGCGGCCTCGCCGCCGCCCATACGCCAGCGCGTCCGCCGGCCTCACCTGCGGCCCCCCCGCCGGTCGCGGTTGCCGCGGCGGCCGAATGGCACGTTGCTGCCGGTGGAGGGCAGTCCGGCCCGCACACCGCCCAGCAGGTGCAGGGGATGATCCAGCAGGGGCATGTCGCCGCCGACGCACTTGTCTGGAAGGCCGGGATGGCAGGCTGGGTTGCACTCTCCCAGTGTGCCGAGTTCGCGAGCCTGCTTGCCGCCGTGCCGCCGCCTCCGCCGCCGCGTCCCTGATCGCTCCGGGGATAAGGGTCAGAGGAGGCTTGTTTGAGTACGTCAGATGCGATCGCTGCCCTCCGGGCACACCTCGGGCAGTTTATCGAGACCCGTTTTGGTGCGGACGCTTCCGGCGACTCCATTCGGGCTGCCGTCCTTTCGGATCCCGCATTGGCAGCTCTTGAACGTCCGGATTTGGAGGCGGCCCTGGATGGTGTTCTTGCCGCACGACAGAAGGCCCGGTTGCTCGTCGACTGGGGTGAGTTGCCTCAGCTCGGGCGGGCAGCCCGGCCTCAATTCAGCCTGATCGCACATGGTGTCAGCGGGCGGCCGACGGTGAAGGTGACCGTGGACCGCAGCCTCGACAACGATCCATCGGACCCGCTGCGGCAGGTGCGGACGGAAGAGTCAGGTCTCTGGTCGTTCTACGTACCATTCAGCCTGACCACCAACGGCCTCGACGCCCGCCCCGGGCTGTACGTGATCGACGTGTCGGTCTCCTTTCCTCATGTCGCAGCCGGCCAGCCACGATTCCTCCAAACGCGGATTCGTCTCAACATTCCCGATGCCTCCAGCGGGCAGCGGGAACTCGTCATCGACGGCGACGGGCAGTCAGTGGTGAACCTTGCCGGTCATGATCTGCGTTCCTTCAGTCGGGTCGTGCTCAAGGGAGATGACAAGAGCATCATCAACCTGCAGAACTTCTCGCAGGCTCAGTCTCCCGAGCAGCCTTCGGCTCCCGAGAAGGCGGTCGTTTTCGAATACGAGCTCAAGGTCAACCGCGACATCGAGGGGCGGCTGCCGAGACCCGTCGAAGTGCCCCAGCCGTCCAAGGCCGAGGCCATCTCATTGGTGTGCGGTGACCGCCGGATTCATGTCTTCGCCAAGAAGCGGGTGACGTTCGGCCGCCAGCGACGGCCCGAAAACGACGTCTGCCTGCGATTCCTGCCGCGGTCGGTCGAGCACGACGAGGGCAGCCGCGCGATTTCCCGGACGCACATGGCCCTGGACCTGACCGACGACGGCCTCGTCCTCGTCGATGACAAGTCGGCCAAGGGCATCGACGTGGACTGCGATCCAGTGAAGGGCGAGAAGACGTTCACGTATCTCGACGCCCATGGTGGGCGGCACATCGACCTGCCGTCGCCGCTTTCAAGTTCCCTGTCGCTCGAGATGGAGCTCACGGTTTTCGGCAGGAACCCGGATGACGCAGACTTTCGCACTGATCTCGAGTGGGATGACGTCTGCTTCGAGGCGACCGGCGAGCAGCCGTCGCGGCTCTGGCAGGTGGCCAAGGGGAGCGGCATCGAGAGCGCGAGAATCCGTCGTCTGAATAACGTGACCGAGGAGGAATATGTTTTTCTCTACCGGCACGCGACGATCGGACGGTCGGCCAAAGACAGCGCCATCGTCGTGCCGCACCTTCCGGCATCTCTCGCCGGTGACCTGCGGCTGCTGTATGCGGGCCGAATGTTCTGGCTGCATTCCGGTGGGCGAGCCAAGATCACGGTGGATGGCGATGCCGTATCCGGCGCCTGCCTGGTCCCGCTGCGGCTTGGGCAGTACCTGGAAATCGACCTGGTGCCGATCCACGTCGTGCCCGTGGCCCAGATTCAGATCGATGATGAGCCGCAACTCTCGGCTCCGCCCCGCAGAAGTGCCGTTCAGCCCGTCGCTTCGCCGAGCCCCCCGCCGCTGCCGCCAACCGCAGGCGCTGCCGCGGATCCTCCGCCGATCATGCAACTGCGGGCTGGCGGTCAGCAGCCAATCGACCACACGCCGCCCCCGCTGCCGGCGGCGGCCGCACAGCCAACGCCGGCAACGAGCGGCACCTCGGGCGACCCGATCCGCGATGCCCTGCGATCGGTGGCCGTCATCGCTGGTCAGGCTGGGCATGGCTCGGGATTCGTCGCAGCCCCGGGGCTGCTCGTGACCAACTACCACGTCATCGCCGACGACGCCGTCGAGAAGCTGGAAGCGATCTTCTTCGATCCGCTCACCCATGCCCAATCGCGGCAGCGCGTTTCACTCGTGGCGGAGGATCCGCGTCACGATCTGGCCGTGCTCGCCCTGGACGCATCGGTGCCACATCTGCACGTCCGGCGGCAGTTTCAGTATCAAAACGGCCACAAGGTGGTCCTGATCGGCAGCCCGGGCATCGGCCCGTCGGGCGAGCGACTGGAAAACGTCGTGACCGATGGGCGACTTGGCCCCGTGTACCGAGACGCCTCCGGGCCGCACCAGTGGTCGTTGAGCACGACGCTCAATCCCGGCAACTCCGGTGGCCCCGTGCTCGATGCCGCGACGGGAGAGGTGCTCGGCGTGACGGTGGCGAAGTTCACCAATGCCGAGGGGCTCGCGCTGGCCGTGCCCAACTCGGAGCTCACCAAGCTGCTGGGACGGGCGGCTGATGCCGCCACGGCTGACGTGGCCCAGGCCGGCTCGTTGCATCGCCAGCGATTCTGTCTGCGTCGGCTCTCGGGCTTCGTGGCTGCGGCTGCGGCTTCGGTTCGGGACCTCTTGGCCGAGAATGCCGATGACGGAGATGGCGCTCACTCGTCCGCAGGCGCATCGGTCATCGGCCGGCAGAGCGGGGCATTCGCAGCCGATTTTTCGGCGGCGATCGCAGGCCTGCGGGCCGATCTGGTTCCCCAACTCGAGCAACTGCGAAACGATCCCCTGTGCCGTACGGCAGTCCGGGAGGATCTGGAAGGAATCTGGGCCTCACTCGAGGGGCTGAACGACAAGCTGCACGGACCGGGGCGCGGCAAAGGCTCGGCCTCGAGTCTCAATCGTGCCGAAGCAACGCTCGGTGAACTCGAGCTGCTCTGCGAAGGAGTCCGCCACGAGATCGACGGCTCACTGCTGGGCGGGAAGTCGGTTTACGACGCGGTAGAGGCGCCCTCGTCGGGGCTGTCGCTTGCCGTCCAGGCCGTCGCAGCCGCGCCGCCGGGGGTGGCTCCTGTTCGTCGCTGGTTCTCCCCTCCGCACGCAAAGCCCCGCTACCTCACCAAGTCCCGCTTCGCTTTGGCGTGCACCTGCCCCACCAAACTGTTCTATACCGCCAAGCCGGGCGAATATGCGAACGAATGGCAGAGCGATCCGACGATGGAGTCGCTCGCCAACGAAGGCAACCGCGTGGGGGCTCTGGCGCGGCTCTACTTTCCGGGCGGCGTGCTCGTGGACACGCTCGCACACGAGGAGGCGCTGCGACGGACGAACGAACTGCTCTCCCGTGCTGAAGTCACAATCTTCGAGGCCGCGATTCGCCACGGCGACCTTTTCATTCGGGCCGACATCCTCCGCAAAACCCTGACCGGCCTCGAACTCTACGAGGTGAAATCAAAGGCCTACTCGGCGGAGGACGATGGCGACTTCACAACCAACTCCGGCATCGCGGCAGGCTGGCTCTCGTACGTGCGGGACGTCGCATTCCAGAAGCACGTCCTCACCAAGGCCATGCCGGGCGAGTCGGTCCGGGCGTTTCTGTTTCTGCCTGATAAGTCCCGCCACGCTGTCTCGGACGAATTGGCCGTCAAGGCGGCCGCGGCCGTCGATGATGCCGAAGTGGCGTTGAGTGACGACGAACTGGCTGCCCCGATCATGCGGGCCGTGAGCGTCGATGGCGTTTGCGATCGCGTGCTCGCCGACCGCTACACGCTGGCCGATCGGCCCTTGTCATTCGGGGACTACGTCGCCGAGCTGGCCACGCTCTACCGCGATGACCGGAAACTCCAGGCTCCGCTGTCGCCGGCCTGCCTGAACTGCGAGTTCGACGCTTCTCCCTTCGCGCTGGCCGTCGGCGAGAAGTCGGGCAAACGGGAGTGCTGGACGACGCTGCTCGGCTGGACGGCAGAGGACTTCGAGAAGCCACAGGCCTTTGAAATCTGCGGGCTCTCGGCAGCCAAGAAAAAAATGCTGCTCGCCGAGCGGCGGCTGCACATGTCCGAGGTCAAACAGTCGGACATCGATCCCCGTGACGACGGGCAGCCCGGCCTGTCACAATCGCAGCGGCAGTGGCTGCAGGTCACGAAGGCCTTGAATGAAGACGGCTCCTCCCACCTCGACCGCGAGAGCCTGCGGGCGGAGATAGCGAGTTGGAAGTTTCCGCTGCACTTCATCGACTTCGAGACCTGCCGGTCCGCGATCCCGCTGCACCGCGGCAGCCGTCCCCAGGATCTGGTGGCGTTTCAGTTTTCGCATCACGTCATGCATGCCGACGGGAAGATCGAGCACGCGGGAGAGTTTCTCTGCACGCAGCGGGGCATGAGCCCGAATGCGGGCTTTATCGCCACGCTCCGCGAGCAACTCGGCGGCGACGACGGCGCGGTGCTCCACTACGCCCCGCACGAGGTTTCGACGCTCCGGTCGATCGCCGGGCAGATCCGTTCCCGGCAAGCCGAGATTCCGGAGGCCGGCACTCTGCTCGCATTTATCGACACGATCGCACCGGCTGGCGACCGCGACCCGAATCGGCAGGTGATCGACCTCTGCCGCCTTGTGAAGCGATTCTATTACGCCCCGAGCATGGGCGGCTCCAACTCGATCAAGGAAGTGCTTCCGGCGATCCTGCGGGAGTCGGAGTTCCTGAGACGGAAGTATTCGCAGCCGGTCTACGGCGCAAAACGGGGCATCCCGAGCCGTAACTTCACCGACATGGCGTGGGTGGACCAGAAGGAGGGCCACGTCCGCGACCCATACATGCTTTTGCCGCCCATCGGCGGCGATGCGCCGCAAGCTGCTGACGGTGGCGGTGGCGGTGGAAAGTACCTCAAGACGCTCCGCAACGGTGGCGCGGCGATGCAGGCCTACGCGGATCTTGTGCTCACTGACTGGTCGGATGCCCGCCGCCAAGCAGTCCAGCAGGCGATGCTCAGGTACTGCGAGCTCGATACGCTCGCGATGGTCTTCATCATCGAGGCGTGGCGCGAGTGGTGCGGGTAGGGGATTATGCTCCCGAGATCCGCTTCAACCAGGCGGCAAACTGCCGTTCCGATTCTGTCAGCATGAGGTTGCCCAGCCGCAGAACAGCATTTGCTCCGGCTATCGTCATCATCCCGGTTCCAGTCGGAGTAAAGTCGCCGTGGGCGACGAGATGCCGAAAGGCTGTCGCGAAGACGCGCACATTATCGTGCTCACAATCAACGAACTTGATCAAGTCGCTTCTTGCGGTGCCTTTTAGAACGTCTGTTCTGTCCCGTAAGGGTTCAGCAAGCCGGCGTAATGCAGGCGATATGCTTTCGTCGTGGATGGTCCATCGGCTGACGTGCTTTTCAATCGCCGCCCCCATCGCCTCCGCCGCAGAGTAGCAGAGAAAAGTGCGTATGCCGACCGAGTAGCCTCGAAGCAGTGCATCAGACGCGTCGTGAATCCGCAAGTCGCGAAAGCGCTTGGCAACCCTGTGTCGGGCATGCGCACGATAAAGTTTCGATATCGTGGTCGGCTGAATGTGCGGGCGATCGCTCGCTTTGAGCCACACATTGAACTCGCGAAAGTTTGGTAACACCGTCATGGTGTTGTGCGTCCCCTGCTTCCTGTGTGTCTGTAGCAGCCTGCTTATGCAGGCCACGTGGAGTCTCAATTGTCCTTGGACGCTCGCACTGGCTGCTCGGTAGTCGGCTCTGTCCCAAATAGGCTCACAGCAACTCGAAACCCATCAAGGGGACTGCTCACGCCATGGCAGTTACGGGATGACGATTGGCATTCAGCAGCTCCATCCAGCCACGCCCCGCCGCGGGTCACGCGTGAGTCCCCTCCAAGCATTCCATAGAGATCGCTACAGACCTCTCTCACGTTCCCGTGCATGTCATATAACCCCCAAGCATTGGGCATCTTGATGCCCACTGGCGCGGTCCGCGCCGCGACTGCCGATCTCGCGATATCGCCCAACACCCCCTCGCTCTCGGGCCTGTTTTCGAATGAATTCAAGTTGCACCATCCGAACCCGTCCAGCAGTTTTTCATCGTCACCAAACGAGTATAAATTAGTAGACCCTGCGCGACACGCGAGTTCCCACTCGGCCTCCGTGGGTAGCCGATAGGCCAGCCCGCGACTTTTCTCGTCGGGTCGTTCCGATAGCCTTCGGCAGAACTCGACCACTTCGCCCCACTTTACCGACTCAACTGGTAGTTGCCCCTCGTGCCGCGAGCTTGGGCAGTTCCCCATCACGTTTTGCCACTGGTCGTTTGTGACCTCGTGTACGCCGATAAAGTACGGGCGGGCCACTGCCACCTCACGGGCCGGCGTTCCTCCGTCGGCCGCCATCATGAACGATCCTTGTGGAATCAGCTTGAGCTTCATTCCAATCGAGTTCTCAAGCGGCTGGAGATGGGTGATGTTCGATGCTGGGAGGGATGCAACCGCCGTGGCAGGGAGCCGCACAACAGCTCCAACGGGCAGGCTCGCAAGCCCTTCAGGAAGCGCAGCGATTGCCATTGGCAGCCATTTGGAAGCCTCCGCCGTGACATCCTGCGCAGCGACTGAAATTTGGATCGCCTTATCCCAGTCCGTGTTTGTTATGGCGGAGTCAAACTGGGACCGATAGTGCTTCGCTAGGGCTGCCCTCAATGAAGCAGCCTTCGGGTTGGCTAAAGCCGAGATCGCGGCAGTACGATCGATTTCCACAGCCTCCGTGAATACCTGTGCCGCTCGGCTTGTTTCGGGCTGCGAGGCAAGGGCGATCGCATCCGCGACCAGGGCACCAGCCATCAACAGGGTAACGGACTGATCATTCGCTCCAAAACGACGGGCCGCCTCACAGCATGCCCGGATCTTTGTGGCGTCGGTGGTATCAACGGCCACTTTTGCGCGCGAAATCCAGGCCTGAGCGATCGAGTCGGCCGAAGGCTTCAGCTGGGTATCCGTTGCGCCTAGGCGTTTTGCCTCCTCGTAATCTCGCTCGGCTTCCGTGATGTTTTCACCGTGCGCGTGCTGGACTGCCCTGGCCGCATGTGCTTCCACACGCAAGGCCTGCACTTCTGCAGCTCCGCGCCGCAGCCGATCGGCGGCATCCAGGTCTGCGAACGCTCCAGCAACATCTGGAGGTGCTAATGTCAGCCTCGCTTTGGCCCTGCCGATGAAGGCAGGGACGTTCCTCGAATCAATTCGTAGTGCATCGTCCCAGCGGCCCTGAGCGACAGCCTCTTCTAGCGTTTTCGCCCGTGCTGATGAACGTAACCACAGCCCTCCTGCGATAACGACGCCAGTGACAACTGTCACTGTTACAGCCTTTCGGAGCTGCGACATCCATCGCTGGGAGCGTACGTGGGCGGCGCGAGTAGCCTTCAAAGTTATGTGAGCCGCTGTGAACTCGGGGTCGGAGATTCCGTTCTCCTCAAGCAATAGGTCGTAAAGATTGGCGATTCCGCAGGCGTCGTCGTAGTCGCCATCAGCCTTGACAGCCTTGGCGGCAGCAGCTCTAGCACGAGCCAATGAGTCATAGCGTTGAATACGATCTCGAATTACGGCCGACTTCCTGTCCTCGGGAATCTTCGCCAGAAGCGACATTGCCTCACCAAACCGGCATGTTTTGGCGAGGCGATCCGCTTGATCCACGGCCGACAAAAGCTGTTCGTTTATCTTGATGAATCGGGCATGGAGATTCTCGCGCAGCTTTAGGAGCTCGCCGTGGCCGGGCTTTAATTGCAATGCCTGCTCCACCTTTTCAAGCAGCCCGTCGAGTTGCTTCTCTCTTGTTGCGAGGCTTATCTCCTGCATCAACGCCTGTAGCCGCTTTAAGCGTGCTGCGGCTTCCGAGCGTATGTATTCAACGTCTGGCGTTTCGGCGGAGCGATCGACCTTCCGCAGCGCAGCGAGCGCCGATTCGTAGTCCTGTGAATCAAGATGGTGTCGCGCCAGCGCAACTGCTTCGTCACGTTGGGCGACAAGGTTCCGCTGCCTTTCTTCCAGCTGCGAGCAGAGCTTTTTGACGTCAGCTCGGTCGGGTCGGAGTCCCTGAAGTTTTCGGACCTCCGGCAGCAGGCCGCTCAGCTCACGTGAGGCAATACGTGACTTGACGAGTCGCTCGAGTCGGTTGACCTCAGCGTGCTTCTCGAGGACGCGATCCAACGCGGTTTGAACGCTGTCGGCACTTCCGCCGAGAGCCCGACTGCGGAGTATCTCCGGAACCTGTTCAAGAGCATGGACCGCGGACGGATAGTCGAACGAGGCCTCATGCTTGAGCGCCTCGGCAAGTCGCTCGCCGGCCTGGGCCAACTGTGCCTCGCGAGCCTTGCCAATCTTTGCGACGAAGTCAGTCGCCCACGGCACGAGTTGCTTGAGCCGAGGGTCAGACTCGTCACGGAGCGCGATGGTAAGCCGCTCGGCTTGGTCGAAGTCGTAGTCCTTGAGCAGCCCTTCGGCTGCTGCCTGTTGGGCCGCCATTTCGCCGCGGCGGTCCTCGAGGAGCGGCGCCTGCTTCGTGCCGCACTGGCCACAGATGTGTTCCCACATCGGCATGGGCTTCAAGCACGACAGGCACGGCGCCTCCAGCGCCTCGCCGCACCCGCGGCAGAATCGCCGGCTCGAGTCGTTCTTCACGCCGCAGGAAGGGCACTGTCCTTCGCCGACTTCGGCTGCCACCGGAGCCGCGGTGGCGAGACTCGTCTTCAGCGCGTCGCGAAACTCCCGTGCCGACTGATAGCGGTCGTCCTTCGACTCCTCCAGCGCCTTGCCCAGCACGCTCGTGAGGCCGGCGGGCAGTAAGTCGAAACGGATGATCTTCGGGCTGCGGCCCGTGACCATTTGGTAGAGCGTGGCTGCCAGGCTCCAGAGGTCGCTGCGATGATCAACGAGGGCCGCGTCCTTCCGCTGCTCCGGTGGCATGAAGTCGGGCGTGCCCAGAACCGCCCCGGTCATCGTCATCTGGTGATCCGCTGCCTCGGCCTTTGCCAGCCCAAAATCCGTCAACTTCGGCAAGCCATCCTTTGTGAGCAGGACGTTGGCCGGCTTGATGTCGCGGTGGACGATGCCAAGGTTGTGGGCCTTGGCGAGACCGTCACAGAGCTGGCAGGCGAGATCGATGGCCTGCTCCAGCGGCAACGCACCATCACGGCAGCGGTCGAGAAGGCTGCTGCCATCCACGTATTCCATGATCAGGAACGGCCCGTCGGCGGCGCGGCCGTAGTCGTAGATCTGGACGACGTTGGGGTGGTTCAGGGCCGCGATCGCCTTGGCCTCGGTCAAAAACCGGCTCACGGCCGTCTTGCTGCGGGCCGCCTCGCCCAGGATCCGCTTGATCGCCACCTTACGGTCCAAGCGGGTGTCGAGGGCGAGCAACACCTCGCCCATCCCGCCGCGACCGAGCGTGCCCTCGGTCTTGTAGCGGGCCGTGAGATCGATGACTTCGATGTCGTCGAAGACCGTGTCGATGCCGGCGGCGTCGCCACCGCCGAGCGTCCGTTCGTCACCGAGGCTCGCGTCGGCCGAGCGACGCTTGGACGAACCAGCGAATGTGGCTGCATCCCCGAGGCTTCGGTCCTGATCGTCCGTATTCATACTGACGGTTCGCCAAGGTTTTCCGCACTTCCCGTTATGCGACAGATCGGGAGCGGAGTATAACGGACGCACCCTCCTTCAGCAGGGGCTGGCTCGTTTGGTGCGGAACGAAAGGGATCGCTGTGTTCGACCCGCTCGACCCTTGGCTTTACGAACTGTGCTTTCCCGGCGCCGTCTCCGGAGAGGCGGAGGTATCGTGCCCGGCATGCGGCGCCCTGCTGACGGTGGCGGTCGATGACCCGATGGGCAGCCAGACCTATAGCTGCTCAGAGTGCAAGACGGCCTTCGTCGTTCATTGGAGCCAATAGGCCGACCGAGTCAGCAGTGGCCGTGGCCACCAACGCTTGTCTTGTTGACTACGGGCACCACTGTTTTCATGCCAGTGGCTTTCGCTTGGCCTGCCGCGCCTCATCGCTCCAACGGTATGGTGGGCGGGTCGGCTTGCGGCCCTCGCGGGCCGCGGCGGCGGCTTCGTCTCGGTTGGCGAAGTCGTAGGCCCGAACGACCGTTGGGCGGCTGACCTTCATCTCACGGGCCAGACGGTCGAATCCCTCGCCTGCCTTCCGGCGGCGGTCGACCTCTGGCGCGATCTGCTGGTACTTGGGCACGAACGGCTTGCCGGGCTGACGCGGGCTGCGGCGGCGGCCATCGACGCGGCCCGGCGGCCGCTTCTCGGTGCGGTGCAGGTGGAGAGCGTCCCGAACGGCCTCCGAGCCGATGCCGAGCGCGCGCGAGATCAGGTCGACGCCCGACCCGGCCTCGGCCATCTCAACGATCTGCGGCAGCATCACCTCGTATTTCGGCGGCTTTCGCAGCGGCACGGTGACGTCCGTGCCGCGAAAGGCTCCCTCACTGGGCATTGTCCAACGGTCACCATGTAGGAACTCCCACGTGGTGACGGTTGGATCATGGACAACCGGGAGCCCTTGTGGCTCAGAATGCCGCGAAAAAACCGTCGGTTGCCCAGTCATCAGCCAAGACATTGGGCCCGGCCGGCAGTACAATCCTTGCAGCGAACCTGCTAGCGTTGCCAATGCGAGATCTCCACGAGATGCTTGGTTAGCACCGCCTGTGGGAAGCCGATCGTCCGATGCATTTTCATGATGGAGCGTTGTCTGATGGCCACCATCACCTTCGATTTGCCGGATGATGTCGAGAGGCACCTTGCCACGCTTTCAGGTAGCGTGGATGCGGCTGCCAAGGAGGCTGCAGTCGTCGAACTGTACCGGCAGGGCCAGATTTCACACGGTGCCTTGGCCGAATGCCTGGGGATTTCGCGAACGGACGCTGACGCCATTCTCGAGCGGCACGGGGTCGCCGAGGATTTGCCCACCGTCGCTGATTTTCATGCCGAAGTGCAGGCGCTTCGCGCTCGCCTTCGGCCATGATCGTCGTTTGCGACACATCTCCGCTGAACTATCTGATCTTGATCGGCCAGATCGATCTGCTCCCACGGCTGTTTGCCGAAGTGGTACTCACGCCCGGCGTCCTAGCAGAGCTCCAGCACCAACGAACGCCG
>Ga0209598_10000575_pt1 | contig 29836 bp, 23 predicted proteins | sample M_140807_EF_Meta_FD_187317 | JGI IMG/M metagenome (GOLD analysis project Ga0209598, IMG submission 187317) | Freshwater microbial communities from Lake Montjoie, Canada to study carbon cycling - M_140807_EF_MetaG (SPAdes) (version 2) | ecosystem: Environmental > Aquatic > Freshwater > Lake...
GTTCGCAGCATGAAATGGGGATTTTTGGATTTGAGGTTGGCGGAGAAGGGATCAGCCCTATTGTGTCGCAACTAACAGGTGGCGCGCCAGCGCGTCGCTCGCCCGCGCCTTGGCTGCGTCCTGTGGGACAAGGGTAATTACTAAATGTAAATATTAATTCCAGTAACTACCATCGTGTCATATTCCTACAGGAGCGATGTATGTCCAATCGATTTCAACCCGAAAAGGTGAGGCTGGCCGCCCTTTCCGTGAGCTTGATCATGTTGGCCGGTTGTGGTTCAGACGACTTGCCGCAACTTTCTGAAGCGATTCCAGCCAATTTTTCGGGCGATTGCGCGACACTGACATCGTCTATCTCTGGACTTAAAGGAACAGTCATCACGGCTTCCAGCACCGTGGGCGCTGGTCTTTTGTCAAACATCATGACGCCCGAGCATTGCCTGGTGACGGGCAAAATGAATGAGCGCGTCAGCCCCGTTGATGGGCAGACCTACTACATTGGGTTCCAGGTACGTTTACCCAAGAGCTGGAACGGCCGATTCTTCTACCAGGCAAATGGGGGCACAGACGGCGCAGTCTCAACGGCCGCTGGTGCATTGGGAGGAGGGCCAATCACGTCTGCCCTGGCGAAGGGTTTTGCCGTGCTGAGTTCCGATGCAGGGCATCAATCGCAAACGACACCATTCTTTGGGCTGGATCCACAAGCCCGTATCGACTATGGCTACAACGCCGTTGGCCAATTGACACCAATGGCCAAAGATTTAATCAAGTTGGTCTACGGGAAAGCACCGGACCGTTCCTATCTTGGCGGATGCTCGAATGGAGGACGTCATGCGTTGGTAGCTGCCAGCCGATTCGGCGATCTTTATGACGGCATCTTGGGCGGTGCGCCCGGCTACAACCTGCCCAAAGCTGCTGTCGCCCAATTGTGGGGAGTTCAGCAGTATGCGACCGTGGCAACTGCCACCAAGGCGACTGACACCACGGCATCGGGGACAGTGGTGACGTTGCCAACTCCGTTGCCGGACGTTTCCACTGCCTTTACGGCAGCAGAGCGGACGATGATCGCCTCCAAGATTCTTGCCAAATGTGATTCTCTCGACAACGCTACAGACAATTGGGTGGGTGATGTGGCCGCCTGTCAAAAGGCATTCAATGTGGCTACTGACATCCCTAGCTGCGCGGGAGCTCGTGATGGCACTTGTCTGACAAGCAATCAAAAAACCGTATTGGCCAACGTTCACAGCGGCGCAAAAAACACCGCCGGTGGTGCGCTTTACAACAGCTTTCCCTATGACACAGGCATCTCATCCCCAGCTTGGGCTAGTTGGAAATTTGTCAATTCGACTGGTGTAGGTCGTGACCCTGGTGCCACGGCATTCATATTCACAACCCCACCAAAAACAGATACGGTCAATTTCCTGGGGCTGCCCTACGCCATGGGTTTCAACTTCGATGTGGATGCACCCAAAATCTTTTCCACATCAGGCGTTTACACCGAGTCGGCCATGTCTTTCATGACCCCCCAGGATCCCAGCAACTTGGGCAAAATGCTTAATCGCGGTGCCAAGTTGATGGTTTACCACGGCACCTCAGATCCGGTTTTTTCATTCAATGACACCGTGTCCTGGTGGGAAAGCATCAAGAGTACTTTTGGCGGCAATACCGATCGATTTGTCAGGTTGTATCCAGTACCGGGCATGTCGCATTGTTCAGGTGGGCCCGCTGCTGATCAATTTGACATGCTCGATCCGCTGGTCACCTGGGTTGAAAAGGGAACAGCGCCTAATTCGGTCGTGGCTAAAGCACGAGGTGCCGGGACCAGTTCGATTGCTGCGTTGGTTAATGCCGAGGTGCCAACGTCTTGGGCAGCAGATCGTTCGCGGCCGTTGTGCCCTTATCCAACGGTTGCGACCTATAACGGAACTGGTGACCTGAACCAGGCATCGAGTTTCAGCTGCAAATAGAAAGATCTCGAATGCAGTGAGGGGTCAAGGCCCCTCCCCTATGCCCTTCGATGTTGGGCAACCTTGCGAAGTAATTCAAGCAGGATCTGCTTTTCGGCTGGGGTAAGGTGCTTCCAGATATTTTCTTCCATCGAATGGCTGACTGATGTCAGCTCTTCCGCCATGGCCTGTCCAGCTTCACTCAAGCGGACCAATTGCATCCGTCGGTCCCGAGCACTTTGAATTCGAGTCAGCAAATCGCATTTTTCCAGGCGGTCCAGAATCAAAGTCAAGTTAGGTGCCGCGATGTTGAGCACCGTGCTCAAACGTTTAGGCGTCAGTTCTTCATTTGCTTGAAGCAGAATCAGAATCGTGAACTCGAGCTTGTTGAGCTTGAAACTTTCCTGGATACAGTTTTTAAAAACATGATCCGTAGGAATACTGGCTTGTGCTAGGTGGTAACCCAAAAGATGCTTCAGGCTGCCTTGCTCCATGTGACCAGGAAGCGCGGGTTCCATCGCAGGTTTAGTTGGCATGTACTTAAAAGGCGAGATGGGTTCGTAGGAGATCCGGTCCCCTATTATCGCCTCTCAGGACGGTCTAATCGTGCCTCAACCCGATCGCGATCGGGTGGTTACAGTTAGTTTGACGCGCGCCCTAAACGACTCAGACAAACCGCACGGCAATGCTACCTAAAGGGCCATAGTCCGCATGAAACGTGTCCCCCGCGCCGCAGGCAACTGGGCGCGTGAAACTGCCGCTGAGCACAATTTCACCCGCCTCGAGGTGCTCGCTGTGCTGCGCCAACGTGTTGGCAAGCCACGCAACAGCATTGGCCGGATGATTTAAAACAGCCGCCCCGAGACCTGATTCCTCAACAACCCCGTTCTTGGACAAGAGGGCGCCAGCCCACCGCCAATCAACGGCATCGGCGCGCATGGGCCGCCCCCCGAGCACAATGCCCGCGTTGGCTGCGTTGTCTGCGATGGTGTCCAACACCTTGCGAGGTGCTTTGGTATGCCGGTCGAATTGCTCGATGCGTGCATCGATCAACTCCAGCGCCGGCACCACGTAATCGGTCGCATTGAGCACATTGAACATGGTGACTCCCGGCCCGACCAATGGCCTTGCCAGAATGAACGCCAGCTCAGCCTCAAATCTCGGCACGATGAATCGATTCACCTCGACTTCGCTTCCGTCGCGAATCAACATGCTGTCGAGCAACGTACCGTAGTCGGGCTCGGTGATCTGCGACGCAATCTGCATCGCGCGAGACGTGAGGCCGATCTTGTGCCCTATCGGTTTTCGACCGGTCTCACGCTGAAGCTTTACCCACTCGCGTTGAATCGCATAACTGTCGGCAACGGTCATTCTGGGGAACCGTCGGGAAAACTGTTCAACCTGGGACCGGGACCTCTCGGCGCCATCAAGCTCGTGGGCAAGCGCAACATGGAACTTTGGTTCGAGCACGCTTTGTTTACCTTCCAATTCAGCCATGGGATTGAAACCTACTGTGAGTGAGCGTTCAACTGTCGGGCCCTTCGAAGGTTGTCCTTTAAGTACTCCGGTACCCGCTCGTCAAACCCAAGCGCCACGCGCTGAACCTCGGCCGTATCGGCAGGCATGTGTCCAACCCCTAACGCCGCCGCGCGTGGTGCAGGAATCGCGACAACCGTTCCGCCAACCCGGCCAATACCGGTGATTTCGCACTCGACGTACTGCCCAGGGTCAACGCTGCGTGAATGGCATGGCGTACCCATCAAGATGACATCCCCAGGCAACAGGGTAATGTGCCGCGCAATGTCAGCAATGACGTAGTTGGGCGCCCAGATGGTTTCCTCACCGATATGCGCTTCCTGGACAACGAGGCCATCGACATAAGTTCGCAAGGTCTGCTCAAACAAATTGACGCCCGTCACAACACCAGGACCGATCGGAAGCAATGAATCGGCGCCTTTGACTCTCAACATACTGCCCTGATCGGTGTCTCGAAAATCCTGCAACCCCATGTCAAGTGCTGCGCAGAAACCACCGATGTAAGACCAGGCTTCATCCGGTGTCACATTGCGGCAAACGCGACCGATCACGACCGCATACTCCCCCTCGTAATTCAGGTACTTACAGTCCGCAGGCTTCAGGATTTGCCCGCCATGCCCATTTAGCGACGTCAGCGGCTTTGTAAAGTAAGTCGGCGTATCGGTTGGCTTGGGTTTGTTGCGTGTCTCGACACTACGGGATTTATAGGCGATGTGGACCGCGATGACCTTCGTTGGGGTTACGGGAGGCAGATAGCTTGCGCCGGTGGCTTCGAGTTTCCGACCGTCGTCGAGCAGTAGAATTTCATCGTCGAGTAACGTCCCCCAGAAGGCGCTACCCCCAATGAGGGCGCGCCTACGCTCAATGCGCGGCCCGCTCATGACGGCTGGAAGTGTGTCGAACGGAAACTCAAAATTCATCCGACCGCTCCAGCCGCTTGGGTTTCCATGTCAAACCAAATATGTACATTGCCGGTGCCACGTGCATTTTCATAAGCCGACAATGGCTCACCGCGAGCCTGACATTTGCGGCCACCCAATGCCCCAGCCATTTGCAAGTAATGCGCACCAAAGGCTTCCCAAGGTAGGCGGCGGAATTCGCTGTCCCACCGGTCTAGTACCTCGCGGTGGTGCCCCTGACGGAAGAGTTCGATCACTGCTTTGTCGCTCGCCATGTTCTCGGGGCAGGAGACATTGCTCTCGTCAAAGATTCGTGGGTTGTTGGGTTTCCAGTCAATCGGGTTGAATTTATGACTGAGTGCCCCGGAAGCGAGCAACAGAACCCGAAGCCCACTTCGGCGTACGGCCTCGCCGATGGTCTCGCCGGACTCTAAAAAGTGATGCCAGTCACAGTTCTGGCAAGAACTCACCGTAACGACCGGGATCCCTGAACGTTCGAGCCAGAGCTGCTTGACGATATTGATCGTGGCGTAATGCCTTCCAAGATCGGGATGCGAAATTGCACGGTTGTAACCACCCCGCTCCCGCGAAACGGACTCAATTAACGACGCTAATTCCGGATGACCACGGTAATCGTAGGGGACACCGTGCAGGTACCAGGGCATCTCATCCGAGGTATACATCCCGCGGTAATGCGCGCCGCCATCAACCAGGTGATAACCGGTGGTGAACCAATGTGAGTCAAAAATGATAACGACTTGTGCCGAAACTTCGGTGATTTTGCGACGGAGACGCGAGTAACCGGCGATGAGATCCGAATCCCGACCGGCGCCTTGCAGCACCCGGAACTCTTCGCACTGCATTAACCCTGGGTGATGAGATACCAGTGCAGCGCCGACGACTTTCCCGTCCATTGAGAGGATCCTTTTTTAACGATGGCTGAAGCTGGGCCGGAATGGCTTCTTTGGCAGGACAACGTCTTTGACATCACAAAAGAAATCAAAGCTCCAGTTACCGCCCTCGCGGCCAATCCCGCTGCGCTTAATGCCCCCAAAGGGTGCTGCAAGATCGCGGATACCGAAACAGTTGACCCAGATGAACCCCGTGCGTACCTGATCGGCAATCTCAGTCGCATGCGCCTGCTCGCCGTAACAAATGCCACCAAGGCCATAGTCAGTGCCGTTTGCCAGTTCGACCGCTTCGTTGTCGCTCGCAAAAGTTTGCAGGGTCAGTACCGGGCCGAAGACCTCGTCCTGCACAATTTCATCACTTTGATTAACACCAGCGAGCATCGTGGGCTGCAGGTACTGAGCACCAAACGCATGTCGGCCGCCGCCCCACAGGAGCTGCGCTCCGCCGGCGACGGCGCGGTCGACGTAACCGAGCACACGCTCAACCTGACGCGGGTGAATGATCGGACCCACCTCGGTGGACTCGTTCCGTGGATCTCCCACGCGAAGCTGTTCGACGATGGCTCGCATACTCGCCAGGAATCGCTCAGAGACCGATCGATGGACTAGAAAGCGTGTTCCAGCAAGGCAAACTTGACCGGCGTTTCGGTACATCAAGGCCCCAGTCGCAGCCGCAGCATCGATATCAGCATCATCAAGCACGATGAAGGGGCTTTTGCCGCCGAGTTCGAGGCTACAGGGCACGAGATTCGCCCCGGCCGCTTGAGCGATGAGTCTTGCCGTTGAGACACTGCCGGTGAAGGACACTCGGGCGATTCGTGGATCGGCAACCAATCGGGCCCCTGCGGTGGAGCCCCCGCCCTGGACCACATTCAAAACCCCCGGTGGCAACCCAGCCGCATGAGCGGCATCGGCCAAGAGCGAACAGGTCAATGGCGCCCATTCCGGCGGCTTGAGGATGCACGTATTGCCAGCGGCCAGCGCCGGGCCTAATTTCCAGGTCGCCAGCATGAGCGGGGCATTCCAGGGCGTAATAATCACGACGACACCGGCAGGATCGTGTCGCACCCGATGGACCGCTTGATCGGTCTCGATTGACCGCTCTTGAAGGGTCAATGCGGCCTCAGCAAACCAACGAATATTCAGGACTGCGCGGGGAACGACACCATGGCGCATCCTGGAAAGAAGGACCCCGGCATCGCTGCTCTCAAGCAGGCAAAACGCCTCTGCGCGCTTTCCAATCTCATCGGCAAATCGACTCAGATAGGGTAAACGCTCCTCCGCTGTGAGTCTCGACCAAGCCGGGAACGCCTTCTGAGCGGCCGCAATGGCGCGTTCGACATGCTCGGGCCCACCCTCGCCCATGCGCCCCAGGAGTCTCTGATCGATGGGGCTGAATATCTCGAAACTGAGCTCAGAGTCGACGCGCGCACCATCGATGTAATGATCTGGAGAGACGACGATGTCTTCTACCCGCAGGGCCTCAAGGCGCATGTCAAGACTCGGCCGTAAAGCCAATCGTCTTGATCAATGGCGCCCAGCGATCGCTATCTTTCTTTAACAGCGCGGCGAGCTCAGCAGGTGTCGACGGGCTGGCCTCGAGCCCCATCTGTCCGAGCGCCTCAATCAAGTCCGGCGAGCCCAGCGCGTTGCGGATTGCCTGAGCTGTCCGATTGAGAACCTCTGCAGGTACCTTAGCAGGCATATAGAAACCAAACCACTCATCGAACACGATGTCCTTGTAACCCTGCTCAACAAACGTGGGGACCGTCGGAGCGAACTTGTTTCGCGTGGCGCCAGAGGTCGCGATCAGCCTGATTTTGCCCCCCGGTAAATGCTGTAAAAACTCGCCAACCGGCCCGGACACAGCGGCGATCTGCCCGCCCAACAAATCGGCAATCGCGAGTTGAGTCCCACGATAAGGCACATGCTTCAGGTCGACCCCAGCAAATCGACCAAAGATCTCCGCCACAAAATGCGGCACCGACCCGGCGGCTGGGCTACCGAAATTCGCGTCCTTCGGGTTCGCTTTGCACCAGGTGATGAACTCGCCCAATGTCCTGACACTGGCTGGCACCATCGGTCCAACTGCAAAACCGAAGTCGAACCGAACAGCCTGAGAAACCGGCTGAAAATCGGCAACAGGGTCGTAGGGCAGTTTCTTGTAGGTGTGCGGGTAAATTCCCAGCATCGACATCGGCGTCACCACCATCGTCAATCCATCAGGCGAGGATGCCTTCAAGGCCGAAAGCGCGATCTGCCCCCCAGCCCCAGTCCGATTTTCGACCACGAGGGACTTGGCGACGATATCTCGCAATTTGTCGGCGACCCGGCGCGCGGTGACGTCGACTGTTCCACCGGGAGCAAAGCCCGCAAAGATGCGAACGCTGTCTGGCAGGGATTGGGCCCGTGAAAGCGGATGGGTTATCGACAAACCGGCCGCAACCGAAGAAAGAACGAATCGACGGCGATTCATGATGGTGTCTCCAAGAAATAGTTACATTTGACTTCGACCAAGAGTCATCGAGCCGAGGATGCGCGCCTCAGGTTTGCTAACACAACCAATGCTTATTGGTCGATTATCCATTCCTAATTGATAATAGGACGATGCCACTGACCAGATTCACTTTGCGCCAGATCGAAGCGTTCATCGCCGTCTATGAGGCACAAAGCTTTACCCAGGCGGCTTCGCGCCTCGGGCTGACCGCACAGGCAACGAGCCAACTCATCGCTGAACTGGAAGCCATCGTCGGCTTCAGGCTGTTCGACCGAACTACGCGCAAAGTTGCGTTGTCGAGCGCTGGGCGAGACTTTCTGGGTTCGGCATCGACCCTGTTGCGCCATGTCCGCGCCGCTGATAGTGCGGCGGATGATGTGCGTAATCGCGCGACAGGGGTAGTAAGGGTTGGCGCTCCGTTAGTGCTGGCTTCTTGCGTATTGCCATTGGCCATTCGCGAATACCAATCGAGCAAGCCCAAAGTGGTCGTGCGGGTCCGCGATGTCCCGGTCGACCATCTCGTCAACCGCGTCTCCGATGGCGACGTCGACCTGGCAATTGGACCCGATCGCCGCACCGATGACTCAGTGACCGCAACACAACTCTTCGATAGTGCCTGGGTACTGTGGTGCTCGCCCGCCCATCCACTTGCAGCCCATCGACGGGCGGTTCGCTGGGATGAAGTGGCCAAAGTAGCAATCGTTGCTGCGGGGCGTGACCATGAACATAACGTAGCAAAAATGCACGAGGATGTACCCGTCGGAGTTCGAGTCACCCCGGTCGATGTGGTTGACAACATCTCAACTGCGATCGGAATCGCCGCTCAAGGCCTGGCCGTGACTTTGGCACCCGCTTACGTTGGGGTGCTCGCCCAGTCATTTGGACTCATCATGAAGCGGGTGGTCGAGCCCGAGTCCATTCGGAAAGTATGCCTTTACACCCCAGCATCGAGAGCCCTGTCCCCGGGAGCAGCGGGTTTCGCAGAATTCCTGACAACTTGGATCAGAGAATGGTCCGCTTCAACGGCCTCGATCCGCCCAAATTAGCGGTGCAATCCACGGTACTGGATGCTGGAGCGAGGTTTCTCGCGAACCCAAGAGTCTCGCGAGTTACTTCGCGGCAGAGCACGGCCCCAGCGCTTGCGGGCTGGCCTTCCGCGTAAAGGACTCCCATAAGGCATACGCCCGACTTCATCGACGGCGTCGATTGCCAGCCGTTGGGGCACGGGCCTGACCAGCCGCGCCATGGTTGCGCCGGACGGCATGATCCGTATCCCGCTGTTCGAGTCGCTGGAACGTGACCAGATCCAACGCGGCGCCCTTCGGGTCGAGTCCACTAGAGTGCAGGTCGAACGCTGACCCGCCGGCTCAAAATCTCGCCCCCCTTTGTTGAGGTCGCAAAAGTGTGAACGTTGTTCCGATGACGGAGGTTTTGCGATCAGATTAACGAACCATGCAGGGCCGCTTGCCATCAAATTGCCAGCCAGGAATGAGGTATTGCATGGCGGTCGAGTCATCGCGAGAACCCAATCCATGTTCCAGGTATCGCTGATGGGCTGCTTCAACTTTTGCCATGTCGAGCTCAATCCCTAACCCAGGTTTCTGAGGTACTTCAACCCGGCCATTGACGATCTGCAGGGGCGCCTGCGTCAAAGCTTCACCGTCTTGCCAGATCCAATGGGTATCGATCGCGGTGACCCTGCCCGGTGCGGATGCAGCAACATGGGTGAACATGGCCAGCGACACGTCGAAGTGGTTGTTCGAGTGTGAACCCCAAGTCAAGCCCCAGTCGCGGCAGGCTTGTGCCACCCGAACCGAACCAGCCATGGTCCAAAAATGCGGGTCAGCCAGGGGGATGTCCACGCTCTGCAAGGACATCGCATGCACCATCTGGCGCCAGTCAGTCGCGACCATATTTGTCGCAGTGGGCAAACCGGTCGCGCGGCGAAACTCTGCCATTACCTCACGGCCGCTGAAGCCGTCTTCTGCACCGCAGGGGTCTTCGGCGTAAGCCACGACGCCTTTCAAATCTCGCATCAACCGCACCGCGTCTTTAAGAAGCCAACCTCCGTTTGGGTCGATGGTGATGCGTGCTTTGGGGAACTCCGCATGCAGCGCACGCACGGTTTCAATTTCTGCCTCGCCTGCCAGCACCCCGCCTTTGAGCTTAAAGTCATTGAAACCATAACGCTCGTACGCCTGCCGCGCGAGATTCACAATGGCTTCGGGCGTCAGTGCGGGCTCATTGCGGGTGCGAAACCAAGCGCTGTTTGATTCGCTTTCATCGCGGTAGGGCAAGTCAGTTTGCCGCCGATCCCCCACATAAAACAAATATCCGAGCATCTCGACCGATGCACGTTGCTGGCCCTCACCCAACAGCGCAGCGACCGGCAATTCAAGATGCTGGCCCAGCAGATCGAGCATGGCGGATTCCACCGCCGTCAGGGCATGGATAGTGGTTCGCAAATCAAAGGTCTGCAGACCCCGACCATCGGCATCGCGGCCTGCAAATCGCGTGCGCATGAGATTCAGAACCGATTGCAGATCCCCCACCTTGCGGCCCACCACCATCTCCGTGGAATCTTGCAAGGTCGAACGAATTTTTTCCCCACCAGGCACTTCGCCCACACCGATTCGTCCGGCGTTGTCCTCCAAAATCAACAGGTTGCGTGTGAAGAAAGGACCATGCGCCCCCGAGAGGTTGAGCAACATGCTGTCATGCCCGGCAACCGGGATCACACGCAGGGCCGTGACGAACGGTGTGCTCGTTGGAATGCAAACGCTCATCTCAGTCAGGCTTGATATTTCGAGCTTCGATGAGTTTTTTCCAGCGGACAAACTCAGCTGCCTGGAAAGCCGTGAACTGCTCAGGTGTGTTGGCGACAATCTCGAAACCCAACTCGAGTAACTTGGGCTTCACCTGAGAGTCGTTGAGTGCATTGACGACAGCCGCATGCAGACGGGTTTTAATGTCTGCCGGCAATCCCCGCGGCGCAGCAACAGCCTGCCAGGAAGTCACGTTGGCCTCATTGATACCGAGTTCTTCGAGGGTCGGTACCTGAGGCAGTAGCGGCGAACGCTTGGCGCTGGTAATCGACAACGCACGCAATTTACCCGCGATGATTTGCGGCATTGCGGTATTGATGTTCATGAACGAGGAATCAACCTGACCACCCAGCAAGTCGATCATCACCGGACCGCCGCCCTTGTAGGGCACATGAATTCCGGTGGTGCCAGTCTGCAGCCAGAAGAGCTCTGCGGTCAGGTGGTCACTGCTCCCGTTCCCTGATGAAGCAAATGTCATTTTGTTGGGGTTGGCCTTTTGGTAGGCCATCACGTCGGTCATCGACTTATGGGGCGACGCCGCCGGTACCACCAAGACATTGGGGGCCTGCACCGCCACAGAGATGTACTCGAAATCTTTGAGTGCGTCGTAGGGCACTTTGCCCAGGAGGTGCGGCGCAATGACATAAGGGCCGAGTGACGAAACCAATAAGGTGTGCCCATCCGGCGCTGCGCGCGCCACGACGCCGGCCCCGATCGTTCCGGTGGCCCCCGCCTTGTTTTCGATAATGAAGCTACCGCCCAGTTTCTCTTGCAACTTGGGCGCCAGGGTCCGAGCAATCAGATCAGTCGAGCCACCTGGTGGGAAAGGCACCAGGAGCGTGACCGGTTTATCGGGCCAGGCGTAGGCAGTACTGAACCAGGATGCCATCAGAAAAAATAACCAGAAACGCTTCATGATGGATGCCTCATAAGATTGGGTTTGCACTCTTGCGGTTTCAACGCCCAGCGCCATATTTTCACAAAACGGTTAGATTTCGGTTAGGAGACGTTTGTGAAGCCGTTGATTATTCAAATTAATCCGCAAGATAATGTGGCGATTATCGCCAATGATGGGGGTCTTCTTGCGGGTACCGAGGTCGGTGTCGGTTTGATTTTGCGCGATTCCGTCCCGCAAGGGCACAAAGTTGCGTTGGTCGATATCCCTAGTGATGCACCCGTATTGCGCTATGGCATTCCGATTGGTTATGCCTTGAAAGAAATACCTGCTGGCAGTTGGGTACATGAGCGATTGCTGAAAATGCCAGCGGCACGCGATCTCGACAATCTGCCAATGGCGACCGTCACGCCCAATCCCCTTCCTCCACTCGAGGGCTACAGCTTCGAGGGCTACCGCAACGCCGACGGTTCGGTGGGTACCCGCAACCTTCTTGCCATCACCACCACGGTTCAATGTGTGGCCGGGGTGGTGGACCTGGCGGTACACCGCATCAAGCAAGAACTGTTGCCTCAGTTCCCACATGTGGATGATGTGGTGGGCCTGGAACACGCTTACGGCTGCGGCGTGGCGATTGATGCCGAGGGGGCCGAGATCCCCATACGAACCTTGCGCAACATCAGCCTGAACCCGAATTTTGGGGGCGAGGTGATGGTGGTCAGTCTAGGATGCGAAAAACTCCAGCCCGAGCGGCTTATGCCTGCCGGCAGTATCCCCATCAACGACCAGCGCGGCGAAGCGCTCGATGTGGTTTGCCTGCAAAACGAAGCGCACGTGGGTTTCATGTCCATGCTGGCCTCCATCGTCGAGCAGGCCCGCCAACACCTCGAGAGACTCAACAAACGCCGGCGCGAAACCGTGCCTGCCAGTGAATTGGTGGTGGGTGTGCAGTGCGGGGGAAGTGACGCATTTTCGGGCCTGACGGCTAACCCGGCGGTGGGATTTTGCAGCGACCTGTTGGTGCGTGCTGGCGCCAGCGTGATGTTCTCGGAGGTGACCGAGGTGCGCGACGCCATAGACCAACTGACCGCCCGTGCGGTGAACTCGCAAGTGGCCCAGGCCATCGTGGATCAGATGGCCTGGTACGACAGCTACCTCGCCCGTGGCCGGGTTGACCGCAGCGCCAACACCACGCCGGGTAACAAACGTGGCGGCCTGTCCAACATCGTCGAGAAAGCGATGGGCTCTATCGTGAAGTCGGGCACCGCCCCTATTCAAGCGGTGCTGGCTCCGGGAGAACGACTCAAACAAAAGGGCTTGACCTTCGCAGCTACGCCAGCGAGCGACTTCATTTGCGGCACCCTGCAAGTGGCCGCTGGAATGAACCTGCACATCTTCACCACCGGGCGTGGTACGCCCTATGGCCTTGCGCCCGTGCCCGTCGTGAAAGTGGCCACGCGCACCGATCTGGCTCGACGTTGGCACGACCTGATCGATATCAATGCCGGCCGAATTGCCGATGGTCAGAAATCGATCGACGAGGTCGGCTGGGAGTTGTTTCACTACCTCCTGGACGTGGCCAGCGGCCGAAAAAAAACCTACGCAGAGCAGTGGAAGCTACACAACGCCTTGGTGTTGTTCAACCCGGCGCCAGTGACCTAGAGGCAAAGCCCCCAAAGGTTGAATCTGGCAGCCAAATCAAAGCCAACCGACGTTCGAGACGCTTTAATCGGGCTGCTGTTCCGACCAGGTGATAGCGCAAATGTGGGCGCACCGTGCGAAACAAACAAGGTGGGCAGGCGTGAAGAGACCATTGGTAACTGCACCACTTAATCAAAGGTCAAGTACATATGGCTCTTGGATTTGTACTCTGTCCCCGTAAAGACAGCCATGGGTTCAATGCCGAACGACTTAAAGCCCATCGACTCATACAACCTGGTTGCCGGTTCATTGCCTTCGGTCACTGTCAGGGTCACCATCGTCACCCATTGGCGTGCTCGGGTCTGGGCAATGAGCTCCTTAAGCAGGGCAAATCCGACCCCACGCTGGCGATAAGCAACTAATACGTACATGCCGACGATCACCGCCTTATGGCGAGTTTTCGCTTTCGCAGAGTACTCGACCGCCACGGCGCCCACGAGGTGATTGTTCTCAAAGGCACCGAAGGCTCGGCTCATCCCACCTGGGTCCTCAATCCGTCGCTCCCACCAGGCCAATGGTTCAGTCGCGCGCTCCTCGGCTACTGAGGTAAAGGCATCGGCAGCGAGCGTGTAGCCCTCAAGCATTAGCGCCCGATAGGGAGCGGCATCGTCCTTGGACAAACTCCGGATCAGCATTGGTTTAAAGCGTTTGGGGATCTCTGGTGGCCGTTAACGGTCTTGAACTGCTTGGGCGGCAGTGGTGTGGAGGTGCTCATGCCAGTGCGCTGCGCACCAGGCCGAAGGTGGTGGAAATCGATTGAAGTTGCTGGGCCTCGGGCAATCGGCGACGGCTGGAGACGCGGATGCCCTCGTTGAACAGCATCAGCATGGCGGCCATTTTTTCGGCCTGCGCGGGGGTGGCGCCTGCGTCTTGCAAGCTGTCCTGGAAGATTCGCTCCATGTCGGCCATATGGGTGCTGGCGCGAGTTGCGAGTTCATCATCGACACCGGACATCTCCAGGACAGTATTGACCAGCATGCAGCCCCAGTTGACTTTGGGGCCGAGTGCTTCGGCAACGCTACGCTCGAAGAATTTCTGTAGAGCGTCGATTGGGGGCAACCCGTTTCGCTGATCGTTCAGCAACTGCAGCGTGCGGGCAGCCCAGAGGTCCAAGCATTCGATGAAAAAGCCGCGCTTGTCGCCGAAGGCCGCGTAAAAGCTGCTGCGCGAAATGCCCATGGCTGGCAGCAGGTCGGCCAGCGAGGTGGCCTGGTAGCCCTGGCGCCAGAACAGTGCCAGCGCGCGATTTACCGCGGTGGGTCGATCGAATTCAACAGGACGTCCCATGGTTGCGGAAGTGAGGCGGCTATCGAAAATGAGGGATACCCATGAGTTGTGGTTGGTATCGTCGTCCCGGTATATTCTGAACTGATCAGTCCACAACTACAAGACGCCAAGCCATCAAGGCTGAGGAGCACCTCATGAACAAGCCCGTCTGCCTGATCCTGGGCGCCGGCGCCGGCATCGGCGGCAATGTCGCCAAACGTTTTGCCCGTGAGGGCTACCACGCCTGCCTGGCGCGGCGTACCGACCAGGCCGGCCTGGACCGACTGGTAGCCGAGATCGAAGCTGAGGGTGGCTCGGCCACCGGATTCATGCTCAATGCGGTGGAGGAAGGCAGCATCGAGCAACTGGTCACCCACATCGAGGCCGAGGTCGGCCCGATCGGCGTGGCGCTGTTCAACCTGGGTGCGCAGATCGGCGACCGTGGTCTCGCGAGCACCACGCTGAAGCAGTTCGAGATGGGCTGGCGCATGGCCACCTTCGGCCTGTTCCGTCTGGCGCAAGTCCTGTTTCCATACATGGAGCAGCGCGGTAAGGGGGTGTTACTGGTCACCTCGGCAACCGCCGCGATGCGCGGCAATGCCGGCCAGCATTCGCATGCCGCGGCCATGGGGGGGCGGCGCATGCTGTGCCAGTCGCTGAACGCCCAGTTCGCGAGCAAGGGCATCCATGTCGCGCACATCGTCATTGACGGCGCGGTGGACGCACCCGACACCCTGGGCAAGATGCTCGGCCCCGAGCGCTTCGAGGCGCTGCGCCAGAAGAAGGGTCTGGATAACGACGGCCTGCTGGTACCCGCCGAAGTGGCCAACTCCTACTTCTACCTCGCGCACCAGCACCGTTCGGCCTGGACCTTTGAGATGGACCTGCGCGCCCATTCAGACTTGGCGTGGTGGAACCATGCCTCCAACCCCGACATCAAATAAGAGGATGACGATGACTAAAACCATTGAATTGATCTTCGACTTCGTGAGCCCCAACGCCTATCTGGTGTGGCAACCGCTGCGCGCGGTCGCCGCACGGCAGGGTGCGCAAGTCAAAATCACGCCGGCATTCCTTGGCGGGATGCACAAGCTGACCGGCAATGCGCCACCCTTCATCCGCGATGCAGAAGTGAAGGGCAAGAACGACTACGCCAGTTTGGAAATGCAGCGTTTCATCGCAAAACACGGCCTCCATCGATTCAAGATGAATCCCAAGTTCCCGTTTAACTCGATCAACCTGCTGCGGATGCTGGTGTCGCTGCCAGGCGATGACCAGATCAAGTTCATCGATGCCATGACACCAGCAATCTGGGAACAAGAGCTCGACGTTTCCGATGCCGCAGCGGTTGCTGCGGTGCTGACCAAGGCCGGCTTCGATGCGGAGTCCCTCGCCGCAAAAGCGCAGGATCCGGCCATCAAACAGGCCGTGATCGACAACACCGAAAAGGCGGTCGAACGCGGGACGTTTGGCATTCCGACGTTCTTCATCGGCAAGGAGATGTTCTTCGGCAAAGAGCGCCTTGGGCAGATCGAAGAGATGCTTGAAAGCAGCTGATCATGCGCCTGGCGCTGCCGGACGCAGCAAGTGCCATGAATCACCCGCCTGACAGAGGTCTGCCCCCTGTTCGCACAAACCACCGGAGAACACCATGAGCCAGGACCTGTTGGAGACGATTGAGGGTGGCGTCGCCACGTTGACCATGAACCGCCCCGAAGCGCGCAACGCGCTGTCGACCGCGATGTTCGACGGCCTTTACGAGGCCTTGCCGCGCCTGGCCAACGACCCGGCTGTGCGCCTGGTGGTGCTCACCGGCGCGGGGGCAGCGTTCTGCTCGGGCGGCGACGTGAAGGGCTTTGCACGGCGTGCCAGCGGCGAGGCGTCGACCATGACCTTCGACCACCGGGTGACCGATGTACGTACGCGCATGGAAGTCAGCCGTTGGCTCCACGAGATGCCCAAGCCCACGCTCGCGGTGATCCCCGGCCCAGCGGCGGGTGCCGGCCTGTCGCTCGCCCTGGCCTGCGACATGCGCATCGCGTCCGAGGATGCCAAGCTCACCACCGCGTTCTCCAAGATCGGCCTGTCTGGCGACTTTGGCGGCAGCTACTTTCTCAACCACCTGGTCGGTGCAGCCAAGGCGCGCGAAATGTACTTCACCGGGCAGGTGCTCAGTGGCGCCGAAGCCCAGCGCATTGGCTTGGTGAACCGCGCGGTGCCCGCTGCGCAACTGGCCGAGGCGGCCCGGGCCTGGGCCGCCGAGCTGGCGGCGCTGCCGACCATCGCTGTCGGCTACATGAAGCGCAATCTGAACATCGGGCTGCGCGGATCCTTGTCAGACGTGCTGGACGCCGAAGCGATCCACATGATCCGCACCTTCGAGACGGCCGATCACAAGTCAGCGGCTGCGGCCTTCGTTGAAAAACGTGCGCCGAGCTTCGAAGGACGCTGAGGGCCGGCCGGCGACAACACCGTTGGAGTCTAAAAACAGTACATAGAGACAAACTGGCCGGTTTCTATGGCGCTGCAGCCATCCCTCGCGCCCCGGGTGTTGCAGCTGCCCTCAGCATGGCCTCGAACTGCTCGACTGGTTGGGGCTTGTCGAAAAGATAGCCCTGAAATTGATCGCAGCCGTCCTCGATCAATAATTGCAGTTGCTCCTCGGTTTCCACCCCCTCAGCAATACACTCGAGCCCCAGTGTGGACGCCATTGAGATGATGGTCCGAACGATGGTGCGATCTTGACTGTCGAGCGCGATGTCCCGGATGAAAGACTGATCGATCTTTAGCTGCCCAATCGGGAGTTTCTGCAAGTACTGCAGTGACGAGTACCCGGTTCCGAAGTCGTCCAGGGCAAACTCGAATCCCTCTTTTCGCAAGAGCTGCATCTTTGCGCTGGCCTCCTCGTGATCGTCCAGCAAAACTCGCTCAGTCAACTCGAATTTGATGAGTTTCGGGTTCACTCCATATTGCTGCACGGTACCCAGCACCTCGTCAACGAAACCTTCGCCCCGAAATCTAGGCGCACTCACGTTAATCGCCACACAAAGGTCGCGAGTTTCGGGACTTTTTTCCCACGCTTTCAGTTGACTGCAAACTTGCCGTAAGACGTTCTGACCAATTGGTATGACGAGAGTAGTCTGCTCAGCAATATCGATGAAGTGTTTCGGGGAGACGATTCCTTGCGTCGGATGATTCCATCGAAGCAGAGCTTCGGCCCCTAAGGTCTTGAGGTCTCGGTCGACTTGGCGTTGGTAGTAAATCTGGAATCGATCGCTCTTGATTGCTTCCCTGAGTTCTCCTTCGGTCTTAGCCCGCGCCTGAATAACGAGTTCCATGGAGGGATTGAAAAATTTCAGGCGGTTTCGTCCGTCGTGCTTGGACTCGTACATCGCGATATCGGCCTGTTTCAGAAGCTCCTCGAGTTCGGCCTCGCTTTCCCGAAAGATCGTGACCCCCATGCTGGCGCTACAGTGATGGATGTGTAATTCCACGTGAAATGATTCGTTCAATTCGAATAGAATCTTCTCGCCCACTGCCTCCGCACGCACTGCGGCCTCGATGGGCTCCCTGCCAAGTCTGGTGAGAATGATCAGGAACTCATCCCCCCCAAGTCTGGCAACCAGATCGCCTTGACGCACGCAATTCTTCAGCCGTGTGGCGACCTGCTTCAAAAGCAGATCTCCGACTGAATGGCCAAGGCTGTCGTTGATTAACTTGAAATTATCAAGATCGATAAAAAGCAGTGCTCCCATATCCTTGCTGCGGTGGCTGGCGGCTAACCCGCGCTTGAGGTACCGCGCCAGGTAGCGACGGTTTGGTAAGCCCGTTAGATGGTCGTTAAATGCAAGCGCTTGCATTTCCTTTGCAGCTGCTTTTTTCGCTGTGATGTCTGTGAAGCGCAGCACGTAGTTCGTGGTCTTGCCTCGTGGATCTTTGACCGCAGTTGCGCTCATGTGCAGAGGGTAGATCTCCTTGTTCTTGCGCTGACTTTTGAGTTCTCCCTCCCAATGACCCTCGCTCTTGAGGAAGTCCAGTATGCCCAAATAGATGCTGCGATCCAGGACAGTGGGCACGAACATTTCGGGGGTTTTGCCAATCAGCTCTTGCTCGGAGTACCCCGTCATACGGATGAATTCCGTGTTGACTTTTAGAATTTTGAATTCTGGATTGACGGCAAGAACACCCAGCGCAGATTCAAAGACCGTTGCAGCGATCGCAAGCTCATTCTCAGCCCGGCGAGCTGCCGTCACATCAGTCGCAACGCCACCGATTCCAATGATTTCTCCAGCGAGGTTGTGCAAAGGGAAGTTGGTGCTCAGGAGAATTCTTGGTTCGCCATGAGACTGGCTGTGCACGGGTCGCTCTCGTGTCGAGGTTCGCCCGGTTCTCGCGATGTCGGCGTCCTCTTTGGCGGTGTTTTCCAGTTCCTCGGGCGAGAGAAAAATGGAGGCGTCCTGCCCGAGGATGTCTTGCGTCTTGTGTCCGTAGAAAGACGCCATGGCCTCGTTTGCGAACAGCACCCTTTGCTTGAGGTCGAAGGCAAATATCTGCGCAGGCACCGAATCAATCACGGACTGCAGAATGGCGCGGTCACCGAGAAGCGTCTGCTCGATAATTTTGAAATTGTGGATGTCGGTACTGGTACCAAACCATTTGCTAATCGCGCCGTCCAGACCGAACGCTGGGACAGCGCGCATAAACCACCATCCGTAGCTGCCGTCGTGCTTTCGTAAGCGAAGCTCGATCGCATACTCGCTTCGGTTCTTCAGCGCCTTGTTCCACTGATCCTGGGCGAGTTGCGCATCGTCTTCGTGAACCAACTGGTCCCATCGGTGGCCGTAGCACTCTTGAGCAGTCAGACCACTGTAATCAAGCCAGGCCTCACTAAAGTAAACGCCAGTGCCGTCTGGCAGTGCGCTCCAAGCCATCCCGAGAGCGGATTGCGCAAGAAGCCTGAATTCCTGCTCTTTTTTGGAAATAACGGACTTGAGATTGATGTTCTCAGACACATCAGTGGCGATCCCACACAGCCCGATCACACGATTTTGTCGATCATAGAGCGGTGCTTTGACGGTCCGAAACGTCGTAAACACACTGGTCGAGAGGATGACGCCGCTTTCAACGCCCGCGAACGTCGCCTCGGTCTGCAGGACCTTGAGATCATGTTCGCGCATCGATTGCGCAAGCTCGGCTTGAAAGAAATCCCCATCTGTCGCGCCAATAATGCGTACCAGCTCTACATCAAACAGTTTCTCGATTTGGCTATTGGCGTAGGTGTATCGACCCGACGGGTCTTTGGTGAACACATAAGTGCCAGCGCTCTCAATCAAAGAACTTAGGGCCGGGTAGAAGCCCTCCGGCGGTTGTCTTTGGGGTGATTCCGTGGTGGCCATGAAAACCCCTTATCACTTTATGAGTTGGGCCCCCCAGGCGTTAACCTGGAGAGCAGCCTGTCCGCACGCTCAGCCTGCTCGGATCGTGCCCGGTTGTCGAACTTGGGCGTCGTCCGAAGCAATTCGATTGCCGCGCCGGATAACGGGACTCGATGGGCATGTTGATGACGCCGGCGTCACGCTCCAAGGTTTCGGCAGCCATGCCCTCGGAGAACGTTGTCGGCGCGTGGTCGGAAATCGTGATCTGAATCAGACAGCCGCCCAAATGAACCGGGCGCCGAGGCGTCTGATCTGGCCGATGTCGCGGGCTCGGTTGCTTCGAAGGCGACCGCGACCGAAGACCCACGGGTTTGCAAATCGACTGACTGGCAGACGGCTATACGCGCAGGCGCTTTAAATCTGCCAAGCAAGGACTGTCCCATTCAGGTGGCTAACTCCGCATGACCTTTCATCATCTTGATTAGGGTAAATGCTGACTTTTTTCACATTTTGTTTCATGCTATACAAAGCCCCGGGATCTGTTGGGTTTGCGCTTTAACACGATCGCAACGTTGCTAAATAGTCATGTTCTGCTGCAAAAAAATCGGCGAAATAGATTTATCTGTTTTTGTCGGTCTAGTTACAAAAGTGGTTTGTGGATTCGCTCCATCAATCTCTTTGGATGCGTACATGAAAAAGTCTAGTGGATTGATTTGGTTTCTCAATACCTTACAAGGAAATGGCCGTGATTAGAAAATGTATCCAAAAGCTCTGTTTGGCCACCGCCGTTGCGTTGGGATTGACAGTGGGACTTCCGCAGCTTGCGCTAAGCGCCGAAACTCAGTATTTCCCGATCCCAAGCAGTCGGATTGGGCCATTTTCAGCCATGGGCACAGGCTATTACGGCGCCCAAATTGACTACATGAATTACATCAATATGACTGGTGGCGTCAATGGGGTGATGTTGACTTGGCAGGAGTGCGAAACAGAATACAACGCAGTAAAAACGGTTGAGTGCTATCAACGTCTCACGACGAAAGACGGTCAAAAAATGGTGGTGTTCGATACCCTTGGGACACCCGGGGCGTACGCTGTTATTAACCGCATGGCCACAGATAACGTTGTACTTGCACAATATGGTTATGGCAGATCGGACGCCGCCGACGGTCGAGTATGGCCCTGGGTGTTTAATGCGGCAAGCACGTATTGGAGTCAAATTGCCGTGAAGCTGCGATTCATGGCAGAAATAGAAGGTAAGGTAAAAGGCGAGGGCTTGACGGAACAAGAAGCCATGAAAATCATGAAGGGCAAGAAGATTGTGCACCTTCACATTGATACTGCCTTCGGACGAGAGCCGTTGCCAGCAATGAGAAAAATAGCGGCAGACTGGGGTATTAAATTAGTAGAAATCGCAGTCGTATCGCCAGGCCTGGAACAACAATCCCAATGGCTTCAAATCAGGCAGGAAAAACCGGATTGGGTTACCTTTTGGGGCGCTGGATCTGGGATGAACTCAACAGGTATGACCAACGCTGCGCGGATTAACTTCCCTCGAAACCGCATGATGTACGTGACCTTTGGTGGTGCAGAAGAAGACATGTTTCCAGCGGGCGAAGCCGCGATTGGTACCTATGTCGTCATGAATGCCATCCCCGGAGTTCACCCGCTCGTTCAGAAAATCAAGGACACGGTCTACGCCGCCAACAAAGGAAACATGAGTGATCCAAGCCGCGTCGGTACGGTGTACTACAACCGTGGCTTAGGCGCTGCAATGATGTGGGTCGAGGCGTTGAGAAACGCTCAACGAATTCACAAGAAGATCGGCAAGGCAGTCACCGGCGCTGAATTCAGGGATGGCTATGAAGCGATCAACCTGACCGAAGCCCGCCTGGCTGAACTGGGTGCACCAGGTATGCTGGCTCCCTTTGCGTTTACATGCGCAAACCATGAAGGCGCTGGCAAGTTTGCGCTGATGCAGTGGGACGGTAAGAAATTCAATAGCGTCAGACCTTTCACCATTTCACTCGATACACCGTTCATCCGAGAAATTCTTGAAGAGTCCGCTGCTAAATTTGCGGAGGAGAACAAGATTGTCCCCAAGAAATGTTGAACGCTTTTGCTGATCAGACGTAGCCAAATCTATAATCTTGATTTGAGTTGAAAATAAAGTTGCGTACCTGAAAATGGTTTGTATTTGCCGGTAAATTTTCAGATAACGGCGGAGCTTGCCTCCGCCGTTTATTATTCTCATCGGCTCTCGCTTTGAGCGTTTTTCAGTTGAGGCTTGGGCATCCTGTGCGAAACAGGTGTTTTATACAAGCCCGCACAAAAAGCTGCGCTTATTCTTCGAAAAGAATAATTTAGGATTTTTAATGAATGACAACTCTGAAAACATATTGGAAATTAGAGGCATTGAAGTGTTATACAACAATGCAATCTTAGGGTTGCACGATGTATCTCTAAACGTTCCAAGAGGAAAAATCGTCGCGCTATTAGGCGCAAACGGCGCAGGAAAAAGCACCACTCTGAAATCAATATCCAATATGTTGAGTTTGGAGGGCGGGAAGGTCACCAAGGGATCGCTTCATTACAATGGGGCAGCCATTGAAAAACAGGCGCCCACCGATCTGGTTCATGTAGGAATCGTGCACGTGCTCGAGGGGAGGCGATGCTTTGGGCACTTAACTGTCGAAGAGAATATCATCGCCGGCGCGTACTCGAGAAAACTATCCAAAGCAGCGATGGATCAAGAACTGGAAAGGATGTACGGCTACTTCAATAGGCTAAAGGATAGAAGGAAAAGTCAAGCAGGTTACACCTCTGGCGGTGAGCAGCAAATGGTGGCCGTTGCTCGGGCGATGATGGCAAAGCCTAAAATGTTACTTCTGGACGAACCCTCCATGGGTTTGGCGCCACAGCTGGTGGCGGAGATATTCAATATTGTCAAAGAATTGAACAACAAGGAGGGCGTGAGCATTTTGTTATCCGAGCAAAATACCAACATTGCTCTCAAAAACTCAGACTATGCATACATCCTTGAAACAGGTTATATCAAGCTTGAAGGCAAAGCCGCTGACCTGCTGAGTGATGCCAAGGTCAAGGAATTGTACTTGGGTATTTCAAAGGACGGGCGAATTAACTTCAAGGATGCCCATAAACGTAACGAGAAGAGCGGGGCCGCATAATGGCAGAAAGCAGAAGATTTCCGATCGGCGATCCAGTTTTGGAGCTGAAAAACATCTCGTTGCGGTTCGGTGGCGTGAAGGCTATTACTAACATTTCCTTCAACGTTTTAAAACATGAGGTCCGGGCTATTATTGGACCGAACGGCGCCGGTAAAAGCTCACTTTTAAACTGTATTAATGGAATTTATAAACCACAGGAGGGGACGATACTATTCAGTGGTCAGGTACTTGATAATATTAGTCCCAACGTAGTGGCGAATAACGGGGTTTCTAGAACATTTCAAAATCTTGCGCTGTTCAAGCGAATGTCAGTCTTGGATAACATCTTAGTGGGCAGGACGCTCCACACAACCAGTAATTTCTGGGAAGTTGGATTTGGTCTCCCCAAAGCCATGAAAGAGGATAGGAAGAACAAAGAAAAATGTGAGGAGATCGTCAAGTTTCTGGAAATTGAGCATATTAAAGATGCACCGGTAGGTAAGCTCTCCTACGGGCTACAAAAAAAGGTTGAGTTCGGGCGAGCCCTTGCGACAGAAGCCAGTATTCTCATGCTCGATGAACCGATGGCAGGCATGAACGTCGAAGAAAAAAGGGAAATGTGCAGGTTCATTTTGAAGGTAAACGACGAAATTGGTACGACCATCGTTTTGATCGAACATGACATGGGCGTTGTGATGGATATATCGGACAGGGTGGTCGTTCTTGACTACGGAAAAGTAATCGGCGATGGCGTACCGGACGAGGTGCGATCCAGCCAAGCTGTTATCGATGCTTATCTAGGAGCTTCCCATGACTGACCAACTGTTATTTTTTCTTGAGGTTGTCGTTGCGGGTATGTTGTCCGGAACCATGTATTCGCTGGTAGCGTTGGGATATGTCCTTATCTATAAGTCCTCCTCCAACTTCAATTTCGCGCAAGGCGCGATGGTATTTTTTGCGGTGCTTTCATTTGTGGGCTTAATGGAATTGGGCCTGCCATTTGTTGCGGCATTTATCGCTACTATTTTACTGATGATGCTGCTGGGCTTATTGACCGAAAAGCTTGTCTTGCGACCTTTGACAAACCAAAGCGAAGAAACGGTACTGATGGCCACGATCGGTCTTGGGTTTTTTCTTGAGGGTTTTACGCAGGCAATCTGGGGTGTTGAAGTCAGAAAGCTGGATTTGGGAGTCAAAGATTTCCCGATTCCGTGGATTGCTGATAATTTGAAGCTGTTCATTAGCGCGCTGGATCTTGTCGCTGCTGTCGTCGCCCTGACGATGATCGCCGGGATCACCTTGATATTTAAATATACGAAGGTTGGTCTGGGGTTGCGAGCTGTCGCGGACGACCCGGGTGCCGCTAGTTCGATAGGTATACCGCTTAAGAACATCATGTTTTTTGTGTGGTCAGCGGCTGGGGTGGTCGCTTTGGTCGCTGGCATGATGTGGGGTGCTCGAGCAGGCGTTCAATTTGCACTGGTTGATTTGGCACTAAAAGCCTTACCCGTTTTGATTATTGGGGGCTTCTCCTCTATCAGCGGGGCGCTCATTGCGGGCCTGATCGTCGGGGCCACTGAGAAAATACTTGAAGTATTTTTGGGTCCCATGGTCGGTGGCGGCATCGAGGGGTGGGCGCCGTATGTAATGGCCATCCTGTTCCTGCTTTACCGGCCTGAAGGCTTGTTTGGCGAAAAGATCATTCGGAGGGTTTGATTTATGAAACCTATTTTTATGACATTCACCAAAGAAGATTTCATTAACTTCTTTGTTATCATGGTGGTTGCGGTCGCTGTCGTTCCAAATATTGTTCCGACTAGCTACTGGTATGTTTCTATTTTAATTCCGTTCTTGTGTTTGTCACTTGCAGGGCTGGGGCAGCAAATCATTATTGGATACACCGGTCAATTAGCACTCGGGGCAGCGGGCTTCATGGCAGCCGGCGCATTTGCCTGTTTTAATTTAATCTTAAGAGTGCCAGGAATACCATTCTTTGTCGCGCTCATCCTGTCTGGTTTTATCGCTTCAGCATTTGGTATCTTATTTGGGCTGCCAAGCCTGCGTGTGCGGGGAATCTATTTAATGGTAGCCACACTCGCCTCACAATTTTTTATCGTGTGGGGGATAGACAAGTTTGGCTGGTTTAAAAATTACGACACGTCTGGCATTATCACCGTTCAGCAGATCGTGATTTTCGACAAACCATTGACATCACCGCTGGCCATGTACTTACTCACCTTAGGTATTGTCACGGTACTTACACTCATTGCACTAAATTTGGTTAGGGGGAGTACCGGCCGAAAATGGATGGCGGTTCGGGATATGGACATCGCTGCAGAGTCCATGGGGGTGTCACTCTTGAAGACCAAACTCCAAGCCTTCGCGATCAGCTCGTTTTATTGTGGTATCGCGGGCGCTCTGTTTGCCTTCACGTACCTTCAATCGTTGGAGCCGGCCGCTTTCAGCATCAAACTGTCTTTCCAGATACTGTTCATTGTGATATTGGGCGGCTTGGGTACTATCAACGGGGTATTTATTGGAACTGCGTTTATTTTATTATTTCCGGTTTTGCTGAATATTGTTGGAACTAAAGTTTTTCACGGTGCAGTGGATGCAACAATAATATCTTCCGTGGAACAGATGGTGTTCGGTGCATTGATGATTATCTTTATGATTTTCCAGCCTCTTGGGATGGCAAAAATTTGGGAAAACATGATGCTGAAATTTGCGCCAAAGCCAGACCGCCGGCTGACGTCGTGAGGCGAGTTGATAAGTTTCCAAGTATTTTTCTCACGAGTGCGCATCGTCGGCATCCCGTCACTGCCTGGACGTGGCAACTGATTGTCAGACACGGCCTACCGCGAGACGACCATGGCACCTTCTGAATCTCTTGTCGATGTGCCTGCTGTGGTGTTGGGCAGCGTGGACGATATGCGCCAGCGCATTCGCCGCAAAGCCAAACTCAAAGGCCGTCAGCCTGAGGATGCTGCGCTAGAAGAAGTTCGCGCGCTGCTAGGCGAAAAGCCGGCCGATGGCCATCGGCGCGATCTGCTCATTGAGCATCTTCATTTGCTCAATGACGCCTACCGGGGTCTGCACGAGCGGCATCTGGTGGCGCTCTCCAAAGAGATGAATATCCCCATGGCCGAGGTGTTTGAGGTGGCCACTTTCTACCACCATTTTGAGGTGCTGAGCGACGGGAAGTCTGCCCCTGATCTCACGATACGCGTGTGCGATGGACTCAGTTGCGAAATGCAGGGCGGCGCGGGTTTATTGGAACGTCTTCCTACGCTGCTAGGTAACCCAGCAATCAAGGTGATACCAGCACCTTGCCTTGGACGCTGTGAACAGGCGCCGGTGGCAGTAGTGCACCAGCACCCTGTTAGCCATGCCACCACGGAGACAGTGCTCGCATTGGTGAATTCGGGCGCAGTCCTTCACCCGCTTGCGTTTGCTACGACTCATTTTGAATCTTCCAGCCACTCTAGCTGCAGTGTCTCGCCCCACCCCCACGGGGTTCAGGTCGCGCCGGGCTATGCCGGATACGCTACCTACCGCGCCAACGGCGGCTACGCACTGGCAGCGGCGGTTGTCAACAGCGAACGCGACCCGGAAACCGTCATTTGCACCATGGAAGACTCGGGCCTGCGCGGCCTGGGCGGCGCTGGCTTTCCTGCAGGGCGCAAATGGCGCATCGTGCGGGATCAGCCTTCGCCCAAGCTCATGGCCGTCAACATAGACGAAGGCGAGCCCGGCACCTTTAAAGATCGCACGTATCTTGAACGCGATCCGCACCGCTTTCTGGAAGGTATGCTGGTAGCAGCGCAAGTGGTTGGCATTGAGGCTATCTATATTTACCTGCGTGATGAGTACCACGGGTGTCGGGCCATTCTGGAACACGAGCTTGCCCTCCTGAAAGCCGACCCTCCCTGCACACTCCCGCATATTGAATTGCGCCGGGGCGCCGGGGCCTACATTTGCGGCGAAGAGTCCGCGATGATCGAAAGTATCGAGGGCAAGCGCGGTGAACCCCGCATGCGCCCGCCCTACATCGCCCAAGTGGGCCTGTTCGGGCGCCCGACGCTGGAGCACAACTTTGAGACGCTGTATTGGGTGCGTGATATTTTGGAAAAAGGAGCGTCCTGGTTCAGCGACTTTGGACGTCATGGACGCAAGGGGCTGCGCAGTTTTAGCGTGAGCGGGCGTGTTAAGTTTCCCGGCGTCAAGCTCGCCCCGGCAGGCATTACCCTGCGTGAGCTAATTGACGAATACTGCGAAGGCATGCTGGATGGCCACAGCCTGTACGCTTACCTGCCCGGAGGCGCCTCAGGCGGCATTTTTCCGGCCAGCCTGGCCGATGTGCCGCTGGATTTTGACACTTTGCAGCCGTACGGTGGCTTTATCGGTTCGGCGGCAGTGATCGTGCTTAGTCAGCACGACAAGGCCCGCGATGCTGCGCTCAACATGATGCGCTTTTTCGCTCACGAAAGTTGTGGTCAATGCACGCCATGCCGCGTAGGGACTGCGAAGGCGGTGATGTTAATGGAGGCACCTCAATGGGATGCGGCGACCCTGGAGGATCTGAATGTGGTGATGACCGATGCCTCCATCTGCGGCCTGGGCCAGGCCGCACCCAACACAGTGCGCTCTGTATTGAATTATTTTGCGCATGAAGTGTCAGAGTCAGGAGTCGCCGCATGAACGCCCCCGCCCGCCGTGTCGAGATCACGCCGGCCACCGTAGCCTTCTCGCTCGATGGCAAGCCCGTGGTTGCCTATGAGGGAGAGACCATCCTCAAGGCCGCGCAGCGCCACGGCGTCGATATTCCCTACCTTTGCTACAAGGACGGCCTGCGCGCTGACGGCAACTGCCGTGCCTGTGTGGTGGAAGTCAAAGGCGAGCGCACTTTAGCCCCGAGCTGCTGCCGCACGGTCACAGCAGGAATGGAAGTGCAAGCCACCAGCAAACGGGCGGTGAAGAGCCAGAATATGGTGTTGGAGATGCTGCTATCCGACATGCCGGATATGGGCTACAAGTGGAATGAGCACGCGGAGTCTCAGCAGCACGGCGAACTCAGTACTTGGGCAGCCCAAATGGGCGTTACCGTGCGCCCGGAACTCAAGGCCTTGCGCCGCGAACAGCCCAAAGCCGACATTTCCCACCCCGCCATGGCGGTCAACCTCGATGCCTGCATCCAGTGCAACCGCTGCGTGCGTGCCTGCCGCGAGGAGCAGGTCAACGACGTGATCGGATACGCCTTCCGCGGTAGCCACAGCGCTATTGTTTTTGATCTGTCCGACCCGATGGGCGACAGCACCTGCGTGGCCTGCGGCGAATGCGTGCAGGCCTGCCCCACCGGTGCGCTGATGCCCAAGTCGCAGATCGGCTCCCAAGTGGTGGACAAAAAGGTCGATTCGGTCTGCCCTTTCTGTGGCGTGGGCTGCCTGCTCACCTATAACGTCAAGGGCAACACCATTGTCAGCGTGGACGGGCGCGATGGCCCGGCGAACCACAGCCGTTTGTGCGTCAAAGGGCGTTTCGGTTTTGACTATGCAGCCAGCCCCCAGCGCCTGACAGTCCCGCTGATCCGCAAAGCGGGTGTGCCAAAAGACCCCCAAACGCTTGAAAACCTTAACCGCAACACGGCCGATTGGTCCGCCGTGTTCCGGGAAGCAACGTGGGATGAAGCGCTCGAACTGGCCGCCGGCAAGCTCAAGAGCCTGCGCGACACCCACGGCAAAAAGTCCCTTGCCGGCTTCGGCAGCGCCAAGGGCAGTAACGAAGAGGCTTACCTGTTCCAGAAGCTCGTGCGTACCGGTTTTGGCAGCAACAACGTGGACCACTGCACCCGCCTGTGCCATGCCTCCAGCGTGGCGGCGCTGTTAGAGGGCCTGGGCTCAGGCGCTGTGAGCAACCAGGTCAACGATGTCGAGCACTCCGAGCTGATCTTTGTCATTGGCGCTAACCCCACCGGCAACCACCCGGTGGCTGCCACCTGGATGAAGAACGCCGCCAAAAAGGGCGCGAAGATTGTGTTGGCCGACCCGCGCATGACCGACATCGGCCGCCACGCCTGGCGCACCCTGCAGTTCAAGGCCGATACCGATGTGGCCATGCTCAATGCGATGATCCATGTGATCATCGAAGAAGGCTTGGTAGACCTTGATTTCATTGCGCATCGCGCCAGCAATTTTGAAGCGTTGCGCGACAACGTAAAGGGTTACAGCCCCGAGGCCATGGAGCCTATTTGTGGCATTCCCGCCCGGACTTTGCGCGAAGTGGCACGCGCTTTTGCCACCGCCAAAAGCGCCATGATTCTGTGGGGCATGGGTGTGAGCCAGCATGTGCACGGCACCGACAACGCGCGCTGCCTGATTGCGCTGTGCACCGTGGCTGGGCAGATCGGTAAGCCCGGCTCCGGGCTGCACCCGCTGCGCGGCCAGAACAACGTGCAGGGAGCGTCGGACGCGGGGTTGATTCCGATGATGTACCCCAACTACCAGAGCGTGACTGACCCGAAGGTGCGCGAGTGGTTTGAAAGCTTCTGGGGTACGCGCCCGCCGCCGGGCCGCCCCAAGGTGGGCGAGGCCCCCTCGGGGGGCAGCGAACCGCACGAAGTGGCGAGCGTCGGGGCCATAGTGCTCGATGACCAACCCGGCTATACGGTGGTAGAAATCATGCACAAGGTCCTGGCTCCGGACACCGATCCGCACAAGGTGCGAGGCATGTACATCATGGGCGAGAACCCGGCCATGAGCGACCCGGACCTGAACCATGCGCGCCACGCGCTGTCCAGCCTGGAGCATCTGGTCGTGCAGGAC
>Ga0209598_10000577_pt1 | contig 29809 bp, 31 predicted proteins | sample M_140807_EF_Meta_FD_187317 | JGI IMG/M metagenome (GOLD analysis project Ga0209598, IMG submission 187317) | Freshwater microbial communities from Lake Montjoie, Canada to study carbon cycling - M_140807_EF_MetaG (SPAdes) (version 2) | ecosystem: Environmental > Aquatic > Freshwater > Lake...
ACAGGCATGAAAAAGGCACTTGTTACAGGAATCACCGGTCAGGACGGATCCTATCTCGCAGATCTGCTTCTGGCCAAAGGCTATGAGGTCCACGGCGTCATCCGCCGGGCCAGCACCTTCAACACGGCGCGCATCGACCATCTTTACCAGGATCCGCACGTCAACGGCGTCCGCCTTTTCCTGCATTATGGCGATCTGTCCGATTCGGTCAGCATGACCAAGATGCTCTACGAGTTGCAGCCCGACGAAGTTTACAACCTCGGGGCGCAGAGCCACGTGCGCGTCAGTTTCGACATTCCCGAATACACCGCCGATGTGACTGGTGTGGGCACTATCCGAATCCTTGAGGCGATCCGCGAATCCGGGGTGAAGCCCCGCTTTTACCAAGCCTCCAGCAGCGAAATGTTCGGCAAGGTGCAGGAGATCCCGCAGAAAGAGACGACACCCTTCTGGCCACGCAGTCCCTACGGTTGCGCCAAGATGTTCGGCCACTGGGCCACGGTGAACTACCGGGAGAGCTACAATCTCTTCGCGTGCAGCGGCATTCTCTTCAACCACGAGAGCCCGCGCCGCGGGGAAACCTTCGTGACGCGCAAAATTTCCCGCGCGGTGGCCGCGATCAAACTCGGGCTGCAAAAAGAATTGTATCTGGGGAACATGGACGCCAAGCGCGACTGGGGCTACGCGCCGGAGTATGTGGAAGGCATGTGGCGCATGCTCCAAGCGGACCAACCGGGCGACTACGTGCTAGCCACCAACGAGACGCACACGGTGAAGGAATTTGTGCAGGAAGCCTTTGCGCACGTGGGACTTGAGTGGGATAAGTATGTCAAATACGACGCCCGCTACGAGCGCCCGGCCGAGGTCGATCTCCTGATCGGTGACCCGGCCAAAGCCAAGCGCGAATTGGGTTGGGAACCCAAGGTCCGCTTTAAGGAACTGGTCCAGATCATGGTGGACGCCGATCTGGAAATGCTTGAAGGCAAGGGGCTCGTCCACCAACATCAAGGTTAACCAACCGAACAGAGAAATTTTTATGTCCAGAGTTTGCAGCATCACAGGGGCTAAACCGAAGCGCGGATCGACCATCCATCGCCGCGGTATGGCCAAGAAAAAAGGCGGCGTCGGCCGCCACGTCACCGCCAACACACCGCGCTACTTTACTCCCAACCTTCAGGAGAAACGCATCTGGGTTCCAGAGCTGAAACGGTTCATCAAAGTGAAACTGACCGCGCGCGCCCTGAAGACCATCACCAAAAACGGAGCTTATGCGACTCTCAAAAAGGCCGGCCTCATCTGACCGGCTTTTTTGAAATCCCACCCAAACAGAAAGGAAAAAACACCATGGCATTCAGCACAGTCAGCAAAAAAAGCGGTAAAACCTATTTCCTCCATGCACGCCTGCAGAAGTTGCGCGGCGGCCAAGAGGTAACCCTGTATTACTTCGCGGGCCAACCCGGCGAAGGCGCTATCGACGCCCTCCCGGCCGCTTACGAAGTTTCGGAGAACGAGCGCACAGGACTACCCCTGCTCAAGAAAAAGAGGTAGGGCGCAGACGGCAATTTGACGCGGGGCGGTCCGGCAGAGATGCGGGACCGCCCCTGCTTTTTGCGATATGAGCAAGGTGGAGGATCCCATCATCGTCGGAGGAGGCCTCGTCGGCCTCGGCACGGCGTGGCAGCTGCTGCGCTCGGGTCGCGCGCGCGGACTGACCCTGCTCGAAAAAGAGTCGCGCGTCGGCGCACACCAGAGCACGCACAACAGCGGTGTCCTGCATGCCGGGCTCTACTACAAGCCCGGTTCGCTGAAGGCGCGGTTGGCCGTCGAAGGCATCCGCGAGATGACCGCCTACTGCCGCGAAAAGAACATCCCGCACGAGATCTGCGGCAAGGTCGTGGTGGCCGTCGACGAAGCCGAGGTGGCACGCCTGCGCTCTTTGGAGGAACGAGGACAGGCCAACGGGTTGCAAGGACTGCGCTGGCTGGATCGCGAGGGATTGCGCGGCATAGAACCGCATGCGGCGGGCGTGGCCGCGCTGCATGTGCCCGAAGAAGGCATCGTCGATTACGCGGCGGTATGCGAGGCGCTGCGGGCCGACATCGAGGCGATGGGCGGAAACATCGTGACCGGGGCGCAAGTCCGCGCGCTTCAGCCAACGCCCTCCGGTTGGACCGCCACCACGGCGGCCGGGAAATTCGCAGGGGACTTTCTCGTCAACTGCGCCGGGTTGCAGTGCGACCGCGTGTGCCGTATGGCGGGGGAAAAACCGACTGACCGCATTGTCCCCTTCCGCGGAGAATACTACGAACTGCGCGCGCAGAGCGGGCATCTCGTGCGCCATCTCATCTATCCGGTTCCCGACCCGAAATTTCCCTTCCTCGGCGTGCATTTCACCCGCTTGATCGGCGGCGGCGTCGAAGCCGGACCAAATGCGGTGCTAGCGTTCGCCCGTGAAGCCTACGGCAAGACGCAGTGGAATATCCGCGATATGGCCGACGCGCTCACGTTTCCGGGTTTCTGGAAATTTCTCGCCGCGCATCCCGGCATGGCCTGGGAGGAGGGCATTCGATCGCTGAGCAAAAAGCTTTTCTGCCGCTCGCTGCAAAGGCTCGTGCCGGAACTGCGGGAGGAAGACCTTGCGCCGGGCGGCGCCGGGGTGCGGGCCCAGGCCATTTCTCCCGCCGGCGCGCTGGTGCAGGATTTCAGCCTGGTGCGCGGCGATCGTGCGCTCCACGTCCTCAACGCCCCCAGCCCCGCGGCGACCGCATCGCTGGCCATCGGGCGATATATCGTGCAAACCGCGACCGCGGCATGATCCGAGCTAAAGCCTTCCGCCGCGGCGCGGCGCAGGCTAGCTTTGCCGCATTCCCATGAGCCGAGAAGCCATCGTCGAACGCAAAACGAAAGAGACCGACATCCGTCTTCGCTTCAATATCGACGGAAGCGGACAGTCGGACGTCAGCACCGGCATCGGATTTTTCGATCACATGCTCGTCCTCTTTGCCAAGCACGGTCTGTTCGATCTGGATCTCAAGGCCAAAGGCGATCTCGAGGTCGACGCGCACCACACCGTGGAGGATGTGGGGTTGGCTCTGGGTCAGGCCTTGCGCGAGGCCATCGGCGACAAGAAAGGCATGAGCCGCTACGGATGGTGCCTATTGCCGATGGACGATGCCTTGGCGCGCATCGCGTTGGATTGCAGCGGACGACCCTACCTCGCCTACGAAGCACCGGATGACGCCTCACAGATCGAAAATTTCCCTTTCCAGCTGCTCGAGGAATTCTTGCGCGCTTTCAGCGTGCAGGGCGGGCTGAACCTGCACGTCGCGCTGCTCGACGGACGCGATTCGCACCACATGGCCGAGGCGGTCTTCAAGGGCTTGGCCCGCGCTCTGGACCAAGCCACGCGGGTCGACCCGCGTGTGCAGGGCGTGCCAAGCACCAAGGGCTCGCTCTGATGGCCCCGCACGTCGCGGTCATCGACTACGGCAGCGGCAACCTGCGCAGCGTGGAAAAGGCGCTGCAAAAAGCGGGTGCCGAACCGGTGCGGTGCGCCGATGCAGCCAGCATCGCCGGATGCGAAGCGATCACGCTTCCGGGCGTCGGTTCGTTCGGTGATTGCGCGCGAAGCCTCGACGAACGCGGGCTCACGCCGGTCCTGCGCGAATGGCTTGCTGCGGACCGCCCGTATCTGGGCATCTGCCTCGGCTACCAAATTCTTTTCGAGTCGAGTGAGGAATCCCCCGAGGCGCGAGGCCTGGGCCATTGGGGCGGCCGCGTGGTGAGATTCCGAGAATCGCCGGGAAGGAAGGTGCCGCACATGGGCTGGAACAGTCTCGCGTGGGGAACGAAGGACGAAATCTTTGCCGGCGTTCCCGAGTCCGCCTATGTTTTTTTTGTGCATTCTTTTTATCCCGCGCCGGCGGACGAGACGATCGTCACCGCATGGACCGACTACGGCACGAAATTCGCCGCGGCCTCCGCGCGCGGCCGAGTCCACGGCGTGCAGTTCCATCCGGAAAAAAGCCAGTCCGTGGGGCTGCGCATCCTGGAAAATTTCGTGCGCGGATTGCGCGAAGAGAATTAATCGTGCTGCTCTACCCCGCCATCGACCTCATGGGCGGACAAGTTGTCCGGCTCAAGCAGGGGCGCGCCTCGGAAAAGACCGTCTATTCGGAAGATCCTGTCGCGGTGGCGCGCGAGTGGGAGACACGCGGCGGCGACTGGCTGCATGTCGTCGACCTCGACGCGGCTTTCAGCGGAAAACACTCCAACCTCGACCAGGTTCGCGCCATGGCTGCGGCCCTTTCCATTCCCCTGCAGATGGGCGGAGGCATGCGCGATGAAGACAGCATCCGCAGGGCACTGGACGCGGGCGTGTCGCGTGCGGTCATCGGCACCAAAGCAGCCGAGGACCCGGACTTCGTGCGCCGCGCAGTCGAGCGGTTCGGCGGAGAAAAGATCGCGGTGGGAATCGACGCGCGGGACGGCAAGGTGGCCGTCAAAGGATGGGCCGAGACGACCGGACTGGATGCCCTTGCTTTGGCCCGAGAGCTGGCTGCCGCGGGAATCGGTGCGTTGATTTACACCGACATCGCAACCGATGGCATGCTGCAGGGACCGAATCTGGCGGCCACGGCGGAAATGGTGGGAGCGGCAACCTGCCCGGTGATCGCCAGCGGCGGGGTATCCTCGGCGAACGACCTCGCTGCCTTGGGCCGGATCCCGGGGTTGGCCGGAGCGATTGTCGGAAAGGCGCTCTTCGACGGCCGCATCCAAGGTAACCTGAAAGAAGCTTGGCGTGCCGCGGCGGCATCAGGTTCTTGAAGCCGTATTCCGCAGATTCGTCTTGCAGTCCGCGGCCCGCTCTGGTGACTTCTGAACCCATGAAGATTCCTAGTCTGGCCGCGTTAGCAGCCGCGTTGGCGACAATCATTTTCCTCAGCGCCTGCGAAAAGGAAAAACCTCAACCGCAACCGCGCAACCGTTACGGGTTCGGTGGAACGCAGACACTGCAGCAGCCGACGACCAACCCGTCGAGCCCGGCGAGCACAAGCACGCTTCCTGCGCTGACCGGAACGAACGCCTTGAGCGGCATGACCGATTCCGCTCTGGTCAATCCCGTCCCAACACCTTCCCCCACGCCAGCGCCTGCCGCACCGGCCAGCCTGCCGACGCCCGAAGTCTCCTACGGCATCCCGGTTCCCGGAAAGCCCGGCTTCGTGACAAGCCCGCACGCTCCGAATGCGGGATTCGTCGACGTGCGCGGATTTCCTCCCGGCACGGAAGTCAAGGATCCCTACACGGGTCGCATTTTCTTGGTTCCCTAAGCGCGCCGGTTTTCCGGCGTGAGGTTCTCCACCTGCACTGCCATAGTCTCCGGACATGAGCAGTGATCAACCGCACGTCGCCGTTTTCGGTCCGGGTCTGATGGGCGCATCGCTACTCATGGCGTTGCGGAAATACAGCCCGGGGACAAAACTTTCCGCCTGGGCGCGCCGGGATGAAGCCGTGCAGGAGGTAATGCGCCGAGGTTTGGTCGATTCCGTTTCCACGGATGCGACCGAGGTTGTCCGCGGCGCCGACACCGTGGTCCTGTGCGTTCCGGTGGACCGCATGGAAGAAGTCGCCTCGGCCATCGCGCCACAGACCGGAGCAGACACTCTCGTCACCGACGTGGGCAGCACCAAGGAGAAGTTGGTGTCCGGCCTCGATAAAATCTTTGCGGCACAGCGGAATTTCGTGGGAAGCCATCCGATGTGCGGATCCGAGGAATCGGGATTGGGCGCCGCACAGGCCGACCTCTACGCGGGCGCCCTGTGTGTGGTCTGTCCAACGCAGACCACCCGCACCGACCTGGTCGGGAGGGCGGAGGACTTTTGGAAATCCGTCGGGGCCCGGGTTGCACAACTTTCCCCCGCGGAACACGACGCCGCGGCCGCGGTTGCCAGCCATGTGCCGCACGTTGCCTCGGCCGCTCTGGTCGAATTGGTGGCGCGAGAACCCGCGAACTTCCGTAACCTCTGCGCAACGGGATTCCGCGACACGACACGCATCGCCGGCGGTTCCCCGGAACTCTGGTCGGCCATCCTCGCCGAGAATGCGGAGAAGACTTCGGCGGCGCTGGCCAAACTCGAGAAAATTCTTGCGGACTATCGCCAAGCGATCACGAATGGCGATCGCACAAACATCGAACGCCTCCTGGCTTCCGCTGCGGAGAACCGCGAAAAGATTTTTCCGCGCACCTAAGTATGGAAATCAAAGTCCGCCAGTCGACGGCATGGAACGCGACAATCAAGGTTCCGGGCGACAAAAGCATGTCGCACCGCGCCGCGATGCTCGCCGCGTTGTCCAACGGTCCGTGCCTCATACGGAATTACCTCGCCGGCGAGGATTGTCTGGGCACCTTGCGTGTGCTCAGGCAACTCGGCGTGGTGATCGAGGACAAAGGCGCGGGAAGCTGGCTCGTGCACGGAGCTTCCGGAAAGTTCAAATGCCCGAACAGCGACCTCGACTGCGGCAACTCCGGAACGACCATGCGCCTGATGGCCGGTCTGTTGTCCGCGCAGTCTTTCGGATGCCGGTTGACCGGCGATGCGTCGCTCTCCAAGCGCCCGATGCGCCGGATAATCGAACCGCTCGCTCAGATGGGCGCAAATCTCTCAACCGAGGGCGCGGACGGTCGGCCTCCGCTGGTCATCGAGGGAAATCCGGAGCTCCGGGCGATCGAATACCGCCTGCCCGTGCCGAGCGCGCAAGTGAAGAGCGCCGTCCTTCTTGCCGGACTTCTTGCCGCAGGCAAGACCACGGTGATTCAACCCGTCCAGACGCGCGACCACACGGAGCGCATGCTGGAGCATTTCGGTGTCCCCGTCGCGCAAGACGGCGACCGCATCTCGGTGCAGGGCGGAGTTCTTCCAAGACCGCGAGATTTTGATGTGCCCGGTGATGTCTCAAGCGCCGCCTTCTGGCTCGTGGCGGCCGCGGCGAAACCCGGGTGCCATTTGACTATCGAGGCTCTCGGACTTAACCCCACGAGGACAGGAATCATCAACGTCCTCGAACGAATGGGAGCACGCATCGAGGTCAGCGAGCGGCAATCCGGGACAGGAGAGCCATCCGGAACCGTCGAGGTGGAAGGCGCGGAATTGCGCGGAACGACACTCGAGGGCGCGGACATTCCCAATGTCATCGACGAAATTCCCGTGCTTGCTGTCGCAGCCGCGTTGTCTCAGGGAACCACAGTCATCAAGGACGCGGCAGAATTGCGCGTCAAAGAATCTGACCGCCTCGCAGTCGTAGCCCACCATCTGAGGTCCATGGGAGCTGACATCATGGAAAACCCCGACGGTCTGGTCATCACCGGAGGGCGGCCGCTGCATGGCGCGCGTCTCGAGAGCCACGGAGACCACCGCATCGCCATGGCTTTTGCCATCGCCGGGTTGTTTGCGACGGGCGAGACAGTCATTACCGGAGCCGAATGCGTAGAAACCTCGTATCCCGGCTTCGCCGCGCAACTAGGAAAAATCTCAAATGCATAAGCCCGCCTCCTCTCCAGATACGGTTGTCATCGCCATCGACGGACCCGCCGCGTCGGGCAAAAGCACGGTGGCGAGGGAACTGGCCAAGCGCTTGGGCTACCGTTTTCTCAACTCGGGCGACCTTTACCGCGCCATGACATGGTCCTGCCTGAAGCGGGGCATCGACTGCCGGGAGGGGGATGCTGTCGCGACAGCCGCGGGCAACGCGCTAATCAAAGTCTCGCACGACCACAACGAGTATTACCCAAAAATCGACGGCGAGGATGCGCGCAGCCATCTCCGCGACCCGGAAGTGAACGCGAACGTCTCGCCTGTCTCCGCGGTGCCCGCCGTGCGTTACATTCTCTCGGCCGCCATCCGCGCCCACGCCCAAGGGAGACAAACCGTGATCGAGGGCCGCGATATCGGTTCGGCTGTCTTTCCGGAAACACCCTACAAATTCTACATCGACGCCCACCCGCAAGTGCGCCAGCGCCGCCGACGCAATCAGGGGCAGAACGAGGAAATCGCCAAGCGCGACATGATGGATTCGACGCGGAGCACCGACCCGCTAACCGTCGCTTCCGGTGCCACGGTCATCGACAGCTCGGCACTCGACGTGAACGGCGTGGTGGCCGCCATCCTTGAACGCCTCCACGACCAAGGCCTTTCGACCGCAGCATGCAGCAGCAAAGAATGACGTTCTGGTATTTGCTTGGCTACTCGCTGAGCAAAGCCATTGCCAAGACCTTCTTCAGCTACCGCGTCATTGGCGCGGAGAACATGATCGAGGAGGGGCCGTGCATCATCGCGGCAAACCATTGCAGTTTTTTCGATCCCCCGCTGGTCGGCGTCGCCTGCAATCGCGCCATCCACTATCTGGCGCGCAAGTCCTTGCTCGACTGGCCGGTCCTCGGTCCGATCTTCCCCGAATTGAATGTCATCCCGGTCGACCGTAAGAACGCCGACCGCAGTGCACTGATGGGAGCCATACGCGTGGTCAAGACCGGTGGAGCGGTCCTGATCTTTCCCGAAGGCACCCGCAGTCCCGACGGCAAAATTCAGCCAGCGCAACCCGGCATCGGGATGATCACTGCAAAAACGGGGGCGCCGGTGATCCCGGTTAGAATTTTCGGCACTTTCGATGCTTTTCCTAAAGATCGCAGGATCCCCCGGCTCATGCCAATCACCGTGAAAGTTGGAAGACCACTTTTCTGGGACGCCGACTGCGGACAGGAGAGAAGCGCGTATCAAGCAATTAGCGATCGTGTCAATGTCGCTATCTCCACAATAGGACTGGCAACCTAGAAATTAATCAGTCGGCGCAACGTATTCGCCAATGACATTGGTGAAAGTTTTACCGACCTGCCGAGCTTGGAGAATAGCACCATCGCCGCCCTTGCGGAAAACGATGAAGCCTTTGTCCCCGTAGGGAAGAGAACTTCCAGCGAGGGCGTCACCACCCGCGGCGGTGTTTGTAAAGTTGGCACTGCTGAATAACACGGTGCTGTTGTTATTTGTCTCCGATACCTTGTAAAGGACCACAGCTCTGCCGTCTTTGGCGCCCGGCTTAAGCGATCCCAAATCGGCGGTGGCAGCGACGGTTATGCCAGGGGCGCTGAGCAACTTAGCCATATCATTTGCTTTGATGTAGCCCGGAGCAGCATTGCTGATCCAAGTCTTCCAAGTTCCCCCCATGTCGCCCGGCCATCCTATGTTTGTGTCCCCCGTGGTCACGGCATCAAGAGCCATGCTTTGGGCGACGAGGTGCATCTGCTTCATGTTGCTTAGGGTTTGTGTCATTTGGCCGCGTACGAGTGCACCGGTTACGGCAGGAATGGCCAGAGAAGCCAAAATAGCGATGATGGAAATAACGACGAGGAGTTCGATGAGGGTAAATCCTCGGAGGAGGGGGCGTGTCTTTTTCATGAATAAGATCACTTAAATGATAAACAGCCGGTGCGCAAACCTTATTCGGCAACAAACCCCACCACAGATAGAGGAGGTATCTCGATCTGAATCGAGTGGTCGCGGCCTTGCCACGGGATGGAACCGGAGACGACGCCTCCCGCGTTGCCGACGTCGCTGCCTCCGTAGACAGCGGCGTCGGTATTGAGAATTTCTTTGTAATAGCCGGCTTGAGGGACGCCCACCCGGTAGCCGCCCCGAACGACGGGCGTGCCATTCATGACGAAAACAAGCGTCTGCCCGTAGCTCGATTTACGCATGAAGGCGACCACGCTGTTGTCCGAGTCGTGGAAATCGATCCACTCGAAGCCATCGTTGGTGTCGTCGAGTTCGTAGAAAGCAGGATAGTTTTTGTAGATCTGGTTGAGGTGCCGGACGAGGCGCGAGAGGCCGGCGTGCAAGGGAAACCGGGTGAGGTGCCAATCGAGGCTCTGGTTGTAACGCCACTCTTCCCACTGGCCGAACTCGCCCCCCTGGAACAAAAGCTTTTTCCCGGGGTGTGCCCACATCAGCCCGTAAAGCATGCGGAGGTTGGCGAACTTCTGCCACATGTCGCCGGGCATTTTTCCGAGCAGCGCGCCTTTGCCGTGCACCACCTCGTCGTGACTGAGTACGAGGATGAAATGTTCGTGGAAAGCGTAGAGCAGCGAGAAGGTGATGCTGCCCTGATGGTAGCGACGGTAAATAGGATCGAGGCTCATGTAGTGGAGAAAGTCATGCATCCACCCCATGTTCCATTTGAAACCGAAACCCAACCCGCCGAGATAGGTCGGGCGCGAAACGCCCGGCCACGCGGTTGATTCTTCCGCGATGGTGATGATACCCGGGAAGCGCTCGTAGCTCACCTCGTTGAAACGCTTGAGGAAATAAATCGCCTCAAGGTTTTCCCGTCCGCCGTAGCAGTTGGGGACCCACTGCCCGCCTTCTCGCGAATAATCGAGATAGAGCATGGAGGCCACGGCATCCACGCGCATTCCGTCGATGTGGTATTGCTCGAACCAAAAAAGCGCGTTCGCGATGAGGAAATTCCGCACCTCGTTGCGCCCGTAATTGAAAATGTAGGTCCCCCAGTCGCGATGCTCGCCCTGCCGCGGATCGGCGTGCTCGTAGAGGTGCGTCCCGTCGAATTTGGCCAAGCCGTGGGCGTCCTTCGGAAAGTGCGCCGGCACCCAGTCGAGGATCACTCCGATACCGGCCTTGTGGCAGTGGTCGACGAAATGACGGAACTCGTCCGGGTTGCCGAACCGGCTGGTCGGCGCGTAGTAGCCCGCGACCTGATATCCCCACGACCCGTCGAACGGATGCTCCGCCACCGGCATGAGTTCGATGTGCGTGAAACCCATTTCCAGGCAGTAGGGAATGAGGCGGTGGGAAAGCTCGATGTAGCTGAGGGGACGGTTCTGGTCGTCCGCCATGCGTTGCCAAGACCCGAGATGAACCTCGTAAATACTAAGCGGTTTTTTGTGCCACTCCTGCTTGGCGCGGTAATCCAGCCATCCCTGATCGGACCACTTGTAGCGGTCCAGATCGTAGACAATCGACGCCGTCTGCAATCCGTGCTGCCCGTAGAAGGCGAACGGGTCGCTCTTGAGGAACACGTCCCCGTCGTGACCTTTGATCTCGAACTTGTAATGTGCCCCCTCCTTGACCCCGGGGACGAAAATTTCCCAAATGCCGCTGCCGAGCAGTTTGCGCATGACGTGGACGCGTCCGTCCCAACCGTTGAAATCGCCGGCCACGCTGACGCGCTGCGCGTTGGGCGCCCACACGCTGAAACTGACGCCATGGACACTATCGACGGTGCAGAGGTGCGCGCCGAGTTTCCGGTAGATGTCCCAGTGGTTGCCCTCGGCGTAAAGATGCACGTCGGTTTCGCCAAGAACGCGTCCGAAGGAGTACGGGTCGCGCTCTTCCCACTCCTCGCCCGCATGGCTCTTCAAGCGCAGCAGATACGGAAACTCCGTCGCACCTTTGGGCAGCACCGCCTCGAAAAATCCGTCGGGATGAATTTTCGAAGCGGCAAAAACTTTCGTGCGGTCTCCGGCATCGACCACGCTCACCGCGGCGCAATCTGGACGGAACGTGCGGACAGCGACAAAATTGCCTGCGCGACGCATCCCGAGCGTCTGGAAGGGATCACCGTGCCGGGCTTCGAGAAAGGCGGCCAGTTCTTCGGGGGATACGGTCGGCTTCATGAGAGATAAGAGCGCCGGGCGTGGCCCGCGCGGATCGCAACAAATATCGGGCCGGGGCTTCCCCGGCAAGGGACGAAAGAGACGCCTCTTAGGCGGCACCACCGGCCGAATTGGCCAACTGGGCCTCTTCCTCCGGCAGGAAAGCTTTGAAGCGACTCTTGTCGATCGCCTTCATGAAGGCCTCGTGGGGTGAAACATGCCCCTGCTGCAACTGCGCCCAAATGGCATCGTCCATGAACTGCATCCCCTGGGCCTTCCCGCCGACGATGGCATCCTGCAGTTTTTGCGTGGCGCCCTCGCGTATGATGGCCGCCACCGCGCTGTTCACCACCAAGATCTCGTTCACGGCGATACGACCACCGCCGTCCTGGCGCTTGAGAAGCAACTGAGCGACCACACCCCGCAGCGAAGCCGCGAGCATGGTGCGAACCTGCGCCTGTTGATCGGAAGGGAACACGTCGATCATGCGGTCGACCGTCTTGCGCGCATTGTTGGTGTGGAGCGTTCCGAACACGAGCAGACCCGTCTCGGCGGCGGTCAAAGCCAGCGAAATCGTCTCCAAATCGCGCATCTCGCCGACGAGCACGATGTCGGAATCCTCGCGCAGCGCCGCTTTCAAACCCGCGGGAAAATTGGTCGAATGCTCGGGCACCTCGCGCTGGGTGATGATGCTGTTTTTATTCGAATGAACGAACTCGATGGGTTCCTCGACCGTGACAATGTGTCGGGCGAAGTTGCTGTTGATGTAGTCGATGAGCGCGGCCAGCGTGGTGCTCTTGCCGGATCCGGTCGGACCGGTGACCAGGACGAGGCCTCCGCGCAAGTGTCCGAATTCCTTGATGATCGGCGGCAACCCGAGTTCATCGACCGTCGCGATGCGCGTCGGGATCAGGCGGAAGACGGCGCCCAGTCCGTGGACCTGCTTGAAGTAATTGCAACGGAAACGGCTGTCGTCGTTCATCTCGTAGGCGAAGTCGAGGTCGCCCTTTTTCTGGAAACGCTCCCAATTCTTCGGCGTGCAGATCTCGCTGAGCATGTAGCTCATCTCGTCCGCAGTGAGGACCTCCTCTCGGATGGGAATAACGTCGCCGTGGCGGCGGATTTTCGGCGGCTGACCTTCCGCCAAGTGGAGATCGGAAGCACCCGCATTGATCAGCACTTCAAAAAGTTGGTCGATATGGTGGGCCATAAAAATCAGGCGACGCCGCAAACTTGCTTCATGGTGGGCTTCTGCTCCGCGCGCGAGACTGCTTCGTCGGCCGAGATCAATCCCGCACGGTAGAGGTCGGCCAGCGAATCATCCATCAGCTTCATGCCCAGCTTTTTTCCAGTCTGGATGATCCCGGGAAGCATGAAGGTTTTCGATTCGCGGATGACGTTGGCGACGGCCGGGGTGTTCATGAGGATCTCGATGGCCAGCGCGCGACCTGCCCCGTCGGCGCGCGGCACGAGTTGCTGCGATACGATGCCACGAAGCGACTCGCTGACCATGATGCGAATCTGCTCGCGCTGATCAACCGGGAAAACATCGAGCAAACGGTCGAGCGTGCGCGCGGCATTGCCCGTGTGCAATGTCCCAAGGACCAGGTGACCCGTCTCGGATGCGGTGATGGCCAGCGAGATCGTTTCAAGGTCGCGCATTTCGCCGACCATGATGACGTCCGGATCCTCGCGCAACGCGCCTCGCAGCGCCGCGCCGAAGGACTCGGTGTGCGTGTGCACTTCGCGCTGGTTCACTTGGCAACTCTGCGGCGTGAAGAGGTATTCGATCGGATCCTCCAACGTGATGATGTGCTCGTGGCGGGTGCGGTTGACCTCGTCCACGAGCGCCGCCAAGGTCGTGCTCTTGCCGCTGCCGACCGAACCGGTGACAAGCACCAAACCGTTCTGGTATTGCGTGAGCATCTTGAGTTGCGGCGGCAGCCCGAGCTCATCCATGGAACGCACGTTTGTCTGGATGATACGGAAGACAAGATCGTATCCGAGGCGGTGGCGCACGACGCTCGTACGGTAACGTCCGTTTTCGTTCGAGTAGGCGAAATCCACATCACCGCGCTCCTCGAGGAGCTTTTTCTGCGCCTCGTCGAGGAAACTCATGGTGAGCCGCGCCGTGTCGGCCGCGGTGAGTTTGTCCGCCTGCAGCCAGATCGGCTCGAGCGTCCCGAAGCGGCGCCACGTCGGCCGCAGGTTGACGCTCAGGTGGATGTCCGAGGCGCCCGACTCCTTGCCGATGGCCAAGTATTGGTCCACGTGCTGCAGCGCGTGGACGGCAGATGGATCCTCCTCGACGATTTCGACGGAGCTTTGTTCGGGGATGGCAGACACGATGGGAAACGAAGATTTCTACGGCTTTCGTCCCGAGCGCAAACTCAAAAAGAGAGGCACCAACTGGGACACCGTCGCGGGCAGAAGTTTGATCAGCAGGGGCACCCAGAGGGCGGCACCCGTGCGCACGGCAGCGGGCTTGGACATTTCCTGTCTCCGCGCAGGGCGCCGGAGGAAGCGCGCCAGGGCGAACCCGGCGACGGAGGCCCCGGGCAACCACCATTTCCAGTCGTGCACCACGCCGTGGCGCAATTGGTTGACGGGATTGGCCGCCGCCAACAGGTTGTCGCCGCTGCGCTTGAGTTCGCGCCCGGCAGACTCCAACTCGCGCAGGTAGTCGTCGCGGTTCATGAAAGGCGCTCCACTTCGCGGCGCACCGCCTCACGGGTGCCGGGAAAAAGCGGACGTTTGATGCTCAAGCGCAGCACGAAAACCAGCACGATGGCGACGAGCACGTGCAACAACCCCAGCGCCAAGGCCGTGGGAATCAAACCGGCTCCGAACGCTTTGACCACCGCCAGCCCGGCGGCCAGCAGGAGAAAGATGTAACCGAAAACCAACGACAGCAGCAGGCCCAGGCCCAAAGCCGTCAGAACCAGCGCGTGCCAGCCTGATTCGCGCATTTCGAGCCCGAACAGCCCGGTCAGAGCGCGGGAAAAACGGATGGCCGAAGAGGAAAAGTCGGAGGCTGCGTCGGAAAGTCCGGGCGGCTCCGGCGACGCCGGTCGGTCCGCGCCGGGTGACGAATGCATTTTGTGTCCGGTCAGCGGCGCAAGATGAGTCCGAGGACAAATCCCGCAGCCAGGGCAATACCGACAGCCTGCAAGGGATTCTCGCGGATATAATCCTCGCCGTCCTCCTGCAGCCCGCGCGCGCGAACCGAAGTATCCGACCACACGCGGTTGGCCCGCTCGCGGTATTCTCCGGCGCGGTCGGTGAAGGTCTCGCGGAGGTCTTGGGCTTTGGCCGCCGCAGCCTCGCGCAACTCGCGGGCGGCTTCCGCCGCATGCGTTTTGCTGCTCTGGAATTTGTCGTTTGCTTCGTGAGATGGTTTTTCGCTCATAGATGGATTGTTGTATTGTTCAGGATCATTTTCGCAGACCCTCGGGGGGCTGGCAAGCGCGGCAGGACGCCCCGAGGCATCGTTTTTCTTGAAGAGGACGTATCCTTGAAGGACTAATTGCTGTTCATGACCGCCACGTCCCGCCAAGCCGACAACCTGCCGCAAGGGCTTCTGGCCGCCATTGACGAGGCTGTCACCCACTACCCCGTCTCCAAGAGGAGCGCATCCCTACCCCTGCTCCACCTCTGGCAAAACCACTTCGGCTATATTGACGACAGCGGGGTCGACTGGATCGCCCGGAGGCTCGATCTCGAGCCGATCAATATTCTCGAGTTGGTCACCTTCTATCCTTGGTTCCGCCAGACGGCGCCGGGCAAAAAGATCATCCGCGTTTGCCGCACGCTTTCGTGCGCCATGGCCGGGTCGTATGACTTGCACAAGAATCTTTGCCGCGCGGCCGGCTGCGACACGGGGCACGACGATCACGCCCATGAGGTCACGGCGCCGGACGGCAGCTGCACCATCGAATTCGTCGAGTGTCTGGCCAGTTGCGGCAGCGCCCCGGTCGCCATGGTCGGCGACGATCTCCACGAACGCATCGCGCCGGACGACGCCGCATCATTGCTCGGACGCGACACCGGTTACCGCAAAACGGTGCGCGCGCCGCATCCTTCGGAACGTCGCCTCGTCCTGCGCAACGTCGGCCGCGAGGACTACGACACTTCGATCGACTGCTACTTGCGCCACGGCGGGTACGAGTCGCTGAAAAAAGCGCTGGAGCTGAAACCCGATGAAATCGTCAACGAGGTGAAGGTATCGAATCTGCGCGGACGCGGCGGGGCGGGATTCCCGTGCGGCGTGAAGTGGAGCTTCATCAAGCGCGAGGACGGCAAGCCCCACTACCTGGTGGTCAACGCCGACGAATCGGAGCCGGGCACTTTCAAGGACCGCTACATCCTGCACGAGGATCCGCACCAGTTGCTCGAGGGCATGATGATCGCCGCCTGGGCGCTCAATGTGCACCTCAGCTACATCTACATCCGCTGCGAGTTCCCCGAGGCGGCGCGCATCATGACCAAGGCCATCGCCGAAGCCCGCGAGCGCGGCTTCATCGGGAAAAACGTCCTCGGCTCCGGATTCGACTGCGACATCTACGTCCACCAGGGAGCCGGCGCCTACATCTGCGGCGAAGAGACAAGTCTTCTCGAATCGCTCGAGGGCAAGCGCCCCTACCCGCGCATCAAACCTCCTTTTTTCCCCGCGGTCTTCGGCCTCTACAACTGCCCGACCATCGTCAACAACGTGGAAACCCTCTGCCACGTGACACATATCATCGCCATGGGCGGCGCGGAATTCGCCAAACTCGGTTCACCCGGCGACGGCGGCACCCGCACACTGGGCGTGAGCGGCGACGTCCGCAATCCCGGCTTCTACGAACTCTCCTGCGGGCAGGTCACCGTGGGACAACTCATCGAGCTTTGCGGCGGGATGAAGTCCGGCCGCAAACTCAAGGCCATCATTCCGGGCGGCAGCTCCGCCAAGGTTTTGCGCGCCGGCGAGAAATTCAAAATGAAGCGCAAGGGTCCCGATGGCGCCGAAACCACGGTCGAGGTCGATCTTCTGGACGTTGTCATGGACGCCAATTCGCTCGCCTCGGCGGGATCGATGATCGGCAGCGCCGGCGTCATGATCCTCGACGACTCGCGCGACATGCTTTGGGTGCTCAACAACATCAACGATTTTTACGCGCACGAAAGCTGCGGACAATGCACGCCCTGCCGCGAAGGCAGCCTGTGGATGTCCAAAGTGACGACGCGCATGCTCCACGGCGACGTGAAGCCGACCGACGCCAACCAGCTCGTCGGCATCGCGGACCACATTGCCGGCCGCACGGTCTGCGCGTTCGGCGAAGCGTGCTCCTGGCCGACGCAAAGCTTTGTCGGCAAATTCCGCGAGGAATTCGAACCCCGCGGAGCCGGCGCAAACGGCAACGGCGCGAAAGCAAACTGAGGGAGTGTAGCGGCAGCGCCCCCGCCGCCGGTCGTTCACCGCAATGCCGCGCGGGGACAGCGCGATCTACTTTTGATACTCGGGCAGATCGTAGATGATTCGCCCGCACTGCTCGCAGGAGACGACACGGGTGCCGACTTTCACGTCGCGCAGCGTGGCCGGCGTCACTGTCATGTGGCAACCGGAGCAGTGGTTGCCCTCGAGCGGAACGACAGCGCGACCCATTTTCGAGCGGAAGAGTTTTTCGTAGAGCTCGAAGAGGTCCTCGTCGCCCGCTTTGACTTCGGCGGCGATGGCGTCACGCTCCACCCGCAATTCATCCGCACGCCCCTGCAGCACGCCGACTTTGTCGTCGGCGGTCTTCATCAGCGAGGCCACGCGACTTTTCTCGGCGCTGTGTTTGGCATCGGCTGAGGCGATGACGGGTTTGAGATCCTCGAACTCCTGCATGAGTTCGAGCTCACGATCTTCGATCGTGTTGATGTCGCTCTCGGCGCGCTCGATCTCGTGCTTGAGCGCGGTATATTCCTCGTTTTTGCGCGTCTCGAATTGCTGGGTGCGGTATTTGGCGATCTGCGTGCGCTTGCCGTCGGCCTCCACTTCGAGGCGCTTGCGTTCGACCTCGATCTGCGTGGCGCGGGCTTTGTCGTTCTCCAGAGTTCGCTGCGCCGCGTCCAGTTCCCTTTGCAGGGACGCTTTCTCGCCGGGCACGCCGTTGATCTCGTGGAGAAACGCCTGCAGCTTCTGATCACGCTCCTGCAGCAAAAGAAGTTTCTCCAAGGTTTCCAACATCGGGCCAATATCTAGGCGCCACAGGCCCCAGCGGCCAGCAGGAACTTCCTGCCACAGAGGCGGTCAGTAGTCTTCGGCCTTGACCTGCTTGAACCGCCCCTCGTTGCGGCGGGCGACGGAACGCAGCACTTTCTCCTCTTCATCGCGGGCCGCCTTGGTCAGGAAATGGACCACGTGGATACGGGACGGCTGCTCCATTTTTTCCTGGAGCTCCTTGATGATGCCCAGAAGTTCATCCTCGCCGATTCCGGAACTCGACCTCTCGGCTTTTTTGTCCTCCTCGACCGCCTGGCCTCCGCCGCCCATCCTGCTCATTTCTCCGTCGGTGATGAGAAACACTGTGCTCGGGCGCATGGACAAGGCCTGCTTGAGCGCGGTATCCGTCCGCGTCCCGCCCCCCTCGTAAAGTCCGGTGCCCATCTTGCTGTAGGCGCCACGGTAGGACATTCCACTTTTGTCGCCTCCGCCGTCGACTTTCTCGATCCAAGCCACGGCATTCTTTTTGTTCGTGTCCGTGGCCGGTTGCACCTCGGGAAATAGGGCCACCGATCCGCCCTCATAAATTATAAGGTTGAAAAGCGTGTTGATACCCAGGCCGTTGACCAACTTGATCGCCTCCTGCTTGACCGCGTTGAACTTGCCCGGCTGCCGGTCGAACATGGTGTCGGAAACATCGAGCACAATGACAACGCGCGTGGCCATGTCCGAAATTCCGAAAAAGCTCACAGCCGATCCGCCTTTGCCATTGCCCCCGCTGCCGGAACCCGTTCCGTAGCCGGAACCGGAGCCGCCGAGACCAGCCACGGCGGACAACTGATCGGTGACAATTCCGCTGGGGTCGAACTCGGTCGTTGTTTCGATGGGAATCTGCGGCAAATCCGGAAGCGCGAATTCCGTGGGGCGGGCAGAGGCCATTCGGTCGGTGAAAGCGGGTTTGGCTGCGCCTCCCTCGAACTGGGACATGTTCATCCTATGTTCCCTATCCTGCGCGGCGATACGGATGTCCTTGGCCGCCTTGAACACGGCAGGGGGCTCGATGAGATACCTCGCCACGATCACGACTCCGGCCACGAACGCGGCGGCCAAGTGGATCCCCAAGCTGATAAGCACCAGAAGAATAATGAGGCGCTTGAGCTTGGCCCGGGGCTCAAGATTTTTCGGTGCGGCCGTGTTCAAGGTTCTTCCTCCGAGGCACCAGCGAACGTCACACCCTGGATTCCTGCGCGCGCACAGGCGTCGAGCACGTCCACGACACGCTGATGCACCGCCTTGTCGCCGACATCCAAAGTTACGAGCGCACTGCTCTTGTTCGCGTCTGCCGATTCCTTGAAGCGGCGCAAAGTGGCCAGCAGCGCGGGCAGATCTCGGTTGTCCGGCGTGTCGACCGCCAGATCGTTAAGCACAATCTGGCCGCTGTCTTGGATGGTCACGCGCTGCTCGTCCGGAATATCCAGCGTCTGCTCCTGCGAAACGGTGCCGGGCAAGGTCATGCTCATATCCGCCTCGGGCTTTACCGGTTTCGAAGTGAGGATGTAGAAAAAGAGCAGCAGGAAGCATACGTCGATCATCGGCGCGATCTGCAGCTCGATCTGGGGATGTTCAGTGCGTCTCATTTTTGGAGCACCCCGAAAATAACCTCGATCGCACCGGCCTCACTGGCGATGGCCATCACTTCTTTGATCCGCTTGCCCGAAGTCCCTGCATCGGCGCGGATGTAGAGCTTGAGGGGCGGAAAATCCTTGAAGCGCTGCTTGAGATGCGCGGTGAGTTCCTTCGCGGTGACGGCCTTGCTGCCCCTGAACAACTGGCCTTCGCCGTCGATATTCACGACATCACGATTCCCCTCGTCGGCCGGCATTTTTCCGGTGGCCGCAATCGGGACCTTGATGTCCATCAGCCGCTCGCTCTTGGTGATCTTGCCGGCCAGCATGAAAAAGAAAAGCAGCAGAAGCGTCACATCGATCATGGGGGCGATCTGCAGCCCCACTTCCTCGTGCGCGATGCGACGCCGGCGACGCCGTGGCTCGGACATACCCGTCAGCCGGCGTAGCCGGAGGCACTGTCCTGTTCAGCCGGTTGCTCCGCTTCAGCGACGGGAGTTTCGGCGGTGGTTAACGCCGCTCCGTGGGCCTCGCCGGTGAACAGATCGAGCATGTGCGAGAGGGTCTTGTGAACGTCGGCCATGCTCGTGGTCAGCATGCCACGGAAGAAGAAATAGAGAAACATGGCAGGGATCGCGAGAAGCAAGCCGCCACCGGTGGCGATGAGGGCTTCGCCGATGCCTTTCGCCAGATCCGTTGCCTCGGCCTTTCCCGCAGTCAGTGCGCTGAAACTCGTGATCATGCCACTGACCGTCCCGAGCAGACCGATCATCGGCGCGAGAACGGCGAAAGTATTGAGGTAGTTGACCACCACCATCATTTTGGTCTCATCACGGAAGCAGTCGTCGGCGATGGAATTCTCCATCGAAGCCTTGTTGAACATGTCGCGCTCGAAATTCGCCTTCGTCAGCGCATCGGCAAGGATGTTGCTCAGGACGCATGGACGGCTCTTGCACAGTTGGTACGCGGACTGGAGGTCGCGCTGAGCCATCATATTCCCGAGATTTTCCACCAGATCCGGCGGCATGAACTTCTTCTTGCGGAGGGTCACCAAGCAATAAGAACCCAAAGCCGTGACTGCCACCGAGCATAGGGCAATCAGATGCATGATGGGGCCGCCCTCCCGGTAGAGGTCGAGCAGGCTTTTGTCTGTGGCGGTGCCCATCGCGCTTGCGGAACTGGGAGACATGACAGCGAGAGCCATGCCGGCCGCGGCAAGAAAGAGGAATAGGCGCGGGGTCTTTTGAAGATTTCTGCGTGAGGGTCCGGGCCTGTTGGGGACGTGTTTCATAGTGGTTGAGTCGGGCGTGGATCTTGGTTTCTGGGTCATTGCCGCCTGCCGATGTCATCACGGCTGGACACGCCGAGAGGATGCACTATTTCGCCGAGGCGACAAGAGGATGGATTCATGGATTCTTCTCCTCGGGGACCGCGCCGCCTTCTTCCGCCGCTGCCTTCCGAGTTCCGCGGCCAACAAGCGCAACCGCTTCACTTGCCCGGCGGGATTGCGGGTAGATCTCCACAAGGTCTTGCAGCACTTCCGTCGCCTGCGAGGGCTGGTCGGCAAGCCCGTAAAGAGCGTGAGCCACCCATAGTCCCTCGGCGGCTTCTTCGGCTTCAGCCCCGTTGAAGAGGAAAGGATAGAGGGCGAAATCCAAACCATCGTTGAGCAGACGGTCGCGCTCCTTCACTACCGGCGGGTCTTCTTTCCACCGGGGATTGTCGGCCAACAGCGTTTTCAGGGATTCCATTCTGGCGCGGGCAAGAAGGAGCTTCGTCTCGATCACAAGTTCCGGGCTGTCGGCGGAGCGGGCTATCTCCTCCGCTTCTTGCGATGCCTCCTCGAGCTTTCCTTTTTTGATCAAGACATCAAGGCGTCCGCGCGTGGCCCTTTGGCGGTCTTCGGCTTTCCAGGCGCCGGTTTCGACGGCCTTGAAAATTTCAAGCGCTTCGTCGTGCCGGGCAGGATCGTTCGATTGCAGGAGAATCTGGCCGTAAAGGCACCCGGCCTCGCCGGCGCGCGATTCGGGGGTTCCGAGCAAAGGCTCCAAATTCTGCCAACGGGAGCGCGCAGATGCTATCGAACCCGGAACCGGTTGCGCGGCCACGGCATCGAGCACGGAATCCGGTCCGAAAATGATCTTCGAGATTCCCGCGCGCGGGATCAGCGTCGATCCGCCCGGTTGTCCGGGAACCGGCGAAGGAATGACAATGCGCAACATGGAACCCTCGACCCCGGCGATCTTGTTGGTCCGCTTGCTTCCGTCGGTGTAGTGGATGACGTCCTGCGCGCCCAATGTCGCAGTGAGGAGGAAAATCGGGAGAAATTTTTTCATGAAGGCGATTGCTTCGATGGTGCGAATTTTTTCAGTTTCTCGCGGGCGGTTTGCGCCTGCGGCAACGAACCCAGGTCTTCGCTGTTGGCCAATTCTTCGTAAGTCTTGCGCGCGGCCTCGGTGTCCTTGAGTTGCTCGAAGGCTTCACCGCTGCGCAGATAAGCCTGCGCGACCGTATCGCGCCATTTGCCGTAGAGAATGTAGATGCGCTGGTAGTAGGGGATCGCCGTCTGCGGCCGCTGGCGGGACATCTCGATTTCCCCCAACGCCAGAAGCGCTTGGGCTTTGAGCTTTCCCGGAACGTTCTGCGAGGCGAGAAGGCGCGTGTAAGCGCCGGCTGCCTCGTCGGGATGCCCCGCTTCCAATTCGACCACTGCCCGCTCGGAAAGAGCTTCGCCCACAAGCGGCGACCATGGTGTGTCGCGCTCGAGACGATCGTAGTATTGCAGCGCCAGCGGCACATCTCCGCTATCGAGCGCCACTTTCGCAAGGGCGGCGAGCGCCTTGTCTTTTTGCGCCGCGCGGGGATGCCACTTCAGCAAATCGCGGTAAAGTTGCGCAGCTTTCGCACGCCGCGCGGTGGATTCCTCCGTGCCGGCGTTCTCCGCAGCGGCAACATTGAGTGCTTCGGCGCAGTCCGCAATGATGAGCGGGCTCGTGTCCTCCGGCTTGACCAATCCGGAAGCCTCCCGGAGCAAAGCGCCGGAGAGCGGAGGGTCGGACTTTTTGACCGCCTGCGAGAGGGCCCAAGCGGCGCGCAGAGCCAAGACGTTTTTCTTCTCGCTCGAGGCTTTTTCTCGGAGACCGCGAAGTTCGGCCAGATGGTCGCGCTGCTCCTGCTCGCCTTTGTAGTATTTGCCTAGGGCAAGGAACATCTCCTCCACCGCGGCGGACTCAGGATCGTTTCCAAAACGCTCTATCGCCTTGCGGTATTCCGCAACCGCCTTGTCGGGTTGTTCCTGCTGGCGCCAAGATTGGCCGATGAGGAACAAGGCCTCCGCCGCGCGGGGACTGCGCGGATTTTCGTCGAGAAACTTCTGGAGAAGTGCTCGCAGACCATCGAAGTCCTCTTCGAGTTTCAGGATTTTGGCCAATTTAAACTGCGCATCCTCGTGCGTCCGACCGGCCGCGACGTCAATTGCCGAGTAAACACTTTTGCCCTCGTCCGACTTGCCCTGCGCGAGAAGGGCGTCGCCCAGAAGGATGCGCGCCTCCGGACTTTCTTCACTGCCCGGGAAGCCCTTCAAATATTCCTGCATCTCCTTCTCCGCCGTCGGGTAATCCTTCATTGATTGTGCGCAGTAAGCGCGGCGGAAAGCAGCGGCGGAACGAAGACTGCCCTGCGGAAATTTTTCGGCGTGCGCGCCGAGAATTTCGCGCGCCTCGGGGAATTTTTTGGCGAAGGCCAGCGCAGAACCGCGCCAGTAATTGGCCGGCTCGGCCAGTTCGTGCTTCGGATATTTCGCCTGGAACTGCCGGAACGTCTCCGCCGCCGCCTCGTTCTGCTCGGCGAGGAGCTGCGTGAACCCCGTCATGAAAAAGGCGCGGGGAGCCTGCTCGGATTCGGGGAATTTCTCGCGCAGTGCCAAGAATGTCGCGATGGCGTCGTCGTATTTGTCCGCTTTCTGCTGCGCCGTCCCGCGGAGGTAAAAAACCAGCGGCAGGCTCTTGGATGACGCAAAATGTTCCTCGAAAACCTGCGATGCCTCGATGGCTTTGTCGTAACGCTCGATGGCCATCCAACTTTGCAGCGCACTCATCGATGCCTTCTCCACGACAGCGTCCGGCTGCATCTGCCGCAGCATGTCGTCGAGCAGCATGGCGCACTCGCGATAGCGGTCTTGGGCGTGGAATGCAGTGGCCAGACGGAAGCGCACCGATGCGTCGAAAGAAGGAATTTTCTCGAGGTTGGCCAACTCCTTCTCCACCTCGCGGAGCATCTGCTTCTGGTGGGTCCGGGCAAAGATGTCGGGCTTCTGCGAACTCTCGAGCGCGGCAAGCCGCTGTTTGATTTCGTCGAGCTTGCGCTGCTGGTGCGCGATGAGGCGTTCGCGCGGCCAGATGTTCTGCAGCGCGCGGACGGCATCGCGCGGCTTGCCCTCATCGAGGAATTTCCCGCCGAGCGAAAGCGCCAGTGTTTGGAATGTTGCCAGCTGGTTGATCTTCAAATCCATATCCGGCCCTGTTTCGGCCAGCAGATCCAAGGCCTCCTTGTCTTTGCCTTCCTCGATGAGGCAATGCAGTTCGAGGACGGTGGCGCGCCCGGCATGGGGATGGCCTTTGACTTTGCGGATGTCGGAAAAGAATTTCAGCGCTTCCGCGCGCTGCCCGCCGGCCATCAGCGCCGTGCCGTTGAGCAATTCCGCATCGCGACGCCGTTCGGAGGCGGGATAGGTTTGCCGGAACTCGACGAGCACCTTCACCGCTTCCTCGAAGCTCTCGGACTGCAGAAGCGCGATCGCCTTCCAGAAAAGGAGATCCTCCTTCTGCCGCTCGCCCATGTCTTTGATTTTTGCGGCTTCATCGACAGCCTCGATCGCATCGTCGTATTTCTGCAACTGCATCAACGATGCCACCAAGTTGTAGCGCACGTGCGCCATGAAAGGCTGGGCCTCCGAGGATGAGCCGAAATCCCCGACGAACTTCTCGTATCCAGCCAGCGCCTCCTGATAGCGCTTGTTGTTATAGGCGGCATCCGCGCGGAAAATGATGTCGCGCGCGGTCCCGGCCTCGGCCGGAGGTGCCGCGGCATTCTCGACGGCGGGTACGCGGGCGGTCAGAACCGCCAGGGAAAAGCAAAAGATGGCCACGCAGAGACGCACGTCTTCAGAATTCCCCGCGACCCGCCGCGCGTGCGAGGAGAAAATGAGGTTTGCCCGCCGCCCGGGGCTGGCAGAATGCAGCCATGCAACAGGACGCCGCGGACTTGGAGACGCAGGTTCTCTCGTGGATCAGGGGCAACCGCCCCGCGAATTTCCATGAAACGGTTCTCCGCTTACACATGTTCCAATTCCGTCACAGTGCGCCCTACCGGGCCTTTTGCCGGCAATCGGGGGTCGGCGAGCGGGCGGAATCCTGGCGACAAATTCCTTGTCTGCCCCAAGATGCCTTCAAACACGCCGACCTGCGCAGTTTTCCCGTGGAGCAGACAATGAAAACATTCCGCACCAGCGGAACAACCGGCGAGGGCTTCGGACAGCATCATTTCCGCACGCTGGAAATTTACGAGGCGGCGGCGCGAGAGGGGTGGCGGCGGGCGGATATGCCGGCCGGACCGTTCCTCGTCATTGCCCCCCACCCCGGCGAAGCACCGCACTCCTCGCTCAGCCACATGCTCGGCGCGCTCGCTCCGCGCAAAGATTTCATCGCGCACGGCGGTGTGATCGATATCGAGCGGCTTCGGTCCATCAAGGAACCCGTCTGCCTGCTTGGCACCGCGCTCGGATTTCTCAATTTGTTCGAGGTGATGGACAAGCAGGGTCTGTCACTGACGCTGCCCGCGGGCTCCAGCGCGATGGAAACCGGCGGATACAAGGGGAGCGGACGAAACATCTCACGCACCGATCTCTACGCCATGTTCGGCGAGAGGCTCGGCATCGGTCCCGACGACATCTACAACGAATACGGGATGACCGAGCTGAGTTCGCAGTTTTACGCGCGCGGGCCGCAAGGACTGCATCGCGGTCCGTTCTGGGCGCGCGCTGTGGTGACCGATCCGGTCACGCTCGAAGAAGTTGCCGAGGGCGAAACAGGAATCCTGCTCATCTACGATGCGGCCAATGTCGGCTCGGTCGTCGGGATCCGCACCCAAGATTTGGCGGTCAAGCGCGGCGATGCTTTTGCCCTGCTCGGGCGCGATCCCGCCGCGCTGCCTCGCGGGTGCTCCCGCGCCGCGGACGAATGGATGTCCCGATGAACACCAAGGATCGCGCAAAGGCCGTTGCCCGGGCCGCAGAACCTTTTCGTGCCTTGCTCGGACCCAGCACAACAGACGATCTGCTTTCGTGGATGCGGGCCGAACTGGGAGATGCCGATGCCCTCGATCGGTGGGTCGATCGGGGCGGCGCCAAAACCAAAGCGCTCGCCCCCGATACGATCTTGCACGTGGTGAGCGGCAACACGCCGCACGGCGCGCTGCAAAGCCTCGCCGGTGGATTGCTCCTCGGCAGCCGTAATCTGGTCAAACTCCCGCGCGGCGGGATCATCGAGGTGGACGCGTTTGTTTCCAATCTGCCCGCATCATTGCGGACAACGGTCGAAACAGCGGAGGAGCTACCGGCCGGTTGGCTCGCGCAAGCGGACGCCGTGGTCATCTACGGATCGGATGAAACCGTCGACCATTTCCGCTCGATCGCTTCGCCTTCGCAGACCTTTGTCGGTCACGGCCACAAGGCGAGCGTGGGTATCATTTGGGAAGATCCAGCCTTCGCCTCGTGCGACGGCGCGGCGCGCGATGTCTCGCTTTACGATCAGCATGGCTGTCTCTCGCCGCAGGTCTTCTACGTGCGCGAGGTGCAACCGGGTTTTGCGCGCGAATACGCCGGCCATCTCGCCGCCGCCATGGAACGGTTCAATCGCACGCATCCGCGCGGTCCGCTCCGCGTGGAGGAAAAAGCCGCCATCGCCAACCTCCGCGCCGCCTATCGCTTCCGCGCGTCGGGCGATCTTCGCGTGGCCCTCTGGGAAGGCGGTCCCAACATGGACTGGACCGTCGTCTACGAGGAGGATGCCTGGTTCGCCTCATCCCCGCTCAACCGCGTGATCTTCGTCAAACCGCTGCCCGTGGACCTGCCGTCATCGATCGGGCCGGCCTTGGCGCACATCGGGGCGGTCGGGCTTTTTCCCTGCACGGAGGAACTGGCAGGCCGCTTCGCCGCACTGCGTCCATCGCGCTTTTGTCCGGTCGGACGCATGCAGGAACCTCCATGGACTTGGCACAATGGCGGCATCCCCCGCCTCGCTTCTTTGGTCAAGTGGGTTGATTTCGAACCCTAAGCAAGATTCACTGCTCGGACTCCATGGCCAAAGAAGAATCCATTCCCGCGGAAGGCGTCGTCGTCGAGGTGCTTCCCGGCACGATGTTCCGCGTGAAACTGACGAACGGAAGCATCGTGCTAGCGCACATCGGCGGGAAAATGCGCAAACATTTCGTACGCATCGTTCCCGGCGACAAAGTGCAGATCGAAATCTCGCCCTACGACCTGACCAAGGCGCGGATCACTTACCGCGAGCGGTAACTACCGGTCGCACTCGCCCATCACGAAGTCGACGCTGCCGAGGATGGCGGGCACGTCGCTAACGTAGTGTCCGGGAAGCAGACCCGGAATGATGCTGAGATTGGCGAAGCTGGGCGCGCGGATTTTCAACCGATACGGCACACCGCCGCCCTTGCTGCAGATGTAGAAACCGAGCTCGCCCTTGGGATTTTCCGCGCCGAAATAAACTTCCCCGACCGGAGCGTCGATCCCCTGGGTGGTGATGATGAACTGGTGGATCAGTTCCTCCATTTTGGTCATCACGTCGGTTTTTTTCGGCAGGATGTTTTTCGGATCCTCCACGCAGATCGGGCCGGAAGGCATGCGATCAAGCGCCTGTATGAGGATGCGCGCGCTCTGCCGCATCTCCTCCATGCGCACGAGATAGCGGTCGAAACAGTCGCCGACCGAACCGATCGGCACATCGAAGTCGTATTGCTCGTAGCCGAGGTAGGGATGGACCTTGCGCAAATCGTGATCCACGCCGGAGCCGCGCAGGTTGGGACCGGTGAGCCCGTAGGCGATCGCATCGGCTCCGCTGATCACGCCGACGTTTTTCGTGCGGTCGAGCCAGATCGGATTGCGGGTGAGCAGTTTGTCGACCTCATCGAGACTGGGCAGCAGGTCGTTGATGAAATTCCGCACCTGCTGATCGAAGCCCGGCGGCATATCGCGCGTCATCCCGCCGACGCGCGTGTAAGACGTGGTGAAGCGCGCGCCGGTCAACTGCTCGGTCAGATTGTAGACCACCTCGCGGTGCTTGAAGGTGTAGAGAAAGACGGTCATCGCACCGATGTCCATGGCATAGGCCCCGATGCCGAGCAGGTGCGAGGAGATGCGGGCCAACTCGCAGCAGACCACGCGGATGGCCTGACCGCGCGTCGGCAGTGTCCAGCCCATCAATTTCTCCACAGCCAGCGCGTAGGCCACGTTGTTGGCCAGCGGCGCGAGGTAATCGAGCCGGTCCGTGTAGGGCACGAACTGGTTGTATTGCATGTTCTCCGCGATCTTCTCGTCGCCGCGGTGCAAATAGCCGATGTCGGCGTCCGCCTTGGTGATGATTTCGCCGTCCAACTCGAGCACGATGCGCAGCACCCCGTGCGTCGACGGGTGGGACGGGCCCATGTTGAGCGTCACGGTCTCCCCGAGCAGTTCGCCCTTGGCGCGGGCTTCGGTCTCGACCGCGCGGGTGCGCGCGGCGGCATCGGGCGTCTCGAGAACAGTGGGCATGCTCCGATTGTTACGTTTCGCGGAAGCTTTTGGCAACTTCCGGCCGCTGAGCCAGCATCGGCAGCCTCGGCCACCACCAGACAATTCTTCTGTCCTCCTCGGTTATACCCAAAATACAACGCGCTTCCTCCAGCGCACCGGCCAGGCGCACAAGCTCTTTTCAAACGCCTCCAACCCGGTTCCGAAGAATGATTTCGATGCTAGATTAAGAGACAATCTCTGAAAGCTACGCCACTTCTTCGTAGAGGTGGCGTTGGAAGCCTGCGAAGACTTGGCCAATTTGTTCGGGTTCGCCGAGGTCAGCGACGGCATCGGAGATGCTGTTGTGGTATTTGAGACGTAGCAGTGGGGTGAGTTTTTCTTGATCGAGCTCTTCTACGCCTTGGCTGACGTAGTGTTGGAGAACAAAATCCAAGAAGGTCTGCTGCTTGGTGGTGAACTCGGAGTTGATATAGACCCGCGCATTGTCGGCGCGCTCGGCGCGAGTCAGAGGAGCCATGGCGTAGGCCACATAAGCCAACACGTCGAAGAGGTCGCTCCTCTCGGCATCGATGATCTTTTGCATCTCCGCCAATTGGTCATGCCCGAAGCCTTTCTCGGCCAAACCTTGCAGCAACTTGGCCCGCGTGTCCGGCACACTCCATAACGCGCGCAGTTCTGCCTCACTCTGGAAAAAGTCGGGCAGCTTGCCGAACAGCATTTCCATGAATTGCTATGCGGACATCGGTGTGCCGTCCGGGTGCAATGTCGGATCGATCAGCTCAGCTCTGGTCTCGGCTTCGTTCATGCTTTATTGTCCCTATTGATTCGAGACTTCATTCGCTTGGGCGGTTTTTTGAGTTTCGTTACGGCTTTTTCGAACTCCAGATCCACGGCGCGGGGTTGTGCGTCCAGCAGCGTGCGATAACGCTCGTATTCCTGCTCGGCTTTCAGCTTCGCCTGCTCGGCGGTGATCTTGCCGGCGTGGTCGAGTAGTGCGTGCTCGGAGAGAGTCAGAAACTCGTCGAGCTTCGCGATCCAGTCCTGCATGGTCGTGACCTTGCGTTGCAAAGCCCGCAGCTCGGCAAATTCGATGTAAACAGTGACGATCCGGTTGAGCGTGCCGAGTTCCTCCGGGTTGAGGTAGTTTTTGGCGACGGCCACATCGTCTTTACGGATGATCCCGCCGGGTCGCGTGGTGCGGAGTCCCATGAACGGCTGCTTGGCGTCGGCGCGGGCATGGATGACTTCGGCAGCCGTCTGGCCATGGGCCGCCCAATGCATCTTGTTTTGCACGGTGGCGAAAAAGAGCTGCGAGGCTTCTGTGGAGGGATCGTAGTCCACGCTCGTCGCATAAATATCGAGCACCTTCTGGTAAAAGCGCCGCTCGGAGGAGCGGATGTCGCGGATGCGCTCGAGTTGCTCTTCGAAGTAATCTTTCTGCCCCGGACCCGGTGGGTTCTTGAGCCGCTCGTCGTCCATGGTGAAGCCCTTGACCAAATACTCGCTCAAGTGCGCGGTGGCCCATTGGCGGA
>Ga0209598_10000578_pt1 | contig 29807 bp, 20 predicted proteins | sample M_140807_EF_Meta_FD_187317 | JGI IMG/M metagenome (GOLD analysis project Ga0209598, IMG submission 187317) | Freshwater microbial communities from Lake Montjoie, Canada to study carbon cycling - M_140807_EF_MetaG (SPAdes) (version 2) | ecosystem: Environmental > Aquatic > Freshwater > Lake...
GGGTCGTGTGGTCTTCGAGCTCGACGCTCAGGATCGCGCGCATCGGTACCTCTTGGGGCTCTGTTGATGGGGTCTATCCGCAGAGACGCCGCCGCGCCCCAAGATCGGACACCGGGATTGACCTCGACCCCTGCGGTGGGCGATGCACGCTGCACACCGTCGCAATGAGGCCCCGATGTCGACCGCTCTGCTGCTCGTCGCAGCCCTCCTCGCCGCCCCCGGTCCGGGGACACCCATGGCCCAGATTGGCCAGCGCACCATCAAGCTCGCTGAGGTCGATAAGGCCGCGGCGGACAGGCTCAAGTCGGCCCAGGCGACGTTTGACCAAGCGATCTACGAAGCGCGCAAGGCCACGCTCGACGCGCTGATCGACGACGCGCTGCTCGACGCCGAGGCGAAGCGCCGAGGGCTCAAGGACCGCGACGCCCTGCGCGCAGCGGTCTCGAGCGAGGTCGCGCAGCCGAGCGACGCGGACGTGAGCGGCTTCTTTCAAGCGAACCAGGCGCGGCTGCAGGGCGCTCCCCTCGAGGAGATCGGGCCGCAGATTCGGGAGCATCTGCACCAGCAGGCAGTCGAGGCGCGTCAGGCCGCGTTGGTCGCGTCACTGCGCGAGGCGGCGAAGGTCCGCGTGCTCTTCTCGCCGCCGCGGGTGCAGGTCGAGGCCAAGGGGCCGGCGCTCGGCGAGGCCAAGGCCGCCGTCACGGTCGTGATGTTCGGCGACTTTCAATGCCCGTACTGCGCGCGCGGCGCGGAGGCGCTCGAACAGGTTCGCAAGCGCCATCTCAAGGACGTGCGCGTGGTGCACCGCGACTATCCGCTGCCCTTCCACCAAGAGGCCGTGCCCGCCGCCTTAGCCGCCCGCTGCGCGGCCCGTCAGGGCAAGTATTGGGAGGCACACGACGCGCTCTATGCGCGCTACGACCAGCTCACCGCTCAGACCTATCCCGAGGTCGCGCAGACGCTCGGCCTAAACGTTGCGGCCTTCGACGCCTGCCGCCAAGACCCGGCTGTGCGCGCGGAGATCGACGCCGACGCCCAGGCGGGCGCGGCCGCGGGGGTTGACGGGACGCCCGCGTTCTTCATCAACGGCATCCGCATCGCCGGCGCCCTGCCCGCAGACCAGCTCGACGCGCTGGTCGTCGAGGAGCTCGGCCGTGTGCGAGGAGGCAAGGCCAAGTGATCGACCAGCTCTCACGCCCCCGCCGCAATCGCCGCAACGCCGTCGTGCGGGGCTTTCACCGCGAGACATGGCTCGGGCCTGAGCACTTCGTGTACCCGCTGTTCGTGCACGACCGCACAGACGTGGGCGACGTGCCGATTGTCTCGATGCCGGGGTGCAGCCGGCTGAGCTTCGACGGCCTGCTCACCGAGGTCGAGGGCGCCCGCGCGGACGGCATCGGCGCGGTGGTGCTCTTTCCGGCGGTGGCGGACGCGCTCAAGACGCGCGACGCCGCCGAAGCGTTCAACCCGCAGGGGCTCATCCCGCGGGCGGTCCGCGCCCTCAAGGCCAAGTTCCCAGGGCTCGTGGTCATCACGGATGTGGCGCTCGACCCGTACAACGCGGACGGCCACGACGGCCTAGTGGCCGACGACGGGCGCATCCTGAACGACGAGACCATCGCAGTGCTCTGCAAGCAGGCGGTCTGTCACGCCGAGGCGGGCGCGGACATCGTATCGCCGAGCGATATGATGGACGGCCGCGTGCAGGCACTGCGCGAGGCCCTCGACGCCCGGGGCCACACCGAGGTCGGTATCCTGAGCTACACCGCGAAGTACGCGAGCGGCTTCTATGGGCCGTTCCGTGAGGCGCTCGACTCCGCGCCGCGCTTCGGCGACAAGAAGACCTATCAGATGGACCCCGCGAACGCGCGTGAGGCCCTGCGCGAGGTCGAGCTCGACGAGGCCGAGGGCGCGGACATCGTGATGGTCAAGCCTGCGGGGCCGTTCTTGGACATCATCCGCCGGCTGCGCGAGCACACGACGCTGCCCATCGCGGCGTATCAAGTCAGCGGCGAGTACGCGATGCTCAAGGCAGCCAGTCAGAACGGCTGGCTCGACGAGCGCCGCGTGGTGCTCGAGAGCCTGTTGGGGATTCGGCGCGCCGGCGCGGACGTGATCTTCACCTACTATGCACGGCAGGCCGCGCGCTGGCTCGCTGAGGGCGTCAAACCATAGCTTTACTCTATGGATCGCATTCGGATTAGCGCCTTGTCGCGCGCACCGGCGTGCATATCCTTGAGGGGCATGAAGAACCAACTCAAGACGCTGCTCCTCCTCGGCATCCTGACCACCATCGTCGTCGCCATCGGCGGCAGCGTGAGCCAGGGCGGGCTGATGATCGCCCTCGGCTTCGCGGTGCTCATGAACGTGGGCGCGTACTGGTTCTCGGACAAGATCGTGCTCGCCATGAACGGCGCGAAGCCGATCGGCCCGGACCAGATGCCCGAGGTCTATGAGATCGTGCAGGAGCTCACGCAGCGCGCGGGCATGCCGATGCCCAAGGTCTACCTGATGGAGGACGCGCAGCCGAACGCCTTCGCCACAGGTCGCAGCCCGAGCCGCGCAGCGGTCGCCGTGACCGCGGGCATCCTGCAGATCCTCGACCGCCGGGAGCTGCGCGGCGTCATCGCCCACGAGCTCGCGCACGTGAAGAACCGCGACACGCTCGTCTCGTGCGTCGCCGCCGTGATGGCGGGCGTGGTCACGGCGCTCGCCAACATGCTGCAATGGGCGGCCATTTTCGGTGGCGGCCGCAGCGACGATGAAGACGGCGGGAGCCCGATCGGCGCGATCGCGCTGGCGATCATCGCGCCCATCGCGGCGTCGATGGTGCAGTTCGGGATCTCGCGCTCGCGCGAGTACCTGGCCGACCAGACGGGCGCGCAGATCTCCGGCGACCCCGAGGCGCTCGCCCGCGCGCTCGAGAAGCTGCAGCGCGGCGCGATGCGTATCGCCCCCGAGCACGCTCGCCCTGCCACCGCGAGCCTGTTCATCATCAACCCCTTCGCGGGCTTGTCCGGACGCCGCGTGATGTCGCTCTTCTCGACCCACCCCGACACGGACGAGCGCGTGCGCCGCCTGCGGGCGATGGCGAGCGAGGGCTTTCGCGACGCGGGCGGCGGGATCGTCTTCGGTCAGGCGCGGCGCGGCTGAGTGTCGAGCGACGACCCCGCCTCGGTCGCGTGGCACGCGCTCACCACCGAGGCGGCGGCGGCGCGGCTCGGGGCGAGCGCGCGCACGGGCCTGAGCGAGGCCGAGGTCGAATCAAGGCGAGCCCAGTGGGGCCCGAACGCGCTCCCTGAGCCGACGCAGCGCTCGCTCCTGTCCGTCTTCGCCGGGCAGTTCAAGAGCCCGCTCATCTACCTGCTCTTCGGCGCGGCCGCGCTCTCGTTCGTGTTCGGTCACGCCAGCGACGCCGTGGTGATCGGCGTTGTCGTGCTGCTCAACGCGGTCATCGGGGCCTTTCAGGAGGGCCGCGCGCAGCGCTCGCTCGCCCAGCTTCGACGGCTCTCCACGCTCAGCGCGCGGGTCGTGCGCGAGGGCGTTGAGGCGCGGGTCGAAGCGCGCGCGCTCGTGCCCGGCGACGTCGTCCTGCTCGAGGCGGGCGACGCCGTGCCCGCCGACGCCCGCTTGACCGAGGCCGCGGCGCTCATGGTCTCCGAGGCGGCGCTCACGGGGGAGTCGGTGCCGGTGCATAAGGTGGTCGAGCCGGTCGCGCCCGACGCCCCCCTGCCCGACCGACGCTGCATCCTCCACGCGGGGACGCACGTGGCTGCGGGGCGGGCGCGCGCGCTCGTGGTGGCGACGGGCACCCACACCGAGGTTGGGCACATCGCCGCGCTCACGTCGGGCGCCCGCGAGCCTCGCACGCCGCTTGAGCGCCGCATCGACGCCTTTGGGCGCGCCGTCCTCTGGGGCGCCGCGGGGCTCTTCGCGCTCGTCCTCGGGCTCGGCGTGCTCGAGGGTCGCCCGCTGGACGAGATGCTGCTCGTCGCGATCAGCCAAGTGGTGGGTCTAGTCCCCGAGGGCTTGCCCGTCGCGATGACGGTCGCGCTCTCCGTGGGCGTGCTGCGCATGGCCCGGCGCAAGGCGGTGGTGCGGCGGCTCGCAGCCGTGGAGACGCTGGGCTCGACGGCTGTGGTCTGCACAGACAAGACGGGCACGCTGACGCGCAACGAGATGACGGCCGTCGCGGTGGTGCTGCCCGGCGGTAAGCACGTGCGGGTCGACGGCGTGGGTTACGCCCCCGAGGGGCGGCTGCGGACCTCGACGGGCGACGCCGCCCTCGACGCGCTGCCCGGACTGGTGGCGCTCTTGCACGCCGCTGCGCTGTGCAACGACGCGCGGCTCATCGCGCCCGAAGCGCCGGGGGGTGCGTGGCGCACCACCGGCGACCCGACCGAGGCCGCGCTTGTCACGCTCGTCTCCAAGGCGGGCCTCGATGCAGACGCGCTCCGCGCCGCTCACCCCCGCGTGGGCGAGCTGCCGTTCGATCCGGCCCGCGCGTTGATGGCGACAGCCCACGCGCACCCCGCGCGATTCGTGGTCGTCAAGGGCGCGCCCGAGGCCGTGCTCACACTGTGCGACCTGACGATACACGAGGCCGCGCAGGTGCGCGCGACGGTCGAAAGCTTGGCAGGTGAGGCGCTGCGGGTGCTCGCGTTCGCGCGCGTCGACGCCGCCGACCTCGACGCAGAGGGCGGCTTCGACGCGCTCCGCGGGCGGGCGACGCTCTTGGGTCTCGTGGGGCAGATCGACCCGCCGCGCCTTGAGGTACGCGACGCCGTACAGGCGTGCTGGTCGGCCGGCGTGCGCCCCGTGATGCTCACCGGTGACCACAAGGCGACGGGCGAGGCGATCGGTCGCACGCTGGGGCTTCTGCGCCCAGGGGACATCGCCCTCGACGGCGCAGAGTTGGCGGCGCTCAGCGACGCGGCGCTCGCGGCGCAGATCGACCGCGTGGGCGTCTTCGCGCGCGTGCAGCCCGCTCAGAAGCTGCGGATCGTGCGCGCGCTCCAGACCCGCGGCCATGTGGTCGCGATGACGGGTGATGGCGTGAACGACGCGCCCGCGCTCGCGCAGGCGGACGTCGGTGTCGCGATGGGTCTGACCGGGACCGAGGTCGCCAAGGAGGCGTCGAAGATCATCCTCGCGGACGATAACTTCGCGACGATTGTCGCGGCCGTCGAGGAAGGGCGGGTTGTCTACCGGAACATCAAAAAGGCCGTGCTCCTGCTCTTCTCGACTGCGGTGGCTGAGGTCGTCGTTCTCGTCGGCGCGCTGCTGCTGGGGCACGCGCCGCCTTTTCCCGCTGTGCAAATCCTCTGGAATAACCTCGTGACCGAGGGGCTGATCACGGTCAACTTGGTCATGGAGCCGGCCGAGGGCGACGAGATGCAGCGGCCTCCGATTTCGCCGGACGAGCCTCTGCTCACGCGCCTGCTGTACGTCCGGATGGCGTTCATGGTGCCCGCCATCGCCGCGTCCGTGCTCGGCTGGTATGTGTGGCGCACGCAAGCGGGCGCGCCCGCGGACGTGGTGCGGACCGAGGCGTTCACACTGCTCGCGGTCTGCGAGTGGCTGAACGTGCTCAACTGCCGCTCGGAGCTCCGCTCAGGGCTCTCCCTGAGCCTCTTTCGCAATCGCTGGCTCTTGGGTGGGCTGCTGCTCGGCAACTTGCTCCAAGTCGCGGTGGTCTTCTGGCGGCCGCTCGGGGACGTTTTTCACACGGCGCCCATCGAGCTCTCCATGGTCGGGTGGCTCTTCGTGGCGGCGCTGCCGGTGCTGCTGGTTGAAGAGGCGCGCAAGTGGGCCTCGCGCCGCGCGCTTCGGCTTCGCGTGTGAAACCCCAGATGCGGTAATGTCCTCCGCACCACGACGCGCCTGGGGGGATGGCCGTGCGGACCTTGATCTTGACCCTGTGTGGCGGCCTCGCCTCGAGCGCCTGTAGCGACCCGGCCCCCGCCGAGGCGGGCGACGCGGCGCCCGAGCTCGACGCCGTCCTCAAGCCGGCGCCGCACGCAGACGCCCGCGTCGACGCAGCCCCCGTCGCGGACGCCGCGTCTCCGCGAACCACCGCAGACGTCCCTGTATCTCCTCCGCCGCCCGCCGACGCGGCGGTGCCCGCGATGCCCGCAGTGCCCGCGCACTGTGTCAACGGCCCCCTCGACCGTCCGATCGCGGGCTGCCGGCCGCCCACGCCGCCGAGCACCGGTGACCGCGCGGCAGACTGCGTCGCGCGCATTAACCAGCTCCGCGCCGAGTGTCAGTGCCTGCCGCCGCTCGGGCGCTGGGTTGAAGGCGAGGCCTGCGCGGATACCCACGCCGAGTACGACAGCAGCCGCTCGCCGCACGCGGGCTTCAGCGAGCGCATCTGCGCCGAGAGCGGCTTTGGTCAGAATGAGTGCCCGCGCTGGCCCAACACAGGCGCGGTCATCGACGGCTGCTTGCAGGCGATGTGGGACGAAGGGCCCGGCGAGGACTTCCAGCGCCACGGTCACTACCTAAATATGTCGAGCGACCGCTTTTCACAGGTCGCGTGCGGTTTCTTCGATGGCCCCGCCGGCCAGTGGGCGGTGCAGAACTTTCGGTGACCCCGCTGTAAGACCCCGCGCGGCCAGGCGTCTGGTCGATATCCCCCGAGACGAGGAGTTCCCGATGCGCTCATTCTCCCGACTTCGTGCAACGACGCTCGCGCTCAGCGCGACGGCGCTCTTCGCAGCGGCGTGTGACCCCACTGACAACGACGCGACGCCGGACCCCGGCGGCTCACCCGCGGGCGGCGAGGCGGCCGGCGGACAAGACCAGCCCGACTCTGGCGCGGGCGGCGGCCCGAGCGGCGGCGTCGCTCCCCCCGTTGGCGGCGCACCGAGCGGTGGCGTAGAGCCCCCCGTTGGGGGCACGCCGAGCGGCGGCGCGATGCCGCCGGTGGTGGTGTGCGACCAGCCCGACGCGGTCTCGTGTCGGGCCGCTGGCTGCAACTGGAGCGATGCGTCGGGCTGCTCGTCAGACCCCCCGCCGCTCGCCTGCGACCAGCTGGGGATGGCGGCCTGCATCGCCCGCGCAGACTGCCAGTGGGATGGCGCGACGTGCGCGGTAGACCCCGGCCTGATGCCGTGCGCGTCGCTGGACATCTTCGCGTGCGCTGAGCGGGCGGACTGCGTGCTCGACTCCGCGACGAGCACCTGCGGACCCCGTCCCGACTTGGGCTGCGAGGCCCTCGACCCCGAGACCTGCCTGCAGCGCCCGGAGTGCCAGCTACAAGAGGTCTTCGAGTGCGACCCCGCGGCCGATCCGGTCCCGCCGCCCGACAACGGCGGCCGCCCGATCGCGCCGCCGTGCCCGTCCATGCTCATCTGCACGCCGCTCGGCCAGCCGCTGCCGGGGGATTGCAACGCGTACGCCTCACCGGATGCGTGCAACGCGGACCCCGCGTGCCTCTGGAACGACGCAGGCGTCGTCGTCGGCGGCGGTGGAGCGCCCGAAGACTGCGCCTGCCCTGCGGACATGCCGGACTGCGGCTGCGCCGAGGCGCCGCCCGCGCCGCCGCCCCTCCCGCCTGAGCAGCTTCAGGGCTTCTGCGGCTATCGGGGGCAGGTCTTCGATCCGTGCGGTGGCCTCGACCAAGCGACGTGCGGCGCGACCCCCGGGTGCGCCGTATTGGAACAGCCGGCCTGCCCGCCGTGTGAGCCGGGCGTCCCCTGCGTCGACTGCTTGCCGTTTGAGTGCGTCACGGTCGACCTGCTCTGCGCGGGCTACGCAACAGCGGAGCTTTGCGAGGCGGACGCCCGATGCGACGGAGCGAGCATCGCCATCGGCGTGCCGCCGTGCCCCGACAATCAGCCCTGCCCGCCCATCGAAGGGGGTGAGATCTTCTTCTGTGCGCCCGCCCCCGGCCCCTGCGACGGCCTAGACGCGATGACCTGCGCCGCGACGGCCGGCTGCCATGTCGAACAGTTCGCGACGCCGGGCTTCTGCGAGTGCGCGGTCGACGCCAGCGGCAACGAGGTTTGCAACTGCGTCGACGGCGGCGTGGTCGACGTGTGTGTGCAGGACGGCGCCATCCCTGGGGGTGGAGGGGGCGCCATCCCCGGCGGCGCCCCCGATGCGCCGCCTCAGCCCTGAGGCGATCGCTCAGCCGTCTCCGTGGCGGTTGAACCCCGCGTCCCGGACAAAGCTAAAGAGGCGCACGTTCGCCGCCCGGGCCAGCGCGTCCGCGAGGCTTGTGGCCGCGCCGACTGTGACCACGACGGGCACCCGACCCGCCACGGCCTTCTGAACAATCTCGAAGCCGGCGCGGCTGCTGACGACCAGGGTCTCGTCGTCGTGCTCCGTGAGCGGCGCGCCGAGCCTCAGGCGCGCGCCGAGCACCTTGTCGACCGCGTTGTGGCGGCCGACGTCCTCGTGGGCCGCGAGCAGCGCGCCGTGGCGGTCGAAGAGCGCCGCGCCGTGAACACCGCCGGTCAGCTCAAAGAGCGACTGGGTGGCCCGGAGCGCTCGCGCGCGCGCCTGAACGGTTTCCGTTGCGGGCCAGGGCCGTGGGCTGAGCGGCCGCAGCCGAGCGAGCAGGTCGTCGATGGTCGCCCGCCCACACACGCCACACGCGCTCCCTGCGAGCAGGCGGCGCCGGCCAACGGCCTCTGAGACTGCCGCGCGGTCCACGCCCTCGGCGAGCCGCACGTTGAGCACGTTGCCCGGCTCGCGCTGCGCGGGTTCAGCGCAGTGCGCGAGGCCGCGGACGTCGTCGAGGCCGTCGATCAGCCCCTCGCTCAGCAGGAACCCCAGCGCCAAGACCTCGTCGTCCCCGGGCGTGCGCATGAGCGTGGCCAGCGGCTCGCCATCAACGCGGAGTTCGAGCGGCGCTTCGATGGCGAGCGTATCGAGGACCATGTCCGCTCGCTCCCCGCGAGTCCGCTCGATGCACGCCTCGACCGCCCCGCCGTGGGCGCGCGGGGTGTCGCTCACGCGGCCGACCGCTCAAGGCCACGACGCAGGTCGTCGACGTGCACGCGCAGGGCGTCCGCGCCCGCCGCGTTCGGGTGCGCGCGCAGGTAGTCTCCATACGCAGAGACCGCCTGCGCCATGCGCCCCTCGCGCTCGTTGAGCTGCCCGAGCTCGAGCCATGCGAGCGTGACCACCGGCGGGTGCGTCAGCGCCTCCAGCAGGTGCGCGCGCGCGGCGACCGGGTCACGTGGCGCGAGGGCGCGGCCCAGCGCGAAGTGTGTCGGCGCATAGTCAGCGCGCAGAGCAAGCGCGCGACGGAGCGGCGGCAACGCGCGCTCCACATGACCTAGGGCGAGCAACGCCGCGCCCTGCTGGTAGTGCCCGCGCATGTTCTCCGGCTCGGCGCGAGTCACGGCCTCGAAGCGCGCGAGCGCGTCGGCGTAGCGTCGTCGCTCGTACAAGCACAGGCCCAGAGCATAGGTTGCTCGGTCATGCCGCGCGTCCTGCGCAAGCGCCCGCTCAAGCGCCGCCGACGCGTCGTCGAGGCGCCCCACGTCGCGCAGCGTCACGCCCAGGAGATAGGCCACCCGCGCGTCGTTCGGCCTGAGGGCCTCGGCGCGCTCGAGCGCCTCGACCGCAGACGCGAGCCGCTTCTCGTCCCGCAGCGCCCACCCCATGCCGTACGCAAAGAGCGGCTCGTCCGGTCGCAGGGCCGCAGCGCGCGCGAAGTGGCTGCGCGCTTGGTCGAGCAGGCCCTTCGTGTGGGCCGCGCGCCCGGCGTTGTAGTGGAGCCACGCGATGTCGTCTGTCGATCGCGGCGCGTCGTCGGACAGCGCCGCGTGGGCCGTAAGCAGGGCGACGTCGGGCAGGCCTGCGTCGACCAGGGCACGCACGCGAGCGCGGTCCCAGCGGGGTGGGCAAAAAACGCCCGTGACGAGGACCAACGCACGCGCCGCCAGGCGACGCACCGCTGCGCGCCCCGTGCTCAAGGCGCCTCAGCCACCCGACGACTGAAACCGGCGCGCCGCGCGGCGTGCGGCCTCGGCCGCCGCGACCTCGCCCTTGGCCTCGAGCAGGGCCGACAGCATCAGGTAGTGGCTCGGGGACTGCGTGCCCAAGTGAATCGCGAGCTTGAGGAGCTCGTCGAGCCGCTCGTGGTCGTCGAGGAGCGCCGCGAGCTCGATGCCCGCTGACACGATCGCAAGCTGGCGCAGGATCGTCCCGTGCACCGCGGCCGCGTCCATGAAGAAGGTCCACGCCTTCTCCGGACCCATGTGGCGCACATAGAGCTCGAGAAACGCGATGAACGCAGACGCCGCCTCTTCGGGCGCGACGTCGAGCAAGGGCTCAAGCAGCTTCCACGCATGCCCCTCGTCGCCCAGATCGAGGTGCGTTTGGATCAGGTCGAGGTCAAGGCGCAGGCGGTCCGGGCCAAGGGGGACCCGCTCGCGCACCTTGTTCCAGACCGCGATGGCGTCCTTGAGCAGGTTCTGCCGGCGCAGGGCTTGGCCCATGCCGACCTCGGCCCGAAAGGCTTGAACGTCCGGGTCGCGGAACGCCGCCAGCGCGAAGCCTTGGCTCGGCTTGCGGGCCTCTCGGAACTGCGCCTCGGCCTGAATGGGCCGCCCCGCGTCGAGCGCGGCCTGCCCCGCGGCGTACCACAGCTCGGCGTAGTGAGGCGCGACGGCGACACCTTTCATCGCCAGATCGAGCGCCGCATCGGGCTGGCCCGAGGAGCGCAGGCACTCCACCGCGAAGACATAGGACGACAGCCCGTAGTTCAGACCGGGGGCGCGGTCGATGACGCGCAAGAAGTCCTGCGCCGCCTCCGCGTCCAGACCGGCGGCATAGGCCTCTTTCGCGCGGTAGAAGAGCAGCATCGGATCGTCCGGTCGCTCGGACAGCTCGCGTTCAAGCAGGCGCGTGTTGCGCTCGCTCTTGCCGCGCGCGCGCGCCAAAGCGGGGTCGTACCCCAGGTGGACGACGCGGATCGAGTCCTCGTAGACGTGCTTGAGGCCCGCGACGCCCTCACCCACCCGCTCGTGAATGCGCCCCGTGAACACCAGCTCCGGGCGCACGCGCCACAGGCGGGGCATGTGGTCAGCGCCGAGCGACTGGCCCGCGGAGTCCACGTTCGCGATCAGCGGCGCGTAGACCGTCGGGGGCGCGTCATCGGGCTCGCGCGCGACCACGGCGCGCAGGGCACCGCGACTCTCGGCCGCGAGGCGCTCGTCCGCGTCGAGCCATAAGACCCACGGCGTCCGGACGTGCGCGAGGCCAACGTTGCGCGCGGCCGCGAAGTCATCGGGCCATTCGATCTGGACAACCCGCGCGCCGTGGGCGAGGGCGATGTCGACCGTCGCGTCGCGGCTCCCCGTGTCGACCACGACGATCTCGTCGACGAGCCCGTGAACGGACTCAAGGCACCCCGGCAGCATGCGCTCCTCATCGCGCACGATGAGGGCGAGCGTCAGCGCGCGCGGGGCGGGGGCGGTCACGTCGACCTGGCCGTACCCGGCGCCGTCTCCGTCGTCGGTGCGCGGCGCCGATTGCGGTCTCGGCCACGACGGCCGAGCACCGACGCGAGCACCACGGTCGAGTTGTCCTCGCCCCCGCGCTCGTTGGCGAGCCGAATCAGCTGCTGGGGCGCCCGACGACGCTCCTCGGTCGACACGATCTGCAGGATTTCGCCGTCCTCGACGTGACCCGTCAGGCCGTCGGAGCAGAGCACGAACTGGTCGCCGCGCTGGAGCGGCAACGCGCCCACGTCGACCTTGACCTCGCGCTCGTAGCCGATGCTGCGCGTGATGATATTGCGCATCACGGACACCTTGGCCTGCTCCGCGGTGATCAAGCCCGCCGCGACCTGCTCCTGCACGAGCGAGTGGTCCTCGGTGACCTGCGTGATGCGGCCGTTGCGAATCAGGTAGGCGCGGCTGTCGCCTACATGGCCGAACCAGGCCTTGTCTTCGTAGACGAGCATCGCCGTCACGGTGCTGCCCATGCCCGCGAGCTCCGGCTGCGCGCGCGCCGTGTCGAAGACGGTGGCACATGCCTCACGCACGGCGGCGTCCATGATCTCCGCGACGTTGATCTTGCCCTTCGGGCCCGCCGCGCGCTCGGCCTCGCCGATGCGCCGCACGAGCGCACGCCCGACGATGTCGATCGTAATCGTCGACGCGAACTGACCGCCCGCGTGACCGCCCATGCCGTCCGCGACGATCCAGATGTGGTTGTCCGGCAGCATCATGAACGAGTCCTCGTTCACTTCGCGCCTCATCCCCACGTCGGTCGCGCCGTGGCCCGTGACGTTGAAGTCCGGGGTCCGAGTCGCGAGGCTCGGCGTGCGTTTCCGCAGCTCACGCCGATTCGTCTTGGTCATTTTACGCTCGCAGGGCAGTACGAAAAATCGGGGGGAGCATACAAAGCGCGAGGCGCCGGTGCAATTTCCGCGCGCTCAGGTCGTATCATTCTTGGCCTCGGCTCCGGGTCGCCGTGCGCTCCGCGCAGCCGCGAACGCCAGCGCCGCCCACCCAGTGATGAGCAGCGTCCCACCGAGCGGCGTGAGCCGACTGAGCGGGGAGTCGAGCCCGAGCGCCTGCGCGTAGAGCGTGCCCGCGAAGACGCACACCCCCACGGCGACGAGCCAAGCGCCCCAAAGCGCGGGGCGCGCGCGGCGCGTGCCCTCGACGAGCCAAGCGGCGCCGATGAGGCCGAGCGCGTGCGTCGCGTGGTAGCGCAAGGCGATGTCGAAGAGCTCGGCGGCCTTTGCGTCCGCGAAGAGGCTCTGGTGGCGGCCCAGCGCGCCCAAGGCGACGGACAGGGAGAGCAAGCCTGCGCCGAGCGCCGCGAAGCCCATCAGGGGGCCCGATTCACGTAGAGTGTCTGCCTGCTGGCCATGTCGTCGTCCTCACGCGCGACGACCGTGATCCGGTTGACGCCGCTCTCGAGCGGGACCCGCGCCGAGAACTTGAGCCGCCCTCGGTCGACATCTGCCGCGCCCGCGTTCGACTTGAAGAACACCTTGCGGTTGTTCACGAAGATCAGCAGGTCGCGCACCACACGTTGTCCGAGCGCCTCACCGGACAGCGTCAACGTAGCGTCCTTGACATCCGCCAGCGGGCTCTTTTCAGCGAGGGTAATGACGGGCGGGGCTTGGAGTGCGGCAAGCTCTAAGAGCGGGCTGCCGGCGCTGTCGGGCCCGGCGTCGACCTCGGCGGCGCTCACCCACGCGTAGCCGCCCTCGATGCGCGGGACCCGCCACCATGCGCCGTAGCGGGCGTCTGCCCGCACGAAGGTCTTGGCCGCGGCGACGAGGGGCGCGCCCTCTTGGTAGAGGCCTCGGAGTGCGATCTCAGACCCGCCCCGCGGCACGAGCCGCTGCTGAACGATCTGGAGCGGCGCGCCCGCGTCGACCACGCGCAGCACCGCGCGCTCGCTCGTCGACTCGCGGAGCTCGGCATCTGAAACAGAGAGGGTGAGCGGCACATCGAGCGCGACGAGGTCCTCCTTGACGCGGAACGCGAAGCGCACTTGCTTGCGGGCACCGGGCGTCAGCCCCTCGATTTCGACTCGGCCGCGCTGCAGGAAGACCGCGCGCACCTCGTCGTTCTCGCCGTGGTTCAGCGTGGCCGCCGCCTTCGTGGACGGACCATCGCCCGTATTCTGCAGGTCGAGGACCAGCTCGACCTCTTCGCCGCGCTGCACCAGGCCGTCACCGTTACCGCCTTTACGGTCGTCCACGCTCCAGCCCAGCGCGAAGCGCGGCCTCGGCAGCGCGGTGACACCCACCGTGAGCGTCGGCTCGGCGAGCTCCTGAGGGTTGTCATGCTTCAGCTCGACTCGCACGGTGTCTCGACGCGTCGGGGTGCTCTTCGGCACCTCGACCGTCGTCTTCCACTCTCGCGTCTGTCCCGGCGGCACGTTGCCGAAGACGAGCTCGAGACCGTCGAAGACGTCGTTCTCGGAGCGGGTCATGGCCCACAGCCGCCGTGCGGTCGCGTCCCCCGTGTTCTTGACGCGCGCCGTGAGCGTGAGCTGGGTCCCCGCAACGACGCGATCCGCACCGGGGTTGACTTCAACCGTCACCGCGAGGAGCGGTCGGCCGCGCGCTTCGGGTGGCAGGCTCCGCCAGTCGACGCCCCGCGCGAACAACGCCGCCTCGATGCCCTGCGTGAGCTCGGCGCGGCGGCGCTCGAGCAGCGGGAGCGTGTCGGCCAGCATGGCGTCGCGGTCCCCATGACCGGGCAAAGTTGCCGCGACCACATCTCGCGCGAGCCCAACCTCGAAATCAGCCACGAGAGAGTTGGGATTCTCTTCAATCTTGCGCGCAAGCTCCGCGTTCTCAAGGTGCTGCAGCGTGAACTCCGGCTTCGCGCGCTTCGAGATCTCGCTCGAGGCGTGGTCGAGGTGGGCGGGCAATGACTTCTCGCCGCTGCCTTCGATCTCGACGTGGTGCAAATTGACCGCGTCCGCCGTCACGGTCACAGCGTCGACCCCGATATCGGGGACGACCCCGACGGACTGAATGCTCACGTCACCCGGGGTGAGGTACTGCGCGATCGTGAGCTTGAGCGCGGACCCGTCGCGGGCGTTGTCGTAGATGACCTGAACGGAGCCTTTCCCGAAGGTGCGTTGACCCACCAAGAGCGCCCGCTTGTGGTTCTTGAGCGCACCGGCGACGATCTCACTCGCGCTGGCGCTCTGCCCGCTGACGAGGACGGCGATCGGGTAGGTGGGCTCGTCGCCCGTGTCGGTCGCGACCTTGGACTCGCGGAGCTTGTCCCCATACCCGACGGTCGTGACGATCGCGCCCTTCTCGATGAAGCGGTCCGCGACCTTGATGGCTTGGTCGAGCAGGCCGCCGGGGTTGTCGCGCAGGTCGAGCACAAGCCCGCGCAGCGGACCGCTCTTCGCCAGTTCATCGAGCGCCTGCCCGAGCTCTGTGTCCGTCGAACTCTGAAAATTCTTGATGCGGACCCAGCCGACGCGGTCAGCGAGCAGCATCGCGTCAACGCTCCGCACTTTGATGTTCGCGCGCGTGAGCGCGAACTTGCGCGGCGACTTCCAGCCCGAGCGCACAATCCACAGGTCGACGGGCGTCTCCGGCTCGCCACGCAGCAAATCAACCGCATCCTGCAGCACCATGTTGATGGTGCTGTCCTGCCCGATCTGCACGATGCGATCCCCTGCCTTGATACCGGCCCGCGTCGCCGGCGTGTCCGGCATGGGGTTGACCACCGTCAAGTGGCCGTCCCGCAGGCTGACGACGATGCCGAGCCCCCCGAACTTGCCGCGGGTGCTCGCCTTCATCTCCTGGTAGTCCTCGGGCCGCAGCAGCGCGCTGTGCGGGTCGAGCGTCGAGAGCATGCCGTTGATCGCGGCGTACTCGACCTCGGGGAACTTGTCGAAGTGGCGCAGGTTCGCCTGGATGAACTTGAAGATGTCCTTGAACTTGAACGACATGTGCCAGAGGTTGTCGACGTCGGTCAGGTCGAAGCTCTGCTCCGCGTCGTCGATGCGGACCGTGACGCGCTTCGGCCCGCCCGAGGCGTCCTTCTCCGTCTCCGCGAGGAGCTCGGGCACCGCCCGCTGGACCTCGTCGAGCGCGCTCTCGATCATGCGCCGCTCGTCGACGCGCTGCGGGTCGACGTAGTTCTCCTTGATGTGGATCACGGCGCGGTTCAAGACCGAGAGGCTCTTGAGGTCGTAGTCGGCGGGCGCCTCGCTGCCCTGCGCGCTCGCTGGGCGGGTGTTGAACTCCAGCGCCCAGCCGGGATCGCCGGTTCGCCACGAGAGCGAGACGTAGAAGCCGACGAGGACGGCGACCAGCGCTGAGAGGAGCTTGATCATGTGTGTCTTTGTGACTCACTCACAGGTTGCCGGTTTCACGCTAGTTTTCTCAAGTCGGGCCGCACAGCCCCGCTCTTGACACGCTCGGCGCGTCGGGCGAGAAGATTCGTATGTCCGAACCCCAAGCGAAGACGCTGCTCGTTGCCGATGATGACGCCGAGATGCGCCGCCTTGTGCGACGCGCGCTTGAGAAGCGCGGCTACACGATCGTCGAGGCCCGTGACGGCGAGGAGGCCCTTGAGCGCATCCTTGAGCTCAAGCCCGCCGCGGTCGTCCTCGACGTGATGATGCCCGGCCTGACCGGCTGGGAGATCTGCAAGTACATCCGGTCACACGAGAGCCTCTCGAGCGTGGGCGTACTGATGCTCACCGCGATTGGCCGGACCGTCAATGAGATGACCTCGCCGCTCTACGGCGCGGACGCGGCGCTGGACAAGCCCTTCGATGTGAGCGAGCTCGTCGAGACGATGGAGCGGGTCCTCACGGCGCGCGTCGAGGGCTGAACTCAGCCGCCCGCGCGGGCGAGCAGGTCTCGGGCGGGGCGCTGGTTGGCGTCGTCTCGCGGCAGCAGCTTGATGAGCGCGCGGGCGAGCCGCTGGGCCGCCTCGCGGTCGCCATCGGCCAAGGCGCGCTGCCCCTCGCGCAGGATGAGCCCCGCGCCCTTGCGCATCTTGTCTTGTAGACGCGGCGCCTGCGGGTGCCCAGGCATGAGCTGCAGGGTGCGCGCGTTGGCCTCGATCGCCTCGTCGTAGGCCTGTCGGTTGAAGGCCTGGATCGCGACCGTGTATGACTGCTCCGCGAGCTGCTGGTCGATGCGGTCGCGGAACACGCCGCCGAGCTTTCGGTCCGTGCCGCTGGCCTTCTGCAGCGCGCTCACAGCCTCTTTGGCGCGGCGCGCGCGCACCGCCTTCTCCGCGGTGCTCCACTCGTCCGCGAAGGTCCGCACGAGGCGCGCCTTCGCGGCCGCGTCGGCGCCCGCCTTGCCGCCCCGCTTGCTCAGCCGGTCGAGGGCGAGCGCTGCCTCGGAGAACTTCTCCGCTCGGTAGAGCGCCATCGCGTCGCCGTGCTCGGCGCGCGTGCGGCCCGTCTCCGCAGCCGGCTCGGCCGCAGCGGGCTCTCGACGCTCGGGGCGAACGCGGGGCGTGGGTTCGGGGCTCACGCGCGTCGACGCCGCTGCGCCACGCGACTCAGGCGCGACACGGACCGGCGACGCGACGACCCGCGGCTCCTGGACCGGCGTCGCTGCAGTCGGTGTTGCGGTGACCGGGACCGATTGCGTGAGCTCTGCGATCAAGCTCTGCGCCTCGGCGTGGTACGCGCTGTCGGGCGGGACCAACCGCAGTCGCTCGGCGACTTGAGCGCTCGGGGCCGACGCGCGCATCGACCGTGCCTCCTCGAGGCGCGCCGCGTTCACCCGCTCGCTGTCGATGCGTGCCTGCGTCGCGGCGTAGGGCAGGTCGAGCTTGGGGGCGAGGCTCCGCGCGACCGTCAGGGCCTCTTCGGCGCGTCCCCACGCGCGGACCTTGATCGCGCTCTCGGCGAGCGCCATCTGGTCACGCGCCTTCAGTGAGGCCTCGTCCGGCGCGGTGTCTCCGCGGCGGAGCTCACGCACTGCGAGCATGCCGAGCAGAACGACGCAGAACGTAACGACCGACCACAGCGCGATCCACCGCCACGGCACGCGCTGCTCTTCGGGCGCGCTGTTCGGTGCGGTTGTCGCGCGCGCTCCTGCGGTCGCCGGCGTCAGGACATGGCGCGGGTCCGTGGGCTCGGCGTTCGTGGCGCGCACGCGCGGAAGCGAAACATAGGAGACCTCGAGGATAGTGTTGCCGAGCGCGACTTGGTCCTTGTCGTACAGTTCGCCCTCTTCGCGGCGCTGCCCGTTGATCTGAGTGCCATTCCCGCTCCCCAAGTCGACGAGCTTGAAGCCCTCACCGTGGCGGTCCACGCGAAAGTGCCGGCGGCTCACGGACAGGTCCATCAGCACGACGTCGTTGTCGATGCCGCGGCCAACCGAGGTGTGGTTGCGGTTCAGGAAGTAGCTCTTGCCTTGGTTCTCGCCCTCGACAATCAGCAGCTTCGCGCGAGGCAGCTCAGGCAGCGCAGTGGGCGGCTCGTAGACCCCCGTGAGCTCGTTCTCGGCCGGATCGACGGGCCGTACAGGCTCGACGCGCTCTGTGGGCGCCTTGCGCTTATGCATCGGCCCATGCGGACGAGCGTCGCGCCGGTCTTTGCGGGGCGGGGAGAGCTCGGGCACAGGGGCGTGCTGCGCTTGCGGCTTGGCCGCCACGGCGCTCCGACGCTTCGCCTCGACCGCGGCCCGTGCGGCGTTCAGCTCCGCTGCGGCGGCCTCGGTGTCCTGCCGAATGATCAGCGCCTCGTCCACCTCGATCGAGGGGCGCGGTGCGACGGCGGCTGCAGCGGCGGGTCGCACGGGCGGCAGGAAGGCCGTGGACTGCAGGTGAAAAGGCTGCGCGACAGGCTGCGCCTCGGGATCGGGGACCTGCTCAAACAGGTCCGCCGGCGGGTCGTACGCCGCAGTACGATCCCCCCCCGCCGAAGACAGCAGGTCGGGCGTGCCCGCAGCCGCCTCGTCCTCGGGGTCCGCGTCGATGACGATGCCACGCTGGTCGCCCTGCAGCTCGCCCGGGTGCTCATCCGGCTCCAGATCGAACGGGAGCTGTGCGCCCGTTCGCTCAACAGCAGAGAGCTCGTCGTCCTCGGCGCCCGAGGGCTCCGCGACGACCGCCTGCGTCGGCACAGGCGCTTGGGCCGAGCCCACGACGGCGTCGAGCGCAGGTGTCCACTCGTCGTTCAGCGACGCCGCGGGGGCCGCAGCGCTCGACTGGGGTCGTCGCGGCTTGCTCATGTCGCCTCGACACCGGCGCTGCGCGCAAGCAGGCCACTCCGGAGCGACGCAGCGCGCGCGCGGCTGTCCTCAGCGAGCTGGGCCCGCCCGGCGGCGTCGTGCACGCGTGCGAGCAACTCCCAGCCGAGGGTGAGCCGCGCGTCCTGAACCAGCGCCCCTTCGATGAGCTCCTGGCCCTCCTCGCGGTCTTCGTCATGCGTCGCGTCGAGCCACGTCGCCCAGCCGAGCAGCGCTTGGTAGAGCGGCTCCTGCGGGTCGGCTGCGTGGGCCCGGGCGAAGGCCAGCCGCGCGGCCAAGTGCTCGCCCCGCGCCAAACAGGCCTCGCCGCGTGCGAGCTCCTCCTCGGCGGCGAAGCGCGCCGTCGGCTGCGTCTTGTTCTCCTCGAGGCGCTCTTGGTAGCGCTTCGCCGCGTGAGGGTCCGCGAGCACCGCGAAGGCCTGCGCCCCCTTGATGAAGACCTCTTTGGCCCGCAGCCGAATGTCGGCGTCCTCGTGGTCCACGAATCGATCGGGGTGGAACTTGCTCGAGAGGTCGAGCCACGCGGCCTCCACCGCGTGCGGCGTCGCGTCCCGCGCGACGCCGAGCACCGCGTAGTGGTCGCCACCGCGGGTCGCCAGGTAGCGCGCGATGACCTCTTCGCCGAGCGTGTCCGGCGCGGCCTCGGGCGAGGGGTCGAGCTGCTCGGGGCTCTCGAGCACGAACTCCGCCTCGGGCGCGCCGGGCAGCGTCGCGACCTCGGGCAGCTCGGCATCGCCCCGCTGGACGGCGCCGCACGCGGAGAGGACCTCGATGATGGCGGCGAGGCGAGCGGGCGGCAGCGCGAGCGACGTCGCGACCTCGCCGACCGACCCGGGGGCCTTGAGGGCTCCGGTCAGCGATGCGGCCGTGTGCAGGCGGTCGAGGAACGGACCGAGCTCGTCGAGGACCGCCGTCGGCGTCAGCGTATCCCCCGCCCAAGCGGCCGCGCGCGCCTCGAGCGCCTCAGAGGGCGAGCGCCGGAGAGCACCCTCGACGAGCAGCGCGATCGGGTTCATCGGGAAGCTGAGCTTCTCCTCAAGGAACCGCGCGTCCTCGACGAAGACGTACGTCGCGCCCAGCCACGCCATGCAGCGCGCCACGCGCTCGATGACCTGCCCGCGCAGCAACGCGTAGACCTCTTGATGGCTCATGACCCCCTGCGCGACGAGGCCCTCACCCTGGCGAACCCGGTGCTCGGCGCAGTAGGCCCGCAAAGCAGCGTATTGCTCCGGTGAGAGCACGCCGCGGCTCAGGAGCCAGCGCCCGAAGGTCTCGGTCAGCAGGTTGCTCTCGGCGAAGACCGGCAGCCCGTTCGTGAAGTAGACGTCGCGGCGCGCGCCGTCTTTCTCGAAGCGCAGCACGCCGACCGCCGCGCGCCGGAGCAGATGCACCACGAGCTCGGCGAGCGTGCCCTCGTCGACAGTGCCTTGGAGCACCGGCGTAGGGTTCGACGCGCTGGCCGGCGCGCTCTCGCCGCCGCGGCCCGCGAGCGCCGCGCCGACGGCCTGCAACAGGTCAGGGACCCTGAACGGCTTGAGCAGGAAACCCTGAATGAATCCGGCCCCTTGCTGAATCAGGCGTGTCTGGGCGCGCGCGGAGGCGGCCATGACGACAACGGGCACCTCGTCGTCGAGGGCGCGCAGCCGGTCGACAAACCGCCCCCCTTCGACGCCCGGCACCAGGTGCTCAACGATGACCAAGTCGAAGCGCGCCTGCGCGAAGAGCTCAAGCGCGGCCGCGCCGTCGCGCGCCAAAGTGGCCGCAAAGCCACTGCGGGACAAGACCTCCTGCAGCTTCTCGCCGATGCGGGGGTTGTCCTCGACGACCAGAACTCGAGCGCTCGACATGGGTCTCGACCTTATAACACCCACGGCAGGTCGCGTCGAAGATCAGGCGGCTTGCGCTCGTTGCCGCGTCCGCGCGGGGCGTGCTATTCGGCCGCCCCATGCGTATCGCGGCGCTCTTCTTCGGTCTAGGCCTCGCGGTCTTCGCGGCGTTCGCGGGGCCACGGCTGCTGAGCCACAGCAGCGACAACCACTTCGTCTATCTGGCCGACGCCTTTTTGCACGGTCAGGCGGAGCTCACGCGGCGGCCCCACCACCAGAACGACTGGGCCAGCTACGAGGTGCTCGAGCTCACAGGCGCAACGGCCGAGCAACACGGCTCGCCGGTCAAGGGCTTCTTTACCAAGCGCGGCGGCAAGCCCAACGAGTTCCGCACGCTCGCCGGCGAGGACATCGACATTCCGCCCGCCGACCGCGGGACATCGACGCGCAAGGACTTCGTGTCATTTCCGCCGTTCCCCGGCGTGCTGATGATCCCCTTCGTCGCGGTCGCGGGCTACGGCGCGAACGACGTGCTCTTCACCGTGCTCTTCGCGGCGCTGAACGTGGCCTTGGTGTACCTGCTGCTCCGGCGCTGGGCGGCGCTCGGCTACAGCGCCCGCAGCGAAACGGACGACCGCTGGTTGACGGTCCTTTTCGCCTTCGGCTCGGCTCACCTGTGGTGCGCGGTGCTCGGTCAGGTCTGGTTTACGGCCTTGATCGTCGGCGTGACCTGTCACCTCGCGTATCTGCACTGCGCGCTCGACGCCCGCCGGCCGCTCCTCGCGGGCCTCGCGCTCGCCGCCGGCTTCGCCACGCGCACGCCGCTCCTCTTCGCGTCGGTCTTCTTCCTGCACCAACTCCTGTGGCCCGCCTCGGGTGAGCGCCCCTCTCGGGATGTCCTCGTCCGCAAGCTCGCCCTCTTCGCGGCCCCTTGCATCGCGGTGGGCGGCCTGCTGCTGGCTTACAACTTCGCCCGGTTCGAGAACCCCGCCGAGTTCGGCCACACTTACTTGGCCAACGGCACGATCGCCCGCATTCGTGACTTCGGCCTCTTCAACCTCGAGTTCCTGAGCCGCAACCTGACTGCGGCGCTCACGCTTCTGCCGTCCATCGACGGCACCTACCCCTATCTGCACTTGTCCAAGCACGGCATGAGCCTGCTGCTCACGACGCCCGCGCTGGTGTGGCTCCTGTGGCCGCTGCGCTCCAATGCTCTGATGCGGAGCTTCGCGGTCGCGGGGCTCGCCGTGGCCCTGCCCATCTTCTTCTACCAAAACACGGGGTGGGAGCAGTTCGGCTTTCGCTTCTCGCTGGACTTCATGCCGTATCTGGTCGGCGCGCTGGCCCTGGGGGGTCGCCCGATCAACCGGCGCTTCAAGGCGCTCATCCTCGTCGGGGTGCTCGTGAACGCGCTTGGCGCGGTGACCTTCAAGCGGGGCGGCTTTGGCGGCCTTTACAACGACTATCTGTGCGAAGAGCCCAAGTAGTCTCCAAGCGCACTTTTTTCGACAATCTGCGCGACACACGCGCGCAGCGACCGATAGGTCCATGTGCGTGCCCCTCTCCTCCCCCTCGCGCTGGGCGTCGTGCTCGGTGCCCTGCCGCCGTGGCCCTGGGGCGTCGCGCTCGGCATGGGCCTCGCGCTGGCCTCGCGGGGTCGGCGCGCGCTGCTCCTCCCCGCGCTGGCCGTCTGCGTAGGCGCGGCGGGCGTGGGCTGGGGCGCGCGGTGGGCGGCGCAGCAGCCGGTCCTTGAAGGCGCCCGCGTCACGGGTGTGGTCACGGCCGTGGAGCTGGCCGGCGATACCCCGCGGGTGCGGCTGGAGCCCGACGCCGCGCATGGATACCTGCTGCGCCTGAGCGTCCCGCGCCTGCCCGTGGGCGTGGCCGTCGGCGCCCGGGTCCAAGCTCGACTCGGGGCGCCGCCGCGGCGGCCGTCGCCCGCAGACGCCGATGGTCTCTTCGACGCCCGCGCGTGGTCGACAACGCGACGCATGGGGTGGACCGCTCGAGGTCAGCTGAGCGTGCTTGAGCCAGCGGGTCCGTTGGCCCGCACATGGCTCGCGCTGCGCCGCGGGGCGCACGCGGCGCTCGACCGCGCACCCAACCCGCAGGGCGCGCGCGTGCTGCGCGGGCTGCTGCTCGGCGACCAGTCGGGCCTCGACGACGCCGTCGTGCGCGCGTTCGAGACGACGGGCACCGGCCACCTGCTGTCGGTCAGCGGGCTGCACATCAGCGGCCTCGCCTGGGTCGTCTTCGTCGCGGTGCGTCGGCTGGCGGCCAAGCTCGGCGCGCTCGAGCCGAGCCGCGCGGCCGCGCTCTGCGCGTTCCCGGTCGCGTGGCTCTTCGTGGGCCTCTCGGAGTGGCCGCTCGCCGCGGTGCGCTCGGGCGTGATGACCGGGGGCATGCTCTTGGGTCACGTGGTCCGACGCCGCGCTGAGCCGCTCAACCTGCTCGGCCTCGCGGCGCTGACCGTGCTCTGGCCCGACCCGACGGTCGCGCGTGAGCCCTCGTTCGGGCTGTCCTTCGGCGCGGTGCTCACGCTCATCGCGCTCGCCGAGGGGCAGGGGCCCGTGAGCTGGGTGCGGGCGAGCCTGGCCGCGAGCGCCGCAACGGCGCCTCTGCAGGCGGGCTTCTTCGGCACGCTCTCGCCTGCCGCCCCGTGGGCCAACTTGCTGCTGGTACCGGTCGCGTCCGGCGTGCTGGTGCCCGCAGGCATGCTGGCGCTTGCGCTCGCGCCCCTGTCGCCCGCGCCGCTGGCCTGGACCTGCGAGGCGACGGCGCTCTTCACGGCGCTCGTCGAGGAGACCGGCGCGCTCGCGGGGCCCGTGTGGGTCGTCGGCGCTTACGCGGCGTGGGGGCTCGCGGTGCCTCTCATGCTGTGGGCGGGCGCGCGCGCTGGCCTGCCCACAGCAGCGGTCGCGGTCAGCGCGGCCCTCAGTATCACGACCGTCGTCGTCCGCCCCCCCGCGGCGCTCGTCGAGTTCTTGCCGGTCGGCCAGGGTGACGCGATCGTCCTCAAGTGTGGCGCGCACGCGGCGCTGATCGACGCCGGCCCCGACCCCGAGGCGCGGGTGGTGCGCGCCCGCTTGCGGCGGCTCGGCGTCGACGCACTCGACGCGGTGGTCGCGACGCACGCCCACCCCGACCACACGGGCGGGCTCGCTGCGACCCTGCGGTGGTTCGACGTCGCGCGCGTCCTCGCTCCGGCGGGCGCCCACGCCGCCCTGAGCCGCGCGACCTGGGGCGCACGGACGCGAGCGCCCCTCAGCGACCCCGGCGCGCTGTCGCTCCCGCTCGGCCCGAGCTGTGCGCTGCGCTTCTTGCCACACGACCCGCCGCTCCGAGCCGAACCCAATGATACGTCGCTCGTGGCGCGCCTGGACTGGCCGGGGGGCCGAGCGCTGTTCACCGGCGACATCGAGGCCGACGCCGAGGCGCGCCTCGTGGCTCGCCACGGGGCGGCGCTGCGCGCAGACGTCCTGAAGGCCCCGCACCACGGCAGCGCGACGAGCAGCACGCCTGCGCTCCTGCGCGCGGTGGCCCCTCGGGCCGTGGTGTTCACGACGGGCGTGACAAACCCGTGGGGGTTCCCGCGCGAGGGCATCGTAGACCGCTACGCGCGGCGCGGCGCGGCGTGGCTCGATACCGCGCGGCACGGGAGCGTGCGCTTGGACGCGGACGCCGAGGGCGCTTGGCTGACGCCCCACCGCGGGCCGCGGGTGCGCGTGGGCGGCTCAAGTGGTACACTCCTAAAGACCGCCATGAGCCCGCCGCAGCGCCCGACCGACACGCCGGACCTCGTCGTCGTCGTCAGCCCCCCCGCGGGCCGGGGTGGCCGCGCGACCCCCCACCGGATCGCAGCGCGCGGGGACGCTGGCGAAAGTGTGGTCTCCGCGCTGCTCGGGCGTGACCCGACCTGCGGTGTCTGCCTCGACGACCCCGCGGTCAGCCGCGCGCACGCCCGAGTCGAGGTGCGCCGAGTGGCCCGTGCCGGCTACGAGATCGCGGTGACCGACCAAGGCGGACCCGGGGGGACGCGCGCGCGCGGACAGGCCCTCGCGCCGCTTCAACCCACAGTCGTGGCGGACGGCGCCGCGCTGGACGTCGCCGGGTGGACGGTCACGCTCCGGCTCGACGCGGCCCGCGGCTTTACCTCGGACAGCCAGGTCGGGGACGCACCCGCGCCGAAGCCCGCGCCGAAGCCCGCGCCGATGCCCCTGACGGTGCAGAACGCGCTCACACCGCCGCGACCGCAAATCAGCGCCGCGCCGGCTATAGCGCCTGACATCGTGGCGTGGGCGCTCCGGGTGCTGCCGTTCATCGGCCTCGCAACTGCCGCCTACGCACTCTGGGTGACGTTCGCCTGAGCTTCGCGAGGTGCGCCCGCGCGCCTCACCCAGAACGGTCAAATGCACGTCGCGCCAACGCCGCGCAGTCAGTTAGACTCGGCGCCATGCTCTCTTCGATGCGGTTGCTCGCGTGGGTCCTCGCCCTCGCAACGGCCCTCGGGGCCTGCGCGCCCGCCGAGGCGCGACCGCGCGGGCAGTCGGCCAAACCTGCCAAACCTGCCAAGCCTGCCAAGCTCGAACGTCAGAGCGTCGCGGGCGGCTCCGCTTGGCGCCTCAAGACCAAGGCGGGGCCGGTCTGGGTCTACGCCCCGCCGGGCTACAACCGCGCGACCGCCGGCGTCGTCGCCTATGTGCACGGCTACAACGTCACGCTCGACGAGGCGTGGAGCCGCCACGCGCTGGCTTCGCAGTTCCGAGACAGCCGGCAAAACGCCCTGTTCATTGTCCCGGAGGCCCCCAAGAGCAACGCGGAGCACCCGCGCTGGACGTCGCTCGACGCCTTGCTCGGGGCGGTGCGCGCAGCGGGCATTCGCACACCCGGCGGCCCAGCGGTCGCGGTCGCTCACAGCGGCGGCTTTCGCACGGTCGCCGCGTGGCTCGGCGAGGCCCGACTCGCGCAGGTCATCCTGCTCGACGGCCTCTACGGCGCCTCCGAGGCCTTCGCTCGGTTCGCGCGCACCGCCGGCAAGCGGCTAGTGCTCGTGGGCGAGGACACGGCGGACGCGTGCGACAAGCTGTTGGACGGCTTCAAGCGCGCGGCTCGGCTGCCCCGCATTCCCAACAGCGTCGCGGACATGCCGGCCGCCGCCAAGCGCGCCCGCGTCCTCTACCTGAAGTCCCAGTACAATCACGGCGCCATCGTCGATGGCCGCAAGACAATCCCGCTGCTCTTGCGCCTCTCGCCGCTGCGTGCGCGCGCCGGCTGACCTGTGGTACATCGCGCCCCCATGAGACGCCTTGTGTGGACGCTGTGGACGCTGTCGCTGGCGCTCGGGCTGTGCGCCCCGACGCACGCGACCGAGACAGACATCGCCGCCCGCCTGCTCGCCGGCCTGCCCCCCGCGGAGGGCGAGCCTGCGACGAAGATTCGCGGGCCGGCCTACCAGGCCTATGCGCGGGAGATCACCGCCGCATGGGGTCGCTATGATGGCCGCACCCTCGCGCCGCTGCGCGCCTTCGTCGGCGAGCAGCTCGCGGACGTCGACCTGCCGGTCGTTTTCTACCCGTTCGCGGGTCCAGACATCGTCAACGCGGTCACGGTCTTCCCGAAGGCGCGCACGTACGTCCTCTTGGGCCTCGAGCCGGTCGGCGAGGTGCCCGCGCCGCAGCGCGATCCCGCCGCGAAGGTGCTCGGCGGGGTCAAGCGACTGCGGGCGTCCATCGACAAGCTCCTCGGCCTCAACTTCTTTCGCACGCAGAGCATGCGCGCGGAGCTGAAGCAGGACAGCTACACGGGCGTCGGCGCCCTCATGATGTTCTTCCTCGCGCGCACCGGGCACACCATCGAGTCGGCGCGCGGCGTCCGCTTCGACGCCTCGGGAGACGTCGTCGACGCGATCGGCAAGCCGTTCACCGGCTTGGAGATTGTCTTTCGGGCGCCCGGCGACGGGGCGGATGTGACGCGCCGCGTGCTCTACTTCTCAGGCGACCTGTCCGACACCGCCTTTGAGCAGCGCGCCGGCCTGCGCGAGTTCCTGCGCAAGAGCGCGCCCGTCGCCACGCTCCTCAAGGCCGCGTCGTACCTGATGTATGGCTCGGCGTTCGACGATGTGCGCAACACCATCCTGGGCCGGAGCGGCGTGATCGTGCAGGAGGCCTCGGGCATGCCCTATCGCTTTCTGCGCAACAACCCGACGTGGAAGGTCAGCCTCTACGGCCACTACGACAAGCCCATCGACCTGTTTGCGACCCGCTGCCAGCCCGACTTGGCGCGGGACATGAAGTCCCAGAAGCCCGGCCGCTTCGACTTCTCCTTCGGCTATGAGTTCCGGGCGGGCGAGGGGCACCTGATCGTCGCTCGCCGCGCGCCCGAGGCGCCGCTCCAAGAGCCCGCGCTCGACATGTCCTACCAGCACGGCGAGGCCACGCGCTGCGCCCGCGACCAGCTCGTCCTCACGACCTGCGTGCAGGGTCGCTGCTCCGTCCGGTTCGAGTAGCCGCGCCCGCCTTGCCGCGGCGCGCGTCTGCGGCTAGCGTGCGCGTGTCTGGGGCCTCGCGCCCCGCTCACGCCCTGCCGGAGACCCACGATGCTCGCCCAGATCCAGAACGTGCTCGGCGCCGAGGCCGACAGCCTGCTGAACCACACCTGCGGCACGGTCACGAAGGACCTGCTCCACCTGCCCGGACCGGACTTCATCGACCGCGTCTTCTCGATCACGGACCGCCCGGTGACCGTGCTCCGCAACCTGGCGTCCCTCTACAACCACGGGCGCCTCGGCGGGTCGGGCTACCTGTCCATCCTGCCGGTGGACCAGGGCATCGAGCACTCTGCGGGCGCGTCGTTTGCGCCCAACCCGATCTACTTCGACCCCGAGGCCATCATCAAGCTGGCCATCGAGGGCGGCTGCAATGGCGTGACCTCGACGCTCGGCGTGCTCGCGTCCACGGCCCGCAAGTACGCCCACAAGATCCCCTATGTCCTGAAGCTCAACCACAACGAGCTGCTCTCGTACCCCAACCAGTTCGACCAGGTCATGTTCGCGCAGGTCGAGCAGGCGTTCGACATGGGCGCCGTCGGCGTCGGGGCCACGATCTACTTTGGCAGCCCCGAGAGCCCGCGACAGATTCAAGAGGTCGCCCAGGCGTTCCAGCGCGCGCACGAGCTCGGCCTGTTCACCATCCTGTGGTGCTACACCCGCAACAACGCTTTCAAGACGGCCGACAAGGACTACCACGTGAGCGCGGACCTCACGGGCCAGGCCAATCACCTCGGCGTGACCATCAAGGCCGACATCATTAAGCAAAAGATGCCGGAGAACAACGGCGGGTATAAGGCTCTCAAGTTCGGCAAGACGCACGACAAGGTGTACTCGCAGCTCTCGAGCGACCACCCGATCGACCTCTGCCGGTACCAGGTCGTGAACTGCTACATGGGGCGCCAGGGGCTCATCAACTCGGGCGGCGCGGCCGGCGACAACGACGTGTACGACGCCGTGCGAACCGCCGTGATCAACAAGCGCGCAGGCGGCACGGGCCTGATCTTGGGCCGCAAGGCCTTCCAGAAGCCCGTCAAGGACGGCGTCGCGCTCCTCCACGCCACGCAGGACGTCTACCTGACGCCCGGCGTCACCATCGCCTGATGCTCACGATGCGCGCCGCCCGCACGACGCTGGTCGCCCTGCTTGTGCTGGGCTGCGCCGACTCCGATTTTCCCGCGCCGCCGGGGGTCACGCCCTCGGACGCCGCGCCGCCCCGGCCAGACCTGGGCGATGCGTACATGCCGCCCGACGCGCGGGTCGCCGATGCGTACGTGCCCCCGAGGCCGCCGCCGGTGGACGCCGTGGCGCGCGATGCCGAGGTCTCCGACTCCGCCGTGCCCGACGCCGAGTCGCCCGACGCGGCGGTGGCCGATGCCGCGGTCGACGCGAGCCCGCCGCCGTGCGTGCCCCAGCCCGAGGTGTGCAACGAGGCGGACGATGACTGCGATGGCTTCGCGGACGAGGGCGTGCCCCTGCAGTGGCCGGACGCGGACGGTGACGGCTTCGGCGGGCCCATCGGGGTGCGCTCCTGCATGGGCGGCCCGGGCCGCGTGCCCGACGACCGCGACTGTAACGACGCAGATCCCTTGATCAATCCGGACGCGGAGGACACCCCCGACCCCGCGTTTTCGGACACGAACTGCGACGCGCTGGACGGAGACCGAGAGACCCTCGTCTTCGTCGACGACGACGCGGACCCCGCGAACGGCCGCGGTACACCGGACCGCCCCTTCGCCACGATCGCCGCCGCGCTCGCGGAGGCGTCGATGCGCGCCGAGATCGTGGGCGTCGCCCTCGCGGCGGGCCGCTATGCGGAGCAGGTTCGCCTCGTCGACGGCGTCTCCCTCTACGGTGGGTACGACCCCAACCTGAGCTGGGCCCGCAGCGCCCGCACGGAGTCACTCGTCTTCAATGACGTCCCCGACCGCGGCCGGGTCGTCACTGTCGTCGCCGAGGGCGTGCGCACCCCGACGGCGCTGGACTTGGTGACGATCGAAGCCGCGGGCGATCCGGGCCCCGGCGGGGCGGTGATTGCGGTCAGCGCGCGTGTCGCCCCGGCGCTCTCGCTCCGCGCGGTGCGGGCGTCCGCGGGCCCCGCCGCCGCGGGCCTGAGCGGCGCAGACGGCGCGCGCGGCGACGACGGCCAGTCGGGTCAGGGCGGCGGACGCTGCGGCGGCCCGCCCGGCGCAGGCGGCGCGAGCGCGTGCGGCGCGACGGGCGGCCAAGGCGGCGCGGGTCGACCCCGAGGCCAAGACGGCGAGGCTGGGCAGTTCCCCGGCTGCGGCGGCAACGGCGGGCCCCGCGGGGGCGGCGCCGCGGGTGGCGATGGGGGCCACGGCTGCAACCCCGCGGCCCCCAGCGCCGGTACCGACGGCCCCGGCGGCCTGGGCGGTGAGCCGGACGCGCTCGGCCTGTGGCAAACAGCGCGTGGCGCGGACGGTCAGGCCGGCCCGAATGGCCCGCCAGGGGGCGGCGGTGGCGGCGGCGGTGGCGCCGCGGTGATCGACGGCACAGGCGGCGGCGGCGGCGGTGGCGGCGCGGGCGGCTGCGGCGGCCAGAGCGGCCTCGGCGGTGGCGGCGGCGGCGCGTCTTTCGCGCTCGCGGTCGTGGACTCCACGGGCCTGCGCGTCGAGGCGAGCGACCTGCGCTCGGGCGATGGCGGCGCGGGCGGGCGCGGCGGTCGCGGCGGCGAGGCCGGCAACGGCGCGGGCGGCGGCGGCGGCGGCGCGGGTCGCGAGGCCTTCGCGTGCGG
>Ga0209598_10000580_pt1 | contig 29790 bp, 29 predicted proteins | sample M_140807_EF_Meta_FD_187317 | JGI IMG/M metagenome (GOLD analysis project Ga0209598, IMG submission 187317) | Freshwater microbial communities from Lake Montjoie, Canada to study carbon cycling - M_140807_EF_MetaG (SPAdes) (version 2) | ecosystem: Environmental > Aquatic > Freshwater > Lake...
CACCTAGGGACCCCTGAAAAAGCGAAGTACGAGCAGGGATGATTGCCCGTTTGGGCCTTCTCTTTGCTTCCAAGGCCTCCTCTCGCATATTGCTGACCGCTGGTTTGCCTCCTCTATGACAGGGATTTTCCTTCCCTCCGGTCTTGATTTTCGTGGCTTTAGGTTCAATGTCTGTGATCATGTTTTGCTGAGGCTCCCGCGGCCTTAAGCCCCTCCCCCCGCCGTGCCCCCCCCCTCCCCAGCCGCCGAGCTCCTCGGCATCGACATCGGCGGTACCGCCATCAAGCTCGGCCGCTTCGACCGGCAGGGAAACCTGCTCGCCGAGCTCGACCTGCCCACCCCCCAGCCCCAGGTACCCGGGGCCGTGTGCCAGGCGGTGGTGGAGGCGGTGGAGGTTCTCGACCCCGACCGCCGCGCCGACCGGGTGGGCATCGGCCTGCCGGGCCCAACCGACCGCGACGGGCGCATCGCCCGGCTGGCGATCAACTTGCCGCTCTGGCGCCGCATCCCCCTGGCCGATTGGCTCGAGCCTCAGCTGGAGCGCCCCGTGGTGCTGGCCAACGACGCCAACTGCGCCCTGCTGGGCGAGGCCTGGCGGGGGGCGGCGGTGGATGGTCCCGACACGATCCTGCTCACCCTGGGCACCGGCGTGGGCGGTGGCGTGTTGATCAACGGGGCCCTGTTCACCGGGCCGGATGGCTCGGGGGCTGAACTGGGTCTGATCGGGGTCGATCCCGAGGGTCCGCCTTGCCACAGCGGCAACCGCGGCTCGCTCGAGCAGTTCTGCAGCATCGGAGGTCTGGCCCGTCTGAGTCCCCTTGATCCGGTCGAGCTGTCCCGCCGGGCCGCCGCAGGCGATGCGGAAGCGCTGGAGGTGTGGGAGCGCTACGGCCAGCGCCTCGGCCAGGGACTCAGTTCACTGCTGTACGTGCTCAGCCCCCGGCTGGTGCTAATCGGCGGCGGGCTGAGCGCCGCGATCGATCACTTCCTGCCGGCGTTGTGGCGGGAGGTGGAGCTGCGGGTACTGCCGGAAAGCCGGGAGGGTCTGGTGATCCGCCGCTGCGCCCTGGGCAACGGCGCTGGACGGCTGGGGGCGGCGCGGCTGGCGCTGGAGACCTTCGGCTGAGGTGTGTCGGTTTGCAGGAGTTCTGCCTTCGCTGAAGACCTTGGGCTGAGGTCTGGGTGGTTGGCACCTGATCAGCGCCTGTGGAGTCCTTTGGCTGAGATCCGACCGGCTGCCAGGTAAGCGGTTCCTGGGGGCCTTCCATGGCTGAGAGCTGCTGCCTGGCACGCGAACGCCCCGTGGTGGATGTCCTTGCCTTAGCTCTGCAGGATGGCTGAATGCTCGCTGGCGTCGCAGTGTTACGACCCAGAGTTCGAGACCCAGAGCTGGGCGATTGCTCAGCGATTGGCTAGCGCGGAAACCCCGCGGGCACATCCGGTCGGCTGGCCAACTATCGGCTGAACTTCTGCGCCCCATGGCCTGCTGCGCTCCCTGGCGGGGGTGGCGCTCCAGAGCGATCCTTCCCGGCCGGCGGCGGGTTCGGTCCCCCCGCCTTCGCCGAAGCCGGGCGGGTCAGATGATGGGGGGATGGCTGTTTCCCCTCCTTCGCTGCCCTCCGAGGCTGCCGTTCCCGATCCCTCGCCCGAGCTGCTGGCGCGCGCCTCGGCGGTGCGGCGGGCTGCCACCGGGCTGGCCCAGACCAGTGATGCCGAACGCCGCGCCGCCCTGCTGGCCATGGCTGACGCCCTCGATGCCGACCGGGACGCGATCCTGGCGGCGAACCGCGCCGATCTGGAGGCCGCCGCCACCGATGGCCTGGCCGCGCCCCTGGTGGCCCGCCTGAAACTCGATGCCGCCAAGCTCAACGGCGCCATTGAGGGGGTGCGCCAGGTGGCTGCCCTTCCCGATCCCCTCGGCCGCCGTCAGCTCCACACCGAACTCGATGACGGTCTGGTGCTCGAGCGCCTGAGCGTGCCGCTCGGCGTGGTGGGGGTGATCTTCGAGGCCAGGCCCGATGCGGTGATGCAGATTGCTTCGCTCGCCATCCGCTCCGGCAACGGCGCCCTGCTCAAGGGGGGCCGCGAGGCCAGCCGCAGTTGCACGGCCATCCATGCCGCCCTGCAGCGGGGCCTGTCGGCCAGCGCGGTGGATCCGCTGGCCCTGGAGCTGCTCACCTCCCGAGCGGAAAGCCTGGCCCTGCTCAAGCTCGATGGGCTGGTGGACCTGATCATTCCCCGCGGCTCCAACCAGCTGGTGCGCTTCATCCAGGACCACACCCGCATTCCGGTGCTGGGTCATGCCGACGGCATCTGCCACCTCTATGTGGATGCGGCCGCTGATCTGGAGCAGGCCCTGCGGCTGGCGCTCGACAGCAAGACCCAGTACCCGGCGGCCTGCAACGCGATCGAAACCCTGCTGGTGCACCGCGGCGTCGCCCCCGCCTTCCTGAAGCGGGCCGTGCCCGCCTTCGCTGCGGCTGGCGTTGAACTGCGCGGTGACCAGAATGCGTGCTCCCTGGGGGTATCCAACGCCGCCAGCGACGACGACTGGGCCACTGAATACTCCGATCTGATCCTCAGCGTGCGCGTGGTGAACGATCTGGAGCAGGCCCTGGATCACATCCGCCGCCACGGCTCCCGCCACACCGACGCCATCTGCACCACCGATCCGCTGGCGGCCGATCGCTTCCTGGCCGCCGTCGACAGCGCCGGCGTGTATCTGAACTGCTCCACCCGCTTCGCCGACGGCTTCCGCTATGGCTTCGGCGCCGAAGTTGGCATCAGCACCCAGACCCTGCCGCCCCGCGGGCCGGTGGGGTTGGAGGGCCTGGTCACTTACCGCTACCGCCTGCGGGGCCAGGGCCACATCGCCGCCGATTACGCCTCCGGCGCCCGCGCCTTCACCCACCGTTCGCTGCCGCTCTGAATCCCCAGATGGGCCCCACCCCCGAGCCGGCTGCATCCACCCCACTGGTGCTGGTGCACGGCCTATTCGACACCCCGCGCGTGTTCGACACCCTCCGCCGCCGCCTGGCGGGCCGCCGCTCCCCCCTGCTGGTGCCCCACCTGCCCCACGCCCTGGGCTCGGTGCCCCTGGAGGATCTGGCCGCCATGCTCGGCAGTCACATCGAGGCGGCCTTTGGAACAGAGCAGCCGGTGGATTTGATGGGGTTCTCGATGGGGGGGGTGATCGGCCGCACCTGGATCCAGCTGGGGGGCGGGCATCGCCGCACCCGCCGCTTTTTGAGCGTGGCCAGTCCGCAGCGGGGCACTCTGGCCGCCGTGCCCTGGCCCCGCATGGCCCTGGCCGGCATCGCCGATATGAAACCCGGCAGCGACCTGTTGCGGCGCTTGGCCCGTGATATCGAACCCCTGCGCCAGATCGAGTGCTGCAGCTTCTATTGCCCCACCGACCTCACCGTGTTCCCCGGCTGGGAGGCGGTATTGCCGGTGGGCCCCAGCCATCCGTTGCCAGTGTTCTGGCACAACCTGCTGATGGCTGAGCCGGGTTCGCTCGATCCGGTGGTGGCCGAACTGCTGCGGCCTTGATCGCCGGTGGGATACCGCCGAACCCGGGCGCCGTAACCCCAGTGCAACCGCTCGCGGCCCACCCGTCCGTCGAACCCTGGGGCCCATCCACCCGTCAAACCTGCGGCCCATCCAGGCGTGGAATCCTGAGGGACAGCCCACGCTGGGAACCCTGGCCACGCAACCTGCCATGCCCTAGCCCTGGTTGCCCGCCGGCCCTTTGGTGCCATAACGCGCAGCTGTGCCGGAGGGCCCGGCACACTCGCGGCTCATCGCGCCTGATCTCCCCTCAGGCTGCCGCCGCCAGCGGCTCGGCGCTCCTAGCGCCTTCCACCAATCCCAACACCGCCAGACCCGCACCCTGCGTCAGCGGCACCAGATCGCGGCACTGATGCAGGGCCAGGGCGGTGGCGATGGTGAGAGCCTCGGCCATGTCGGCCGCTCCCAGCCCGTGGCTCCGCCCGCAGGCATCCACCAGGGCCCCGAGCCGCGCCCGGGTCTGCTCCAGACTCAGTCGGCCACAGGCGCTGCCCTCGGGTGGGCAGTCGATCGCCTCCTCCGCCAGAGGCTCGCCGAGCTGAGCCAGGCTGGCCAGCAGCAGGGCCACCAGCCGCCGCCCCTCGGCATCACCGCTGGCCTGATCGCGGCGGGGACGACGGCCCCAGAACCGCCACCCCTCGCCAACGCCCTCGCTTGGGCGACCCCCACTCAGCACGGCCTTCTGCAGCTGGGTTCCCGCCATACGGGACACCGCCAGGATCCAGGTTTCGGCATGGAGCGCGTCCGCTTCGGTGAGGAAGAGGCGAATCGTGCGATCCAGGAAGGTGGCCGCCTCGACCAGGGGATGGTGCGGTTGGGACATGGTGGGTGCGCGGGGAACGGTGCAGCCCCGGAGAGGGCGGCCCATCGCTGGGCTGGATGGAGCATTCCCCGGCGATGACAAACGCTGCGCGAGAGCCGGCGATCCCAGCAGGGAGGACTAGCGGGCCTGGCGTTGCTGCTTCTTGGACGATCCGCGATGCGCTGGTGCCGATCCGACGATCCGGGGTTGCCGATGTCCCCCTCAGGGCGGCAGAGGGCTCCAGCGCACGGTGAGCACGGTCGAAGCGGCCAGCACCCGCCAGCTGTGCTCCAAACCCTCGGCCCACAGCACGAAGTCGCCGGCCTGCTCCAGTACCAGTTCCAGTTGGCGGTCGCCGCGACGGAAAATCAAGGCGAATTCTCCGGGCGCAGCCAGCAGGGAGAGGGTGCGGCCGGAGCTGCTCGGTTTGGCCGCCCCCCAGGCAGGGTCATCATCCGGGTGATGCCGGAACCATTTCAGGCTCAAATTGGTGAAGCGGTCCGCAGCGGAGAGGCTCACCTCCTCGTGGGCCTCGGGCACCGGCAGGGGATGGCCATGGCGCAGAAAGCGCAGTCCGTCGGTCGGGATGGACGGGTGGTCGCCCACGAACCAGTTGGTGTGAGGCTCGCCCGGGTCCCGAAGGTCCCAGGCGTTGCCCCATTCCACCCCCTCAAGCCCCTCGCCGTTCTGCCGCATCGGGATGGACTCAGCCGGATCAGACCGGAGCCAATCCGGAATGGCGGATCAGCGCCTCGGCCGAGGGGGGTCGGCCCCGGAAGGCCTCGAACACCTCGGCGGGGTGACGGCTGCCGCCCTGGCTCAGCACCGTGTCGCGGAAGCGGCGACCGGTGGCGCGGATCGCCTCCTCGTTGCCCAGGTCCACCTCCTCAAAGGCGCTGAAGGCATCGGCGCTGAGCACCTCGGCCCATTTGTAGGAGTAGTAGCCGGCCGAATAGCCGCCAGCAAAGATGTGGCTGAAGCTGCAGAGCATGGCGTCCTCCGGCAGGGGCTCCAGCACCGTGGTGGTGGCCGCGATCCGGCGGCGCAGACCCTCCGGGGACACCCCTGACCCCGGGCTCCACTCGCTGTGGAGTTTCAGATCCGTGAGGGCGAAGTGCACCTGGCGCAGTGTGGCGGCGCCCCCCAGGAAAGTGCGGGCGGCCAGCAGCTTCTCGTATTCCGCCTCCGGCAGCGGTTCGCCGCTCTGCCAGTGGCGGGCCATGCCGAGCAGGGTGGCGCGGTCGTAACACCAGTTCTCCATGAACTGGCTGGGCAGTTCCACCGCATCCCACTCCACGTTGTTGATCCCCGCCGCCTGAGGCCGCTCCACGGTGGTGAGCATGTGGTGCAGGCCATGGCCGAACTCGTGGAAGAGGGTTTCCACCTCGGCGAAGGTCATCAGGCTGGGGGTGTCCCCCACCGGCGGACTCTGGTTGCACACCAGATAGGCCACCGGCAGCACGGGGCTGCCATCGTCGCGGCGCTGACGCACCAGGCATTCATCCATCCAGGCACCGCCGCGCTTGCTACCGGGGCGGCTGTAAGGGTCAAGGTAGAAGGCGGCCAGGGGGCGGCCATCCGCGGCGTCATTGACGCGGAAGAAGCGCACGTCGCGATGCCACACCGGTGCCTCGCCGTCGGCGGCCACGATCGTGATGCCGAAGAGGCGATCGCAGAGCCCGAACAGCCCGTCGAGCACCTGCGGCAGGGGGAACCAGGGGCGCAGCGCCTCGCTGTCGAGCTCGAAGCGCTCCTGCCGCAATCGCTCGGCCCAGAAGCTCACATCCCACGGCTTCAAATCCGCGGCCTCCGGAGCACCAGCGTTCTCAGCACAGGCCCGCAGCTCGTTGAGTTCCCGCTGGGCCGCGGGGTAGGCGGCCTGGCGCAGGTCTTCAAGCAGCCGCTCCACCTCGGCCTCGGAGCCTGCCATCTTGGAGGCCAGGCTCACCTCGGCCCAGTTGGCGTAGCCCAGGCGCCGCGCCTGCTCCTGGCGCAGGGTGAGGATCCGTTCGATCAGCGGACCGTTGTCGCTGCCGTCTTCGCCCACACCGGAGGCCCGGCTCACGTGGGCCCGGTAGAGGCGCTCGCGCAGGTCGCGGCGGCGGCTGTACTGCAGGAAGGGGCCGAAGCGGGGGAAGTCGAGCCCGAGCAGCCAGGGTCCCGCTTCGGCAGTGGCACCCTCCTCGCCCTTCTGGCGGGCCGCCTCGGCCAGCAGGCCCCGCAAGCTCTCGGGCAGACCCTCCACCTCGGCGGGGTCGCTGAGCTTCAGGGTCCAGGCGTTGGTGGCATCGAGCACCTGGTTGCCAAAGCGGGTCGAGAGTTCGGCCAGCTCCTGGCTGGCGGCGTTGAAACAGTCGCGCTGGTCGCCTTCGAGCCCCACACCCCGCAGTTCCATGTCCCGCAGCTCGGCGGCCAGGATGCGCTGCTGGGTGGCATCGAGGTCGCCTTGCTGGTCCAGCCGTTTCAGAGCGCGGTAAATGACTGCGCTCTGGCCGGCCCGGTTGCCGAAGCTCACCACGGCCGCCTGCTGACTGGCGTGGGCTTCGCGCAGCTCGGTGCTGTTGCACACGCCGTTGAGGTGGCTCACCACCCCCCAGCTCCAGCGCAGCCGCTCCCCCAGCTGGTGAAGGGGATCCATCACCACATGCCAGCCAAGCGGCTGATCGGCCTTCAGGGCCTCATCCAGCTCAACCTCGATGGCCCCGAGGCTGCTGTTGAGGTCCTCAAGCAGCACGGGAATGTGCTGCTTCACCTGATCGGGCGTGATTGCCGTGAATTCGGGCAGTCCCTCACCGGTGAGCAGGGCGGGAATGCCAGACACGGAAAAGTCCGGGCTGACGGCGCTGGTGGCTTGGGTCATCGGCAGGCCGTTGATCGCTGAGATCCATTCCAGCGCAACACCGGCCCCGCCGTGGTTCAACCCAGGGCGGGCAACCGGCCGAGGGCAACCTGGGCCTGGCTGGCCAGGCTGGTGGCCAGGGCCGTGGTGCTGGCTTCATAGAGGTCGATGGCCAGGCGGGGCCAGAAGCCGATCACCAGGGTGGGCACCAGCAGGCTGAGACCGATCACCGCTTCGCGCGGGGTCATGTCGCCCACCTTCGCCAGAGCCGGAATGCGGGGACCGAAGAAGACCCGGCGGCAGAGCGAGAGCAGGTACACCGGCGTGAGCACCAGGCCAATGGCTGCCAGCACAATCGTGATCACCCGGAAGCCGGTGGTGAAGCTGTCGTTGGCGGTAATGCCCAGGAACACCGTGATCTCACTCACAAAGCCGCTCATGCCGGGCAGGGCCAGGGAGGCAAGGGAGCTGGCCAGGAAGAAGGCGAAGGTGATCGGCAGCACCTTGGCCAGGCCGCCCATGTTGGGAATCGAGAGGGTCTTGGTGCGCTCGTAGAACACGCCGGTGACGAAGAACATGGCCGCGGCGATCAGGCCATGGCTGATCATCTGCAGCATTGCCCCGCTCATCCCCAAGGCATCCACCGCGCCGATGCCGAGCAGCACGAAGCCCATGTGGCTCACCGAGCTGCAGGCGATGCGCCGCTTCACGTTGTCCTGGGCGAAGGCGTTCAGGGCGCCGTACACGATGTTCACAATGCCCAGCACAATCAAGGCCGGGGCGAGCACCAGGTGGGCTTCCGGCAGCATCTGCACGTTGAAGCGCAACAACGCGTAGCCACCCATCTTGAGCAGAACCCCGGCCAGCAGCATCGACACAGGGGCGTTTGCTTCACCGTGCGCGTCGGGCAGCCAGGTGTGGAGGGGGAACATCGGCAGCTTCACACCGAAACCCACCAGGAAGCCCAGATAACAGAGCAGCCCGAAGGTGCCACCGGCCGAGCGGCTGGCCAGTTCGGAGAGGTTGAGGGTGAAGTGGTCGCCGGAGAGGGCCAGAGCCAGCCCGCTGATCAGGATCAGCAGCGAGGCGGTTGCTGTGTACAGGATGAACTTGGTGGCGGCGTACTGACGCTGCGCACCACCCCAGATCGCGATCAGCAGGTAAACGGGCACCAGCTCCAACTCCCAGGCCAGGAAGAAGAGCAGGAAGTCCTGAGAGAGGAACACCAGGGCCTGGGCCGAGGCCTGCAGGAGCAGCAGGCCGAAGTAGAGGCGCGTCTTGCGGGCCACGTTCCAGCTGGCCGCCACCGCCAGCAGGGTGACCAGACCGCTGAGCACCACCAAGGGAGCCGAGAGGCCGTCCGTGGCCAAGGACCATTCCAGCCCCAGGGCCGGCACCCAGGCGAAGCGCTCCACCAGTTGCAGCTGGCTGGAGGCGCCATCGAAATGGCGGGCGAACACCCAGAGCATCAGGGCGAAATCCGCCAGCAGAGTCACCAGGGCAACCGTGCGGGGTAGCCGGGGATCGTCACCATCACCCGGCAGCAGGGGCATGATCAGGGCCGCCGCCGCCGGCAGCAGCACGATCAGGGTGAGCCAGGGAAAGGCAACTCCTGGGGCCGGGAGGGACGCGGCCGAGAGGGGCAGGGTGGCGTCCATCACAGGCGGGATCGAAAGGAGAGCGGGGTGATTGAAGGGATCGGAGACCGCAGGGGTCGCACTGGACTGGCACCGGGCCGGTGGTGCCTGGGCGGAGCGTGAGCGAAGCCGATCGGATCGGAGCCCTCTCGCGGCGGCCTTAGGAAGCGCGGCCCGGTCGCTCGGGGCCACCAGCCCCCCAAGAAGATGTCGAAATCTATCAGCTGAGTAAATCTACCCATCGACCACGCCTACTGGGCCCGACTGGGGAGAGGTTCCCAGCGGCTGCCGTTCATCTGGATGTCCAGCACGGCCCCGCTGCTCGCCACGCCCTCCCCTTCCCAGGCCTTCACCATGGCCTCACTGACGGCCCCGGCCACAGAGGCTGGAGCCAGGGCCAGCAGAGTGGGACCGGCGCCACTGATCACGCACCCCCAGGCCCCGGCCGCCAGAGCGGCCTCGCGCACGACTCTGCCCCCCTGGATCAAGCCCCAGCGGTAGGGCTCATGGATGCGGTCGTGCAGCCCATCGGCAATCAGATCGCCATTGCCGCTGCGCAGACCCTGCAGCAGCAGGGTGAGGGCTCCGAGATTGAGCACCGCGTCGGGAATCGGGATGCTGCGGGGCATCGCACGGCGCGCTTCGCTGGTGCTCAGGCGGATCGCAGGAATCGCCACCACGGCCTTCACCGAGGGGTCCCATTCGCAGCGCACCACCCGCCAGCGGTTCGAGGCCGCCCGTGCGGTCATGCACAATCCTCCCACCAGTGAGGGCACCACGTTGTCGGGGTGGCCCTCGATGTCGATCGCCAGTTCCAACAGCTTCTCGCGACTCAGCGGTTCTCCCACCAGGGCATTGGCGCCGATCAGGCCGGCCACGATGGCGGTGGCGCTGCTTCCCAGACCCCGCGCCGGAGGCACGGCCAGCTGCACCCTGGCCTCGATCGCCACGGGCTCTTCCCCGGCTTCCCGCCAGACCCGTTGGGCGGAGCGGTACACCAGGTTGTCGGGACCGCCGCGCAGGTGGCTGCCCTCGGTTCCTTCGATGATCAGGTCGAAGCGTTCCCCGCCGCCTTCGATCACCCGCAGTTCGAAGCGGTTATCCAGGTCCAGGGCTGCACCGAGGCAGTCAAAGCCGGGACCGATGTTGGCGGTGGTCGCGGGCACATCCACCACCACGCCTTGACCGATCCGGGGACGCCCCATCAATTCCCTTTCGCTCGCTTCAGTCTCGCAGCCGACCGGTCGCCCCCCCCTCAACCCAGCAGCGTCCGGGCCCGGCAGGCAGCACTGAAGCTGCCCACGGCGGGATCGGTGATCGCCTTGATCGGAATGCCGGTGAGGGTCGGAGCCAACCGCCCCTTGTCCAGAAAGGCCTGGCTAAAGGTGGCGGACCGCAGGCCATCCAGCAATTTGGCGGCGGTGCCCCCCGCCAGCCAGATGCCACCCCGGCTGAGGCAGGCCAGCGCCAGGTCACCCGTCACGGACCCATAGGCAGCCAACCAGAGCTCGAGGGCTTCGCGGGCCAGCGGATCGCCGTGTGCTGCCGCTGCGGCCACCGCCGCCGGCAGGTCGGCCCCGCCGCCGCCCGCTTCCCAGCGCCGGGCCTCGCTCTCCAGGGGATGGGATCCATCCGCGGCGCGGCTGGCCAGCAGCCAGCGGGCCACATGGCCCAGGCCGGTGCCGCTCACCACCCGCTCGATCGAGAGGCGCTCCAGCCCCAGATCCCGGCGCAGCCACTCCCGCAGCTCCCATTCGGCGACGCGGCGCGGCGCGAACTCCCCGTGGGCCGCTTCGCTGGCCACCGCCTGCAGGCCCTGGCCGGTGGGAATGCCGAAGGCCACGCCCAGGCCGGTGCCGGCCCCGAGCACCAGCAAGGGCGACGATCCCACGGCTTCACCAGCCCGCACCTGCGCCAGTTGCGGGGGCTGCAGATGGGGCAGGCCGTAGATGAGCACGGCGAAATCGTTCACCAGCTCCACACTGGCCAGGCCGCAGGCCTGGGCCAGTTCGGCTTCATCCAAGAGCCAGGGCAGGTTGGTGAGCCGGGCCCTTCCCCCCTGCACCGGACCCGCCACGGCCAGGCAGGCCACCTCCGGCCGGGGGTGATCCCGACCTGGACCCTCCTGGAGGAAATGGTTCACCATCGGTCCCAGATCATCCCAGTCGGCCGAGGGATAGCGCTCCTGCACCAGCAGCTCGGGATGGGATGGTGTGGCGGAATAGATGCTCAGCAAGGTCTTGGTGCCGCCGATGTCACCGGCCAGCAGGGTCGCCATGGCGCTTCAGGCAAGGCCGCCAGTCTGGCCTGGAGGGCTCAGCGGCGATTCGCCATGGCTCGAATCCAGCGGGGCCCACGGGGCGTGGGGCCGATGCAGAGCCTGTTCCCCCCCGCGGCCAGCGGTGGCCTCACTGGGTTCCTGCCCTCATCGGCCATGGCATCTCACGGATCCACCCGCAGCCGGCCATGACATCGCCAGGTTCCGTCCCCGTCCGTTGTCCTGCTAGGTGGCGATCAGGCCGCCGTCGCGCCGACGGGCTCCAGCCCCAAGGAAGCCGCGCGCTGGCTGTTGGCGGCAGCGGCGGCCGCCAGCAGGCCCTCCGCCCCGACCAGACCCAGATCCCCATCGGCACGGCTGCGCAGGCTCGCTCCGCGGACCTCGGCCTCCTTGGCGCCAATCACCGCCAGCACAGGAATCTTCATGGTTTCGCCGTTGCGGATCAGCTTGCCCAAACGATCACCGCTGCGGTCCAGGCTGGCCCGAACGCCGGCCGCCCGCAGCTGCCCCAGCAGCTCCTCGGCCCAAGGCAACACCTCATCGGTGACCGGCAGCAGCCGGATCTGCTCGGGGGCTAGCCAGAAGGGGAAATCGCCAGCGTAGTTCTCGGTCATGATTCCGAAGAACCGCTCCAGCGAGCCGAAGATGGCGCGGTGGATCATGATCGGGCGCTGGCGTGTGCCGTCCGCGGCCACGTACTCGAGGGCGAAGCGCTCCGGCAGGTTGAAATCGAGCTGGATCGTGGAGCACTGCCACATCCGGCCGATTGCATCCTCGATCTTGAGGTCGATCTTGGGGCCGTAGAAGGCGCCGCCGCCCTCATCCACCTTGTAGGACCAGCCCTTGCGATCGAGGGCCTCGATCAGGCCCTGGGTGGCGAGATCCCACACCGCGTCATCGCCGATCGATTTCTCGGGCCGGGTGGAGAGATTGATCTCGTAGCTGCGGAAGTCGAAGGTGGAGAGGATCTGCTCGGTGAGATCGAGGATCGCCAGGATCTCATCGCTGATCTGCTCCGGCAGGCAGAACACGTGGGCGTCGTCCTGGGTGAAGCCGCGCACCCGCATCAGCCCGTGCATCACCCCCGGTCGCTCGTACCGATACACGGTGCCCAGCTCGGCCCAGCGGATCGGCAGCTCCCGGTAGCTCCTGAGCGTGCTGGCGTAGGTGAGCACATGGAAGGGGCAGTTCATCGGCTTGAGCTGGTATTCCCGCTCATCCACCTGCATCGGGCCGAACATCGATTCGCGATAGAAATCGAGGTGACCGGAAGTCTTCCAGAGGCTGATGTCAGCCACGTGGGGGGTGTAGAGCAGCTCGTAGCCCGCCTCGAAATGAAGCTCCCGCCAGAGGTTTTCGATCAGCAGCCGCATGCGGGCGCCGCGGGGATGCCAGAACACCAGGCCGGCGCCGGCCTCATCCTCGATCGAGAACAGATCCAGGTCCGTGCCGAGCCGGCGGTGATCGCGGCGCAGGGCCTCGGCTTTGCGGCGCTGGTGCTCGGCGAGCTGTTCAGGGGTCTCCCAGGCGGTGCCGTAGATGCGCTGCAGCTGGGCCTTGGTCTCATCGCCGCGCCAGTAGGCGCCGGCCACGCTCTCAAGCTCGAAGGCCTTGGCGTTCAGCTCGCTGGTGTTAGCCACGTGGGGCCCGGCGCAGAGATCCCACCACTCCTCGCCGAGTGTGTAGAGGGTGATCGGCTCGTGGATGCCGTCCAGGATCTCCAACTTGTAGGGCTCGTTCTGGGCGCGGATCTTCGACTCGGCCTCAGCACGGCTCACCTCTTGGCGCTCGAGCGGCAGCTTTTTGTTGATGATTCGGATCATCTCCTTCTTGATCGCCTTCAGGTCAGCTTCGGTGAAGGGATCGGGGCTGTCGAAGTCGTAGTAGAAACCGCTCTCAGTCCAGGGGCCGATCGTCACCTGGGTTTTGGGGAACAGCTTCTGCACCGCCATGGCCAGCACGTGGCTCATCGAGTGGCGAATGCGCAGCAACTGGGGGCTTTCGCTGGTTTTCGGCAGAATCAGCTGCGCCGCAATCCCAGCGTCCTGCGGGGCTAACCCGCCGGCGCCGCTGGCCCGATCGCCCGCGCTGACGGTCGTGGAACTACCGGCCGGCGCCAGCTCGGAGCTGTTGCTGGTGGAGGCGGTAGCAGGCACGGGAATCCGACACACAGAACAGCAATCCTAAGCAGGAGAATCCAGGCCGTGCTTCTGAGCTGCCTTGATCACGCGTCTCCCCTCCCCTTCAGCGGCCCTGGGTTTGCTGCGGCAGGAGCGTCGCAGTGTGGGGCTCACCTATCTGTTCTGGGCGATGGGGCTGTTCGGCCTCAATGGCGTCCATCGCTTTTATTGCCGCAAGCCCGTGAGCGGTGGAATCTGGCTGATGAGTCTGGGTCTGGTGGGCATCGGCCAGATGGTGGATCTGTTCCTGATCCCCGCCATGGTGGAGGAAGCCAACCGCTCTCTGCTTCACCAAGCTCCCGGGGGATCCGAGGGCCTTGCCCTGCCGTCCCTGGAACGCCAGTTGCTGCGGCTGGCCCGCTCCAGCGGCCAAGGTGGATTCAGCCTCAACGATGCCCTGATCGAGCTGGATCTCCCTCCCGGAGCCGGAAGTGCCCAGGTGCGGAGTGAGATTGAGCGGCTGCTCGGCGAACATCTGCTCGATGTGGGCAATGACGAGCGGGGTCGGGTTGTCTACCGAGAGCCCTGAGCGTCACCGATCTTGATCAGACCGTTTTGGTGCGTTGGCGGGCGAGCTCTTCGCTGTAGAAGCGGCGCAGTTCCTCCACGCCCTTCACCGGCTGCCCGTAGTAGCTGCCGCCCTGGAGGGTTGGCAGGGAGGACCACTCCTGGGCCAGCAGAGCAACCACATCGTGGCTGAGACCCTGGCGATCAAATCGGGCCAGAGCACCCCGCTTCTCCACGAGGTAGAGGGCGGCCTGGTCCTGGCTGGCTGGCTGGAAATCCGGCAGCTTCAGACGCCGAGCCGCCTCATCCCAGGTGCCCGGAAGGAACTGGTAGGCCCCGGCGGCGGCACTGGAATACCCGCGGCTCACAACAAGCTCGGGATGGCGGGCCAGATCGCGGAACTGGCCGCCACCGAACAGCATGCGGTAACCGTCGCCACGTCCGTTGGTCCAGGTTCCCTCGGCGAAACGGATCGTATTGAGCAGGGCGCGCCGTTCCGGGGTGATGCGGTAGGCGCTCACTGCGCCTGAACGGAAGGCCTGATTCACGAGGTCCTGATTAGCCAGCGAGCTGCTAGAGCCGCTGATGCCATTGCCGCCCAGCTCTTGTCTGTTGGTGCCGATCCCTGGCAACAGGCCCTTGAGCAGATCGGGGCCGGGAAGCTGCCCCGTGGCCAGGGGAAGGGCCAGCACCAGGGCCACGGAGCAGAGCGGCCCTGCCCAGGGGGTTCTGGAGTGGCGAAGGAGGGAACCAGGCAGGCGGGAGAGCAAGGGCACACGACTGATGTGGTCTGAACCATGACGGCTGGCCTCCAAGGCCGCCCACCCCCCCTGGCACCGCCCTGGACAAACGGACGGATCTGTGCTTCGGAAACTTTCTGCTTCGATCCAAGCCGGGCGAATCGCTGTAAACAACAGCAACATCACGCGGAGCAGGTGCCCGAATGAACACTTCTGTCAGCGTTTCAGGACGGGGCTCGAATGATCAGTTCGCCTGATGGGTCCGGTGATCACGATTCAGGAGTCAAGGGCCTGTCCATCAGTGATCAGCTGTCGGTCTGGCTGAGAAAGCCCAGGGCTTGCCGCACCCGCTGAAGCGTTTGATCGGCCACCGCGCGGGCCCTTTCACGGCCTTCCGCCAGCACGGAGAGCAGGGTGGCCGGATCCCGGCGGAGGTCGGCATAGCGATCCTGCACCGGCCGCAGCGCCTCCACCACGGCCTCCGCCAGCAGGGGTTTGAAAGCCCCCCAACCCATGGACGCGCAGTCGGCGGCGGCGCTCTCGCGGCTGAGGCCGCTGAGCAGGGCGTAGAGCCCCAGCAGGTTGTCGGCTTCGGGGCGTTCAGCGTTTCCAAACTCCAGGCCCATGACCGGATCGGTCTTGGCCCGTTTGATCTTCTTAGTGATCAGCTCGGGCGGGTCCAGCAGGGTGATGCGGGAGCCCTCATTGGGATCGCTCTTGCTCATCTTGCTGCGACCATCGGTGAGGCTCATCACCCGGGCCCCCTCGCGCAGGATCAGGGGTTCAGGCACCTTGAGCAGGGGCAGGCGCTCCCCATCGGCCCCCTTCGACCCGAAGCGGGCGTTGATGCGCTGCTGGGCGATATCGCGCGCCAGTTCGAGGTGCTGTTTCTGGTCCTCCCCCACCGGCACCCGATCGGCGTCATAGAGAAGGATGTCGGCGGCCATCAGCACCGGATAGTCGAGCAGCCCGGTCGACACGTCAGCCCCCTGCTTCACCGCCTTCTCCTTGAACTGGATCATGCGCTCCAGCCAGTTGAGCGGGGTCACGCAGTTCAGCAGCCAGCAGAGCTCGCTGTGAGCGCTCACCTGGCTCTGCACGAACACGGTGGAGCGCTGCGGATCAATGCCACAGGCCAGGTACAGCGCGGCCGTGGTGAGGGTGTCCTCGGCCAGACGGGCTGGATCGTGGGGCACGGTGATGGCATGGAGATCCACCACACAGAAGAAGGTGTCGTGGCTGTCCTGGAGGTCGACCCAGTTGCGGATCGCCCCCAGCCAGTTGCCCAGATGAAGCGCGCCGGTGGGCTGAACCCCCGACAGCACCCGAGGCCGTGGTGTCGTCATCGGGGTGGGGCTCAGGCGCCGGCTTCGATGGTGGTGCCACCGTCGTCGGCAGAGGCGGAGGAGCCATCGCTTTCCGGGGAATCTTCGGCGGATTCCTCAACGCTGTAGCCAGAGGTCTCCAACACGGGCTCATGGCCGTTTTCCGGGCTCCCTTCGGCAAGGTCAGGGGATTCCCCGGCGTCCGGGGTTTCTGGCTCGGGGGCACTCACCACGGGCTTGCTGGGCCTGGCGAAGGGATTGGCCCGGGCCGCCCGGTTGCCGCCGCCGCCGCCGCCACCGCCGCCGCCGCGGGCCTCATCGCGGGGCCCGCGGCGCTCGCCGCGTCCCGCGACTGCGGGCCCGCGGTCGGGGGCTTGGGCCCGCTGCTGGGCCACGAGCTCGTCCAGCTGGCCCGCTTCGAGTTGCTGGGCGAGGGTTCTGAGCGAAAAGCCGAGCACGGCCACCGTGGAGCGGAGTCCGAGGGCCTCCTGCAGGGCCCGGGCCGCCTGCATCTCGTTATCGCTAAGGCGAATCCGGAAGCCGCCGGGTTCCCGGTTGTCGCCCTGGCGGGGGCCCCGGCCCTGGCCCTCTTGCCGGGGGGAAGGAATGGAGCGGGGAGTGTCTTCGGCCATGGCCGCAGCCTGCAATCAGGGGCAAGTGTGGCGCATCGCTTCTCCTTCCCCTCGCCCCAGCCAGACCAGCTCGTGAACGGCACCCTGACCCACCCCATCGCCGCGCGCCAGCACCAGCAGCGGCAGGTTCGGCTTCTCCCGGGCCTCAAAGCGGCGTCGGTACTCCCGCAGCAGATGCAGATAATGCTCGAGAGTCCAACCATGATGGCCCCGCTCCTGGGCTTCCCACAGACGCCGCTGGGCCTGGCGACAGGCCTCGCTGCCGAATTCCAGCCAACAGAGCTGCTCGGAGGCTAGGGGTGAGAATCCCTGATCGACCAGCAGGCGATAGTGCACCAGCTCGGGTGCCTCCCAACTGCTGTCGGGAGGAAGACGCCGGGCCAGATCCTCAACGCGGACCGCGCTGAGCCTCAGCCAGCACCGCTCCAGCAGCAGCACCGGCAAATGACCATGCCAGCGGGAGCAGCTGTCAAGCTGAGCCAGCCAGTGGGTCACTTCGGAGCGCTGACGAGGCGTCAGCTGGGGCAGGCGCGAGGTGCCGGTTGGGCGGTTTCCAGGGGTCATGGCGGGAATCCTGGACAGATCCAGCCTATGGGCAGCGTTCGCGTCGTTTGGTGTCCCACCCAACAGGCCAGAACCAGAAGGGGCGCATCTGAGCTAGAGAATTCATGCCCGAGCTCCCAGCCCAGGCCTTGACGGAACCGATGCCCCCTTCCGAATCCCCTGCTGCACCCTGCGGGGAACCACTTCCCCTTTTGAGTCCCGGCTGCTCCGATGATGAGCCGAGCGCCGCCGGGGAGACCCCGTCCTTCCATGCCGCATCGACACCAGCCTGGCGGGCGGCCCTGGGTCGTTTGCCGGGTTGGAGTCAACCGGCCCTGCTCCTCGCTGGGGGTGCAGTGGCCTTCGATGGGCTGGCCCATGCGCTCCATCCGGGCGGCGGGCTGCTGCTCGGGCTTGGAGCGCTGGCGGGGGGATCGTGGATGCTCAGCCAGGGGGGACGGATTCCATCAGCTCAGCGAGGCACGAGTCTTGCCGACTGGATCGGGCGTTGCGAAGTGCTGATTCCCCAGTTCATAGCCCTGGAGGGCCATGGGGGCGGCGAGCCGCTCCGCCGCGCCCAGCTGGCCCAGCTGGAGCGGGATCGCCTCAGCCCTGAGCTGCTGCTGGCCCTGGTGGGTGTGGATCAACTCCCCCCCGACCAGGCCAGTCTTCCCGGCCGTCTCGCCACGCTGCTGCGAGGTCGGCATCCCCTGCGTCTCCAGGTCGGAGTGCCCCTGGGAAGCCGTTCAGAAGATTGGAGCTGGCCCTCGGGCCCCGCTGCCGCCGATGCTCTTCTGTTCCACCTCTCCAGCCCCTTGCGGGCTTCCGAGCTGCGCTGGATGGAATCGGTGCCGGATGGTCAGTCGGTGTGGCTGTTGCTGAGTGTTCAGGCCGGAGGGGACCGGGAGGGCGCCAGGGCCGATCTGCAGCAGCAATGGCCGGCCGCCGATCCCCAGCGCGTCCTGCTCTGGGATGGCACCGCAGAAGATCTTGCGGCAGCCGTGACGCCGCTCAACGCCTGGCTGGCCCGGGAGGCCCCTGTGCTGCGCCAGCGCACGGCCCGGCGCCGCCTTGAGGCCCTGCACGGACACTGGCAAGCGGATCTTGAACGACTGCGGCGCCGTGAATGGCAGCAACTCCAACTTCGAACCCAATGGGTGGTGGGCGCTGCCGTGCTGATCACGCCGCTGCCCAGCCTCGACCTTCTGGTGCTTGCCACGGCCCAGGGCCTGATGTTGCGCGAGATGGCCCTGCTCTGGGATTGCCCGTGGAGCGCCGATCAACTCAAAGCCGCCGCCACCGAGCTGGGCAAGGCGGCGCTGGCCCAGGGGGTTGTGGAGTGGAGCACCCAGGCCCTGGCGTCCGCCGTGAAGCTCCATGGCGCCACTTGGCTGGTGGGCGGAGCACTGCAGGCCCTCAGTGCGGCCTACCTCACCCGGGTGGTGGGCAGAGCCATGGCGGATGTGCTGGCCCTTTCCGCCGGCGTGAGTGAACCCGACCTGGCCCGCATCCGTCAGGAGGCTCCCCTGCTGGTGGCCAGGGCTGCGGAAGAGGAACGGCACGACTGGGGCTCCTTTCTGGGCCAGGGGCGTCAATGGCTGGAGCAGCAGCTCGCGGCTCCGCCCGCCTGAGTCCCGGATCGCTTGGAGCGGGTCATCCGATTCTCCCCCGATTCGTAAAGCTGGCTTGATGAAGTTAAATTGAGGCGTGAAACGTTGCCTTGCGCAACGTTGAGTTCATTGATGGGAGCCCTAGGGTTTTAGGGCCTCCTGGCATGGGCATTCCATGGTCGCGACTGGATTCTGTCCGGCGTGACGAGGCATCCATCTAACCCAACTGTTCTCTTCCGATGACCACTGCGATTCGCAGCGGCCGTTCCCAGAGCTGGGAAAGCTTCTGTCAGTGGGTCACCTCCACCAACAACCGCATCTATGTGGGTTGGTTCGGTGTTCTGATGATCCCCTGCCTGCTGGCCGCCACCATCTGCTTCATCGTTGCCTTCATCGCCGCTCCCCCGGTCGACATCGACGGCATCCGTGAGCCCGTTGCCGGTTCGCTGATGTATGGCAACAACATCATCTCTGGCGCTGTGATCCCCTCCAGCAACGCCATCGGTCTGCACTTCTACCCGATCTGGGAAGCCGCTTCGCTCGACGAGTGGCTTTACAACGGTGGCCCCTACCAACTGGTGGTATTCCACTTCCTGATCGGCATCTCCGCCTACATGGGCCGCCAGTGGGAGCTCTCCTACCGCCTCGGCATGCGTCCCTGGATCTGCGTGGCCTACAGCGCTCCGCTGTCGGCCGCTTTCGCGGTGTTCCTGATCTATCCCTTCGGTCAGGGCTCCTTCTCCGACGGCATGCCCCTCGGCATCAGCGGCACCTTCAACTTCATGTTGGTGTTCCAGGCTGAGCACAACATCTTGATGCACCCCTTCCACATGCTGGGTGTGGCCGGTGTGTTCGGTGGCAGCCTGTTCTCCGCCATGCACGGCTCCCTGGTGACCTCGTCGCTGGTGCGTGAAACCACCGAGAGCGAGTCCCAGAACTACGGCTACAAGTTCGGCCAGGAAGAAGAGACCTACAACATCGTGGCTGCCCACGGTTATTTCGGTCGCCTGATCTTCCAATACGCTTCCTTCAACAACAGCCGCAGCCTCCACTTCTTCCTGGCCGCCTGGCCAGTCGTGGGCATCTGGTTCACCAGCCTGGGCATCAGCACCATGGCCTTCAACCTGAACGGCTTCAACTTCAACCAGTCGATCCTTGATGCTCAGGGCAAGGTGATCCCCACCTGGGCCGACGTGATCAACCGTGCCAACCTCGGCATGGAGGTGATGCACGAGCGCAACGCTCACAACTTCCCGCTTGACCTCGCCGCTACCCCTGCCACCCCTGTGGCACTGACAGCTCCAGCGATCGGTTGATTGATTTCTGGGAAAATAGACCAAGGACTCCCCTCCCCTTCAGCCCCCCCCTTTAAGGGGGGATTTTTTATGCTTTTCATGCATCCGGGTTTAATCAAACTTTTTCCCTGCAACGATAGGGAGCTCCTTTGCTATGCTTTGCTTCAGAACGACAACGTCGCGACATGCTGCTCCGCCAACTACGGCGATTTGTATCTCCACCAAAATGCCTTGAGCTCGATTCTCTATCCCTAAAAGACGAAAATAGCGTCTACTTAATCGAGTCCTACAACCATCCCCGCTTCACTCCGCCGTTGTATGTGATTCGACAGAATGGTGCTGGTCGCGGCTTGTTCTCATTAGTATCATCCGTCGTCTGCCATTTGCATCTGTCTGAGCGTTATAGGCTGGTCCCCTTCGTTGACCTAAGTCGCGTTAGATCCGAGTATCGAGACCAACAATTCATTGAGACCGATAAATTAAACAGAGCCAATCCATGGGAATTTTATTTCAAACCTGTTGTCGAGACTTCATCCCCCTCTGAGCGGGATTCGGATTTTTCCATGATTCTGGCCTCTTCATTAGGATTTCCCGATGGTTATCCACGCAAAATGCTCATCTCACATATTCAGGAACTAAGAGATATTGCATTACGCTATATTCAACCCTCATCTGACTTGGTGGCCGAATTGGAAGATGCAAAGGCATTTGTTCTTGGCGGCCACAAGGTGCTAGGTGTTCATTTTCGCGGTCAAGAGCAGAAGACGATGCCGTACCACCCTTTGTCGCCAACGCTGGCACAAATGTTTGCCGCCATTGATGCGGCCATTGCAACCCATCAGTTCACACGTATTTTTGTCGCCTCGGAAGATCAGGATTATGTCGATGCTGTTCTCAAGCGATATCCAGACCTTGCTCTCACGCTTCCGCATTTCCGCACACGTTCACCCGTGAACGCCTATCGCATTAATCCACGACCCATGCACAAGTATTTACTCGGCAAAGAGATTCTCTTTGATGCTTTTATTTTGGCCAGTTGCGATGGACTGGTAAGTTCCACTTCAAACGTGACCGAATTCGCTCGCGCCTACAACAATGGTCGCTACCTCACTGATCTTGTCATCGACAATGGTCTCAATGCTGCAAATCCACTACTCGCCAAGTATGTATGGTCACTAAAGAGTAATCTTCCAGAGCGACTGGGCGGATTCTCAATGTCTGCTATTCAGCAGTTTCCTGCCCTCCAGTAATCAGCCAAGCATTCATAGCTTTTAAACGGATGAATACGAACCTCCAGCATCCCCATTCTCAGTCCAGTCAGAGATGGAGCTGGTGGCCTCTGTTACCGACATTTCCTTATGGAAAACGTCACAGCCATTTTACAGAATTGATAGCCGGCCGAGCGTGGGCTATTGAGCAGTTTCACGGTATCTGGTATGTCGCGGTACCCATCCGCATGACCGTACTGAAGCTTGATCAGGGCGGACTGCTGCTGTACTCGCCCCTTCCTCCTACGCAGGAAGTACTTGAATTCATTCATCAATTAGAATACTCCCATGGCTTTGTCAAGACGATTGTTCTCGCTTCTTCTTCGGGATTAGAGCACAAAATATTTCTTCCTGCATTGGCTCGAGCATTTCCTGACGCAGAACTCTGGATCTCTGCTAAGCAATGGAGTTTCCCCCTTGATTTACCTCTCTCTTGGTTGGGCTTTCCTCGCTCTCGAACTCACATCCTGTTTGAGGATGGGCTTCCCCATAGCGATGAGATCGACTGGCTTCCACTAGGCCCTCTGAATCTGGGCTTAGGCACGTTTTTAGAGGTTGCTTGTCATCATCGCTCCTCCAGTGCTCTCCTGATCACCGATGCACTGGTTTCCATTCCCAAGAAGCCGCCAAGCTTATTTGATCTGAATCCGAATCCACTCCTTTTTCACGCACGAGATTCAGGCTCTGAACCGCTGCTGGATACTCCACAGCAACGTTTAAAGGGATGGCAGCGTATTGTCTTGTTCGCTAATTATCTTCGACCCAATCGGTTGCAAGTGCGTGGTTTAGTGCCACTATTGGACGACTTTCTTCAAGCGGAAGATCGAAGCGCAATCAATCATTATGGTTTTTATCCTTTTGTTTGGCCAAACGGCTGGATCGCGGAAGTGGATGAATTCTTTGCTGCAGTTCCGTTGCCTATTCGCATCGCACCCGTGTTGGAACGTTTGGTCTTTGTGAGAGCTCGTGAATCCTTTGTGAAGTGGTTACGTGATCTTGGTTCTCTTGCGGATGAGTTTGCGTTGATTCCGGCTCATTACGACGCACCGGTGCTGATCTCAAGCCACATTCTGGAGCAGTTGGCTGAGTCGATCGAAACCCGTCCGTGGGCTCCTAATGATGGATCCTGGCAAATTCTTGCAAAGCTCGATGATCTGTTGCTTCGTTACGGGCTGGTTCCGGCTTCGCCGACAACTCCGGACAATTGAGACCGGCGGCTGATGGTCACCCGCTTTGAGCAGATTGGTTCTATGATTGAGATCCGTCGAGTGCGGCAGAAGCCGGTCAAAGCTCATGTCAATTACAACCTCGATCAAAAAATCCATACCGCCCTCGCTTAAATCCAAGCTCACCAAACTCATTTATCCACAAATTGATTCAGCGCCAGCATCAACCAAGCCTGCTTTTGAGTTCTGGATAGATATTGTTAGCGGCTGCAATCTGCGGTGTGCAGCATGTCCTGTTGGCATGCCCGAGTTTTCCAATAGCATTGGTCAACAGCTGCGTGAAATGGATCTCGATATTTTTGAGCGGATATGTGTCAAGGCCAAAGAAGAAACGCAGGGCAACTGCCGTTTTGGCTTGTATAACTGGACCGAGCCTACGCTACATTCACGCCTGCATGAACTGATCGCTATTGCCAACCGTCATGGCATTCCATGCGGCATTTCCTCGAATCTGAATCATTACTATGATTGGTCCTTGCTCAAGTCACTGGACCTCTGTAATTTCACCATTACCGTATCTGGCTTTACCCAAAAGACTTATGCAATCAACCACAAGGGAGGCCGCATTGAGCCCGTTCTGAAGAACTTGGTGGATATCTCTTCCATCCTGGGTGATACACCATCTTACAAGAATATTCAAGTTCGTTATCTGGTTCATCGCGACAATAAGCACGAAGTCTCAAGCTTCAAGCATTTGTGCGATCGCTTAGGGCTGCCGTTTACTGTGTACCATGCTTACTACATGCCCATTGACCGTATGTTTGAGGGGCTAGAGGGTGTGCCTTCTGGATTGGAATACATTGAGTATTCTCCCAAGCTGGTCAGAAGCGCCATCGGCGATTACCGCACTTCCAAATGTGCCTTACGTGATGGTCAAGTCGTGCTCGATGTGGATGGTAATTTCGGTGTTTGCTGTGTTGAATCTCCGTCAGCGCCACAAATTGCCAACTTCCTTGATACTCCTTTCCGAGATATGCAAAAAGCACGCTTTGCGAGCGAGCTCTGCACAAAGTGTATCGATCAAGGTATTAATGTGTTGGCAACCTACGCGCAGTATGAGCCTCAATCTATCCAAGATGCAGTGAACAGTTCTCTGCCTTTCGACCTCAAGAAACTGATCTGATTTCTTGCTGACGATGGGTACTTTGCTCTTTGGTTTGTAATTAGGCCATCATAATTTTCGTACCAATCCACGTATGACTGGTGTCAATCCGTCAAGGTGGAGAAAGTCAATTTCACCGAATTGGGTGTGAATAACTTCAACGTTGGCTGTCTGCTGCAAGGCTGCAATGGAGTTCAGGCAGAACTTGTTGATGTGTTCGTGGCAAATCGGCAGTTTGCCAGCCTTGACCTCTTCGATTCCGGGAAACTCTATTGGAACCTCAATGTAGATCACTCCACCCCTGCGGCACTGATTCGCGAGTCTGCCGTAAGTGCGGAGGGGATGTCCCACATGCTCGAGAACATGGAGACATTGGACAAAATCAAATCCTTCAGGCTGCTCAAGATTGGCAGGTTGATCAAATTCGACATCATGGACTGTTCCCTGCACCCAGCTCAGATCAGGGATGATCAGGCCCTCTCCACCGCCATGGTCCAAAAGGTGAACCACACCATCTCTGCTCAGCTTGCGCAATTCTAGTAAAAAGGGTAAGACATAAGCCTGATGCTGCTCTCGTCGGCTTAACGCCTCATCGCGAGAACCCATGACTTGCCCCAGTTGCGCAAAACCTGGCTGGAACGCTGTTCTAGCTTGCTTGTATTCTTCCGTTAGATAATGCGCATAGTAATCACTCAACTGGTCATCGCCGATTTCGTGCCATGGAGCCAGGAAATGGCAGGAAGTGCAGAATCCGTAGGGAATTCTGATGGCGGACGATGTTAATAGATGATTCTGCCTTAGTTGATCGAGGCGGCGATGGAGCAGGCGAGCCAGGGTCTGGGGGAAACGATCAATCTTTCTCCTCAAACCCCAGTCAACGAGTGGAACGTCGACCTGTTGCTCATGGATGATCTGTAGCCCGTGTCTGGCAAAAAAAGGATCGACGACAGCAGCCGTTTTCTGGCGCTCAAAGTTAGGTTGGCCACAGCATCGGCAGATCTTGCGACGCAACTCCATGATCAGAGCCTGAGTTCACCGGGATCGTCATGTTGGCTCAGATCTCTATTAGCTGTTCCCAGCAACACCCCCTCCAGCTCCATCCGCTGCTCCATCTGCCGAAGGAAGTACCCCGTCATCATCGCCGACGCCAGCAGGCCGGCCAGGTTGTCACGGCTGGTCTGGATCTTCACGTCGAACTGTTCGCCGGGCAGCATCCCAAGCAGGCCCTGGACGTTGTGGCGGATGATGTCTTGAATGTCGCTGCTGGCGGAGCGGGCTACCCGCTGCAGCACATCCGGAGATTGCTCTTGCAGGTATTGGATGAGGGAATTGCCACTGATCGCTTCGTTGTCGCTGGTCAGGAACTCCGGATTGAACATGGGACTCCCGATCGACTTGCCATGGGCCCGGGCCGGGAGGCGATGGGCTTGTGGTGCACCATACCGCAGGCTTTCAGGGCCTCCCAGGCGGCAGAGAGGGGGAGAACCGAATCGGCCCAAAGCGCCTCAGAGGCCAGTACCGCCAGATGGCCGTGCCGATCACCTCCTGGCGCGGCAGCGGCCCCCAGAGGTGGGAATCGAGACTGGCGTTGCGGTTGTCCCCTAGGACCAGCAGGTGGTCCTGCGGAACCGTGACGGGACCGAAGTCGTAGGTCATCGACTCGGGGGTCCAGTCCGGCTCCACGGGGCTGCCATTCAGGAGCAGGCGACCCTGGCGGACCTCCACCAGGTCTCCCGGGCCGGCCACCACCCGCTTGATCAGGGCAGCGTTGGGATCGTAACCGGCATCCACCAGCGGGGCCGGTGGATGAAACACCACCACCGTGCCGGGGGGCAGGGTCGCCTGCAGCCGGGGGCGAAGCTTCTCCACCAGGATCCGGTCCTGCAGCTGCAGGGTGGGAAGCATCGAACCGGAGGGAATCCAGCGGGGTTCCACCACCAGCCAGCGCAGCAGCAGGGCCACCAGGAGCCACAGCACCAGCGAGGCCAGCTGTGCGGTCCAGGTCGGGCCCGATGGCGGCGCTGCCGCGGTGCAAGCTGCGTTGTCAGCAGCAGAGCGGGGCTGCAGGGTCCCGGAAAGGTCGGCGGGGTCGTCGGGGGCCTGGGCTTCGGGACCGGCTGCCATCGGCGCGGACACTTCGGGATGATCGATGCATCCATCCTCCCCTTCCGCCGCCGCGTTGGTTCCCCCTCCGGACTCCTTGATTCCTCACGCCCCGGGCGATCGATCCGCTTCGGCCGAGCGTGGTGAGGCCAACGGCCTGGCCGCGCTGTGGCTATTCGAGACGTTGATGAGCTGCGGCATGCGCCATGCGGTGCTTTGTCCGGGCAGCCGCTCGGCCCCCTTAGCGGTGGCAGCGGCCCTGCTCGAGCCGCGCGGGCTCGTGCTTCACACCGCCGTGGATGAGCGCTCGGCCGCCTTTCTGGCCCTCGGGCTCGGGGCGGCGGACGGGGTACCAGCCGCCGTGCTCACCACCTCAGGGTCGGCGGTGGCCCACCTGCTCCCGGCCTGCGTGGAGGCCAACCACGGCACGATCCCGCTCCTGCTGATCAGCGCCGATCGGCCCGCGCGGCTCAAGGGCTGCGGCGCCAACCAGAGCGTGAATCAGGAAACCTTCCTCCAAGCGAGCTGCCGGTGGTTCGGCCAGGGAGCTGCCACTGGCCTGGCATCGCAGAATGCCGCCGCCGTGGCAGCCCTGGCCCGCGAGGCCTACCGCTGGAGCACAGGCGCTTATGGCCCCCTCCCGGCCGGGCCGGTGCATCTCAACCTGCCGTTTGAGGAACCACTGCACCCAGACGCTGCGGCCTTGGAGGCCCTGGCCAACGCCGTTGCCGCGGGTCATGGAGCGGCCCCCGCCACGGGCGGCCTGCTGCTGTGCGACACGGCCGCTGGCAACCCGTTCAGTGCCTTTGCTCCCGAAGACCTGCTCACCAGCAGTGCCTCTGACACCGTCACACAGGCGCTGGAACCGGCCAGTTCCACCCCAGCGACGGTTGCCGAAGTGGCTGGTGGGGTTCCGTTCAGCCTGAGCCCCAGCCCCCTTCCTTCCCTGTCGCATCTGAATCCCGACCGCCCTGGTGTGGTGGTGGCCGGACCCTGGCGCGGCGCCCCCGCCCGTTGGCCGGGACACCTGGCGGCCCTGATCCGCTGGCAACGCCGCAGCGGCTGGCCGGTGCTCGCCGATCCCCTCTCGGGTCTGTGGGGCCAGCCCGGCTTGGCCTGCGTGTCGGGTTACGACCTGCTGCTGGAGGCACCGGAGCTTGTCCTGGCTGCCCCCCAGGTGCTGCGGCTCGGCAGCCTGCCGGCCAGCCGCCGGCTCGAGCGTTGGCTCCAGGCCCTTGCGGCCGATCAGGTGCTGGTGAGCGAGGGGGATCCGCGACCGCTCGATCCCCTCCGGGTGGTTCGGGCCCAGTGCCCGCTTGGGCTGGAGGCCTGGGTGGCGGCACAGGTGCCAGCCAACGTCGGCGAAACGGCCCCATCCAGTGGCGAGCCGTCCCCGTCCAGCCGCGCTCTGGCCCACGCCTGGCAGCAGGCACAGATGCGGCAGCAGGCGCGGTTGGAGCGGCAGCTCGGACCCACGGCCACCGCGGAAGCTTCCCTGAGCGAACCGGCCCTGGCCCGCCAGCTCAGCCGGCTGCTGCCGGCGGGGCTGCCCCTGATGCTGGCCAACAGTTCTCCTGTTCGCGACTGGGCCTGCTTCGCCGATCCCGCCACCGTCCCCCGGGCCATGTTTGGCTTCCGAGGCGCCTCGGGGATTGATGGCACCCTCTCGGAGGCCTGCGGCATCGCCGAGGCCCTCGGTGCCTGCCTGCTGCTCAGCGGCGACCTGGCCCTGCTCCACGACGCCAACGGCTGGCTGTGGTGCAACCAGCTGCGAGGCCGGCTCACGGTGCTGGTGATCGATAACGGCGGCGGCGGCATCTTCGAGCAGTTGCCGATCCGCACGGAGCGCGTGGATCTGGTGAACTTCGAGCGGCTCTTCGCCATGCCCCAGCCGCTGGATCCCCTGGTTCTGGCCCAGGCCCACGGCGTGCCGGCCCGCGTGGTGGAGTCTGCCGCGGCTCTGCCGGCTGATCTGACCTGGGCCCTGGCCCAGCCGTTCAGCCTGCTGGTGGTGCGCACCGATCGTCGCCACGATGCCGAGTTGCGCCGGCGGCTGCGCACAATGGCGGCTTCGGATTCCGCCCCCTGATGAGCGAACCCACCTCCGCCAGCGAACCGACCCCGGTGCAGTGGGAGACCGTGGGCGACTATCGCGACATCCGTTTCCAGCGCAGCGCCGAAGGCATCGCCCGCATCAGCATCGATCGGCCCGAGAAGCGCAACGCCTTCCGCCCCGGCACCGTGCAGGAACTCTGTGATGCCTTTTCCCGCGTCCGCGATGACCCCTCCATCGGGGTGGTGCTGTTCACCGGCGATGGTCCGGCCGCCGACGGGGTGTGGGCCTTCTGCGCCGGCGGCGATCAGAGCGTGCGAGGCGATGGGGGTTATGTGGACGAATCGGGCCTGCCCCGGCTCAACGTGCTCGACCTGCAACGCCTGATCCGCAGCCTGCCCAAGGTGGTGATCGCCCTGGTGGCGGGCTACGCGATCGGCGGCGGCCAGGTGCTGCATCTGCTCTGCGACCTCAGCCTGGCCGCCGAGAACGCCGTGTTCGGCCAGACCGGGCCGCGGGTGGGCAGCTTCGATGGGGGTTTCGGAGCGGGCTACCTGGCCCGGGTGGTGGGGCAGCGCAAGGCCCGCGAGATCTGGTTCCTCTGCCGCCGCTACGACGCCCATGAGGCCCTAGCCATGGGGCTGGTGAATGCGGTGGTGCCCCTGGAGCGCCTGGAGACCGAAGGGGTGGCCTGGGCCCGTGAAGTGCTGGCCCACAGCCCTACGGCGATCCGCTGCCTGAAGGCGGCCTTCAATGCCGAAACAGACGGCCTGGCAGGGATCCAGGAGCTGGCTGGGCAGGCCACCCACCTCTTCTACCGAACCGCAGAGGGCCAGGAAGGTCGCAATGCCTTCCTGGAGAAGCGGGATCCCGATTTCTCCCAGAGCGCCTGGTTGCCCTGAGCCTCAGCGCTCCTGGCCCTGGCTGGGTAACCTGCTCCCTGGCCAGCGCTCCGTCCGCCTTCCGGGAACCGTGTTCCGTCCATTGCTGCGGCCAATCGAGGGCGACATCCCTGCCCTGTGCCGTCCGGTGCCTGGCCGTGATCGTCGACCGGTTGGTGCCGCCCTGAGCCTGCTGGTGGGGCTGCTGCCGACCCTGTCCGTCCCGGTGCAGGCCGCTCCCCTCCCCGGCGTCACGCCCACCCCCTCGCCAGCGGTGATGCCATCCATGCCCCCCCCTGGTCCCCCTCCACCCCTGGGTGCAGCCGCCCTGCTCGGGCCGGAGCCGCTGAGCCTCGGTGGCGAAACCTCCCCTGCGGCTCCACCGCCGCTGCTGATGGCCCCCGCCACCCTGGAGGGGCCGGGAACTCCATCACCAGGCCCTGCCGCGGCGGCCTCCCCCACGATTGCCCCGTTCAGGTCGCCAGCTTCCGCAGCTCCGGCCCCGGCAGAGAGCCCCAGTTCAGCGACCTCCACTCCGGCGGCATCCACCACCCCCGTGCGGCCCGCGGCCACCCCCCCCACCCCGCCAGGCAACGCCCCAACACCCGGATTGCCCGGAGCCGAACGCGCATTGGATCGGGCCCTGGTGCTGGACCGTCACCGCCGACTGCTCACCCTGGTGGAGAACGGCAGGGTGGTGCGCCGCTTCCCCGTGGCCGTCGGCATGCCCGGCTGGGAGACCCCGGTGGGCAGCTTCCAGGTGCTCAACAAGACCGAGAACCCTGTGTGGGAGCACCCGCAGAAGGGCACCCACACGGCGGCCGGACCCGCCAACCCCCTCGGCAGCCGCTGGATCGGCTTCCATCAGGACTGCCAGGGCAAGCGCGGCTGGGATGGCGAGCACATGCTCGATGTGAAAGGCTGCGTGGTGGCCGGCTTCCACGGCACCCCGCACCGCTGGACCGTGGGTCAGGCCCTCTCCCACGGCTGCGTACGCCTCTACGACGAGGACGTTCAGCAGGTGTTCGAATTCGTGTCAATCGGCACGCCGGTGACCGTGCTGCCCTGAAGCAGCCTGAGCGGGGAGTAACGGGAGGACAGGGCCCGTACACTGGCGCCCACCATGCCCTGGAAGGATGCGGGTTCTCTTCGCCGCGGCCGAATGCGCCCCGATGGTCAAGGTGGGGGGAATGGGCGAC
>Ga0209598_10000582_pt1 | contig 29767 bp, 22 predicted proteins | sample M_140807_EF_Meta_FD_187317 | JGI IMG/M metagenome (GOLD analysis project Ga0209598, IMG submission 187317) | Freshwater microbial communities from Lake Montjoie, Canada to study carbon cycling - M_140807_EF_MetaG (SPAdes) (version 2) | ecosystem: Environmental > Aquatic > Freshwater > Lake...
CAGGCGCTGCTGTGCACGCACCCCGCGGTCCCTCAGCGCGACGCGTGCGGCCAATGCAATGGCTGCACACGCGCCAGCGCCGGGGCGCACCCGGACCTGCATGTACTCAAGCGCCGCGAGAAGGACGACGGCCAGCCCGAGGCCCAGTTCAAGATTGAGCAAATCCGGGAGCTGCAGCACGCGCTGAGCTACAAGGCCTACGAAGGTGCGCGCCGCGTCGTGGTGCTGCACGACGCCGAGCGCATGAACGCGGCGTCCGCGAACGCGCTGCTCAAGACGCTCGAGGAGCCGGGCGCAGACACACACTTCGTGCTCGTGTCCTCCGCGCCGAACCTGCTCTTGCCGACCATCATCTCGCGCTGCCAGCGCGTGCGGTTCGGACCGCTCCCGCGGGCGTTCGTCGCCGACCACCTGCGCGTGCACGCCGAGCTCGACGCGACGCACGCCGACTTGGTCGCTGGGCTCGCCGAGGGGAGCATCGGACAAGGGCTCAGGCTCGCGGCGAGCGCGATGCTCTCGGAGCGCGCCGCGCTGATCGCGCGCATCGACGAGCCCGAGGGCCGCCGGAACCTGCCCGAGGTGCTCGCGCTCGCCGAAGCGCTCGCTCAACGCAAGCCCGAGCTGGCGATGTTCTTCCAGCTCCTGCGGACGTGGTACCGTGACGCCCTGCTGGTTCAGCAGAACATGGGCGGCGAGCGGCTCGTCCACCGCGACCAACAGGCGCGCCTGGCCGACCGGGCCGCGCGACTGCCCGCGACCGAGCTGCTCGAACGCCTGACCCGAATCAACGAGACCGAGCGCGCCATCGAGCAGATGGCGAACCCGCGGCTCTCGTTGGAGACCCTCTTGCTCCGCTTGGTGCAGTCATGAGCGCTGGTGTCCTCAACGCCCTCTTCGACCTGATCGCCGCGCCCGAGACGGGCGAGGCCCCCACGCTCGCGCCGGTGCGGATGGTGCGGGTCGCGCACGAGGGCCGACCCGGCTTGCACCACGCCGTGCGAGTGCCCGATGGGGTGCAGCTGCGCGTCGGACAGCGCGTCATCTTCGAGGTCCCGGGGGACGCCGCGGTCGGGCGCGTGGAGGGCGAGCCCTACATGATGCTCCCGACTGGCGGCGACCCTGAGGCGTTGCCGCGGATTCGACCCCTGAGCGCCGAGGAGACAGAGGCGCTGCTCACGGCGCACGGTCGGCGCGAGGCAGAAGCCTTCGCCGCGTTCCGCGAGCGTGTGGCGGCGCTGCGACTCCCGATGAAGCCCGTGCACCTCGAGATGAGCGTCGGTGCACAGCGCTTCAACTTCTACTTCTGGTCAGAGCACCGCGTGGACTTTCGCACGCTGCTCGCCGACCTGCGGAAGCGGATCAACGGACGCATCGAGCTGCTGCAGCTCGGCGCGCACGACGCAGCGCGCCACATCGGTGGCATCGGGCGTTGCCAGCGTGAGTTCTGCAACCGCGTCATCCCCGAGTACCCCGCGGTCTCTCCGAAGCACGCCCGCACGCAGGGCCTGTCCCCGAATCCGCAGAAGCACCTGGGGACCTGCAACCGCCTGATGATGTGCCTGCAACACGAGCAGGCCCAGTACGTCGAAGCGCGCAAGGGGCTCCCGAAGGAGGGCAAGAGCGTCGACACGCCCATCGGGCGCGCCGTGATCAAGGAGCTCGACATCCTGCGAGCCCGCGTCAAGGTCCGCGCCGAGTCGGGCGAGTGGGGCACCTTCGCGCTGAGCGAACTCTCCAGAGACGGCAAGCCGCTCGCAGAGGCGAACCCCGCCGATGAGACGATTGACCGAGACGGCGACGACGACGAGCTCGGTCGCTTCGACGAGGTGGCCGAGGAAGAGCTGCCTCCCGAGCTGCGTCCGCCCAAGCGCAGCGCCCTGGGTCCAGCGCGCGACGACGCCCCCGCGGGCTCGCCGCCTCAGCCCGCGCCCTCACGCGACGCGTCACAGCCCCCGGCGCGCCCGATTCGGTCCGAAACCAAGCCCGAGCGCGGCGACAGACGCCCAGACCGCAAGCCCGACCAACGCCCGGAGCGCGGCGACCGCCGCCCAGACCCCAGGGCCGCGCCGAGGCCCGAGCGAGGCGAGCGTCGCCCGGACCGCGCGCCTCAGGCGCCGTCGCCCGGCAAGGCGCCGGGACCGCAAGCGCCCCAGCCTGTGCGACCCAAGCCGCCTGCCCCCCGGGTGGACGCCCCGCCGCCCGACGCGATCGACGCGACGGTCGACGCGGACGACGAGGACAACGGCCTCGACGACGACTGCGCGGACGACGCCGGAGGCGGCACCAGCGAAGGCGGCGCGCCGCGCAAGCGTCGCCGTCGGCGCCGTCGAGGCGGTGGCGGCAGCAAGCCCTCCAACCCGCAGACCTGAGGAGACGCCGTGTCGGCTGTCTACATCACGACGCCCATCTACTACGTCAACGGCGCACCGCACATCGGGCACGTCTACACGACCGTCGCCGCGGACGCGCTCGCGCGCTGGCACCGGCTCGCGGGGGACGACGTTCGCTTCCTGACGGGCACCGACGAGCACGGCCAGAAGGTCGAGAAGTCCGCGCGCGACCATGGCATGACGCCCATTGAGCAGGCGGACCAGAACTCCGCGCTCTTCCGCGCGCTCTTCGAGAAGCTCGGCATCTCGAACGACGACTTCATTCGAACGACCGAGCCGCGTCACAAGTGCGTCGTCGCCGAGATATGGTCGCGCATGGAGGCGAACGGCGACATCTACCTCGGCAAGTACGAGGGCTGGTACAGCGCGGGGGACGAGGCCTACTTCACCGAAGACGAGCTCGTCGACGGCAAGGCGCCGAGCGGCCACCCCGTGACGTGGATGGTCGAGGAGAGCTACTTCTTTCGGCTGTCGAAGTACGGCGACCGCTTGCTCGAGCACCTGCGCGCTCACCCCGAGTTCGTGCGCCCCGAGAGCCGCTACAACGAGGTCATGCGCTTCATCGAGCAGGGCCTGCAGGACATCTCGATCAGCCGCACCAACTTCACGTGGGGCGTGCCTGTCCCCGAGCACGCGGGGCACGTGGTCTATGTGTGGGTCGACGCGCTGACCAACTACATCAGCGCGCTCGGCGGGCCGGACGGCGCGGACTACGCGCGCTACTGGCCGCGCGTCGTGCACTTCCTCGGCAAAGACATCATCCGTTTCCACGCCGTCTTCTGGCCGTGCTTCCTGATGAGCGCCGGCCTGCCGCTCCCTGAGCGGATGTTCGCGCACGGATGGTGGGTCGTGGACGGCCAGAAGATGGGCAAGAGCTTCGGCAACGCCATCGCGCCTGACCGCTTGGCGGGCCTGTATGGGAACGACGCGCTGCGGTACTTCCTGCTGCGCGAGGGCGTCTTCGGCGCCGACTGCACCTACAGCGACCGCGCGTTCGCGGACCGCGTGAACGGCGACCTCGCGAACGACTGGGGCAATTTGGCGAGCCGCACGCTCGGCATGCTCGCTAAGTACGAAGACGGCGTGGTGCCCGAGCGGGGCGAGGCTGACCGCGAGGACGACGCGGTGCGCGCCGCGTTCGAGGGCGCGCGCGCGAACCTGCTGACGGCGATGGACGAGCTCGCGTTTCAGCGCGCGCTCGGCGCGATCTGGGAGCTGGTGCACGTCGGCAATAAGTACGTCGACACGACCGCGCCCTGGGTGCTGGCCCGCGACCCGGGTCGCAAGGCGCGGCTCCGCGAGGTGCTCTACACGCTGTGCGAGGCGCTGCGTGTCGTGGGTATCTGGTCGCTGCCGTTTTTGCCCGAAAAGGCCGCGGTGCTGCTCGACCGCCTGGGCGTGCCCGCCGACGCCCGCACGCTCGCGCACACGGTGCGCTGGGGTGGCCTGGCTTCTGGGACGCGGACTTCGCCCGGGGACGGCCTCTTTCCTCGCGTCGAGCGCCCTGCGGACGCCGCCGCGGACGCACCGCCGCCCCCCCCGAAGGCGAGCGCGCCTACGAAGGCCTCCAAGACAGCCGAGCCTTCACCCCCGCCCGCACAAGCGGAGACGCCCGCGATGATTCAATACGACGACTTCGCCCGGCTGGCGCTCAAGACCGCGCGTGTCCTGACCGCCGAGCGTCACCCGAACGCCGACCGCCTGCTCGTCCTCACGCTCGACGCGGGCGAGGCGACGCCGCGAACCGTGTGCGCGGGCATCGCGCAAGCCTATGTGCCCGAAGCGCTGGTTGGGCAGACGGTGGTGCTTCTCGCCAACCTCGCGCCGCGCAAAATCCGGGGCATCGAGAGCAACGGCATGCTGCTCGCGGCGGGCGAGGGCGAGACCCTCAAGCTCGCGACAGTGCCCGGCGACCTGCCGCCCGGCACCGCCATCGGCTGAACGCTCAGCCAGCGGCGCGGTCGCCCCAGGTCTCCTCTTCAACGCCGAAGGGAAACCCTACGCCTTCGAGCGGCGCCGCCTCGAGCGTCTCCATGCGCCGCTCGGTCCCCCGAAGTCGCAGTGCGGCACTCAGTGAGACCCCCATCGCCCGAAGCACAGCCGCGCGGAGCTGCGTCAGCGTCACGCCGGGCGTCACGTGCAGGTCAACATAGAGCGGTGCGTCCGGATCCAGCGCGACCGGAGCGGTGCTCGAAACGAGCACAGTCACGGTGTCCGCTGCGCGCTCCCGAGCCTCACGCAGAACCTTCAGGCCGGCCCCGCCGTGAACGTCCCGCGCCGCAATCACGAGCCGCCAGCGACCCGTGCTGCGGGCGGCCAGCAGCGTCCGCGCGATGCGGGTGTCACGCACCGCCGTCACGTCCAAGTCCAAGCACTCGACCAGCGCGGCGGCGAGCGCGCGGGCCTCCTCGCGCTCGCCCAAGACCACAAGCGCCCGCCCAGGATGTCGTTCGTGCTCCCGCTGACCTGACATGCCGTCCCCTCTTCGCGGTTTGGCGGCTGGCTTTGCGAGCCGCGTGCCAACGCGTGGGGGCCGCACCGCGCGCGGATGACGGTCGGCTGACCGTCGACGAGCGCCAAGCGCATGACGGCGGCGTCGATTTTCCCGCGCCGCGCGCGTCGCCTCGGGTAAGGGGAGCACGTGAGCTTCGTCCGCAACGCCGCCTCTGTGCTCGTGACCTCGACGGTCCTCGTCCCCATCGGGCTCGTCGCCGGGGTCGTCGTCACCCGCAACCTCTCAGTCGACGATCGTGGCACGTTCGGCCTCGTCACAGCGCTGACGAGCACGGCCGTTCTCTTTCTCAACCTGGGCTGGCCCGCTGCCGCGATCTACCGCCTCAAGCGACTCGGCGCGCCACCCGCCCACGTCATCGGTCAGAACCTCGCCGCGACCGCCGCCATCGCCGCACCGACGATCGCGCTCGGCTTGCTCGCCGCCGACCCCATCCGGGCGTGGCTTGGACAAAACATCCCGCTTGAGCTCATCGCCTGCGCGCTCGTGATGGTGCCGCTCGTCTTGGTGTCGCGCTCGATGAGCTACATCGCGCAGGGCGTCGACCGCTTCGACGTTCGAGCGCGCGCGATCTTCGCCGGTGCGCTCGCGCGCTTGATCGGGCTCGCCGCCGCGTGGTGGCTCGTGCCCGGCAGCTTGCTCGGCTGCGTCGTCGCAGTGCTCGGCGCCCAAGCCCTGGCCACGCTCTACGCCAGCGTAAACGTGATACGCGCGGGAGGGGTCAGCTTCGCCTCACACGATGACTCACCCGAAGTTCGCCGCGATGTACGCCGCTTCGCAACGGCCAGCTATACGCAGAACATGCTCGGTGAGCTGCACGAGCACCTCGACATCCTGATGCTCGGCGCGCTCCTCGCGCAGAAAGGCGAGATCGCCATTTACGGTGTGGCCGTCACGCTCGTCACGCAGCTCAAGCTGGTACCGGACAGCATCGCCACGGCCCTCTTCCCGCGCATCGCCGGTGAGGCGCCGGCGGAAGCGGCCCGCTTCGCGAGCAAGGTGTCACGCCACTCCACGCTCGTGGCGCTGCTCGGCGCAGTCGGTCTGGCACTCGTGGGTCCGCCGCTCGTGCGTGTGCTCTACGGCGAGGCCTACGCCGCGAGCGCCACGCCGCTCTGGATTCTCCTGCCCGGCATGGCCGTCTATACGGTCTACCGTGTGCTCGCGCGCTACTTCGTCGCGCTCGGTCGCCAGCGCGTCAACATCGCCACGCAGGCGGTCGCGGTCACGGTGAACGTCGCGCTGAACTGGGCCCTGATCCCCACGCATGGCGCGGTGGGTGCCGCGATGGCGAGCCTCGTCTCCTACTCGCTCGAGGCGGCGCTCATCGCGGTCGCCTTCATGCGCGCGTCGGGGCAGGGCTTCCGCGAGACGTTCGTCTTCTCGTGGGCCACCGACAGCCCGCCCTATCTCAGCCGACTGCGCACGCTGCACGAACGTCTCAAGCGACCGCGCGCGCGCTGAATCGACTGTCACATTAGGGCGTCGGGTCGCAGGCGTTCCCGAGGCCATCCCGGTCACTGTCGAGCTGACCCGAGTTCGACACGTTCACGCAGTTGTCGCATACGTCGCCGCGCCCGTCGCCGTCCACGTTCGACTGGTTCGCGTTCGCGACCGTCGAGCAGTTGTCACAAGAGTTGCCGACGCCGTCGAGGTCGGTGTCCGACTGCCCAGAGTTCGCGACGAAGTCGCAGTTGTCGCAGGCATTCCCGAGCGCGTCGAGGTCTTGGTTCAGCTGGTCCGGGTTGATGACAGAGATGCAGTTATCACAGTTGTCGCCGCGACCGTCGCCGTCTGTGTCACGGTTCTTGGTCGTGGACTTCGTCGGGCAGAAGTCGCACGCGTCGCCGAACGCATCGCCGTCGGTGTTCGCCTGGTTCGCGTTCGCCGTGGTCTTGCAGTTGTCGCACGCGTCGCCGCGCCCGTCCGTGTCCGTGTCGAGCTGACCCGAGTTGGACACCGTCGGGCAGTTGTCACACGCATCACCGCGCGGGTCTGCGTCGCTGTTCGCCTGGGTGGGGTTGGCCAAGCCATTGCAGTTGTCGCACGCGTCCCCTGCGCCGTCGGCGTCGCCATCCGACTGGCCGGGGTTCGACGTGTTATCGCAGTTGTCGCAAGCATTGCCCAAGCCGTCCGCGTCCGGATCCTCTTGGCCGGGGTTGGCGACCGCCAAGCAGTTGTCGCACGCGTCGCCGAAGCCGTCTGTGTCCGTGTCCGTCTGCGCCGCGTTGAACATCATCGCGCAGTTGTCGCAGGCATCACCGACATTGTCGCTGTCCCCGTCCGTCTGCGTGGGGTTGGCGACCACCGCGCAGTTGTCGCACGCGTCGCCGATGCCGTCCGCATCGCCGTCGCCCTGTCCCGCGTTGCTCGCGCCCGCGCAGTTGTCGCACGCGTTGCCCACGCCGTCCGCGTCGCTGTCGAGCTGCCCGGCGTTCGCCACGGCGGCACAGTTGTCACATGCGTCACCGAAGCCATCGGCGTCCGAGTCCGTCTGCGCGGGATCGGCGACGTTGATGCACACGTCGCAGGCGTCGCCCACGCCATCGCTGTCGCCGTCGACCTGACCCGGGTTGCCGACGGAAGCACAGTTATCGCAGGCGTCGCCCACGTTATCGCCGTCGGCGTCGCCTTGGCCTGCGTTCCCGAGCCCCGCGCAGTTGTCACACACATCACCCGCGCCGTCGGCGTCCGCGTCCGCCTGATCAGGGTTGGCCGCGCCCGCGCAGTTATCGCAGGCGTTGCCAACGCCGTCCGCGTCGCCGTCGAGCTGGCCGACATTCGCGACGGTGTCACAGTTGTCACACGCGTTCCCGAGGCCGTCGTTGTCCGCGTCGACCTGCGACTGGTTCGCAACCGCCTCGCAGTTGTCGCACACGTCGCCGACCGCGTCACTGTCCGCGTCCGACTGGTCGGGGTTCACGGCTTGGGGGCAGTTGTCGACGTCGTCACACACCGTGTCGCCATCCGCATCGACGCACGTCGACCGGCTGATGAACCCCTTCTCGGGCTCGCCGTTCAGCAGCCCGCTCCCCGCCACGATGCCGCTCGCGCTGATGCATCGCGCGCACACCTCGTACGACCGTGTCGCGTCCCCCGAGTCGAGCTCGCTCGCGGTCGCGCCGTCGATTTGGTAGGCTTCGTGGCGAGCGTTATTCGTCGCGACCTGGTACCAGCCGCCGAACTGACCGAAGGCGTTGAGCGCGACGAGCGAGGCCCGCTGACGCCCGGCCACGCCGCGCAGCGTGATCGTGTTCAGATCGTCCCACGTCGCGGCGGTCCAGACCTCGGCGCCGCTGACCGTGGTCTTCTGATAGCCCGCGACCACGCCATCGTCGTTGATCGCGAACGCGCTGCCGAGGCCCAAGTCTTGGAGCTGGCCGCCCGTCCATCGCACGGCGTGGCGCCGATTCGAGGCGTCGAGGCAGACGCCCGCGACGTCCCCCAGGATGTTGATGTCCCATGGGCTGCAGTCCTTGCCCGCCACCAGCGGAGGGAGCGCCGTGGAGACGCCGCCCGCGCGCACGAACGCCTGAGTCTTACCCAGCGCGTTCGTGTAGTAACCCATCACATCGCCGTTCTCGCTGATGCGGAAGAACGACGCAGGTGAGAAGCCGTCGGGCGCGAGGAACGTCGTGAGGGCGCCGTTCTCGAACATGAAGCCCCGCGACACACCAGCGAGCGAGATGATGCCGACGACCTGACCAGCCTCGTTGATGTCGAACGCCGAGCTGAAGTCGCTGCCCTGGTCATCGATGTCCACCATCACGCCGTCTGTCGCGACGAAGGCTTCGTAGGTGCCGTTCGCCGTGTACGTGAAGCCGACGACCGTCCCGGCGTCGTTGATCGCATACGCTCGGCTGATGGTCTCCGCGGGGGCGCCAGCGCCGAGGACCCCGAGGTCCGTCATCGCCCCGTTGCGCCAAATGATGGCGTGCTCCTCGCCCGCCGCGTTGAACGAACTGCCGACGACCTGACCCGACGCATTGATGCCCTCGACGCGGGCTCGTCCGCCGCCGAGGTCGCCGATGTCCTCGAAGGCCTGCGCGCGGGCCGCACCGGGTGCGGCGGCCAAGAGCGTTGCCGTCGCGAGCGCGGCCATCCCAGTCGTCTTCAACAGCATGCCAGTCATGAGACGCCCTCCATTTGTCGGCATCGTCCGCTTTTGTGGCGTGAGATTCAATCATGACCCCGGCGGGGGCGCCCCGATTGCACTCGGGCGTCAATCTGCGCGCACGCGGCGGTTTCTTTCTGAATCGCCGATCCGGGTGCAATCGCTTTCGGAGTTCGTGGTACCAAATCGACGCACGCCATGCCCGAAACGCCCGCCCATACGCTCTCGCCCCAGACGCCCACCTCGACCCTGCCCGCGCGTGACGGCGCCCTATTCGTGCAGGGGGGCCGCCCGCTGAGCGGCGAGGTGGCGCCCGCAGGCGCGAAGAACGCCGCGCTGCCGCTGCTGGCCGCCGCCGCGCTCGGGGAGCGTCCGAGCCTGCTGCGCAACGTCCCGCTCGAGCTCAACGACGTCCAGGTGATGCTCGGCCTGCTCCGCTCCCTCGGCGCCGAGGTCCGGGTCTTGGGCCCTGACAGCGTCGAGGTCGGCCGTGGCCAGTTCGGCGACACACCGCCCGACGCGGCCCTCGCGGTCCGCATCCGCTACTCGCTCCTGATGCTGGGCGTGGCCGCAGCGCTCGGGCGTCCGCTTGAACTGCCGCGCCCGGGCGGCTGCGACATCGGCGAGCGCGGCTACGACCTGCACCTGCTCGCGCTGCGCGCGCTGGGCGCCTCACTCGACGACGCGCCCAAGGGCTTGGGATTGGCTGCGGGCAGCCTCACCGGCGCGTCGGTCGAGTTTCGCCTGCCCACGACCGGAGGCACAGAGAACGCCCTGCTCGCGGCTGTCCTCGCGAGCGGCGATACGGAGCTCCGCAACGCGAACACGCGGCCGGAGATCGCCCAGATGGCCGAGCTCCTCAATCGCATGGGGGCGCGCGTTCAGGTCGGCAAGCGGGTTGTGCGCGTCACCGGGGTCCCGCGGCTGCCCGGCGGCGCCGAGATCGACATCATGCCCGGCTGGGACGAGGCCGTGACCTACATGGTCGCTGCCGCGATCACGGGGGGCGAGGTCCGCATCCGCAACGTGCCCCTCGAGCACGTGCGCTGGGACGTTCTCTACCTGACCGAGGCGGGCGTCAGCGTGTTTGACTGGGGCGGCGACCTCTTCGTGGCACGTCGCGGGCCGCTCAAGCCCTTCGACCTGCTCACGGGCCCGCCGCCGTGCCTGAACAGCGATATGCAGCCGGTCTTCGCCGCCCTCGCGCTCTTCTGCGCGGGCGAGACCACGCTCACGGACACGCGCTTTCTTGATCGTTTTGGGTACACCGCCGAGCTGCGGAAGTTTGGCGCGCAGATCGACGTCTACGGCAACAGCGCCGTCGTCGATGGGCGCGCAGCGCTCACCCCGACTCGCGTGCGTTCGCCCGACCTGCGCGGCGGGGCGGCCTGTGTCCTGACCGCGCTCGGGCTCGCCGGGGAGTCGGTTATCGGCAACGCGTACCAGCTCTTTCGGGGCTATCCCGCGCTTGACGACAAGCTGCGCGCGCTCGGCGCGAACGTCGCGCTGGGCGCCGATCCGGTCGCGTGACCACCGCGCTCCCCGCAGCCACGGCGCGCGTCTTCGACGCCTGCGGCGTGCGGGCCCAAGTGCCCCTCGCCCCGATGACGACCTGGCAGATCGGCGGGCCCGCCGAGTACCTGCTGCGCACCGCACAGGTCGAGCGCTTGGCCGCGTGCCGCGCCGCCGCAGAAGACGCCGGCTTGCCCGTGTGGTTCTTGGGCCGCGGGTCCAACACGCTGGTCGCAGATGACGGACTGCCGGGCTTGGTGCTCTGCCCGCTCGATCGCGAGGCCCCCGTGCGCTTCGAGGATGAGCGCGTCGTGGCCAGCGCGGGCGTGCTGATGCCCGCGCTCGCGCGACAGCTCGCAGAGCGCGGCCTCGCGGGTCTGGAGTTTCTGTCCGCGATCCCGGGCAGCCTGGGCGGCGGGGTCGTGATGAACGCTGGGCTTTCTTCGGCCGCGCGCCGCGAGCTCGCGCCGTTCGTCGAGTGGGTCACGGTACTCGGCCCCGGCGGCCACGTTCGCCGCCTCGAGGGCGACACGCTCGTGTTCGACTACCGCACCAGCCCGTTCCAGGGGGGCGCAAACCTGGTGCTTGAGGTCGCGCTCCGCACGCGCGAGCGCGCCGAGCCCAAGGCCCTGCTCGAGGCCATCGCGGCGCTGCAGGCCGACCGGCGCAAGCGGCAGCCGCTCGGCACCCTCACTGCCGGCAGCACCTTCTTCGCGCCGCCCGCGCTCGGCAAGGCCGCCGGGTGGTACCTCGACCAGGTCGGCGCCAAGGGCTTGCGTGTCGGCGGCGCCCAGGTCTCCAGCGTGCACGCGAACTGGATTGAGAACACCGGGGGCGCCACGGCGGCCGACGTCGCCTCGCTCATGGACACCCTGGAGCAGCGAGTCTGGGACCAGCACGGCGTGCGCCTGCGTCGAGAGGTGCGTCGCATGCCCACCTGGTCGCCCCTCGAGGCCCAGCCCTGACGTGAAGCGCGTCACGTTCGTCATCACCTCGCGCGCGCAGGGGACGGGCGGCCACATGCACTCGCTCCGCGACGTGACGGACGCGCTCATCGACCACGTCGACGCGCGCATCGTGTGCGTCTGCTCTTCGCCCCCGCCTGCGCTGAAGGGTGCGCGCGCGCCCGTCACGTTCATCGACTATCGCGCCGCGCAGACACCGCGCGTCGTGGCCGACCTGCGCCGCGCGCTCCGGGCGAACGCCGCCGAGTGGATCCACGCCTTCGACCCGCTCGCGCTGAAGCTGGCGCTGCCGGCCGCGGACGCCCTCTCGCTCCGTGTGGTGCTCACCCTCTGTGGCGGTCCCACGCCGCGCAGGGACCTCCCGGCTGTCGACGACATCATCCTGTTCAGCAACGAGAACCTGCGCGGCCTGCAGTCGAACCCCCGCATGCGCGGCGCGCGGCTGCGCCTCGTGCCGAACCGCGTCCGGGGTGTAGACGTCACCGCCGAAGCGGCCACGCGTCGGGGGGCCGCGCTTCGCGCGCACCTGGGCTGGTCGCCCGAGACGCTGCTCCTGCTGCGCATCAACCGGATGTCGCCCGTCTACGCGCCCGTGATGCACCAGACGCTCGCGCTCGCCCGAGCCCTGCGCGCGCGCGGCTTGCCTGTCCGTGCGGCGCTCGTCGGCTCCCCGAATGACCCGCAGGTCGTCGACGAGGTCACCCGCCTCGCCGGCGATGAAGACTCAGTCGTGACCGCACCAGATTTCACGCACCGCGCCGCCGAGCTGACGCCGACCGCAGACGCAGTCGTGGGCACGGGGCGCGGCCTGATGGAGGCGGCGAGCGCGGGCAGACCGCTGTTTACGCCCATCGCGGGCCACGCGCTGCCCGCGCTCCTCGACGCGAACAACTTCGAGGCGCTGCATGACACGAACTTCTCGCCCCGCAATCGGCTCGAGACGTCTGATGCGGCGCTCCTCGAAGCGGCCGACGCTGCGCTTCGGACAGCTGAGGCCCGCGCGGCGTCCGGGGCGTTCTCACGGCATGTTTTCGAGACGCGGTTCGACGTGCGCGCGGCCATCGTCCCCTATCTCGAGGTCTACGCGAGCGCCCCGCGAAGACGCCCCTGGCAGGCGCCCTTGGACGTGGGCCGCCTCGCGCTCAGCCAAGCGATCGAGGCGGCGCGCGTCGCCCTCGCTGCGCGCTCAGGCCGAGGCTGACGCGACGCGACGGTAGACCCGCAGGAGGCCCGCCTCGGGGCGCGCGGGAGACTCCCCCGCGCGCTCGAAGCCCGCGGCCAAGATCTGCGGCTCGAAGGCGTCCAGACGGTTCGTGCGGACAACGAAGTATGTCGCCGCACGCCCAAGAAGCCCGGCGACGACACCGTGGAGCGCCTCGGCAGACATCTGCTTCTCGAGGTGGTGGTAGACCCCCAAGAACAAGACGATGTCGTACTGGCGCAGGAGCAAGTCCGCGTGCTTGCGAGCGAAGCGCTCGAACGGCACCGACAGGTCCTCTTGAAGGAACGCACTCTCGACGGGGACGTTCCGAAAGAGCTGCTGCGCGAAAGCCATCAGCGGGCCGTCGATGTCGAAGCCGTGGACCACGCCGCAGCCGGCCCGCGCGAACTCATAGGCAATGAGTCCCTCGCAGCAACCGAAGTCGAGCACCGTCGCGCCGCGCGCGTGGGGCAGGACCAAGTCGAGTCCGACGAAGCGGTCGAAGAGGTTGCCCGTGTAGTGCTTGTCTACGCCGCTCTTGCGGTAGTAGCGACCACGCCCCGTGACGCGTTGCAGTACGCGGCCAGCGAGGCTTCGAATCCTGTTCATCGCTCAACTCTCCGTGGGGTAGCCGAGGGCGGCGATGTCGCGACCCGTGAGCGCGGCGAGGCGCAAGTTGCTCGAGCGCATGTGCGTCAAGAATGCCAGCGCGCGCGCGTCGTCGATGATCTGGCCCTTATCGCGCAACTGCGCGGACGCTGCCTCGGCGAGCCACCGGGCTGCGCGGTGCGCCACGAGCGGCATGGCCTGAAACGGCTGCTTGCCGCTGCGCGCGACGCGGTTCGCCGCCCGCAGCCAAGGGACGACGCGGGGCGCGATGCCCGGGTTGTCGCGCGCGGCCAAGATGTCCCGCGGCCAGCCGTCTTCGGGCACGCCCAGCGCGCCGCACCAGGCACGGAGCCAGCCCTCCGCGTCGGCGCGCAGGTCCTCGAAGAGGTAGACATGAACGCGAGACGGCGTGAAGCGCGCCTGGAGCGCCTCGACGTACTCCGCGTAGCGGAAGTAGCCCGGCGTAACGTGCAGCGGCCAGCCGCGGTGGGTGAGGAACTCTTCGACGCTCGCGCCGCCACCGGTCTTGACATACTGCAGATACAGGCTGCGGAGCTGGTCGGGCTGCCGCCGAAAGACGACGTGCACGTGCGCGTCCGGGGCGACCTGCGCGAGCCGGTCAAGCGTGCGCGTACGGGTCGCGCCGCCGTCATAGGGCGACCCGTAGAGCTGCTCGTCCGAGACCACGCGAGGCGCCGCGTGGCCGGGCTCAGCGTCGAAGGCCGCGTCGAGCGCACGCCGCGAGGCGCCGGGGTCAAAGTCGAGATCATCATCGCGCAGGATCGCGTGGAGCCAGGGTCGGAGTGGCCCGCGCGCGCTCACGTAGTGAATGCCGGAGAGCGCGGGGAAGAAGCGCCGCTGCAAGAAGGTGCTCGCGGTCTTGTGAATCCCCAAGTGCAGGTGCAGCGAGCCGCTCACACGCTACTCCACGTCCGTGAGTAGATGGAGCCACTCTTCCCGGTTGTCGACGTCCATCCGCGGCGACCGCAGGCGCAGGGGAAACGGCAGAAAGTCGGTCCCGAACGCAAAGGTTTGCTCCGCGATGATGCCCGGGATCGCGCCCGCGAACGTCTCCACGAGCTGCTCGAGGAGCACCTCGTCGACGGAGCCGCGCGGCGTCTCCGCGACGTCTGCGTTGACCTCGACCTCGAGATCGGGGCTCAGAGAGATGGTGTCGAGCGCCTCCACATTGAGCGTGCCCCGCGCGATGAAGTGGAGCGCCATGGTCACGAGCGTGCCGCTCTCCGCCGTGCCGATGTCGAGTAGCAGGTCACCGGTCTCGATGACGACAGGGCGTGGCCCCTTCTCGAGGCGTGCCACAGGCGGCAAGAGGGGCCTGAGCGTCAGGACCAGCGGGGCGTCGAACGGGACGCCGCGCGCAGCGTCTCCGAGCGCCGCGGCCAAGAGCGCGACTCGCAGGGGCGCGTCCCCCGCCACGCCGCTCGCCGCGTCGAGCGTCTGGTCGAGCAGCCCACCGGCCCACGCCGCGTGCAGCAGGCGGTTGACCAAGTCGACGCTGGCCGCCACGTCGAGGTCGGCGCCGGCCATCGGGACCACGCTCGAGGCGATGGGGCGCACGGCCGGCTCGGGGTGAACCACGCGGCCGTCGGCGAACGCCGTCGCGTCCGCCTCGACGTCTATGCCTGCACGGGTCACGCGCACGTCGTCGAGCTTGAGGCCCAGATGAATCGGGGTCCCGAAGACCTCGACCGTGCGCTGGAGCGACGCGGGGTCAAAGAGTCCGGGCACCACGAAGTCGGCGAGCGCGTCCCGCACCGTGTCCTCGGCCAGGGTGCGCACGCGGTCCTGGAACCAATCCTCGACGAAGTCCGGGACGCCGACGACGTCGTAGTCGAAGTTGTCGAGCGCGACCTGCTCTTGGCTCACGTCGAGCGCGAGGCTGCCGTCCGGGCGCGCCGAGGCGCGAAGCTGAGCGCTGACGCGGGCCGGGTTCGCCGTGGCCGAGCCGGTAAAAGTGAACGTGAAGCCGAACGTGACCTCGGCGCTCACGCGCACGTACAGGTCGCGCACCGCCAGATCGACGTCGATGTAGCCGTTCTGCGGCGTCATGTTGACGTCCACGCGGCTGAAGCGCGCGGCCTCGAGCGTGATCCCCTCCGGCGTGTTCCCGGCGACGAGCGCCTCGATGTCGAGCGACTCGGCGAAGTCGCTCACCTTGCGCGAGATGACGGGAAAGGCACTCGCGCCGACACGCGCACCCGCGCCGAACTCGACGGCCGCGCGCGGGTCGGCGTCAGCGTCGGCGAGCAGTGCGCGCCGGTCCTCGGCCCCGGGGGGCTGAGCGCCCGCCGAGGTCGCGGTCGTCACCAGCACGTTCAGCCCTTGCGCCACCGGCAGCGTCACGGAGAAGCGCCCCGTCGGGCCGAGGCTCACGGGCTCACCCGCGACGACGAGCGCGGGGTCGACGCCGCCCGTGACACGCCCCGCGACGCGCACGCGGTCACCGTCGATGCGCGCGCCGCGCACCGGCGCATCGATCTCCAGGCGCAGCGGCTCTGGCGGCGCGGTCGGCGCCATGGTCGGCGGCGTACCGAGCGAGGGCGGCGGCGGGCCAGCGTCCTGCGACTCTGCGCCCGCCGTGGGCAGGGCCGAGGCGTTCGCGCCGCCGGTCGGGGGCGCCAGCGCGGCGGGCCCCGCGGACTGGGCCGTGAGCTCGCCGCTCGCGCAGCCTGCCAGCGCGCAGCACACAAATGCAGCGCCGAGCGCGCGCAGCGTGTTGCCACCGATGCGACCGTCCCTCATGGGCGGAGTGTACGCCGCCTTGCAAAGCCGCGTCGACGCCGCGATGCTCCGCCCATGCTCGAAGCTCTGGCGCGCGCTGTCCTCAAGCCTTTCGACACGGGTCTGCGCTGGCGAGGGCACGAGCCCGAGACGCCCAGTTTGGCGCTCACGTCGTTGGGGACAGCGGGCTTTACACTCGAGTCTCAGGGGCGGACAATCGTCATCGATCCTTATGTGTCGCGGCCGACGCTCTGGCGCGCCCTCACGCGCCCCCTCGTGCCCGATGCAGACGCCATCGCACGGTCGGTTCCGCGGGCGGACGACGTGCTGGTCGGCCACGCGCACTTCGACCACGTGCTCGACGCGCCCGAGCTCTGCCGTCAGACCGGCGCGCGGCTCCTCGGGAGCCAAGCCGTGGCGTTCTGCGGGCTCGCCGCTGGCCTGCCCGCGAGTCAAATCCGCGTGACTGAAGGCGACGAAGACATCGAGAGCGGGCCGCTCACGCTGCGCGGGCTGCCGTCGGTGCACGGCCGCGTCTACTTCAACCGTATCCCCCTGCCCGGCGACCTGACGGCGCCGCCGCCGTGGCCGCCTCGGCTGCGCGACTTGCCGCACGGGCGTGTGCTGAACTGGCTCGTCCGCACGCCGACCCACACACTGGTGCACATCGACTCCGCCGACTTCATCGACGATGCGCTCGCGCCGCAGCGCGCGGACATCCTCTGTCTGTGCGCGATTGGGCGCCACGCGCGCCCGGACTACACGCGGCGCGCGATCGAGCTCTTGCAGCCCAAATACGTCGTGCCTTGCCACTGGGACCACTTCTTCGGTCCATTCACGCCGACACCGCTTGAGGTCCCGAAGGCGGATCTGGCGGGATTCGTCAGCGAGATCAGCGCAGCCGGCGCGACGCCGGTGGTTCTCGCCCCCGGCGATACGCTCAGCGTGTAGCGAGCGCGAGCACGACGCCGACCACGAAGCCCACGACCGCCCAGGGCCAGAGCCGTGGGGCGCGCGGGGTGTGCCGTGCGGGCTGCCGCGGCGGAGCGAGCGCAGGTTCAAGCGTCCGCTCGAATCCGGCTTCACGCGGCGGGCGCGACGGGCCGGGGGTCGCGGGCGGCTCGACGGGCGGCGGCTCGATGACCCCAGAGTCAGCGACCACCGGGGCGCTTCGCTGCGGCTGAGCACGCGGCGCCACCAAGGCCTCCTTGAGCGCATCGAGGAGCGCCTGCGCGTTCGCGTGACGCTCCGCGACTGACTTCGCCATGGCGCGCCCGACGACGGCCTCAAGCGCGGGCGAGAAGTCGGCCCACTCGATCAGTCGGCTCGGCCTCACTGGGGACGCGTTCTGGTGAAGCCAGCGCACGCGCGCCGAAGGATCGGGGTCCTGGCCAGCCGCGCGCGGGTCGTCCGGCCGATACGGCAAGAGGTGCGTGAGCAGGCGGTATGCAATCACGCCGAGCGCATAGACATCGCTCGCGGGCGTACGGCCTTGGCCGGCGATGCACTCTGGCGCCAAGTATGCCACGGCGCCGCGCGGACCGCCTGAGGGGGTCCCGTTCACCACAGCCGGGATACCCGCGTCCACGACCTTGAGCGCGGTGATGGCTTCGGGCGTGTCCCCAACCATTTCCACCAAGACATGGGCCGGCCGGAGGTCCCCATGCGTAACGCCGCGCGCGTGAAGCGCCGCCACAGCCTGGACGATGCGCGTCAGCAGCGCCAGCACCGTCGGCCCGGAGAGGCGCGTGGTCGCGACCATGCGCGCCTCGAGCGTCGGCATGGGCAGCCACTCCGTCACGACGAACGGTGTCTCGTCGGGCAGCACGCCAACGTCGTACGTCCGCTCGACGAAGGTCGCGTCGACTTCGCGCAGCCCGCGCACGACGGTCCTCAGTCGCTCGGGGACATCCGGCTCGCGCGCCTCTGGCAGCGTGAGCACCTTGAGCGCGCGCCGCATGTGCCCCACACCCGGTGGCTCGACTTCGTAGACCAGACCGCGTGGACCCGTGTGCCGCAGGCCGAGCACGCGGAACCGCCCCCCGATCACCTCACCCACGAGGGCGTAGGGGTCATGGGCGCCGAAGTCGTCCTGGCCGCCGAGCGCCACTACGGCGCCCGCACGCCGAGCGAGACGCTCGCGAACCGCCCCTCGTCCGCGGTCCCGAGGACGCGCTCAAGCACCGTGCAGAGCTCGTCGAGCGCCATCTCGGGGTTGCCGTAGACAATGGCGCTCCGGACCGCGGGCGCCGCCCGTTGCAACGCATCGAGGCGCGCGTCGAGGGCCGCCAAGTCCGGTCGGTTCGTGCCCTCTTTGTGGGGCACCCCCACGCCGTCGCTCATCGGCTTGCCCTCCGCGCCGAGCGTATCCGCCTTGACCATCATCGAGCCCAGCGACACGGAGACCGCACCCGCCGTGGGCAGTGGGCTCACGCTGGGGTGCACCCCGAGCGGCAGCCACCCCGGGCCATCAGGGCGCTCGACGACAAGCCCGACCTCGCGGAAGCCCGCGCGGTACGCAGACATCGCAAAGAGCAGCAGGGTCCGCGTCGAGACCTTGCGGTGGAGCGCCAGGCCGAGCCGCTCGCCCTTGCCCGCAAGGCCACCGAGCTGGGTCGAGAGCGACTTGATGCCCTCACCCAACGGGTCGACGTCGATCTGATTCGCCGGGATGTTCGCGGACGGCAGCCCGGGCACGCCCCCGAAGCTCCCGGACAAGCCCTCGGGTCCGCCCGCCACCCACACGAAGTTGCCCGTGGGCAGTGGCTCGCCGCCGCGCGCCGCGGGCAGCTCCCCGAGCGCGTCCGTCAGCGTCTTGACCATGCGCGCGGCCTCCGTCTGCACCGGCGCGCTCGACGCCACCGACGCGGCCGGGGTCGGCCCGCCACCCGACTTCTCGCCCGTCGTCGGGCCCCGCAGGGCCCAGAGAGCGCCGGCGACGAGCGCGACCGCGCCGGCGCCCACGAGCGCGAGGCGCGCGATTCGACCCCGCCCGCCCCGTCCGTTCAAGGGCGCGCCTGAGTCGTTGACCGCAACAGGCACAGGCGCGATGCGGGGCTCAACCGCGCTGCGCGCCGAAACATCAACGACAGGCATCGACTGCGTGCGCCGCGACGGGAGGTTCGCTGCGTCGACCTCGCGCTGGGGGCCGCGGCGCGTCGTGGTCTCGACCGGCACCGAGTCATCCGCGAAGACGCTCGAGTTCAGACCGACCGAGGGTCGATGGCGCTCGACCTCCGCGGTCGGCGGGGGCTCAACCGCGGCGTCGGCGAGCATGTCGCTCGCCCCCGCCGGACGGTTCAAGTCGAGGACCTTGGTCCCCCGCACCTTTGCCGCGCGCTCAGGGTTGGCCTGCCGCGCGGCGAGCTCCTCGCGCACGGCCGCTGAGAGACCGTCAAAGGCGTGCGTCGCGACGATCGAGGCGGGCGCAGACGCGAGGTCGACCACCGCGGCGTCGACAGAGGCGTCAACGACCTCGGCTTCGACCTCGGGCGTGTAGGCCTCAAGGGGGGCGCCGCACTGAGGGCACGGCATCGCCGCGCCCGAGGCCGCGTCGTCGACCTCGAACAGCAGCTGGCAGGCATAACAAGCTTGATAAGCCACGGGTCGGGGAAAGTACCACACGTCACGCCGCAGCCCAATATCGCGCGCGGACCCGCGGTCCGGCATCATGGGGCCCATGTCGAACGTGCGTCCCCTGCCGCGCCGCCCCCCCGCGCCCCCTCGTTGGCTCGCCCGCATCGGGCTCGGCACCCGCGCGCTGCTCGCGGTCGTGCTGCTCTCAACGCTCGCCGCGATCATCGCCGGCCCCTCGCGGTGGCTCATCGCCGGCCCCGCGACCCTGACCGAAGGCGCGCTCTCTGCGCTGCTCACGAACGCCTTCGTCACGCCCTCCGCGCACCCGGACGCCCTCTTCATGCCGCTCTTTCTCTTCGCGATGCTGAACCTCGACTGGCTCCGCGCCGCTCTCAGCCGCAGCCTCAAGCCCCTGCTTCTCGGGCTCGTCACCACGATCGCGGTCGGCGTCGCGCTCAACGCCGTCTTGCCCGGCGCCTGGGGCCTCGTCGCCGGCCTGCTGCTCGTGGCCTTCTTCGGCCCTCGGGTCGAGGCGGTGGATGGCCCGCGTCGGTTCGTGACGTTCTCGCTCGTCGTCGCGGTCGCGACGAGCCTGCTGGCAGCCGTCGGCCACACCTTTGCGCCGTGGAGCGTGGGCGCCCTGATCGGCGAGGCCGCGGTGCCAACGACCGGCCTGAGTCCCCTCATCGGCGCTTGGCTCGCGCTGCTGACCCTGGGTCTGCGCGGCGTGCGCCTCGATGTCTTGAACCTCGACGGCGCTGCCTTCTTCTGGCTGCTGGTCGCCATGGACATCTACACCCTGCTCTTTCAGGGGGCGCTGGCCGGTGCCATGGGCTTGCTCGGCCTCGGGCTCGCGTGGCGGCGGGTCGGGCGCGGAGGGGCGGGCCGCAGTGGGCGGGGCTTGACTCTGCTGGACCGATGGCGCCTGTGGCGGCTCGAACAGCGTCGCAAGCGCTTCAAGGTCGTCCGCGGCGGCCCCACCCTTCACCGAACCCAGGAGTCCACATGAGCGTACGTGCCTCAGGCGCGAGCGGCTGCGAGATGTGCGGCCGGCCTGTCGGCCCCCGCCCGGAGAACACGGGCTGGCCCTTCTGCTCGCCGCGCTGCAAGCAGGTCGACCTCGGACGCTGGATAAACGAGGAGTACCGGATCTCGCGGCCGCTCGACGAGACTGAGCAGGCCGAGGCGCTCACCCACACGCGCGGCGAGCCGAGCGACGGCTGACCCCAGCACGGTCGCGTCGTTCTTTGTCGCGCTCACCCGGCCTGTGATACGGTCTCGCCGCTTGAACGTCCTCCGAACGATTCTGACTGCGCGCGTCATTCGCCTCACCGCGCTCCTCGCCGCGACGCCCTTCGCCACGCGTGCTCAGGCGCCTGCTCCAGCGGCGGAGACGCCTGCGCAGGCCGCCTATCGCGCCGGCGTGGAACACTTCAAAGCCAGCCGCTTCGAAGACGCCATCCGCGAATTCAACAAGGCCTATCGCCTCGACCCGAACCCCGTGCTGGTCTTCAACATGGCGCGCGCGTTCGAAGAGACCCGGCAGTACAGCTCTGCGATCGAGTTCTACCGACGCTATCTCGCGATGGCGCCGGAGTCGCCCGACCGGCAAGCGGTCGAGGACTCCATTCGCACGCTTGAGTTGCTCGCGGCCAAGAGTCAACCGCAGGCCGTCGCGCTCTCGGTCATGTCGCAGCCGGATGGTGCGACCGTCCTGCTCGACGGGCGCGCTGTCGGCGTGACCCCGATGAAGGTGGACGTCGCGCCGGGCACGCACTTCCTCGCTCTGGAGCGCGCGGGCTACGTGCGCGCATCCGAAGAGGTCACCCTCGACGCCGGCCAGCCACTTGAGCGTCGCGTCGTGCTCGTTCAGGCGCCTGCCGCCGAGCCCTCCGCAGAGCGTGCGGGATCGAGCCTGTGGCCCTGGGTCGCCGTCGGCACAGGCGGCGCGCTCCTCGCGGCGAGCGCGGTCACGGGCTGGCAGGCGTACCGGAAGGCCGACAAGCTCGACCAGCTCGACGCAGACCCTTCCTTGGGGGACGACGCGCTCTACGACGACCTGCGAGATTCGGGTCAGGCATACGCCCTCACGACGGACGCGCTCATCGTGACTGGCTCGGTATCGCTGGTGACGGGCGTAGTCCTGTTGCTCACCCACGACGACGCGCCGAAAGCGCAGTGAGCGAGCCATGTCGGACGAACCCATCAAGACCGTCGACTCGCTGATCGGTATCAAGGTCGACAACGGCCGCTACGAGATCGTCAAGCTCATCGGCCAAGGTGGGATGGGGCGCGTGTTTCAGGCGCGCCAAGTCTCGATGAATCGTATGGTGGCGCTCAAGCTGCTGCGGGCGCAGCTCAGCACGGACCCGCAGCTCCTCGCTCGGTTCCAGCAAGAGGCTCAGGGTGTCTCGAAGCTGCGCCACCCGAACACGATCACGATGTTCGATTACGGCAAGACCGAGGACGGCTACCTCTTCATCTCGATGGAGTTGCTCGGCGGCCGGAGCCTCGCGTCGATCCTGAGCGCGGAGCGCAACCTGCCCGTGCGGCGCGTGCTGCACATCATGGAGCAGGTCGCGAGCGCCGTCGCCGAGGCGCACGCGTTCGGCATCGTGCATCGAGACCTGAAGCCTGAGAACATTCAGATCGACCGTGTCGCGAACGATCCCGACTTCGCGAAGGTGCTCGACTTCGGCATCGCCAAAATGGTGCACGGCGAGGCCGAGGGTGAAGAGCGCAGCAAGACGATCACGATGGCGGGCGCGGTCTTCGGGACGCCCCACTACATGAGCCCCGAGCAGGTGCACGGCCTGCGCGTCGACCCGCGGACAGACGTCTACTCGCTCGGCATCATCCTGTACGAGCTCCTCGCGGGGCGGCCGCCGTTCGATGGCGCGACCCCGATGTCGATCATGATGGCGCAGGCGTCCAAGGCGCCGCCCGATATTCGCGAGGCGCACCCCGAGCTCAACGTGCCGGACTGCGTGGCGGAGATCATCAACGCCGCGCTCATCAAAGATGTCGACCGGCGCCTGAGCTCGGCTGCCGAGATGGTCGAGCAAATCAAGGCGGCGCGATTCGAGCTGGCCGACCACAGCCTGAGCACGAGCAGCCGGCTCGCTTTCGATCCGAGCCAATCGGGGCTGCGTGTCTCGTCTGCCTCGGTCAACCCGCTCGGACCGACGGCGCAGGCCGTCGTGCTGCCGAACGACACGCTTCCCCCGCGTGGGACGCTGAATCCGCAACTCGAAGACGCGCTCGGTGAGATCGAGAGCCCATCGGGCGGGGCGTCCAAGTGGCTCAAGGTGGGCCTCGCGGGCGCCGTCACGTGCTTGGGTGCGGTGCTCTTCTTCGTCGGAACACAGGGCGCGCCCGACAAGCCCGCCAGCGCACCGACGGACGCCGCCTCGGTCCCCTCGCCGGCGCAGACGATTCGGTACATGGTCGAGAGCCACCCTTCGGGCGCGAACGTCGCGCGCGAGGGCAAGCTGCTGGGCAAGACCCCCCTCCCCATGCCGCTGCCGATCGGCGAGCGGCCGACGCTGATGGTGACGCTCGACGGCTACGCGCCCGCGTCACTCGCCGTGCCCGGGGCGGGCGACGCGCAGCAGACCCTCTTTGCCGACCTCGTCCCTCAGGGCGCGGCGCAGCCGAAGACCGCGTGGTTCGAGATCACGTCTGAGCCCTCGGATGCCGAGGTCCTCTGGGGAACGCAGCGCATCGGTCTCACGCCCCTCAAGTGGACCCCCCCGGCGACGAGCGAGGCCGCTGAGCTGAAGATCGTCAAGCGTGGCTTCAAGACGGAGACACGCACCGTGCGTCTGCATCCGAGCGCCATCGGAGAGCCGCTGGCTGTGCCGCTCGTGCCGTCTCAGGGCGGCTCGTTCGTGACACCGCGCCCCGGGCCGGTCACGCCGAGGCCGGTCGCGCCTGCGACGCGTGCAGCGACGCCCGCGACCGTGGCGCCAGCGCCGCCGCCCTCGACCAAGGCGCCAGGCGGCTCAACCGGCTACGAGAAGCTCTGAGATCGGCACCGAGCACGACGCCGTGGAGTGGGAAAAGATCATCGCCGCCGAAGAAGCGGCGCTGCGTGACGCGCAGACTCGCCTCGCGGGGCTAGTGAAGACCGAGCTCAACCTCGGCGACTTCGACCGTGAGATCATGGCCTTGCGCGACCAGATCACGGAGTCGCGCGCCGAAGACCACGCGATGTTGGTCGAGCACATGACGCGCCTCGCGTCTTTGCGCCAGCTGACGGCCCGGGGTCGAGAGCTACCCGCCGACCCCGACAACCCCTACTTCGCGCACTTGCGACTGCGCGAGCAGGGCCGTGTGCAGGACGTCTTCATCGGGCGGCGCGCCGTCGTCGACGCCAAGGCGGGCTTGCACATCGTCGACTGGCGCAACTCGCCGATCTCACGGATTTATTACCGCTACGAAGAGGGCGACGAGTACGAGGAGACGTTCGGCGGTCAGACGCGCACGGGCTTCGTGGAGCTGCGACGTACGCTGACGGTTCAGGGGGGGCAGCTCGTTCGGGTGCGCATCGGGGAGCAGAGCCGGGTGCGCCGCGAGGACGGCGAGTGGGTCGAGGTCGCCGCGACTTCGAGCACGCTCACCGGCGGCGTCGGCACCGCGCTGCGCGTGCCCGAGGAGCGCCTCGGTCGACGCGGCATCGACCAGCGCCTGCCCGAGATCACGGCCCTCATCGACAAGGCGCAGTTCGACGCCATGACGACCGACCGCAGCGGCGTCGTGGTCATTCGCGGCGGCGCCGGCACGGGCAAGACGACGATCGCGCTGCACCGCGCGGCGTGGCTGCACTTCGAGGATCCCAAGCGGTACGCCCCGCGCAACATGCTGATGATCACGCCCGGGGACGCGCTCGCGCGCTATGTGGCGGGCGTGCTGCCGACGCTCGACGTCGCGGGTGTGCCCATCCGCAAGTTCGGTCAGTGGGCCCTAGAGACGCTCCGCCGCCTGTGGCCCAGGCTCGGCAAGCGTAAGCTCACGAGCGACACGCCGACCGAGGCGAAGCGGCTCAAGCGCCACCCCGCGATGCTGCGCTTGCTTGAGCGCGCGGTGGCGGCGGAGACACAGGCGCTCGACGAGGTCTTCGAGCGGGCGGGCGGTCCCACGCTGCGCGACGCGTGGCTGCAGCGCCGCACGATGGCGCCCGTGCCGCGTTTGCGCGCGCTCACCCAGTGGGCGCAGTCCGCGAGCGCGGTCGCGCACGATCGCGTCGAACTCCTGCTGGCGCTGCGGCACGCCGAGACCACGCTGGGCGACCCATTCGAGACCTGGGCTGCCTTGCTCACCGACCGCGCGAGATTGTCCGAGGGCTTTCGGGCCTATGGCGAGTCGCCCTATGAGTGGGCCCTCGACCAGCTCGTCGACACTGTGTCCAAGCAGTCGGACGCGCCGCCCGACTACAGCGCGGTGGACGAGGACCGCCGCGCAGGCGTCGATGGGCGCGGGCTCGACACGGACGACCTCACGGGCAAGCTCGACCTCGATGATGTCGCACTCCTCTTGCGCTTGGTGCAGCTCAAGTACGGGCACCTGACGGGACCGGGCGGTGGGCTGCCGCCTGTCGAGCACCTGGTGGTCGATGAGGCGCAGGATTTTCCACCGCTCGCTCTCAAGGTGCTCATCGACGCCGTTCGACCCGGTGGGCCCATTACGCTCGCAGGCGACACCGCGCAGCGCATCTACTTCGACCGCGGCTTCGGCGACTGGGACCAGCTCGCGAGCGACCTCGCCATCAAGCCGCACGTCCTGCCGCCCCTCGCGGTGAGCTACCGCAGCACGCGACAAGTCATGGCGCTCGCGCGGCACGTGCTCGGGCCCATCCAGATCAACCCAGCGGGACGCGACGCCCGCGACGGCGCGCCCGTCGAGCTCTTTCGCTTCACCGAGCAGGGCGAGGCTGTGGCCTTCTTGGCCGAGTCGCTCAAGCACCTGCGGCGACGCGAGCGTAAGGCCAGCGTCGCGCTCGTCGCGCGCACGCCCGAGGTCGCGCACCTGTACCACCGTGCACTCGAGGCGGCCGAAGTCAGCCACCTGCGCCGCGTGGACCGGGAGAACTTCGACTTCTCCCCCGGCGTGGACGTGACCGACATCTTTCAAATCAAGGGGCTGGAGTACGACTACGTGGTGCTGCTCGAGGTGACGTCGGAGTTCTATCCCGACCAGCTCGAGGCGCGTCACCTGCTGCATGTGGGCGCAACGCGCGCGGCGCACCAGCTGTGGCTGGTCTGCTCAGGCACGCCGTCGCCGCTTCTGCCCAGCGAGCTCCTGAACGGCTCTGCATAGCGGCGCCCTCGACAGCGAATAAGCGGCACAAACGACGCGTCCAGATCTACAGTGGACCTCACCGTGACCATGCCCAACTCCGTCATGTGCTGGGCGCTCTTGTGGGGCGCGCTCGCGCCCACTGTCGCGACCGCGAACGTGCCCGCGGCGTACTTCCCTTGCGAAGGCGCGACCGACGGCGACGCCTGCGACATGACCGGCTTTGGCCGCGGCGCGTGCGTGCTCGACACCCTGTGCACGGACGACACCGCCGAAGACTCTCCGTGGAACGAGTGCCTGCTCTGCGGCGATCCGTGCCGCGGCCAGGCCGAAGGGGCTGTCTGCACGTTGCCGGATACGACCGAGGGCATCTGCACACGTGGACCCGACTGCGCGCCCGACCCGCGGCGCTCGTTCGATGTGTGTAACCGCTGCCTGCCGACGGAGGGCAATGCGTGCCGACGCCCGAGCGGTGACGGCGTCGGCCACTGGGCGATCGTGAGCGGCGACGACTGCAACCAGCTCGGTGTAGTCGCAGCCTTTGGGCAGTGCTGGCGCTGCGAGCCGGGCCCGGGCGCGCTTGTCCCACCCGCCCCCGGGGGCTGCACGCAAGCGGCGCTTCCGCGTCCGACCACAGGTCTGCTCGGCGCTGTCTTGCTGTGGGTGTGCGTGGCGGTGGGCCTGTGGCGAGAGAGGGCACGACGATGAAGCACCTCATGGTCGCGGCGCTGATGTGCCTCGCCGCGCTGCGGCCCTCCTCAGCGCGCGCGCAGCTCGACTTCAGCGAGGACATCAGCTCGCTGACGGGCATGCGCGAGGCCGAGATGCTGGATACTTACGCGTTCGCGCGTGAGCGGCCGCGCATGTACGCGCCCGTCGAGCTGCTCCGGATGCCGCTGACGCCTTACACCGAGTTCGACGACGAGCGCCCGTGGACTGAGCGACGCGTCGACACGGCGCTGCGTTACGCGCGGTGGACGGCAGGCCGATGCGGCATCGTCCTTGACCGCGGCCCCCTGCAGCAGATGTCACGGGCCGATATGAACACCTCGACCGAGGCCATGCGGCGCGACGCGGGCCACGGCGAGACGCTGGTCTTCTTCGTGAACGAAGTGCCGGGTCGGTACATCGGCGCGCTCGGCGCGAGCAAGACGAAGTACCCCTTTCCGCACATCTTCGTCGAAGACGGGGTGCCCGTGCTGACTGTGCTGCCGCACCTGGTCGGCAAGCGCCTCAACGTGACGACGAGCGACGCGGCCTACAGCATGATGCTGACCGACCGGACACTCAAGGAGGCCTTTGGCTCGGCGCTTACGGCCGCCGGCGGCTTCTTCGACCCGCGCCGCTTCGGCTTCGGCGACAACGACTGCAATGTGATGCGCGAGGCACTGCTGCGCGAGACGCAGTGCGCGCCGCGCGCCTACGTCTACAAGGGGCGAGGCGACGACCGCTGGGACGGCACGGTGAGCGAGCGCCGCCGCGCTCGGCGGGGTCGCGTTGCGTGGCCCTTCGGTGGCGCCGAACCCGAGGACCTGATGGTATCGCCGGTGCTCGCGCACGACGGTCTGTATGTCTTCGCGCGGCAAGAGGGCGTATGGCGCGGCTTCTTCTGGCGCTACGACGCCCCGATCAGCAAGCGCCTCGAGGGCGGCGCGGTCGAGCCCTACCAAGGCTTCGAGGTCGCAGGCGGTCTTGGCTTGGGCGTGCACCCCGTCGGCCAAGAGCTCTCGCTAGTGACGTTCGCCGAGGGCAAGCGCGCGCAGGTGACATCGACACCATGGCAGCGGCCCATTCGACTAAACACGACGCGGCCGATGCGAAGCGAGAGCGTGCCGTGTGATGCGCTGCTGACCTCGGGCCCAGCGGGCCGGGAGCCGAGCTCTCCCCTCGTGGTGGTTTGCAACGACAAGCTGTGGCGTGTGTGGAAGGGCCGGGAACCGGAGTCGACGCCCCTGCCTGCGTCGGCGAAGTGGGCCACGCTCACGCGTCGCTGCAACGACGACGCGCAGCTCTGGATCGGCACAGACCGCGGCCCGATGCTGCTCCGCATTCCCGCCTTTGGCCCGCTTGAGGCGGAGCCGATGCCGCCATGGACCCAGTGGCCTGCCGTCCACGAGATCCCCTTCACGGCGACGTGGGGCGGCACGCCGCGAAGCTTGGACCGCGTCGCGATTCGGGAGTTCGTGACGGACCCGGCCCCCCACTGGGCGCCTGCGGTGAGCGAGCCGCCGCCGACCGAGCGCGGCGTCTGGGTGCGCTTCGAGGACGCGCACGGCCCCGGCTGGGCCGGCTGGGTCGACGGCAAGTTCGTCGTCGAGTAGAGCGGGGCGCGACACTCAGGCCAGTTCAGCGACCTCAGGCGAAGAGGTCGTCGAGCGTCTCGGCAGTCAGGATGCGCTCCAGCCAACGCTCGAGTTCGGGCTTCGTCGCGGCCTCGATGCGCGCGACGGCTTCTGGCGGGATGTCGCGGAAGCGCAGGCGCACTTGCCTCGTGAGCGTAGAGGCAAGCGCCCGGCGCTCGCCTGCCTCGAGGCCTTCTTCTTTGCCCTCGATGCGGCCTTCTTCTTTGCCCTCGAGAAACCACTCTTGCGCGGCGGTCATGAACGTCTCCTTTGTCGGCTCGGGCAGCGCATCTGCGGCCGCGGCGAGGTGGGGCTTGGGGATCGCGCTCACCTGAGCAAGGTAGCACAGCGCGGCGACCAGGGTCGACCAGCCGGCGGGCTCGTCGTGCAACGGGCGAAGTCGGGATGCCCAGTCGTCGAGGAGCGCGTCGGCGTCGGCGCGGGTCGCGCCCTGCAGGATCTCGAGCAGGGTCTCGCTGACCATGTCGGCGTCGTCGGCGCGCGACCGCAGCACGGCGCGGGTGAGATCCGGCGACGCCAAGTCCGCGAGGACCACCTCCATCGACGGCAGCAACGCCCGGAGCGACGGATCGAGCGGCACATCCGGCAGGTCAAGGAGCGCGTGCAGGCTCGTCGGTGAGCGCCACGGTCTCTCGCCGTTGTGAATCACGACCGGGATCACCGGGGGCAGGTGCGTCGCATCGGGGTGCTCACGCAGCCAGCGCTCCCAGATGCGGACCGTGTAGCCGAGCTGGCGCACGACGATGAAGCGCTCGTCCTGCCGCTGGTGCTCGATCGCGAGAATGAAGATCGCGGGCGCACGGTCAGAATCGCCCGCGGCGGCGCGTCGCGGCACCTCGACGACCAGGTCCGACCCAGTGCTCCGCAGCTCAGCGTCCACGTGCGTCGGGTCAAGTATCCGAATCTTTTCGGGATCGAGGTCGAGCACCGCCTGCAAGTGCTTCGGCAGGACCAGTCTCAGCAGCCCAACGACGTGCTTCGGGCTACCGAATGCCTGCCGAAAGAAGGCGTCGTGGGGGTTCGGTCGTGTCGCCATCGAGACTCCGGCGCGTCTGAACTCGCGCTCTGGTCCCTAATCGGCTCGACGCACCGCGTGTCGCATAAATCGTGTCGATTTCTCGGCGTGAGGTGTCACGACTCGCTTCGTCCGCCTCAGGCGAAGAGGTCTTCGAGCGTCTCGGCGGTGAGGATGCGCTCGAGCCAGCGCTCGAGGTCGGGCTTCGTCGCGGCCTCGATACGCGCGACGGCGTCGAGCGGGATGTCGCGGAAGCGCAGGCGCACGAGGCGAGTGAGCGCGGTACGCTCACCTTCTTCGCGGCCTTTCTCGAGGCCTTTTTCCATCCCTTCGAGCATCCATTCCTGAGCAGCGGTCATGAACGTCTCCTTGGTCGGCTCGGGCAGCGCTTCGGCGGCAGCCGCGAGGTGGGGTTTGGGGATGCCGCTCACCTGCGCAAGGTAGCACAGCGCGGCGAGGAGCGTCGACCAG
>Ga0209598_10000584_pt1 | contig 29727 bp, 27 predicted proteins | sample M_140807_EF_Meta_FD_187317 | JGI IMG/M metagenome (GOLD analysis project Ga0209598, IMG submission 187317) | Freshwater microbial communities from Lake Montjoie, Canada to study carbon cycling - M_140807_EF_MetaG (SPAdes) (version 2) | ecosystem: Environmental > Aquatic > Freshwater > Lake...
GAGGGCAAAAGTGTCTGTCCCTTCCGGCCCCTCTCCGAAGAACCGGATCAACCGTGTAAAAACAAGCGGCTTCTACGGTAACATGTACGGCTACACGAATGTGACGGACGAATCGGACACAGCCATGGAGCAACCGATGGTTTGGATCACCAACAACAAGGACCGCAGTCCGGCAGAGCTGATTTGGGTACCGAAAAACGCGTGGGGTAATCTCGGCGGATTCCTCCTCAACATAAGCTATGGAACGGGCCGAGTCTTTATTGTTCCGCATGAGGAGGTGAACGGCCAATGGCAAGGAGCGGTGTGCGAACTGCCCATGCCCGCATCCGCCACTGGCATCATGCGGGGACGATTTGCCAACGATGGTGCGCTTTATACCTGCGGTCTTTTCGCTTGGGCTGGAAACGCTACGGCGCCCGGCGGTTTCTACCGTATTCGCCGCGGTGCGACACCTGCGCAGGTGCCGCTCGCTTTTCACGCGAAAAAAGGCGCTCTGAGTGTCAAGTTCAGTGATCCGGTGACAGACCCGAACAGCAGCATCAAAGTCTGGTCGCTGAAACGCAGCAAGAATTATGGTTCGAACCACTACGACGAGCGTGAGCTTACGATCCGCAAGGTGGAATTAAGCGGAGACAAGCGCACCGTCACCTTGGACGTCCCCGACTTGGCCCCGACACAATGCTGTGAGGTGAAGATTGGCGACCGGGTGCTTCATGGAACGATTCATCAGCTTGCCAAACCGTAAAAAGGGATGCGGATAAATGGCATGAGGTTGTCAAGAGGCGCGAGATCCCGCGCTTCAAAAGAGATGGCAACCTTAGGTCATCTGCCAAATGGATTCTGAAGCGCCGTGATCAGCGTTCAGGCTGAATCAACGGACCGATACCGTTTATGGCAAGAAGCAGCGGCCTGTTTTGGCGGTCCCGTGTTTGACGATCAGTCCCGCGGCCATAAGGGGTCGTATGAGTTTCATAGGCCCAGTTTCGAGATGCTTAACTCCCTGAGTAAACCATCGGACAACTGATTGGTCAACTTTGCGACGCTGCGTTGGCCCGGTCCTTCGCCAAGTGCATCCTGCTCGTGAGCTCTTGGTGAAAAAAGACGGTTGAACCTGCTGAGAAAGCGGATCCGCTCCGTCCGGTTCCCTTACTGCACCCATTTCTTCCGGCCCAGCAATCCCGCCTAGGCCGCCAAAGGGCACCCGCTGGGGCGGGCGGGCGAAGGGCACGCCGAACAAGGTGAACCAGTCGATCCGGGAGGCGATCCAGATGGCGTTTGAGCAGGTGGGGGGCGTGGAGTACCTGGTGCGGTTGGCGCATGAGGATCCGAAGACCTTCGTGCCGCTGCTCATCAGGACTATGCCGCCGGAACCGAAGGTGCCGCAGGAAAACGGCCTTAATATTCGCATCGACCTGACGTAGGGGGGCGCGTCTCGCAGGTTCCTGCCTTCAGGGATGGCGCGTCCGACTTATAGGCCTCTATTCTTGTGAAGTTTCTGAGGTTTTGGTATCTTGCCCCCATGATTGCAATCTCAGACATCAAGCAAATGAGTGTGAGCGAGCGGCTGCAAACCATTGAGATTCTCTGGAATTCATTGCGCTCGGATGACTCTGTTGATTCTTGTGAGTGGCATGGCGATGTTCTTCGTGCAAGAAAGGCCAAGGTTGAGGCTGGCGAAGGTGTCTTTTTAAGTATCTCCCAACTTCGAACCCGGCTTCAGCAGCCGGCTTCATGAAACCCGTTTTCGTCCTAGAGGATGCAGCGGAAGACCTAGAGCTTGGAAAAGCCTTTTATGATTCTCAGGACCTGGGAATCGGTGATTACTTTGTAGATTCGCTGCTCTCGGATATTGAAAGTCTGCGATTGTTTCACGGCATTCACAAAAGGGACTTCGGATTTTACAGAATGCTGTCCAATCGGTTCCCCTTTGGGATTTATTACGACATAACCGATACCGCAGTAGAGGTGTACGCGGTTTTGGATCTGCGCAAGGATCCGTTCTGGATTCGCGCTGAACTCCTGACCCGCTAACCTCCGAAGAAACACGGCTTCTGAAACTGTCGAGTCAGCGATACCGCTTTCGCGAGTACCAGGGTAATACCAGCCTTCTGTTCGACGTTGTGCAGGCATGGCGGGGGCGCGCTCGGAACCTGGTCCGTATAAAGGCCGTTGCGCAGCTGCTTCAGCGAGACATTTAGCCTGCCTTTTGGGACGCTATGGGACACCCAGAACGGAGGAGGATTTCGGGGGATCTATTCACACTTTTATTCACACCTGTGCAGCTATTCGGGTCTCTAAAAGCTGAGGGTGAGTGGTTTAGCTGAAGGTTGCCTGATTTGGAGGATTTTGTGAGCAAGATGTCGGCAAGTGGTTGCCGAGCTGATGCTTAAGGCGGTCGGTACCGGTGGTGGGACTCGAACCCACACGAGGATTGCTCCCCAACGGATTTTAAGTCCGTTGCGTCTGCCATTTCGCCACACCGGCAAGCTTCTCCAAGCGAAAGCTCCGCCTCCTCTGGTCCCGCACGAAACGGAACAGTCCAAAATCATACATCGCCGAGCGGGCGCAAAAAGACAAAAACGTCTCTCAATCATTCTTCCAGATTGGAGTGGATGGGATCGGCTAATTTGCTCAGCGTGTGCGACCGGTGAGCATTAGGTATTCTTCAGAACTTAAAGGAGCTGTTTCAACCCACTTAAGGGCGTCGGCGGGCTTTAAGCGGAAGTAGGCGGCCGCTGCTTTTTCCAACGCGGCAGAGCGCTGAGCGCCGGTTTGGGGAATGGTCAGCGCCCATTCGATCGCTGCTGCGGGATCTTTCGTGGCAGTCGCCTCGACAAAGCCGCGGACTGCGGCGGGATAGTCGGGAGTGCCGGAAAGGGATTCGACTTTTTGGGCGGCAGCTTGCGGATTCTTTTTGGCTGCCCCAGACATCTGGGCCGCATAAGCCGAATCCCGGAGGGCGCCCTGTGGCAATTTGTCGGCGACTGCGGTGACTTGAGGAAGGTAGCGACGCGCTTGGGACGGACTTAATTCTGAGAGGGCCGCCGCGATTTCCGGATGTGCGCCGGGATCTAAGCTCGGCCAGCGGGCGAGTTCTGCAAGCGCCGCAGTGCGCATGGGACCCTCTGGCAAGGCTTGTGCGAAGGCGATGGCTTCTGCGGGATCTGCACCTTTGGACGCTTTGGCGATCATACCGGCGATGGCTCCCCGAGCGCCCGATACGCCAGCGGGACTGCCGGCAAGTTGCGCAGCGATGCCGAGTAGGCGCTGGGGATCTTCGGTCACGAGTTGCGCCATGGTTCCCGAAAGTGCACGCTGGGCGTCTGTTGGCAGACCGAGGCTCCAAGAGGCAAAGGCCTGCGGATCCTTCTTCGCCCATGATGTAAGTAGAATGTCCGAACCTGGGTGTGCCGCTTGTGTTTTGAGCCATAGTGCAGCGGCCTTTTCGGGAGCAATTTCCGAGAGACGCTTCGCCGCGAATTGGAAGTCAAAGCGACCGGAGCGAAAGAAGTCGTTGTTACCCGCTTCGACGGCGAGCATTCCCTCTAGTTCCTCTGGCTTGAGTTTGCTAATAGCCTCCATCAGAGCGAGTCGAGATTGGGCGGGAGAGCCGGCTTTTTCGCAGGCGTTGGCTAACTCAATCAGGGATTGGGAATTTTTTCGGGCTGGAAGATTTTGGGAGGGGAGACGAGTTGAAGGATTCCCGTTTGGAAGTGGGCTGTGAGTTAAAGTCGGAGCAGGACTGAGTTTTTCGTTAACGACACTGACACTACTAGCAGCCGGGCCAGTGCGTCGGGTCGTGAGGGCGTCTACGAGTTGAAAGCCGGAGACGGCGCACACGAGACAAAGAGCGGACAAAACGCGGGGGGACATAGAAAAGGGATAAGCTCGCTTATGGTTGTTCGGCTTGGTCGGTTCACTTCATTTGAATGGGAGCCATCCGGCGGCGCAGTTCCCGTTTGTCCGCGTCGGTGAGAGGCAAGCTGGAGATGAACTCGCTGGAAGAAGTTCCATCACCTCGCCGCTGTTGGGCCATGACCGCGAAATAGTCGAGTTGAGATTTTTTGGAAACGAGGTCCATCCCAGCCTTGATGGATTGCTCGGTGTCGCCCCAACTGCGCGTGCGAAACATGGATTCTTGCATCACGGAATTTAAGGCTCCATCTCGAAAGGCACCTTGGGGGAGAGAGTCAATCCAGCGCAAAGCGGCAGAGCGATCTTGTTGTGCCAGCGACCACCAAACGCCTGCGGCCGCATCTTTAGAGAACTGGTCTGTGGACTGTTTTTCTGCGAATTGGATCGCAGCGTCAGTACCTTGTCTTCTGAATTGGGCTGCGGCCTCGAGGGTCACCATGAAGCTGTTTCTTTCGTTGTCGGCCAACGCGTTGTAAACTGCCAAGTCGGCGCTACCACCTTCTGAGCGCAAGGTTCGTGTCATCTGGGAGGCTACTTTCGCGACGAGGGCGCTTTCGGCTGCTTTCGAATTTTCTCCAGCGGGCACTAGCTCTGAGGCCATTTTGCGTAGGTCCCTCATCGCGGCGTTTGGATCGGATGCGGCTGCCTGGGAAGCAACCTGTCCGACAAGACGGCGCACCGTTCCTTCCGCATTGGATTTGGGATCAAATAATTCAGGGTTGGCTTTCAGCGCGGCCGTGAGTTCGGAAAGCGTTCCAGTGGCTTTGCCGATTCCATCGTTGAACCCTTGGCGCATCTCGCCCATGACGCTGCCGCGAAATTTTTCTGGGAGTTGCGCCATGGCTTTCAAAGCTTCAGCACCACTTTTTTGCGCCAGCGCCATGAGTGCTGTTTGGGTAGCTTTGGGATCTTGAGAGCTCTTGCCCAACTCCAGCGCGCGTTCGGGATTCAAGGCGGCGAGCCTTTCCAACAGAGCGGTACGCGCTGCCGCGGGTTGAACGGTCTTGCCGTCTTCGGGTTTTGCGAGTGACTCTAAAAGCAGGGAGGTTTGTTCGAAAGTAAGTTGATTGACTACCCGCGCCATCAGGAGTTGATCGCCGCAAGTCCCTCCTTTGGAGATGTGTGTGCTAAGATTCAGCAGCGCGTCCCTTTGTTTCTCGGGGGTGAGCGAATGAAACTCCTCTTTTTCAGAGGCACCCAGAAGCGGGACTTCCTCCGTGACGGATGCGTTGCTCAGGGGAGAAGTCTTCTTTTCGAGAGGGACTCCAGGCTGGGAAACCTCGCTGACTGGAGGTGGCGTTGCGCTTGGGGGCGCCGCAATTTCACTCCAGCGGGCGGCGATGCCGGCGCATATTCCGGCGGCTAGCGAAGCACTGAGCAGGATGGGGGGCTTCATATAATTGAACAAGGATGAGGTGCAGGATTATCTTAGGAGAAGCTTAAAGCACCAGCGCGCAAGGAGTCCCCGCCGGAGTCACCGATGCATACAAACAGATGCTTTGAATCAGAACACCGCGCCGCAGTTTTCTTGTAACAAAAGCGCCACGCCGAGCACTTCTTTGTCCTGAAGTATGCAATACTAAAAGCTCTCACCCGATTTCATTCCGACGTTTACACCCCTTGTTTATGCTTCGAATTATCCACACTGCGGATTGGCATCTTGGCCAAACCTTTCATTTGTATGAGAGAGATTACGAGCATGCACAATTTCTAGCGTGGCTGCTGAAGCTCATCGCGGAGCGAAAACCCGACGTCCTTCTGCTCTCGGGAGACGTATTTGATTCGTACAATCCGTCGGCGAACGCGCAGCGGCGATATTACCAATTCTTGCATGAGGCGCGCGCGACGTTGCCGACATTGCAGATGGTGGTGATCGCTGGCAATCACGACGCAGCCGCGCGTCTTGAGGCTCCGGCGGGGCTTTTGGAGGGGTTGAACATTCATGTGGTAGGGACTGTTTCGAGGCCGGACGGCGGAGAAGTTGCTCTATCGAAATTCATTGTGCCTTTGCGAAATGCTCAGGGCGAGGTGCGTGCGCTGGCTCTGGCGCTGCCATTTCTGAGATCGTCCGACGTCCCGCTTTTATCCGACGCCCGGGATCCTTACCACGATGGGGTCCGTGAACTGTACCATCAGGTGACCGTAAAGGCCGCCCAGTTGCGGGACGCTCAGTACCCAGGGAGTGCCTTGGTGGCGCTGGGACATTGCCACATGCAGGACGCCGTGGAATCGCGCGACTCGGAACGCCGCATCGTCATCGGCGGTGCGGAGGCGCTTTCGACAGACATTTTTCCTCCGGAACTCGCGTACGTGGCGCTCGGGCATTTGCATAAACCTCAGGAGTTAGATGGCGGCCGAGTGCGTTATAGTGGAAGTCCGATCCCGCTGTCATTTTCGGAAAAAGAGTACGAGCACCGCGTTCTGGAGGTGCTTCTGGAAGAGGGACATCTCGTTTCAGTAACGGGAGTTCCTGTTCCTCGAGTTGTGCCGTTGGTTCGCGTGCCGCAAGGGAAGGCTGTGGTTTTTTCGGAGCTGCTAAAGCAACTAGCGGAGCTCCCCGCTCAACCTGAGTTGCCGTCGGAGTTGCATCCTTTTTTGGAGGTTCGTGTTTTGGACGACGGGCCTGACCCGACTCGACGACGGCGCATTGAGGAGGCGTTGGAAGGCAAGGCGGTGCGTCTGGCCTCTCTGCGGTTGGATCCCGTACTCCGTGAAAACGGGGAGGACGGTGGCGAGGATAATTACGTGTTGGAGGATTTGGGGAGTCTGGATCCTTTGGAAATTATGTTGGGTGCCCACAAGGAGCGTTATCAATGTGCGCCCGAGGAGAGTGTTGTGGGTGCATTGAAGGAAGTTCTGCAGGAGATAGGCTTATGAAAATTCTTCGAATCTCTCTTAAAAATATCGCCTCGTTAGCGGGGTTGCACACCGTGGATTTTACGAGGGAACCGCTCGCCAGTAGCGGTCTATTCGCGATTTGCGGGCCGACGGGTTCCGGGAAAAGTACGTTGCTGGACGCCCTATGCCTGTCCCTTTACGAAAAGACGCCGCGGTTGAGTGCGGTGAAGGGCGCCGTCAAACTGCCGGATGGAGCGGACGATCAAGTTTCACAAAAAGATCCCGGCAATCTGTTGCGGCGGGGCACTGGTGAGGGCTTTACAGAAGTCGCCTTCTGCGGAGTGGACGGACAAACATACACAGCGCGCTGGTCGATCCGTCGTGCGCGGAATCGCCCGAATGGAGCATTACAAAATACAGAGGTGGCTCTTTATCGCGGGAATATCGTGCCTGGAAGTGCCGGCGAAGTTGCGCACGGTGGGAGGCGCACGGAGGTGTTGTCGGTCATCGCCGAAAAGGTGGGACTGAGTTTTGAGCAATTCACGCGGGCGGTGTTGTTGGCGCAAAACGATTTTGCGACGTTCTTAAAGGCGAGCGATACGGAGCGTGCAGAGATTCTGCAGGCGCTTACGGGCACGGAACGCTTTGAGGCAATTTCGGTTGCGGTGTACAATCGGAATGCTGCGGAGAATGCTGAAATTGAGGCGCTGGAGAGTCAGTCGAAAGGAAGCATTCCATTGGAGGCGGATGCTAGAGAGACTTTGGAATCGGATGTTAAGGTAGCAACAAGGGCTAGTGAGGAGGCTGTTGCGCGGTTAGACGTGCGGTTGAAGCAGCAGCAATGGTTTGTGGATTGGAAGGGACTTTGTTCGCAAGTCCAACAGGCAGAGGGCCAACTAAAGCTCCGCACCCAGGCGAATGTAGATGCGCAACCGCGTCGGGAGGCGCTCGCGCAAACAGAGCGCATTGTGCGGGAGGCGCGGACTTTGCGAGGAGCGGAGCTTTCCAGTGCGCGGGCGGTAGAGGCCGCAGTTCTGGCTCACGGGACTGCTTCGGCGAAAGCTGCGGCTGCGCAGACTGAGGCGACGGCGAAGGGGGAAGTTTACCAAAGCGCGCTCAAACATTTTAATCAGACGGAAGCTGCCATTAAAGCGCAACAGCCGGATTTGAAATTGGCGCGGGAACTGGATGCGCAACTCAAACCGTTGGCTGGAAATTTAGAGCGAGCTCGGGAACAGCACGTTAAAGCGCAGGAGAAACGGCAACTCGCGGTTGATGCGCATCAGGCGAAGTCGGACGAGCGTATCGGGAAAGCGCTGGAATTGGAAGCGTTGGGGAAATTGAAGCAAGCGCTCGGGATATGGGAGCCGTTTGTGGCTGAGGGTGGTGTATGGATTGAGCGTTTGCAGCAGACCGCGAAGGCGAACAAAGCGACAGTTCTAAGCGATGCAGAGTTTAAGAAATTGGCTGATGTTTGGAGCAAGCGTGCTGCTTCAGAAAAAAAGGCGCTTGAGAGTCGAGATGCGCGGGCCGTTGAGGCTTCGCAACTCGCTGACAAACTTGCCCAGTTGGAGGCCGACGCAAAAAGATATGACAGCGGGAAAATCGCGCACGACTTGAAAAGCAACGCCGCGGCGAGCCTGGCATTGCAAGACCTCAAGCAGGCGGTGGAATCTCTCGAGTTGTGTGAGACGCAGGCCGTCGCATTACAGAAAGAAATGGAGGACCTCGGAACGACGAAGGCGGAGGAGGAGGTTCGGCTGGATTTGCTGCAGAAGGAACTCCTTCCTCACGCTACCGCACGTTCGTTGCAGGCGAAGAAATCTTTCGAACTCGCGGTAGCTGCCGTGGATCCGGCGACGGCTGGGATACGAGAGAAACTGGAATCGGGCCGTGAATGTCCGGTTTGCGGGGGAACGGAGCATCCGTATTTGAGTCATGCTCCGACGGAGGAGTTTTTAGCGGTGAAAGCACTGCGAGCCGAGGCTGAGGCACAGGAGGCTGCGAATGGCGCATTGAGAGCGGAGGCATCGGGTTTAGAGCGTAGCATAGCGTCGGCGAAGAGGGAGTTGGAGCGCAAGGCGGGAAGTAAGGGGAAGCTGCTTGTGGCGTTGGAGGAGGCTCGTGCGTTTACGCCGTCCCATGAGGAGGCGCTTGCGCTTTGGAAACTGGATGGAGCGGCGCGAAAGAGTGCTGTGGTTTTGAGACTGGAAGAATTAGCGCAGGTGCGTCAGAAGCTTGAGGAGCAGGGTGAGGCTGCGCGGCGTGCTGAGACGCTTGTCCAGGAAACGCGTAAAGCTCAAACAGCGGCGGACAAGGCGTTGCGCGACTGCCAGGCGACGTATTCGGAACAGAGCAAAGACGCGGCGTTGGCGAAAGAGAAGCGCGACACGGCGGAGCAAGAGTGCGCACAAAAACGGAGTGAGCAGGAGGCGAGTCACAAAGCGCTCACGCGTCTTTGGAGTCGCGTGGAGACTGCGGAGCGAGAGTTTGAGCGGCAGCCAGAGGCGTTTGTGGAACACGTCCGTGAGGCTATCGAAAGGCTTTCGGAGCTGGCGGTTAAACAGGAAGAACTGAGACGTTTGATCAGTGAGGCAGACGTCGCACTTCAACTTTTGAAACAAAACTTAGAGGCTGCGGAAAAGGAATTGCTCGCCAAAGGAGATGAGCAAAAAAAGTCGTCAGATGAATACGATAGTATTTATGCGAAACGCGTGTTGCTGCTCGCCGGTCGGCTGGCAGATGACGTGGAGGGTGAAGGACAGACGTTGCTCAGAAACGCGGGACTAGAGCGGGATAAGAGCCTCACCGCGTCGGACGCTGCGAAAACGGCGCTGACCGCGGCTGTTACCGGCTTGGAAGGAGCGGCGGAGGTCCTCGGGCGAGCGAAAGCGGCGCATGCGGCAGCTACGCAAACTATGGCGGATTGGCTCGCTGCGTTTGATCAAGCGACGGGGCGTGTCTTGCAGCTTTCGGAATTGGACGCGGCGCTTCTTTTGGATGAGGGATGGTTTGCGAAAGAGCGCGCTGCCTTTACGGACTTAGAGGCGGCTATCAACAGCGCACAAGGCGTCTTAAAAACTCACGAGCTCGGCCTCGCTGAGCATGTCGAGAAGCGTCCTACTTTGGAGGAGGAGGCGGTTGTGATCGCGGAAATTCCTGAGTTGAATTCCATCTGCGTCGACCGGAAAACTGCCGCCGAGCATTTGCGTGCCGCCCTCATCAGTGACGACCAACGGCGCGAAGGTTCCAGAGAGCTTACGCGTCAGATCGGCGTGGCCAGACAGCGCGCCGAGCCATGGGGCAAACTCAACGAGTTGATTGGTTCGGCGGACGGCGCGAAGTTCCGCAACATCGCCCAACGCCGTACGCTGGACATCTTACTTGCTTATGCAAACGAACAGCTCGAGCGTCTTGCTACGCGTTACCGGTTGCAGCGTATTCCTCAGTCGTTGAACTTGTTGGTCGTTGATCGTGATATGGCGGACGAGCAGCGCTCGGTGCACTCGCTTTCGGGGGGCGAATCCTTCTTGGTGTCGCTCGCACTGGCATTGGGTCTGGCCTCGTTAACGTCCAATCGGTTGCGCATCGAGTCGCTGTTTATCGACGAGGGCTTCGGCAGTCTGGATCCCGAAACGCTCACGATCGCTACCAACGCGCTCATGCATTTGCAGGCTCAGGGGCGCAAGGTCGGGGTGATCTCCCACGTGGCGGAAATGGCTGAGGCAATTCCAGTGCAGATTCGCGTCGTGAAAGGACGCGCCGGAGGGTCACGGATTGAGGTGCCCGGAGCGTGACCTCGCGTTGTTGGTTGGAACGGGGGCTTTGCGAAACAGTGGGCGAGGAGCGAGGACGCCTTACGCCAACTCCTCGGCTGGGTAGGTCCAAATTTCGCTCAATGTCGGGTGGTAGTGCGGCACACGCGCGAGGTCGCTTGCCTTGGCGCGGAAATACATCGCGGTCACGACTTCGTGAATCAGTTCTGCAGCGTGTGGTCCAACAACCGCTCCTCCTAAAATCTCGCGACTCTCCGCGTGGACGATGAGTTTTACGAAGCCGTGAAGGTGTCCTTCCACCATGGATTTGCCGTGGTCTGCGAAGGGATAAGAAGCCGACAAAATAGGAATATTTTGCGCGCGCGCTTCCGCCTCCGTGAGCCCCACTGTGGCGACGCCGGGATCGGAAAAGACCGCCAACATTTTCAAGCGGTAGTCCATCTCCTCAAGAGATTCTGTTGCGCTGGAAAGTTGGCGGATGACGTTGCGGGCGGTGATTTCACCTTGTTGGATGGCTAGATGCACCACCTCTAGAGGGCCGCATACATCGCCTGCGACAAAGATGTGTGGTTGCGAAGTCTGTTGAGTTGCTTGAGCCGCGATGCGAGCTCCTTTCAGTGCGACGCCGCACGCTTCCAGAGCAAGTCCGCGTGTCGCGGGCGCGCGTCCTAGAGCGCTCATGATTTCTTCGGCGGCGCATTCTGATTCGACGCCATTTTGTCGGAAGCGAACGACTTTGCCATCGTTGGTTTTTTTACAAAGGAGAAGTTCAACACCTGTCTCCACGCGGACTCCGTGGTGGCGAAGTCCGTTGGCGACTGCCTCGGAAATGTCGGGGTCGGCTTCCTTCAAAACCCGAGTGGAGCGTTGCAAGAGGGTCACGTGGCTGCCGATGCCCGCGTAGAATGTGGCTGCTTCCAAGGCGATGGCACCGCCGCCGAGGACAATGATTGAGGCGGGTAGGTGTTCGCTTTCCAGCATCGCGTCGCTGTCGAGAAAGCCAGTTTCCACAAGGCCCGGTACGGGTGGCGGAACCAGAACGGATCCCGTCGCAATGAGGAAGGTCCTGGAACGCAGAATCCTCGAGCCCTCCGCCGTCGTGATCTCGACGGTGTGTGTGCCGGTGAATCGCGCTAGCCCGCGCACGAACGCAAAGCGCCCTGATTCCAATTGTCCTTTTCGGTACCCCGCAAAGTCGGCGATGAGCATACGCTTGCGAGCCTGCATGGCCGTGCCGTCGACGCCGTCCAGACGCGCTTTCACCCCGAACTCCGCCGCACCACGAACGGCAGCCGCGCGGTTCGCCGTGGCAAGCAACGTCTTGCTTGGCATGCACCCGCGCAGGATACAAAGGCCGCCGACTTCCCGACCGCCCTCGACTACCGCGACGCGTAAACCCGCGCCCGCCGCAAGGGACGCCGCAGCGTATCCCGCGCTTCCACCGCCGATCACCGTGAAGTCGTACTCGTTTTCCATTGGCGGAATCTGTAGCACGAAGCGCGTCGCGACTACGAGATCTTGGAAAGCAAAAGAGCGGGAAGATCAGCGATGCGCACGCGTTCTTGGCTCATCGAATCGCGGTGCCGCAGGGTGACGGTCCCCTCATTTTCGGGACCGTTTTCTCCGATGGTATCGAAGTCGATGGTGAGACAGAACGGCGTTCCGGCCTCGTCCTGTCGGCGGTAGCGGCGGCCAATCGCACCGCCGTCATCGTAGAAGACGTTCATGAGCGGGCGCAGCATATCTCGAACTTCAATCGCTTTTTCAACAAGGTCGGGTTTGTTTTTGAGCAGGGGAAAAATTCCCACCTTGATAGGTGCGATCCTCGGATGAAAACGTAGGACGGTACGAGTTTCGGTCTGGCCCTTTTCGTCGGTGACTTCTTCTTCTTCGAAGGCCTCGCACAACAGCGCGAGAATGAGTCGGTCCACGCCGGCGGAGGGCTCGATTACGTGCGGCACGTAGCGTAGATTCGCCTCTTGATCAAAGTATTCCATCGACTTACCCGAATGCGTCTGGTGTTGGGTCAGGTCAAAATTAGAGCGTGCGGCGATGCCTTCGAGTTCCTGCGTTCCGAAAGGAAATTTGTAAAGAATGTCGACGGTAGCACGGGCGTAATGGGCGAGTTCGTCGGGCTTCTGCCAGTATTCTTCGAGCGAAGAGCGTTTTAATCCGACGGATTCGTACCAGCGGAAGCGTTCTTCAACCCAGTATTTATGCCACAATTCCCAGCCCCAATTGGGTTGAGGTTCGCCATGCGGTGCGTCGGGAGCGAGGGCAGCAACGGCGCCAGTCTGGGCTTGAACGACCTCGTCGGGTTTGATGAAAAATTCCAACTCCATCTGCTCGAACTCACGAGAGCGGAACGTGAAATTGCGCGGCGTGACTTCGTTGCGAAAAGCTTTCCCAATTTGGCAAATCCCGAATGGCACTTTCACGCGGGTGGAATCCACCACATTTTTAAACTGCACGAAAATGGCCTGCGCGGTTTCAGGCCGCAGATAGGCGATGTCCTCCTCCGTGGCGGCTGGGCCGACGTAGGTCTTGAACATTAGATTAAACGGGCGCGGCTCGGTGAGTTCGCCGGCGCAATGTGGACATGGCATCGAAAGCGGGCCGGCGGCGTCTGCTGTGCAAAGGATTTGGATCAGCGACTGGCCTTGGGCGTCCCATTCGCCAGTGTGGGCTGCGACTCGTGCTAGGATTGCCTCAGGCTCCTTTACAAAAACGAAGTTCGGAACGGCGCGTAGCCCTTTTCCTTTGGCCCATTTTAGCAGCGCCTCCGGATTCGGTTTGCCCTCGGGGGACGTCTCGCGAACGGCTTGCGCCCACGGAATAGTTTCGAGCATGTCCCAAACCTGATCGGAACGAACGAGCTTTTTGCAAGCGCGGCAGGTGCTCATCGGGTCGCTGAACGTATCCACATGGCCCGAAGCCTGCCAGACTTTAGGATGCATGATGATGGTCGCCTCCAACCCGACGATGTCGTCTCGCAGGCGAGTCATGCTTTTCCACCAGAGCTCCTTCACGTTGCGCTTGAGCTCGGCGCCTAGCGGACCGTAATCCCAAAACCCATTGAGGCCTCCGTAAATTTCGCTGGATTGGAAAATGAAACCGCGTCGCTTGCAGAGACTGACGATTTTCTCCATGCGTGCGGTGGATGCTTGAGTGGACATAAGGCTGGTGAAAAGGAGTGGCTGAATACGGGACGAACGCTCGACGCCCGTTGGCTGAAGGCGTTCAGGGGAAAAGTTGGGCGGCTTATTCGAAGTCGTAAATAACTGCCTTTTCGCAGTTTGGTTTGAACACTTTCTCCACAAACTCGATGTGTTGCGGGTGGATCTGGTAGGCGTGCTCGTCCGCTTTCGAGGCAAACTGCAAGTTCAACGCCACCTGGTAACTCTGATCCACTACGGAGCGTTCGCTGGGCGACATTTTACCAACGTGAAAACTCAATAAACCCGGAATGGAGCGCAGGTACTTTTCCGCCCCAGCGACAAGTTGGGCGGTGGCATCAGCGACTTCAGGACGGACCCAGAAAATAACGACGTGTGAAAACATAGGGGCGCTAGTGAAATGCACGACTCCTTCCGCGGCAAGTCGGGAAGCGGCGTAGTCTGTGGTTCCCCGTGGCCTCCTGTTCGTTTTAGGTGTTTACTGGGTTGACCATCGGTTGCCTCGGCGCAAGATATTGGGCGATGAAATCCCCCGTTCTATTTCTGCTGAGCGCGCTCGCCTTGATCTCCCCTTCGGTTTTTGCGGAGGAGACGAAACCAAAAATCCCTACTTACCTCACGGTGGAGGATGCGAGAAAGGCAGGCCGTGATATTGATTTTCAGGGCGAATTTGCCAGTGCTGGTTTGGGAGTCCAAGTAATTGCTTTGGGGAATGATACGTTTCGAGCGGTAGTACACAAGGGCGGTCTCCCAGGGGCTGGCTGGGACAAGTCGGAAAAGGTTGAAATGGAGGGGACGCTCAAGGGGGATACGGTAGAGTTTTCACTTGGGGCATGGAAAGCTGTTCTCACGCCGGAGTCTTTTGTCGGTGAGGGGGATACAGGAAAGTTTAGCCTGTCAAAAGTGCGTCGCGAAAGCCCTACGTTAGGTGCGAAGCCGTCGAGCGATGCCGTGGTGCTTTTTAACGGCACTGATTGCGACGCCTTTGTGGGAGGACATTTTGATGAGCTCAACCGCAATCTGCTGGCGTCGGGCTCCAAAACAAAGCGGGCGGACTTTCAAGACTACTCGTTGCATGTGGAGTTTCTCTTGCCGTTTAAGCCGCTGGGCCGAGGGCAGGACCGCGCGAACAGCGGGGTTTATATGCAGGACCGTTACGAAATTCAGGTTCTGGATAGCTTTGGACTTAAGGGTGTTGCTAATGAATGTGGAGCTGTTTATTCCAAAACGCCTCCCAGTGTGAATATGTGTTTTCCACCTTTGCAGTGGCAAACTTATGACATCGATTTTGTAGCTGCAAAATTCGACGGGGATGGTCAGAAAACTCGCAACGCAATAGTCACGGTTAGGCATAACGGCGTTCTAGTTCAGGATAAAACCGATATTCCCGGCCCTACTGGCGGCGGCAAGAAAGAGGATCCTTCCGGTGGCGCCATTCAATTGCAGGGGCATGGCAACCCGGTGTGCTACCGGAATGTTTGGATTGTGCCCCGTTGAGTTGGGGCGACGTTCGATTCTGACAGCGCGTGTGATTGGCTTAGAGCGCGGGTCTTTGCTTCGATTGAGCCCGCGCTCGCATGCAAGAAACGCCCCTGACTGATAGGCGTTTCGCTTACTTTTTACTAGGTTCGGCCCGATTTCGCTTCCGTCTGATTTACGCTTTAGTGTGAGTCATGAACGGGAAATACGTGGGGTGGGGGGTAATGGCGGCAACGGTGGTTGTGGCGGGCATTGACGGAGGGGCGCACGCGCAAGAGAGTCAAGTGCCTGAGCGGCTTCGGGTTGATGTTTTCAGAGTCAGGCTTGCGCACGACGCCACACAAATCAAGGAGCAGGGGGTTCTTGAACCCCTCAAGGAGGGGCAGATTGTCGCGGCCCCGGGTCGATTTCGTACTGGGCTGGATGGTAGTATTCAGCTTGAGGGAATGGAGCGCTTTTTGGAACTGCGTCCGTATGGTGAGTTGAGCTTGGAGCGGTTGGCAGCCTCGGAAAGCGGTGCACCGATCGCCAACTTTACCAGTTCCTCCGGCGATCCAGATGACGCGGGTTCTCACTCAGAGGTTGGACTCTTTTTACGCAAGGGAACTCTTTTTGCGCGGGTGGGAACCTCGGTTTGTTTAGTGCGCACCTCGGATCTTCAAATCGCTGGAAAGAACGCGATATTCGCCCTCACTGTGGGTGCGGACGGTCGCGAATTGTTGAGTGTCCTTCGTGGACGCCTCCAGGTTCGAGATCCCTCTGGGGTCACCACGGAGGTGGCGGCTGGTCGAAGTCTGCGGGCGGGTAACAGCGCTCCTCCTCGCGTAGGTCTGCTCGCGCAGAGTTCTGACAGCGCGGACTATCAGCACGGACTAACCCGATTCGGTGCCGCCGCGTCGCAAGGGGCTGGCGCTTCGGCACAGAGTTTCGGCGGTCAACCCAACGGCTCCTCTGGCAGTTTTCCGGGCAACTCGCTTGGGGGCTCCGGCTCCCTCGTAGGCGTGGACGCTGATTTGCCTCAGGCCGCCGCCGCTCCGTCTCGCGTCCCGCCTTTTGACCTGCAATCGCGTCGGAGCGCAGCGCTGCTCAGTGCACCTAATCCCGATCAGTTCGATCGCCCCGACGTCTCTTCCGAGTTGCCCAATCAAAATCCAAAAATCCCTTAAACTGTGAAAAATCAAAGGGCTACCCTGCTGTGTCTTCCCCTTGTTCTGGGGCATTTTCAGGCGATGCGCACGCTTGCTGCACCGTTGCTAAATGATGGCTCGGAAAATATCGCGCCGGACGTTTTCGATGCGGTTCCTCGGCCTCCGGGAGTGCTGCTCCCTGAAAATCGAGAGGATCTTTTTTTCAAACCCCTTCAACCAGCGGATCCTTCTGATGCTTTTTATGTGCGACCAATTCCTCCGGTTGAGGATTTTGCTGTCACGTTCAAGGTCAAACCTGTGGTTGAGCCAGTCGCGCCGGTGGAGCCTGTTCCAACGCCTCTGGAATCCAAGGCAGCTTCCCAGCGCTTTTGGGAGGCCGCAATTCCATCCGGTGGATCTCCTGGGAGCGGTGGTGGGCCGTTTTCAGGTCAAGGGGGCCTTTCGGAGTATGCGGATTATGCGGAGTTGGCGAGACACTCGCAGATGCAGCATCGGGGTCCTGTATACTATGCATTAAAATTAAGTGCTGGTACGGTTTATGACGACAATATTAGTTTAGGCAGCTCCGTTAGGCGGAGGGACTTTCAGTCCAGTATCGTTCCCGCTGCACGCGTGCAATTGGGATCCGATGATTCGGCTTTGCGCTTGGGGGCTTCTTATACGGGCGCCGTCTCGTGGTTTGCCCGCTACCCTAGCCAGCATACTTTTGAGCAATCCATCGGACTGGACGGTGGCTGGTCGGGCAGCCGACTAAAAACGGGATTTCGACTCGGAACGCAGTCCACGCAAAGTAGCAGTCCAGACGCTGGGGAGAGGGTGGGGCATCGGGCGAATTACTTAGGGGTGACATTTTCCTACCCATTTACAGGAAAAGTCAGTGGCGAGTTGAGCGGAGACACCACGCAATCCCAGTTTGATGGGTTGGTTGGATCGCATGAGAACCGAGTCCAAGAATTTTTAACCTACGAGTGGTCTCCAAAATTACAGCTGGGATTGGGTTCCACCCAGGGGACGCTTCAAGCCGATGGGGGCAACCGTCAGACTTACAATCAGGCCTTGGTGCGTGTCGTCGCCCAACCGTCGGCCAAGCTCGGATGGAGCGCCTCTTTCGGGAATGAATGGCGCCACTTTGAGAGCGGCGAGCCCTCGTCACAGACCCCCGTTTTTACTGCGGGCGCAAACTGGCAGGTTACGGGGCGCACCTCGCTTTCCCTTGACGGAAGTCGGCGCACTTTCGCATCGGCCTCATTGAAGGGACAGAACTACGAAGCCACTACCGTTGCGCTGAGTGCTAGGGAGATGCTCACTTCAACGGTCGATGGCTCGGTATCACTTGGGTACGGGCAGGCAAATTATCATGCGGCTGCGCAGGGAGTTCAGGCTAATCGGGAGGACGAATACTACTACGGTCGGCTGAGTCTGAATTGGTTAATTAACAGAAAATGTTCTTTGGGTTGGTTTTATGAATACAACAAAAACCTATCCTCAGGGGATCAGGGGCATCCGTTTCAGCGAAACCGGATCGGCGTGGCTTTCAATGTGAGTTTTTAAAAGTATGAGCAAATATAAACATAGTTCAGGGAACCTTGGGGTCGCAGGGCGACTGCTCTTCGCGGGTTGTGCTGCAGGTGCTTTTTTTCAGGGAGAGGCCTCTCTGATTGCACAGGTCACTGTAGGCGTGCCGGCGAGGGTCGAAGTGGTGCGTCGTATTTCCGGAGGTTACGCAATTACTCCAGGGGACCTTATTCTCGTGAAAGTGTTCCAGGAGGATGAATTAGATACGACTGCGCGGGTGGCCAAGGACGGGTGTATTTCGTTCCCAATGGTGGGCAGCGTTGTCATTGGTGGCAAGACGCTTGCGGATGCCACCGCAGCGCTTGGTGCGGCGTTGAAGGAGTACTTGGTGCATCCGCAGGTGACGATGCGGATTATGGATTACAGCAAGCGCAGATTTACGGTGCTTGGGCAGGTGAATCGTCCCGGTATTTACGACATTCCAGATGATGCCTCGCTTTCGCTTTTGGAGGGTATCGGACTGGCTGGTGGCTACTCGCGAATCGCTAACTCCTCGCGGGTGACGGTTAAACGATCCACGGCGGGTGGAGGCGAGGAAATTTTCAAGTTGGACGCCAAGCAGATGGCACGCAGCAAAGGGGCGCCGGGGTTTGCTTTGCAAGCCGGTGACACCGTGGTGGTTGAGGAGAGTCTTTTCTAATTTTATGCAAACGCTTAATTATCCCGAGCAGGGCCTGCCCAGTGAAACCCCGAACAGTCTGGACATTAATCACATGTTGGTTGCAGTGCGTGAACGTTCGTGGGTGGTGCTGGTGTGCGCCTCCGCTGGGTTGCTGTCCGCCGGAGTTTATCTCAAACGTCTCCCGGTTAAATTTGAGTCCAAATGCGTGTTGCAATTGGAGCCTCGTGCACGGGTGCTCGGTTTTGAGTCGGAAAACTCCCAGGCCTCTCCTGCTGAGACCAGCCTACAAACGATTCTTGAAGCCTTCCGGAGCCGGTCCCTTTTAAGCCGGGTTGTCCATGATTTACATCTTCTAGAAGACCCCGATTTTTCGCCCATCCCGCTCACCTTGGAGGGCGCGATGGGAGTGTTGGGGGCCAGTGTCGAGGTTAAACAACGCAGGGGCACTCAGTTGATCGATGTTTTTGCTCAGCATAGTAAACCAGCTATAGCACAAAAACTTGCAGATGGTCTTGCCGAGGTTTTCATTCGCTCCCAACTCGATCTGCGTTCCGCAGGAGCGAGGTCTGCTTTGGAGTTTTTGGTGACCGAAGCCGATCGTCTTAAATTGCATCTTCAAAAAAGTGAGGAAGCCTTGCAGGGTTACAAGGAGTCCAACCAGTCCGCCTCATTGGAGGATCGCCAGGACACGGTCATCACTGCGCTCAAAGTGCAGGGAAACAATCTTGAGGAAGCGCGCTCCGTAAGGATCCGCTTGGAAAGTGACTTGGCGGACATGGAGCGATTCGCAGGTCAGTCGGTGAATTTGTTACGGATCACGAGCGTGTTGCAGCACCCGACCATAGCGGCAACTCGAACGCAGATAGCGGACTTGCAAAGCCGAGTGTCCACGTTGCGATTGCGGTACACCGAAAAGCATCCGCGGATGATTCAGGCTCAACTGCAATTGCGGGATGCGGAAGCAGCGCTTCGGGATATGGTGCTGCAGATTCCTGCTACGGTGCGTTCTGATTTAGAGCGTGCGATATCGACGGAGCGCAATTTTGAGGTGGCACTCAAGGGGCAGGAAAAACAAGCGCTGGCGCTCAACCGGCAGTCTATCAAATTCAAGGTGCTGGCGAGAGATGTGGAGACTGACCGTGCGCTGTATGAGTCCATTCTTCGGCGGCTTAAAGAGACGGATATCTCAAAAGGATTGCAATTAAGTGATTTGCGTGTTTTTGAGCCAGCTCCTTTGCCATCGTCTCCAACCTCCCACTCTGCGCTTAAGCTGCTCGCGCTAGGGTTATTTGCTGGCGCTGCTGTGGGTGGCGGCGCTGTTTTGGGAGTGACCATGCTCGCGGGCGCATGGCGTAGCACCGAGGAAATTGAGGGCGGCACGGGTCTTTCTGTTTTGAGCACGGTTCCGAAGCTTGCGCTTGGAGGGGGACGTACGCTTTTGGAGGCCATTGGCGATCCCGAAGAGGGGGGACTGGAGGCGTTTCGTACGTTGCGCACCGCGCTGCATTTAAGAGCGCGCAAGCAGGGTAGGAACTGCTTTTTATTTACAAGCGCATTGTCGGAAGACGGCAAAAGTTTCTGTGCCATAGGGTACGCGAGCACGCTTGCCAGGCAGGGGGTGAAAACGCTCCTCATTGATGCGGACTTGCGGGCACCAACTCTTGAAAAAACTTTGCTGGGCACCGATCATTTGCCCGGTCTAGGGGATGTTCTTGAAGGTAATCTACAGTTGAGTGATGTGATTGTGCGGACCTCGGTTGAGGGGCTCGATTTGCTCCCAGCTGGCAAGGTGGTGCCAGACGCCTCCGAGCTCCTGACGCGCCATGGCATTCAAACCGTGCTCACCTCCTTGCGGGAGAGTTATGATTGTCTGATCGTGGACTCTGCTCCGGTGCAGTTGGTGAGTGACAGTTTGTTGATTGCAGAAGTGGTCGATGCGGTTTGTTTTGTGGTTCGGTACGGTAAAACACCGAGCAAAGTCGTTCAGCGTGCGCTCCATCTCTTGCGGGATCACGGCACGCCGGTGGCCGGCATCGTGCTGAACGGAGCGAGCGTGCCGACAGGCTACGGCTACTACGGTCGAGCGGAGTAATACGAATTTTTGAAGAAAACTGGTCATTCTCTCTTGGGAACGTGGAGCGCCAGTTCCGAAATGACTGTCTGACTGTCCGAGTTTTTGGAGCGGCAAAGCGGAGCTGGGGCTCCGCGGTCCCAGGTGCTGAGGTCTTCTAATCATCCATAAAACTAAGAGAAATGGTGCGAGCCAGCGCGAGCTTGGGGACGCGATAAGCAATGGATGCGCCAGCGACCAGTTGCAAAGCAAAGGGGCGCGTGTGTATGCTGCGAGCACCATGAAGCTTTCCAGTTCCCTCTGCTTAGTTGCCTGTCTGTTTGCGGCTGTTGCCTGTAAAAAAATGGCGCCCTCCGAGGCGGCGACGGAGATTGTCGTCGGAGAGTTTGCCTCCCTTTCGGGCGCGACGGCGAGCTTCGGCCAATCCTCGCACAAGGGCACTGCGATGGCGGTTGATGAGATCAACGCGGCGGGCGGCCTTCTTGGGAAAAAGATCCGCTTGGTGAGCGAGGACGATCAAAGCAAACCAGGCGAAGCGGCGACAGTGGTGCGCAAGTTGATTTCCCGAGAGCACATCGTGGCGTTGCTCGGGGAAGTGGCATCCTCCCGTTCTTTGGAAGCAGCGCCTATTTGTCAGCAAGCGGGCATCCCGATGATTTCGCCAGCCTCCACCAATCCCAAGGTGACCGAGGTGGGTGATTTTGTTTTCCGTGTCTGTTTCATCGACCCGTTTCAAGGCACGGTGCTCTCCAAGTTCGCTCTGTCGAAGAATTGGAAGCGCGTCGCGATTTTGACTGACGTAAAACAGGACTACAGCGTCGGGCTGTCGCAATTCTTCAAAGCGCACATCTCAGCCAACGGCGGGACGATTGTAAGCGAACAAAGCTATTCCTCAGGGGACAAAGACTTTAAGGCGCAGCTCACCGCGATTAAAGGGACGACGCCTGATGTCATACTCGCCTCGGGCTACTACACGGAGTCTGGCTTGATTGCATTACAGGCTCGGGAATTGCAGATCGCAGCGCCGCTCATCGGCGGGGATGGATGGGATTCACCTTCTTTGATTGAAGTGGGCGGCAAGGCCGTGGAGGGCTCCTTTTTCTCCAATCACTTTTCCGTCGAGGATCCCGCCCCTGCGATTCAGACGTTCCTGAAAAAATTCAACGACAAGTACCACGAGCAACCCGACGCTATGGCCGCCCTTGGCTACGATTCAGCCATGATTCTCGCGGACGCCATCAAGCGCGCCGGCACCACGGAGGGCCCGAAATTGCGGGATGCGCTTGCGGCTACCAAGGACTTTTCCGCAGTCACCGGCAAGATCACACTCAACCCTCAGCGCAACGCGGATAAGTCTGCCGTGATGCTTGAGGTGCGTAACGGACAGTTCAAGTACGTCGAAACTGTTGCGCCCTAGCTTGCGCTTTGGGCTGAGTTTGTCTGTATAGAAGCCGGTGAACGAATTTTTGCAGCAACTCATCAACGGCCTTTCCCTCGGCGCGGTCTACGCACTGATCGCTCTGGGCTACACGATGGTCTATGGCGTGTTGCGTTTCATCAACTTCGCCCATGGTGATGTGTTCATGGTGGGTGCGTTTTCCGGGATGTATCTTTCCCGCTGGTTGAAGCCGCTTCTGGCGCATTGGCCGGAGTGGCTGTTTGCTGTGGTGGTACTCGCAGGCTCGATGGCGTTCTGCGGCGTGCTCGGGATTGTGATTGAAAGGCTTGCCTATAAGCCGCTAAGGGAGCGTCCGCGCCTGACGGTGCTCATCACGGCCATCGGCGTTTCGCTGCTTCTGGAGTACTCTGGGCAACTCCTCTTTGGTGCCGCCCCGCGTGGATTTCCCTCCCTCATTGAGAGTCGCTCGCTCTCGGGCCTAGGCGAATTACACGCCACCAACATTCAAGCGTTTGTGCTCACGGCGACGGCCCTTTTACTGGGCGGCCTGCACCTCATCGTCATGCGCACTCGCATGGGCCTCGCGATGCGCGCCCTATCACTCAATCCCACCGCAGCGATGCTCATGGGCGTGAATACCAACGTCGTTATCTCTTTCACCTTCGGCCTTGGATCGGCGTTGGCGGCGGCTGGCGCGATTTTTTACGCGTCGTTGTATCAGGCGATTGAACCGTTTATGGGCGTGCTTCCGGGGATGAAAGCCTTCGTCGCAGCCGTGTTGGGAGGCGTGGGAAGTCTGCCGGGCGCCATGGTGGGCGGGTTGATTCTTGGCGTGGTTGAGACGTTGGTGGTTGGGTATTCTAAGGTGCTCGGGATTCCGCCCGGTTATCGCGATGCGGTGGCGTTTGTGATCTTGATTTTAATCCTGCTTTTCAAACCCTCGGGGCTTTTCGGTAAACAACAGAGGGAGAAGGTCTAATGGGTTCCCGCAACAGCCTCCTCTTGTGCGTGCTGGTTTTTGCCGTGGTGTCTGCCCTCTTCACTGGACATCCCGAAGCGGCGTGGCCCTTGGCGCAGATAGACGACTATCTCCTTAACATCCTGATTATGGCGGGGATCAACGTGATCCTCGCGGTGAGCCTCAACATTGTGAGCGGCCACACTGGCCAGTTCTCGCTTGGGCACGCCGGCTTCATGGCGGTGGGTGCGTACGGTTCCGCTGCCGTGACGCAAATTGGAGGCAAGCCTATCCTGAACGCGTTAAGTTTTTTAGGAGGAGTCGCTCCAATTTGTATGTTCGTACTTTCGTTACTTGCGGGCGGTTTTCTGGCGGCGGTTGCCGGCCTCGCGGTGGGATTACCCTCGCTCCGCTTGAAGGGCGATTATCTGGCAATTGTGACGCTCGGTTTTGGTGAAATCATCCGTGTAGTTATTCAAAATACCGAAGCGGTCGGCGGGGCCCGTGGTCTGACTGGAATCCCCGCGTTCACTACGCTAGGTTGGACGTGGGGTTTGGCGGCCTTCTGTATCTATTGCGTGAGCGCTTTGATCCGTTCGACTTACGGACGCGGCTTTCTAGCGGTTCGCGATGATGAAATTGCGGCCGAGGCCATGGGAGTGAATACCACCAAGTACAAGGTCACCGCGTTTGTCGTCGGTTCTTTCTTTGCCGGACTGGCCGGGGCCTTGTACGCGCACCTGATTGGATACATCACGCCGGAAGGGTTTTCGTTTTTGAAATCCGTGGACGTGGTGGTGATGGTGATCCTCGGCGGAATGGGTTCCACTCTTGGGGTGACGGTCGCAGCCATCTTATTGACCGTTTTGAACGAACTGCTCCGGCAGGCGGAACAGTATCGGATGGTTGCATTTGCATTGTTACTCATCGTGCTAATGATAGCGAGGCCGCAAGGTTTGCTCGGCGGCATCGACCGCTGGCTTCAGGCGAGGAGGAACCGCTCGTGAAGCCGATTCTGGAACTGGAAAAAGTCGTGGTGCGTTTCGGCGGGTTGGTGGCAGTGAGCGCCGTCGACTTCCATGTGGGAGAGGGTGAATTGGTCGGGTTAATCGGCCCAAACGGGGCGGGAAAGACCACTTTATTTAACGTAATCACAGGTGTTTACAAACCCACAGAAGGCGGCATCCGCTTTGATGGTCAAACGGTGGGCGGCCTCTCTGCCAGTGATATCACGAGCAGGGGGATCGCGCGCACATTCCAAAATATCCGTTTATTCAGTTCTCTGAGCGTTTTGGATAACGTGGTCGCCGCTTTTAATCTGCATCTCAAAAGCGGCTTTCTAGGGGCGCTCTGGAGGGGAAAGCAATTTCGGGAACAGGAGCGTGCGGTCCATGAAGAAGCGCTGCAACTACTTGATGTGTTTGGTCTTAAATCTGCAGCACACCAACCCTGCCGGAGTCTTGCCTATGGCGATCAGCGTCGGCTTGAAATCGTGCGTGCGCTTGCCACCAAACCTCGCCTTCTTCTTCTGGACGAGCCGGCCGCGGGCATGAATCCCACGGAAAAAGTGGAGCTCATGCGCCTGATCCGTTTCACCCAAGAACGCTTCGGACCGGCCGTGCTTTTGGTTGAACATGACATGAAAGTGGTCATGGGCATTTGTCAGAGGATTGCCGTGCTGGAATACGGTCGCAAAATTGCGGAAGGCACGCCGGGTGAAATTCAGCAGGATCGGCGTGTGATCGCAGCCTATCTGGGAGAGGAGGTTGTCGATGCTTGAGCTCACCAATGTGACCGCCGGCTACGGCTCAATCACCGCCCTTCACGGAGTGACGTTGCGCGTCGAGAAGGGAAGTATTGTGACCCTCGTGGGGGCAAACGGGGCGGGGAAATCTACCACGCTGCGCGCCATTTCCGGGCTGGTTAAGGTTCGTGAAGGAAGCGTCCAATACGCTGGCGAGGCGCTCACCAACCTGCCGCCGCACGAAATTGTCGCGCGCGGCGTGGCCCACGTACCTGAAGGACGAATGATTTTTTCCAACCTCACCGTCATGGAGAACCTCCAGATGGGAGCGTACTTGCGCCGGGATCGCGCCGGGATTTCCAAAGATCTCAGTTTTGTGCTCGAGACTTTCCCTAGGTTGCACGAGCGCGCTACTCAGCAGGCTGGGACTTTATCCGGCGGGGAGCAACAGATGCTGGCCATTGGTCGGGCGCTGATGGGGCGGCCATCGTGTCTGATGCTGGACGAGCCTTCTTTGGGCATTGCGCCGCTTTTGGTGAAAACAATTTTCGAGAAGATTGTGCAGGTGAACCGCGAACTCGGGTTGACCGTGCTGCTCGTGGAACAGAACGCTCATTTGGCGCTGGAAGTTTCCCATTTCGGTTACGTATTGGAAACAGGCAAGATACTACTTGCTGACCGTTCAGAAAATCTGCGGGCGAATCCTGCGGTTCAGGCTGCTTACCTCGGCGCTTGATCCAATCGGAGGCGGCCTGCAAATTAGTGGAGCAGATTTGTGGAAAAGTTCTTGCCTGTGTCTGCAAGTGCTGGCACTCTCACCGCCCCTTTAACTGAGGGTTCGTTTATGTCCTACGCAATTTTCAAATCTGGTGGTAAGCAGTACCGTGTGTCCCAAGGGGACGTTGTCGATGTCGACAAACTCGCGCATGAAGAAGGCGCTCACGCCGTTTTCTCCGACGTGTTGCTGGTTTCCGAGGGCGGTGCCGTTAAAATCGGGACTGAGGCTCAAGGTGCTACTGTGGAAGCAGAAGTGATTTCCCAGTTCAAGGGCGACAAAGTTCTGGCCTACCAGTACCGCCGCCGCAAAGGGTATCATCGCACGGTGGGTCACCGCCGTCATTTGACCAAGTTGAAGATCACAGGCATCAAGGCCTAATATTCGGGAACAATTTAAAGATCCAAATTTATGGCTCATAAAAAAGGACAGGGCTCAGTCAAGAACGGTCGGGATAGCGTCAGCAAGCGTCTCGGAGTTAAAAAGTTCGGCAGCCAGCACGTAATCGCCGGAAACATCATCATCCGTCAGCGTGGAACCAAGTTCCTCGCAGGCAAGGGCGTGGGACTCGGCAAGGACTACACGATTTTCGCTTTGATCGAAGGCCGCGTGCGTTTCGACAAGGAAGGTCGTCGCGTCAACGTCGATCCGTTGCTCGCAGCGGCTTCGCACTAAGCTTGTTGCGAATTAGTTTTAGAAAACCCGCCTCGCAAAAGGCGGGTTTTTTGTTGCCCAAAATTCCACGCTTACTGCAGATGCTCCGGGAGCGAGGCGACGATTTCCTTCAAACGCTCCCCTTGTTCACGGCCGCAAACCAAAAGAGCGTCTCCCGTATTGACGATAATCAAGTTCTCCACACCCAGAAGCGAGACGTGCTGGCTGGGATCGTGAGAGAAGACGATGTTGCCCGAGGCGTCCAGACTCTGGATGAACGTGTTACCTGCGTTTTGATGGGCGTCTTTTGGAAAGTATTTTCCGGCTGCAGGCCAGCCGCCAAGGTCGTCCCACTCAAACTTGGCCTCCACCGCCAACGCGTTGGGAAGTTTCTCCATCACCGCGTAATCGAAGGAAATCTTGGGCACCGAGGCGAAGCGGGTTTGGAGAAAAGCGTGAAGATCGTCTGCCACGCGGATGTCTTCCAAAAACGTAAGCAATTCTGGAGCAGTTTTTTGCAATGCATCGACTAGCACGGGAACCGACCACACAAACATCCCGGCGTTCCACCGGAAGTTTCCGCGTTGGAGATATTCGGTGGCCGCGGGAACGGACGGTTTCTCGTGAAACTTGAGCACAGGGAAGGCGGTGCCGTCTAGTGGCGCGCCGAGTTCGAGGTAACCGAAGCCCGGGCAGGGCCAGTCGGGGGTGATGGCGATGGTGACGATGGAGGCGTGCTGGCGTGCGGCGCTGATTGCCGTGGCGAGGGTTTGTTGGAGGTCGCTCGCGTGGGGAATGTGATGGTCGGCGGGCAGCACGACTGCCGTGGCGTTGGGATCGCGGCGGGCGAGGATTCCTGCGGCGAGGGCCATGGCGGCGGCTGTATCGCGGCGCATGGGCTCGATGATCAGGTTTTCGAAAGGTAGCTCGGGGAGCAGTTTGCGCATGGCCTCTGCCTGGTCTGCGCCGGTGAGTACGAGGGTACGTTCCAGCGGAATGAAGCCCTCGAGACGGTCAAGAGTGGCTGCCAGAAGGGTTCGCTCGGAAAAAAGAGCGAGATGATGCTTGGGTTTTGCGCGGCGGCTTAGGGGCCAGAAGCGCTCTCCGTAACCTCCAGCGAGAACGACGGCGTAGAGGGAAGTGTCGGCGAGATTTTGAGCGAGCGCTTGAGAGAGAGGAGCCATGTTGCTGAGCATGACAGAACGGACGAGGGGCGGCGAGGGTTTGGGATTTGGCGCGTTGACTTCCTGATAAAATAGATATAAAATGTATCTATGGTCACTGCCAAGATATTCAAACATGGAGGCAGTCAGGCGGTGCGCCTGCCAAAGGCGTTTCGCTTTGATTGCAATGAGGTTATGGTTGAGAGGAGAGGGGATGAGCTTGTGTTGAAACCAGTGCCAAAGTTTAGCTCATTTGCCGACATAGCGGAGTATCTCTCAGAAAAGTTTCCGCAGAGTGGCGAATTTCCGGAGCCTCCTGCGCGCCCAACCGAGCACGAGCGTGTGGCGCCAACGTTCTAGAAGTTTTAGGGCTCGGGTTTGAGTGCCCGCAGCGACGCTCTTTGTGAAATTGTCATTCTTATTAGATTCCAGCGCCTGTGTGGCGGTTCTCCGAAGGAAAGTAGTTCTTGAGAAGCTGCCTCCACCGGAGCGCACTGGGATTCCGGTAATTGTGGCTGCGGAACTATGGACCGTGGTGGAAAAAAGCGCCGTCGATCCGACTCAGAAAGCGGCGTTGCTCAACGGGTTTCTGAGTCTGTTTGAGTTGGTGGATTTCACGCCCGAAGCGGCCCGCCATTACGGGAATATTCGCGCGACGCTGGAGCGAAGCGGCAATTCCATAGGTCCGCCGGATCTTCTGATTGCTGCTCAGGCGCGAAGCCTGTCCCTCACGCTTGTGACTTCAAACGAGAGCGAGTTCTCCCGTGTTCCGGGACTCAAAGTTCTCGGCATCAGTTGACGCTACTTACATCACGGTACGCAACCATCCGGCGCCAAGTGTAATAAGTAGTCCCGCTACGCCAATGAGCGTCTCCAGAATCGTCCACGTCTGAAACGTCTCGCGAACCGTCAATCCCAAGCAGTCTCGCACGATCCAGAAACCGGCGTCGTTGAGGTGGGACAAAAATAGCGAGCCGCATCCGATGGAAATGATCAGCAACTCGGGCGAGGTGCCGGGTGAGTTCGCCAGCATTGGCACCAGCAAATCGGCCGCTACCGTGATGGCCACCGTCGCCGAGCCAGTCGCGACGCGGATGAAAGCCGAGGCCAGCCACCCGTAAAGCAGCAGCGGCAGGTGCGCCTGCGCCGCAAGTTCCCCCAAAATACGAGCCAGCCCGCTCTCTGTGAGCACTCGAGCGAAGCCGCCCCCTGCGCCAAGAGTTAGGAACGTCATCCCGATGGCACACACGCTTTGTTCCGTAAACTTCAAGAGCTCCTGCGCGCTCCTACCACAGCGCAACCCTAACGACCATAATGAGAAGAGGACGCCTGCAAGCATCGCCACCACGGGCGAGCCCAAGTTTAGCGCCACAGTGCCGAGAGGCGTACTCTTTAGTCCGAGCAATTCGACTAGCGTGCTTGAAAGCATCAGCCCAATGGGCAACAGCATGGAAATTAGCGTCAGGCCGAAAGTGGGCTCCTGGATCCCAGTGGGGCGCACCGCACTGAGGCTCGGAGGGGTGGGATGGACGCGGCTGACGGCGAATTTTGCGAAGAGCGGCCCTGCGATGGCAGCTGTCGGGATTCCAATGATAAAGCCCCATAACAGGACCCGACCCGTGTCCGCGTGGAAAGCGTTGATAGCGATCACCGGCCCCGGGTGAGGCGGCATGAGTCCGTGCATTACCGAGAGGAAGGAGAGCAGGGGCAGGGTGAGGCTGAGAAAGGGGCGTCCGGTTTCCTTAGTGAGACTCACGAGGACCGGGAGCAGGAGTAGTAAACCCACTGCAAACCAAGTGCTTAAGCCGACAGTGATCGCGAGGCAAATGATGCACCAGCCCGCATTGTTACGCCCGAAAAATGCGCTGAATCGCTGCGCCAAAACATTCGCCCCGCCGGATTCCGACAGCAATTTCCCCAAAATAGCCCCCAAACAGATTACCGAAGCGACGCCTCCGAGCGTTTTGCCGAGGCCGAATTGGAAGGCATCGACCACTTGCAAAAAGGTCCAAGTCGATACCTCCCCCACCGGCCGTGACACTGGGGTCACTTCTAAAAGCACGGAACCGCCGCCCATCAGGAGGGAGGCGAGCGTCAGGGCCAAAAATGGGTTTAACTTCCAGCGAGTGACCAGCAGGACAAGGAGGACGATGGAGCCGAGGGCGAGGGAGATGAGCGGCCAGTCAGAATGGGGGTGCATAGTGGGGAATAACTGAGTAATAAGGGGCGTCGGGCAGGAGTGCAACCAGACGCGCAGTCGGGTGGCACGAAATCGAGGGTTCGCAAGGGGAAATTATCGCTAGAAACGCACTTTGGCTTGGTTCCTGCTCCTCATGGGGAGTCCATTTTTATCTTTTTAGTAAAAATTGGTTTTCAAGCCATCCCATGATTTTTCAGCAAACATCAAAGCCCGAAAAGGTTGTGTCGGGTTCTA
>Ga0209598_10000585_pt1 | contig 29655 bp, 22 predicted proteins | sample M_140807_EF_Meta_FD_187317 | JGI IMG/M metagenome (GOLD analysis project Ga0209598, IMG submission 187317) | Freshwater microbial communities from Lake Montjoie, Canada to study carbon cycling - M_140807_EF_MetaG (SPAdes) (version 2) | ecosystem: Environmental > Aquatic > Freshwater > Lake...
TGGCGGCCAAAGTGCCGCCCGACACGCTCCACGCCCTGCTCGCCGCCGGCCTGCCGGTGGTCGTGGCCGTGCGCCCGGGCGGTGACGCCGGCCCCAAGCACACCTGGGTCGTCACCGGGCGCACGCCGCAGGGGTACAGCGTGCTCGACCCCGCCGACGCAGGCCTGCGGACCGTGACGCCCGCCGCCCTGCAGCGCGTCTGGCTCGGCGGCGAGGTCGTGGTCGTCTTGCGGCAGGGCGCCCCCAAGCCCCCCGGCGTCGACTGGGCGCCCCTGGAGGCGCAGTCGCGCCGCTACCAGGCCGTGGAGTGGGCCCTGCGCGCCGCAGCGGTCGGGCGACCCAACGCCCAAGCGCTCGCGCTGCTCGACCGCGCCCTCGCCGCAGACGCCAGCCTGCCCGAGCTGCACGCGGCCCGCGCGCGCGTGCTCCAGGCCATGCGCGCCGCCGAGGCGCCCCCGCCCGCCCCCTAGCCCCGCTTCGGCCCGACCAGCGTGCTCAGCACCGCGCGCGTGACCTCTTCGCCGGCGGCGTTCTGGAGCGAAACACTCACCTGGTACTCCTGGCGGGCGCTCGACTGCACGGGCGGGCAGGTGCCGATGCCTGTGATCGGGCCGCGCGCCTTCTTGAGGTAGTCGAGCTGCATGCCCGACACGATGAAGCGCGCGTCGGGCGGCAGCGAATAGACCAGCGCGATGTTGCCGGCCAGCTCGGCCAGGTTGGCCAGGGCAATGGCGTGCACGCTCTTGAGGTGGTTGCGCACGGCGGGGCGGTCTTGCATGACCACGCACGAGCGGCCGACCTCGAGCGCCTCGATGCGGGCGCCGATGTTGCCGGTGTAGGGGGCCATGCGCCCCACGAAGGTCGAGAACAGGGCCTTGCCGCCCGGCAGCGGGGCGAGCTTGTCCCAGGCCTCGCGGAGCACGTTGCGGGTCGGATCGTCGAAGTTGGGCAGGATACGCATGCCGCGCAGGATGCCCGCTCGCGGCATCGCGGGGAAGTCGCGCGTTCGGCCCGCTGGACTTAGCATGGCCGCGTGCTCCAGCGCTCGCTCTCACTCCTGCTCGGCGCCGTGGTGCTCGGCGTGCTCGCGGCCGCGCTCGCACTGCGGCTGCGCGCGGGCACGCCGATCGCCGAGCTCGCGGCGGGCGGACTGCACGGGTGCCTGAGCGGGCTGGTCTGGCTCGGCGTGCCGCTGGTGTTGGCGCTGCAGCGGCCCGCGGATGTCGCGGTGCGGTGGTTCATGCTCGCGGGGCTGGGCCACGCGCTCGCGCTGATGATCGTGGCGGTCGCGCCCTGGTCGCTGGGGCCTGCGTGGGCGATGCTGGCGACCGCGAGCTGGGCGCTCGGCGCGCTCGCGCTCGTCGGGCTCGTGGTGAGCATCGACGCCGTGGCGCGCAGAGCCGCGCTGGGCGCGCTGTTGGGCGCACCGCTGGTGCTCGCGCTCGCGTCTGGGCCCGCGCTGCCGCGCTCGGTCGCGCTCGTGGCGGGCGGGGCCGTGGTCGCCGCCGCGGCCGCGCTCGCGCTGCGGCAGCGCGCTGTCGAGGCCGTCGCGCGGCACCAGGGGGTCTGGCTCACCGCCGGCCTTGGGCTCCACGCCGCGGTCGTGGTCGTGGCGGCGCTCGCGGCCTCGTGGACGCGGCGCGCCGCCTGGCTGGTCGACGCGGGCCTGGTGGTGTCTGTGGTGGCGCCCGTGGCGTGCGCGCTCGCGCTGCAGCGCGCGCGGCTGCTCGAGGCGAGCCGAGACCTGGTCGAGGTCACAGCGGGCGTGGTCACGGCGGGCGTGGCGCTGGGCGTGACGCTCCGGGTCAGCGGGCTGTGGGCGAGCCTGCCCCCCGAGCGTGCCCTGGCGCTCACGCTCCTGCTGGGCCTTGGGCTCGGCCTGGTCGCGCTGAGGGCCCGCCCTGCGCTGGTGCGTTGGCTTCGGCCGCGCGCGTTCCCGGTGCAGAGCGCGCAGGCCGAGGCGCTGCGCGCAGTACTCGCGAGCGTGCAGACGCCCTCACCCGCCGCGCTCGCGCACGCCTGCGCGCGGCGCATCCCCGAGATCGCCGGCGCGGCGCACGCGCGGCTGTGGTGGAGTGAGCGGCCGGGTGAGCTGAACACGGTCGACCCGAGCGGCGCGCTTCACCGCGCGCACGTGGCCGCGCCGGGTCGGCTCTGGGCGCTGCTGACGGCCTTTGGTGCGCCGATGCGCCGCGAGGACGCCGCGGGCGTGGCCTTCGACGCCGCGGAGCAGCGCTGGCTCGACACCGCCGCGCCCGAGGCGCGCGTGTATGTGCCGTGGACGCACGAGGGCGCGCTCGTGGGGGTGCTGGCGTTGTCGACGCTCCCGAGCGAGGCACAGTCAGAGCGGCTGGACGCGCTGAGGGCGCTCTCGCTCACGGGCGCGTCCCGGCTGGCCGCGTGGGTGGGGGTCGCCGCGGCGGAGTCGCAGGGCGCGCTGCGCGAGCGCGTTGCGCTGCTGCAGGCGGCCGAGGCGCGGTCGGCCACGGCCCGGCAGCACACGGCGGCGCTGCAGCGCGTGGGCGGCTATCTGCGCGGCGTGGCGGCGCAAGGTCCTGATATTTCTGGGGAATGCGGGCGTGCGTTGGCGCGCACCGAGGAGATGCTCAGCGCGCTGGCGACGGCGATCGAGCCGCGCCGCGCGAGGCCCGTGGCTGTGCGCCCCGTGGTCGAGGACGCGCTGCTCTATCTGGCGCCGCTCACGGCGCGCGCGCAGGTCCAGGTCGTGGTCGCGACGAGCCTGGACGATCTGGCGGTTCAGGCGGAGGCGGACGCCCTGCTGCTGTTGATGATCGACGCCCTCGAGGAGGCGCTGACGAGCCTGGCGACGTGGGAGGGGCCGCGGCTGGTCGAGCTGGCGCGCCGTCCACTCGAGCGCAACGGGCGCATTGGGGTGCTGGTGCGCGACACCGGCCCGCCCCGGGTGCTGTCGCGCGCGCCAAGGCTCGAGCGGCTGCTCGCGCACCTGCTCGCGACGCGCGCGGCCGAGGTGCCGCCCGAGTGCGGGCACGCGCTGCTGCTCACGCTGCCGTGGGCGCCGCCGCCGACTTCGTGACGCAGGCGCGCCGCGGCGTTATCGTGCGCGCGTGCTCCTCGCCTTCCAAGCAGAGCAGGCCGCCCGAGAGGTGCTCACCCACCTCGAGCGACGTCGTCCGGCGCTGATCGACGCCGCCGGCGGGGACGCCGAGCGCCTCGACGCGGCGGTGCGTGACGAGCTCGGCGTCGCCCTCGCGCCCCTGCGCCGACGCTACGACGAGGCGGGCATGCCGGCGCGCTACTTCGACGCCCTGTCGGCGGAGCTGGCGGCGTCGATCCCCGCGCGGTGGCGGGCCATCGCGGCGGCGTTCACCGCGCATGAGCGGGCGACGCTGAGCGTCTGGCGCCGGGGCGAGGTGCCGACGCGGCTGGCGTGGACGTGCGTCGGCCTGTTGGTCGGCGTGGCGATCATTCGCTCACCGGTCATTCCGATCTTCTGGAAGTGGCTGCCGACCCTGATGGCGCTCGGGGGCTGGTGGGTGCCCGATCTGCTCGCGTGGCGCAGCCGGCGCCGCTACGCGCGGGCGCTTGGCGAGATCGTGCTGGCGTGCGGCAGCGCGCAGCGTCAGCTTGACCAGACCATCTCAATCGAGGACTTCAACGATGAGTGATGTCATTGAGCCGAGCACAGGCGGGGGCGCGGAGCTCGCGCGCCGCATCGCCCGCGGCTTGGGGCGACTATTTCGTTTCGTCTTCTTCCGACGAGGGGTGGCGATCCCCACGGTGATCGGCCTTGCCGCGCTGATCGCGTATGCCGCGTGCACGTCCTATGTGCCCCCGGGTCGCGCAGGCCTGCTGCAGAACATCTACGGCGCCGAGGCCGGCATTCAGAGCAACGCCTACACCGCCGGGGTGCACTTCGTGAACCCGCTCACGGAGCGCATGCACCTGTTCGAGGTGGACCTGCAGGTCGTGAACTTCAGCGACTCGCGCAGCGAGGGCGGCGAGGGCTTTCGCTCGGCGCCGAGCATCAAGATCCAGACGAGCGACGGCTACCAGGTACAGCTCGATGTGTCGGTGCTGTACCGCGTGGTGAACCCGTACCAGGTCTTCACCGAGGCGGGCCCCGGGCGGGCGTTCGAGGATCGCATCGTCATCCCCCGCGCGGATCGGGTGCTGCGCAAGACGCTCGGCGAGCTGAACGCCGAGGAGTTCTATCAGGGGCCGCGGCGCATCGAGAAGTCGACACTCGCCCACACCGAGCTGCGGGCAGACCTTGAGGCCACGGGGATTCAGGTCGACGCAGTGCTCGTGCGCGGCTACACCTATGACACCAAGTACCAAGAGATCATCGAGAGCCGCAAAATCAAGGACCAGACGGTCTATCTGCGGCAGGCCGAGGCGAAGGCCGCCATCGAGGAGCGCAAGCGGGACACCATCGTGAGCGAGGGGCAGGCGACCGTGGGCGTCGAGCTCTCGCGCGGCGGCTCCGAGGTCAAGAAGCTCGTCGCGGACGCCGACCTGTATCGACGCAAGCGCACCGCCGAGGGGCGTCTGCTCACGGAGCTCGCGGCGGCCAAAGGCACGCAGCTCGAGAACGTGGCGCTGCAGGGGGCGGGCTCGGAGAACATGGTCGGGCTGCGGATGGCCGAGGTGCTGCAGGGGCTCAAGGTGCTGGTGCTCCCCACGGACGGCGAGAACGGCCTGAACCCGCTCGATCTGGGCGCCGTGCTGCGAAAGTTCGAGGTGAAGTGATGCGTCGGCTCCTGAAAATCGCGCTGTGCGCGCTGGCGGCGGCGCTGGCGACGGGGTGTGTGTCGCGCTCGACGAGCGAGACCGAGGTGGGCGTGCTCGTGTGCAAGCTCTCCATCGGCTGCCCGAACGAGGGCGTGCAGCAGCAGGTTTACCCGCCGGGTTCAACCAACTTCTTCGCGCCGTGGGTGCGGGACTGGTTCGTCTTCGACACGAAGATCCAGAACCTGGAGATGAGCCTCTCCAAGGACAAGGGCGACCGTGCCGAGCGCGATGACCTCGTCTTCAAGACGACGGACGGCGCGGACGTGTCGATGGACGTGACGGTCGTCTGGGGCATCGAGGCCGGTCGCGCGCCGTTTGTGCTGGAGAACGTGGCGAGCGACACGCAGGGGGTCAAAGAGAAGCTCGTGCGGCCCATGGCGCGCACGCTCATCCGCGACGTGCTCAACGGCCTGGACTCCGAGAGCATCTACAACGCGGACCGGCGCTTCGCCGCGTCGGACGAGGCGCAGAAGAAGCTCGCCGCGATGCTGTCGCCGTACGGCGTCGTCGTCTCGCAGGTCATCCTGCACGAGCATCGGTTCACGCCGGAGTACGAGAAGATCATTCACGACCGCAAGCTCGCCGAGCAGCGGGCCGAGCAGCTCAAGAGCGAGGCCGAGGCCGCGCAGCAAGAGGCGCTGCGCGATCTGGAGGCGGCGCGCGGCAAGGTGGCCTCTGACATGGCCGCGGCGCAGGGGCAGCTCGACAAGGCCAAGCTCGAGGCGGACGCCTTTCACTACGAGCAGTCGAAGAACGCCGAGGCGATCGTCTCGGAGAGCGAGGCGAAGGCGCAGGCCATCGCCAAGCGCAACGAGGCGCTCCGAGGCTCCGGCGGGCGAGCGATGGTCAAGCTGCGCGTGGCGGACGCGCTCGTGGGCAAGTCGATCGTGCTGGTGCCGGGCGGCGGTAGCGGGGCGGTGCAGCGGCTCGACGTGAACAAGCTCGTCGAGCGCATGATGCAAGAGCAAGAAGCTGCAGCAGAGGCGCCTGCGCCGCAGAACTAAAAATTAATCGACGCGGATTTGACATAAAAACTGAGTTTCGGAAGTCTCGCGCTGCAACTTTTGCATTCAAAGAAGCAGCGGAGGCTTTCGATGTCGATGCAGATCAAGAACTTCCTGGAGATGACGTACGACGAGCTCGAGGAGAAGAACCTCGAGCTCAAGCAGGCGCAGAAGGACCGCGCGCCGGACGAGCACACGAAGGAGCGGGTGCTCAAGTTCCTGCACGACACCAAGGCGCTCAAGGCCGTGACGCTGGCGTTCTCGGACCTCGAGGGCCGGTTCCACATGCTCGACTACGACAAGAAGTTCCTGCTCGGGTCGTACAACAACCTGACCTTCGACGGGTCGTCCATCCGTGGCTTCAGCGTGGTCAAGGAGTCGGACCTGCGGCTCGATATCGACTGGGGCTCGTTTCGGTTCCTGCCGAGCGACGTCTTCGGGCCGGGCAAGGTCTTCGTGTTCGCGTCCATCCGGGACCGCGACGGCTCGGCGTACAGCTCCGACATGCGCGGCAAGCTCAAGGATTTCTGCGCGCAGCTCTACGCCAAGAGCAAGCTCACGGCGTTCGCGGCCGTAGAGATCGAGGGCTTTCTCTTCGAGGGCGTGAACATCGAGCAGAGCTACTCGTCGCGTGAGGGCTTCAAGTTCGTGAACGGCGGCGGCTACTACAACTCGCTGCCGAAGGATCCGCTCAAGCTCTTCATCGACAAGTTCGCCGAGGCGCAGCGCGCGCTCGGCTTCGAGAACGAGAAGGACCACCCCGAGGTGGCGCCGTCCCAGTTCGAGCTCAACTACTCGTACTGCGACGCCCTGATCGCGGCCGACCAGATCCAGCTCTACAAGCTGCTCGCGCGCCAGATCGCCAACGACATGGGCAAGACGGCGTGCTTCCTGCCGAAGCCCGTCGCCGGCATCAACGGCAGCGGCATGCACACGAACGTGTCGCTCGCCAAGGGCGGCAAGAACCTGTTCTACGACAAGAAGGGGCAGGATAACCTGTCGGCCACGGGCTGGGAGTTCGTGGACCGCGTGCTCAACAACGCCAACGACATCTGCCTGATCATGAACCCCAGCGTGAACGCGTACCGCCGGCTCGATCCGGCCTACGAGGCGCCGAACCAGATCAAGTCGTCCGCGGTGGACCGGACGAGCATGGTGCGCATCCCGCTCGGCAACGAGAAGACGGCGCGCATCGAGGTCCGCACCGTGGCCCCCGACGCGAACCCGTACATGACGATGTACAGCATCTTCAAGACGGGCCTCGAGGGCCCGATGACGGAGACGCTCGACAGCGAGACGCGGCGCACGCGCACGCGCTTCCTGCCCGACAACATCTACGACGCCATGCGCCACTTCAAGTCGAGCGCGTGGGCGAAGGAGATGCTCGGCGAGGACAACCACGAGAAGTACCTGGGCCTCAAGAAGAGCCAGGCGGGGCGCTGCCCGATGGAGCTCGGCACGATGGTCAAGACCGAGGAGATTTTGTTCCACCACGAGGTCACGAACCAGTCCATCTGGAAGCGGTTCTGATCAGGTGGGGGCCGGGCCCTCGAGGAGCTCAGCGACCGTGACCTGAAGCGCGGCGTCCTCTGCCGCGCGGCCCGCGTTCAGGCGCGCCTCGACCGCGGCGAGCTGCGGAGAGCTCGGCAGGTCGCCCGCGCGCACGCCGCGGGACTCCGGCAGGCCGTGCAGGTCGGCCAAGGTGATCTGGTCGAGCGGGCGGCCGGGGACGAGCTCCATCGCGGCGTCTGCGGTCTCCACGATCAGCACTAAGTGGGCCTCGCGGAGCGTGTGCACAACGGGCAGCACGACGTCTGGCGGCAGGTTCAGGCGCTCGGCGAGCTGCTCGATGCGCAGGCCGCCCTCGCCCGACTGGAAGCGGAGCGCGATCTCCGCGAAGGCACGGGTCGTGAGGTAGCCGTTCGGGCGCGTGCGGTCGCTGATGCGCCGCGCGCCGCGGTGGGCCCGGACCTCTTCGGCGACGTCGCGGCGGTTCTGGATGAAGTAGCCGATCTGAGCGCCCATGAGCACCACGACCCACAGGATGTAGATCCACAGAAAGAACACCGGCACGAGGGCCAGCGAGCCATAGATCTGGGCGTTCGCCGAGCCGGAGTAGATCTCGGTGATGTAGGTGTTGAAGCCGAACTTGGCGGCCTCGAAGGCGGCGCCCGCGACCGCGCCGCCGATGAGCGCGGAGCGCCAGCGCACGCGGGTGTGCGGCATGAGTTTGTAGAGCAGGGCGAGGGCGAGGCTCCCGAGCGACCACGCGAGGATGAGCCGCAAGAACGGCAGGCCGCTGGCCGCGGCGTTGACGTCGTCGCCGAAGCGCTGCGCGACGTAGACCGCGACACCGCCGAGGCCGGGTGAGAGCGTGACGAGCGCGTAGAACGTGGTCACGCGCCTATGGAGGGGGCGCTCGCCGGGCGCGCGCCAGATGCGGTTGAAGGTCTTCTCGATGGAGAGAAAGAGGGAGACCGTCGTCATCAGCAGGAAAGAGAAGCCGATGAGGCCGAGCGTGTCCGAGCGGGCGCGCTCGACGAAGTCCTCGAGGAACTTCACGACGTCGGAGACGCTGTCGGCCAAGAACGACTTGAGGAGCATCGCGCGGACAGCGGCGCCCATCTCCTCGCTCGGCGTGAAGACGCGAAAGACGGCGAAGAAGACGGTCAGCAGGGGGACGATGCTCAGGATGGTCGTGTAGGCGAGGGCCGAGGCAGCGCCGAGGCACTGGTCGTCGATGAGGTGGTCGATGAGGTCGAGGAGCCATAGGCCCGCGCGGACCCACCACGCGCTGGAGGCGTCCGACTGGACACGGCGCTCGAGGAAACGACGGACGGGGGGCAGGAAGGCCACTTACCAGTTCCCGATGCCGCCCAGGTTGTGGACCTGAGAGAAGCCGAGGCGGGCGAGGGTGCGCTTCGCTTGAGCGCTGCGGACGCCGCTCTGACAATAGACGACGATGGGCGCGTCGCGGGGCTCGAGCTCCGCCGCGCGGCCCTCGAGCTCGTGGACCGGGATGTTGCGGGCGCCCTCGAGGTGACCGCCTTCGAACTCGCCCACGGAGCGCACATCGAGCAGGCGCGCGCCCTCCGCGACGAGCTTGCGCGCCTCGGGGCTGCTCGTGTTGCCGCCGCGCATCCACAGAAACGCGAGGACGATGAGCGCCAGCGCGCCCCAGAGCAGTCCGGTTGTCATGCAAGCCTCCAGTCTGCCTACATTGTAGCACACTTGGCGCGTCAAGCCATAAACCCCGCGCGCAGGGCTGGCAGAATCGGGCGCGTTGCGGTATCCGCGGATTCTCATGACGGACGAACTGAAGCGGTACGCGCTGTTCAAGGGCTTGAGCGAGGCCGAGCTCGGCGTTGCGATGACCCTGCTCGACGCCTTTACGATCGAGGAGACGAACGGCCTGCTCTTTGACCGGGGCGCCCCGGCGGATTCGGCGTGGCTGGTCCGGTCGGGTTTGCTGCGGGTGGAGGTCCCGCGCGCTGAGCAGCGCGTGCTCGAGGTCGCGCGGCTCGGGCCAGGGAGCGTGGTGGGCGAGCTCGTGCTCGTCGAGGCCGCGCCGCGCGGGCTGCGGGTGCGAGCGCTTGAGCCGTCGCGCCTGTGGCGACTGGACCTGAAGCGCTTTCAGGCGCTGAAGCAGCAGGGCAGCCCCGTGGCGTGGAAGATCGTGCGGAACGTCGCGCTGCAGGTCTGTGACCGATTCAGGGCGACGAACCAGCTTCTGGAGCTGGACCTGAACGCCCCGAGGCCCGAGGTCACCGCGTCGACGACGGGGATGCCCGCAATCCGGATCGACGCGGGGGTTGCGCCGGTGACGACGAGCCCGCGCGGCGGGGTCTGGGACACGCTGCGCGGCTTCTTCGGCGGCGCGTGAGGCGCGTCAGGGCGCGAGCGGCAGCGGCTGGCAGCCGAGGGCGTTGAAGTAGAGCTCGGGGGCTGCGCCGAAGGTGTAACAGGCCCCAAGGGCGCTGTCCTCGGTCAGCAGAACGTAGGTCAGCGTGTCCTCGCTCGCCTGCGACCATGTCGTCGTCACGCTCAGGCGGCGCTGCTCGGGCGAGCCGACGGTCCGCAGGGTGAGCGTGCCGTCGCGCGGGACCGTGTGGCACTGCGCCGGTGCGTCGCCGTCGGGAATGCAGGCCTCCATCAAGTCGACCGCTTCACCGCTGTCCGCGCGCGTCAGGCCGAAGAGCCACTGGGCCGATGCAGCGCTCGAGACCGTGAGCGTCAGGCCGTCTCGCTGCCAGCGCAGGCCGACCTTGGGAGGGGACGTCACGTCCGGTGAGGGCTGAGGTTCGATGAGGCGCGCGTCTCTGTCTGAGGCGTCCGGGCTTGAGGCATCAAGGCTCGAGGCGTCTGAGGCCGAGGCGTCTGAGGCCGACGCGTCTTCGAGGGCGCCGAGCGCGAGGGGCTCGCTCCGACCGCAAGCGGCGAGCGTGACGGGGAGGCCGAGGAGCGACAGAGCGAGGGCACACTTCTGCATACCCCTGAGCCTAACACGGCGATAATCTCGCGCCATGTCTACCCAGCACACCCTGCCGGACCGCCTCGCGCGCCTGGCGCCCTTCGAGAGTCTGTCGCCGCGCGAGCGCGAGGTCTTGTCTGCGGTGCTGCGCGAGCAGGTCGTCGCGCCCGGTCAGATCATCTTCGACGTCGGTGACCGGGCGGGCGAGTGCCACATCGTCCTCAGCGGCGCGCTCGAGGTCTTCACACGGGACGACGCGGGCGTCGCGACCATTGTGGGCGCGTTCGGCCCGGGCGAGCTGATCGGCGAGATCGCGCTCATGGACGGCGGGCCGCGCTCGGCCGGCTGCCGCGGGAGCGTGGACGGCGCGCGGGTCGCTGCGCTCTCGAAGCAGGACTTCGACCAGATCTTCAGCGGCGCGAGCCCGTTCGCGTTCAAGCTCATGGACATCGTGGCGACGCGCCTCGTGCGCCGCATGCGCGGGCAAATGGCGAAGCTCGTCGAGGCCGTGGTCGAGGCCGATCAACAGGCCCACGGCGGCTGAGCCGCACTCTCCGACCGCACGACGCGCTGTTTCGCAAGGTCTTCAGCGTGCCGCGACACGCGGCGGGGCTGCTGCGCGTCGCGCTGCCACCTGAACTGCAGGCCGCGTTCGAGCTGGACGCGGACGGTGTCAAGGTGCTCGACCCGACGCACGTCGGCCCGCGACTGCGGGGGACGGCGTCGGATGTAGTGCTCGAAGTTCGGCGCCGACGGAGCGACGGCAGCGAGGGGGAAACGGCCGCGCTACCGCCGGCGTAGTTTCAGGCGCTCATCGACCTGCCGCGTGGGCCGGGGGCGGACGCGCTGCGCGGCCTGCTGCCGGAGGATGGGTGCGTACTGCTTGACTTGGCGGCGGTGGAGGTGATGCGGACGTGGCTGCGCGGGCGGGCCGGGGACGCGGTCAGCGAGACAGCGCTTGAGGTGCTCCAGGCGGGTCGTGAAGAGGGCCGCGCGGCGGGCATGCGCCACGCGCTCGCAGCGACGCTCCACAAGCTCTTGCGCCTGCGCTTTGGGGGCATCCCTGCCGCCGCGGCGATGCGCATCGAGGCCGCCCCCACCCCCGAGCTTGAGCGCTGGATCGAAGGCGTGCCGACCGCGGAGTCGCTCGAGGCGCTGCTCGACTGAGGCAGGCCCGCTTAGAGCAAGAAGACCTTGGTCAGGATGTCGGCGATGCCGACGAGCGCGGCGCCCGCGATGAGGCCGGCGCAGATCGGCTCGTGTGCGCCGATCCAGAGCCGGTGGCCGTTCGACTCCGGTTGGGCGGCATAGCGGCGGTGCATGAACTCAAAGAACGCTGCGCCCGCGAACATCGCGATGGTCGAGTCGGGCGGGAGCACAACGCCAAGGCCGAGGGAGATTGGGCTGAGCCAGAAGCGACCTTTGGTGCGAATCCGGCCGATCTCGAGGGCGAGGCCCGCCACCGCCGCGACCACCATGGAGACGATGATGGAGGTCGTGAGGAGCGTCCCGCCGGCTTCGCCGAAGATGGCGGAGACGAGCTCGGAGACGCCCTTCCACTGCACCGCGGAGGGAAACCCGAACTGACCGTTATCGGGCGCCATCGCCGCTTGGACGTTGTCGCCCTCTTTATAGGTGCTCAAGAAGAGCAGGTAGAAGAGGGGCGTGCTCGCGAGGCCGCCCGCGAAGATGCCGATGCAGTGGCCGATGGCTTGCTGCCGGGGCTTCGCGCCGAGCATGTAGCCCGGCTTGATGTCCATGAGCAGGTTGCTGGCGTTGCTGGCGACCTCGACGCACATCACGCCGGTCATCAAGTTTGTGGGCGCGTGCTTTGGATCGAGCGCGCCGTACATGAACTGCGGGATCTTGCTGAGGGAACCGGTGGGGGTAATGCTCGTCAGACCCGTGCTGCTCGCCGCGATGAGCGTCAGCAGCGAGATGAGGGGAATGGCGGTCAGGCCGTAGATGAACGGCACGCCGAACCAGTCGTGCGCCATCCACGCGCCGATCACGCCCAAAATCGGGATGCCAACGAGCGAGACGCGGTTGGGCAGCTCGATGTCCGCGAGCAGGTCCTTCTCCTTGTTCAGGCCGCGGCGCAGGGACTCCGAGGCCTTACGGAAGACCTCGGGCTTCGCGAACAGGCTCACGAGCGAGGCCGTGACCATGATCACGATGCCCCACCACATGGCCCATTTGTTCATGATGTGTGTGCGCGAGAAGGTGCCGTCGACCTTGGGCGCGATCTCACCGAGCGCGATCATCGTCGGCACGATCACGATGTAGTTGAGCACCATGCCCAGCAGCATGCCCAGGCCGGCGCGAAAGCCCATCAGGCCGCCGGCGCCGAACATGGCGATGTCGAGCGGCAGGAACGTGAGCCCAAGCTGGGGCAGCGGCACGTTCGCGAGCGTAGGCATCGGCAGCTGACCCTTCTCGGCGAGCTTGTAGTAGAGCTCGTCGAGGCTGTGGGGCAGGTGGAGCGTGTCCGCGAGGCCGAGCCACTTCTGCTGCACGAGCCGCATCAAGTTCTCGCCCTTGATGGCCTCGACGAGACCCGCGACCAAGCCCGCCTTGACGAGCACACGGGCCTTGTACATGCCCGAGTCGCCCGTGCCCGTGTAGAGCGCATCGAGGACTACGCCGCACGCTTGGCCCTCGGGGAACGGGAGCTGCTCGTCGTTGATGAAGCGCCGCTTCATCGGGAAGGCCACCAAGACGCCGAGCAGCGAGAGCACGACGTTGAACAGGAGCATCTGCCACCACGGGATGAGCGCGTTCTCGATCCACATGTAGGCGGCCATGCCGGAGATGAGCGGCCCGGTCATATAGCCCGCCGCGGTCGCGATGCTCTGTGCGGCGTTGTTCTCCAGGATGGTCATGTCGCGCACGCCCATCTGCGACATGAGCCGGAAGGCGGCGTAGGCGAGAATGACGCTCGTCAGGCCGACCCCGAGCGTCCAACCGGTCTTTGCGCCGATGTACAAGTTCGTCGCCGAAAGGACGCCGCCGAGCAGGAAGCCCGTCAGCGCAGCGCGGAGCGTGAGCTGTGGCATGTCGCCGCGGTAGATGTTCTTGAGCCACCACGCGTCCTTCTCGGACGCGGTCATCGTCTGGAGCTGCTCGGGGGTGAGCTGTTCGATCGCCACGGGGCCTCCGCCGGTTTCGAGAGGGCGAGACCATAGCCCCGAGGCGTGTATCTTGCACCCATGCAAGCACACGAACTGGGCCTCCGCGTCGACAACGCCTTCACGCGTGACCTGCCGGGAGAGGCGACGCTCGACCTACGGCCGCGTTCTGTCGAGGGGGCCATGTGGTCGCCGGTCACGCCGACGCCCGTGGCCGCGCCCACCCTCCTCGCATGGTCGTCCCCGGTGGCCGAGGCGCTCGGCCTCTCCGCCGAACAGGTGGAGTCCGCCGCGTTCGCCGAAGTCTTCGGTGGGAACGCCACGATCGCCGGGTCGGTGCCATGGGCGACGAACTACGGCGGTCACCAGTTCGGTCACTGGGCGGGTCAACTGGGCGACGGACGCGCGCTCTCGCTCGCTGAGGTCGTGAACCCGAGCGGAGCGCGCGCGGAGCTCCAGCTCAAGGGCGCCGGACCGACGCCTTACTCTCGCCGAGCGGATGGCCGCGCCGTGCTGCGATCGTCCATCCGCGAGTTCTTGTGCAGCGAGGCCATGCATGGCTTGGGCGTGCCGACCACGCGCGCGCTCTCGCTCGTCGCCACCGGCGACCCGGTCTGGCGCGACATGTTCTACGACGGCCACCCCCGCCAGGAGCCTGGGGCGGTCGTGTGCCGCGTGGCCCCGAGCTTTGTGCGCTTCGGGCACTTCGAGCTGCCGTCGTCTCGCGGGGACCACGCGCTTCTTGAGCGCCTGCTGGACTTTGTGATCGGGCGGGACTTCCCCGAGCTCGCCGCGCTACCCGTGCCTGAGCGACGCGCGGCCTTCTTTCAGGCCGTGTGCGAGCGCACGGCCACGCTCGCTGTCGACTGGATGCGGTTCGGCTTCGTGCATGGTGTGCTCAACACCGACAACATGTCGATCTTGGGCCTCACCCTCGACTACGGGCCTTACGGCTGGCTCGAGCCCTTTGACCCCATGTGGACGCCGAACACGACGGACGCGCAGGGCCGACGCTATCGGTACGGCGCTCAGGGGCAGGTCGCGCATTGGAACCTGGGCAAGTTGGCGACGGCGCTCCTGCCCGTGTTCGGCGACCGTGCCCCCCTCGAGGCGGGCCTCGACCACTTCGAGCGGGTCTGGGAGCGCACGCTCAAGGCGAAGCTGCACGCCAAGTTTGGCTTGTTCAGAGAGGACTCGGGCGACCTCGACCTCGTCGGCGAGGCTTTTCGGCTCATGCACGGCGTTGAGATCGACTTTACGCTCTTCTTTCGTGGTCTTGCGGGCGTGGACCTCGCCGCGCCGTCGCTCGAGCCGCTGCGCCCCGCGTTCTACAGCGACGATCTTGTGCAAGCGAACGAGGCTGCGCTGCAGGCGTGGCTCGCGCGGTATGTGGCGCGGGCCCGGACCGAGGCATTAGACGCGGCCGCTCGGCGCGCTGCCATGAACGCGGTCAACCCCCAACTCGTCCTGCGGAACTGGGTCGCGCACGAGGCGATCGAGGCGGCCGAAGCCGGCGACGCCTCGGTCGTGCGCGCGCTGCTCGACGCCCTGCGGCGCCCCTTTGACGAGGCGCCAGAGGCGGCACGTTGGGCGGCAAAGCGACCTGCATGGGCCGCGAACAAGGCGGGCTGCTCGATGTTGTCCTGCAGTAGTTGAGCGTGCGAGATTGCGCGCCATGCGCCCCTTTCGCAGCCACGGTGACGGCCGCTTCACGCGGGAGCAGCTCCGCGCCTGCGGTGTGCACGTCGTCTTTGAGGACAACGCGCGGGTGTGGCACCCCGAGACGGTGTCGATCGGCGAGAACGTCTACGTCGGCCACGACGCCATGCTCAAGGGCTACCACCTGAACACACTGCGGATCGGGGACGACACCTGGCTCGGGCAGGGCGTCTTTCTGCACTCGGCCGGCGGCATCGAGATCGGCGCGCGCGTGGGGGTCGGGCCGTTCGTGAAGATGCTCACGTCGATGCATGGCGAGGCGGGGCGGGACGTACCGATCTTGGCGTCCCCGCTTGAGTTCGCGCCCATCGTGGTCGAGGACGACAGCGACATTGGTGTGGGCACGATCATTCTGCCCGGCGTACGCATTGGGCGCGGCGCCCAGATTGGCGCGGGCGCCGTGGTGACGCGCGACGTGCCCGCCTACGCCGTGGCCGCGGGCAACCCCGCGCGCGTGCTCCGGATGCGCCCCGAGGCGCCCCCCGAGCGGGCGTGAGCGACGCGCCACGGGCGCTCGGCCTTCGTGTGCCCCACCGGGGCGAAGCCTGGACTGTGGCCGTGCTCCTGCTGGTCTACTTCGTGTCCTCGGCCAGCGGGGACTTGGGCTTTTACGACAGCGCCGAGCTCGCGATGGTCGCCGCGCAGGGCGGGCTGGGGCACCCCATCGGGCAGCCGCTGCACACGGCGCTCGGCGCGCTGCTCGCCGCGCTGCCGGGGGTCGGGCCGCGCGCGGCGCTCTGGCTCATCACGTGGCTGTCCTGTGTGCCGGCCGCGCTGTGTGCGGTGCCGGCGCTCGCGCTCGCTCGGCAGGCGGGCGCGCGGCCCGGGTGGGCGGGCTTCGTTGTTGCGCTCGGTGCGCTGCACTTGGTCTCCTGGGAGTCGGCGACGCGCGTCGAGGTCTACGCGCTGGCAACGTTCTTCGCGCTGTGGGCGGTGGCCAAGCTCGGTGAGGCCGCGGCGGCCCCGACGATGTCGCCGCGGGCGTGGGGCGCCGCCGGCCTCGCGCTCGGGCTGAGCGCGGGCGCGAACGCGCACGTCGCGCTCATCTCGGGCGCGCTCGCGGGCGCTGCGGCGCTCTGGCAGGCCCGGCGCGCACCGGGGGTGGTGCGTTGTGCACCAGTGACGATTCTCGGTGGGTTGCTCGGCCTGACCGTCTTCGCCTACTTGCCGTGGGCGGCGGCGCGCTCGCCCGAGGTTTTTGCGTGGAGCCGCGACGACCTGCCGCGCTTTCTGCTCGGCCTCGACTACGCCCAAAACCGACAGTTTCTGGCGGAGCCGTGGCTGGAGAAGCTGACCCGCAACCTGGCGTGGAGCCTCGAGGCGCAGGTTATCGGCCCGCTGGTCCTCGCCGCGCTGGGCGCTGCTGCCGCGCCGCGGCTCGCGTGGCTGGGGCTCGGCGGGTGGGTGCTCACGTCCCTGCTCGTGATGAGCAACTCGACGTATCTGCCCACCAACACGGACTACTACGGCTATCTGGCCGCGCCGTGGTTCGCGGTCATCGCGGGCGCTGCGTCGCTCGCGAGCCGCGTCGGCGAGGCGCGCCGCGGGGTGGGCATCGCAGCGGCGGTGGTCGTCGGTGTTTCGACGATGCTTGCCGAGCCGGGCCCGCTCTCGAGGACGCGGCACGTCGATCACGCCGCCCGCACGCTGGCCATGGAGGTCTTGGAGACCGCGCCACCCGACGCGCTCGTCTTCGTGGGATCTGACCACTTCGTGTGGCCGATACTCGCGCTTCAGACCGTCGAGGGCGTTCGTCCAGACGTCGTGGTGCTCGCGGACGGCTTGCTGGACTCATCGTGGTTCTGGGCGTGGACCTTTGCGCGGCACCCCGCGCTCACGCAGACGCCGCTCGCTGGGCCGCGCGAGGTGCGTTTGCGTCGCTTTGTCGACGCGCAAGGGGAGCGGCCCGTGCTCTTTGAGCGTGGCACGATGTCGGGATGGCTCGGTCGGCCGGTGTGCGCCGACCGGCTCTTCGCGCGCGCGGCGCCGTGCCCCGTAGACGTCGAGCTCGGCGCGGGCTCGAGCCTGATTGCGGGCCTTGTCGACGCGGTTGGTCAAGGCTCGCCCCCCGCGGACGAAGTGCTCGCTCAGGTGGCCGTTGACAGGGGCGACCTGCTCTGGACGCTCGGTCAGCCTCGCGCGGCGCTCGATGCCTACCTGAGCGGCGTGCCCGCGGCTGAGCGCGCAGGGCTCGACCTGGAGGGTTGGGCCGCGCCCGCTCCGCTGCGCCGCCCAGAGCCGCGGTGGCGCCAGCAACACCCGCTCGGTCGACCTGAGCGCGCGCTCTTTCGGGCGGCCGAGCTCGCGCACGCCGCGCGGCTCCACGCAGCGGCTGAGACGCTGTTGGCGCGCGCGGCGGCGCGCGGCCTGTCCGAGGCGGCGTATACTCCCCCCCCCGAGCCGGAGGACAAGTGACCGCGCCCCACAAGTTCAAGTTCTTCCGCGCAGGCGGCGTCGACCAAGCCACGCTCGGCGAGTGGTGCGATGTGCACCACCTGCGCTCACTCGACCCCAAGCTGTGGGTCGCGCTCGCCATGCCGACGCGCGGCACGGCATTGGACGAGCGCACCCTCAAGTACCTCGATCGCGACGGCGATGGGCGCGTGCGACAGCGCGAAATCCTCGAGGCGATCGACTTCCTCGAGGCTACGCTCGAAGACCCGAGCGTTGTGCTCGGGGGAGGCGACGGCGTGGCGCTCGACGCCATCCAGGACGCCGACGTGCTCGCGTCCGCGCGCATCGTCGTCGAAGCGCTCGGCAAGGCGGGCACAGGCCAAATCACCCTCGCGGACGTGACCGCCTACGGGGAGATCGTCGCGAGCCTGCGCATCAACGGCGACGGCGTGCTGCCCCCGAGCGCGGCCGAGGACCCCGAGACGCGCGCGCTGATCGAGGCGCTGCTCGAGACGGTGGGCGGCGTGGCCGACTTGAGCGGCGAGCGCGGGGTCGACCAGGCCCATGTCGACGCCTTCTTCGCTCAGGCGCAGGCGCACGTGGACTGGTACGCGCAGGGCGAGGGCGATCCGCTGCTGCTGCCGCTCGGGCCCGCGACCGCCGACGCCGCCGCCGCGCTCGACGCGGTGCGGGCCAAGGTCGATGACTACTTCACGCGCTGCCGCCTCGCGGCGTTGGACCCCCGCGCTGAGGCGGCGATGAACGGCGCCGACGCAGACCTGGTCGCGCTCGCGGCGCGCGAGCTGGCCTCGACCGCGCCCGAGGTCGCGCGGCTGCCGATCGCGCGGGTGGGCGCAGGGCGGGCGTTGCCTCTGGCGAGTGCAGTGAATCCCGCGTGGGTCGAGCGGCTTGAAGCGCTCGCGCGCCTCGCCGCTGCGCCCCTGCTCGGCGCCGAGCGCACCCTGTCGCTGACCGAGGCCGACTGGCTGGAGCTACAGACCCGACTCGCGCCGCACATCGCTTGGGCGGCGAGCCGCCCCGCGTCGGCGGTCGGCGCGCTCGGGGTGGCACGCCTGCGCGAGCTCCTGGCATCCCCCGCGAAGGCTAAGCTGACGGCCATGATCGTCGAGGACGCGGCCCGAGACGCGCTGAACAAGCGCGTCGCCGAGGTCGAGCGGCTGCTGCTCTACAAGCGCGACCTGTTCGAGGTGCTCAGCAATTTCGTAAACTTCTCGCGCTTTTACGACCGCAAGCGGGCGGCCTTTCAGGCGGGGACCCTGTTTCTGGACGGTCGGAGCTGCGCGCTGTGCTTCGACGTCGCCGACGCGGGCAAGCACGCGGAGCTGGCCGGGATGGCGGCTGTGTTCCTTGTGTACGTCGAATGCACGCGCGGGACCGAGCGGCGGGGCGTGGCGGCGGCCTTCACGGACGGCGACGCGGACAACCTCTTCGTGGGCCGCAACGGCATGTTCATCGACCGGCAAGGCCGAGACTGGGACGCAACCGTGACCAAGCTCGTCGCGAACCCGATCTCGATTCGGCAGGCGTTCTGGACCCCCTACAAGAAGTTTGTGCGCCTCGTGGAAGCGCAGCTCGCGAAGCGCGGCGCCGAGACCGATGAGCGCTCGCAGTCTCTGCTCGCGGGGCTCGCGAAGCCGGTCGCGGCGACCGACCCCGCCGCGCCGACGCCCCCCGGCGGCAAGCCCATCGACGTCGGGACCGTGGCGGCCATCGGCGTCGCGGTCGGCGGCATCGGCGCGATGGTCACCGGCATTCTCGGCGCGTTCCTGGGCCTGGGCATGTGGATGCCGCTCGGCCTGCTCGGGATCGTGCTCCTGATCTCGGGGCCGTCGGTCTTGCTGGCCTTCTTGAAGCTGCGCCACCGAAACTTGGGCCCGATCTTGGACGCGAACGGCTGGGCTATCAACGGCCGCGCGCGCATCACCGTGCCGTTTGGCGGGGCGCTCACGAGCGTCGCGCGCTTGCCCGAGGGTGCGGAGCGCGTGCTCGACGACCCCTACTCGGACGAAGGCCGCCCATGGTGGGTCTATGTGCTCGTCGTCGCCCTGCTGTTGGGCGTCGCGGCGGCGGTGGCCGTCGCCGCAGGGGTCGAGCTCACGCTCCCGATGCCGGGCTGACGCCTGCCGCGCTCACCCCTGCCCGATCTCCGCGATGCGGACGCGGCTCGCGCGCAGGCGCACGAGATCGTCCACCATCTGCGCCTCGCGCTCGCGCTCCGTCTCGACGACCTCTTCCGGCGCCCGCGCGACGAAGCCCTCGTTCGCGAGCTTGGCCCGCGTGGCGTTCAAGCTCGCCTCGGTCTTGGCGATGGTCTTGTCGAGCCGTGAGAGCTCGGCCTGAGTGTCGATGAGCCCCGCGACCGGCACGAGCACCTCGAGCGGCCCCGCGACCTGAAGCGCCGCGCCCTTGGGCCGCTCACCGCCGACCTGAAGCGTCACCCGCTCGATGCGCGCGAGCTTCGTGATGCGCGCGTCTTGCCCCGCGAGGAGCGCCGCCGTCTCGGCGTCCGGCGCGATCACGATGGCCTCGAGCGTCGAGCCGGCGGGGATCGTAAGCTCGCCCCGGATCGTCCGCACCGCGTTGATCGTGTCGAGCAGCAGCCCGACCTCGCGCTCGGCGTCCGCGTCGCGCGTGAACGCGCCCACGCGCGGGAAGTCCGCGACCATCAGGCTCTGCGCGCGGCCCTCGGGGAGCGGCAGCTTCTGCCAGATCTCCTCGCTCGCGAACGGGATGAAGGGGTGCAGGAGCCGGAGCGCCGTGTCGAGGCACTGCACGAGCGTCCACTGCGCCGCGTGCTTCTCCGCCGGCCCCGCGTCGCCGTAGAGCAGCGGCTTGGCGAGCTCGATGTACCAGTCGCACAGCTCGTTCCAGAAGAACTCGTAGGCGGCGTTGGCGGCCTTATCGATCTGGAACGCCTCGAGCGACGTCGTGACGCCCTCGATCGCGCGGTCGAGGCGCGACAGGATCCAGCGGTCGACGACGCCCAGGCGCTCGGGCGGCGGCCCGTCTGCGGGGAAGTCCGCCAGGTTCATCAGCCCGAAGCGGCTCGCGTTCCAGACCTTGTTGATGAAGTTGCGGCTCGTCTCGACCGACTTGAGCGAGAGCTTGATGTCGCGCGCTTGGCCCGCCAAGTTGGCAAGCGTGAAGCGCAGGCTGTCGGCGCCCATGTCGCGCGAGACCTCGAGCGGGTCGATGACGTTGCCCTTCGTCTTCGACATCTTCGCGCCGTGCTCGTCGCGCACCATCGCGTGCAGGTACACCACGGGGAAGGGCACCTCGCCCAAGAAGTGCATGCCCATCATCATCATGCGGGCGACCCAGAAGAACAGGATGTCGAAGCCTGTCTCCATGACGCTGTTCGGGTAGAACACCTTGAGGTCCGGCGTCTTGTCGGGCCAGCCGAGCGTCGAGAAGGGCCAGAGCGCGCTCGAGAACCAGGTGTCGAGCACGTCGGGGTCGCGTGACAGCGCCGCGCCGCCGCAGCCCGCGCAGGCCGTGGGGTCCTCGCGGCTCACGGTGACGTGCGTGCACGCCTCGCAGTACCACGCCGGGATCTGGTGACCCCACCAGAGCTGGCGCGAGATGCACCAGTCCTTGATGTTGTCCATCCATTGGAACCAGGTCTTCTCCCAGACGTCCGGCACGATCCGCGTGCGCCCGTCACGCACCGCGTCTGCGGCGGGCTTCGCCAGCGGCTCGGCGCGCACGTACCACTGCTTGGAGAGCATGGGCTCCACGACCACGCCGGAGCGCTGGCAGTGTCCCAGGTTGAGCGTGTGCGGCTCGACCTTGACGAGCAGCCCCTGCGCCTCGAGGTCCTCGACAATGCGCTTGCGCGCCTCGAAGCGGTCCAGGCCGCGGTAAGCCTCGGGCGCGCTCTCGTTCACTTTCGCGTCGCGATCGAGCACGGCGATGGACGGCAGGCCGTGCCGCTTGCCGGTCTCGAAGTCGTTGAAGTCGTGCGCGGGCGTGATCTTGACGGCGCCGGTCCCGAACGCCATGTCCACGAGCTGCGCGTCCGCGATGATCGGGATGCGGCGGCCCGTGAGTGGCAGCTCGACCTGCCCGCCGACCAGGTGCTTGTAGCGGGGGTCGTCGGGGTGGACGGCCACGGCGGTGTCGCCGAGCATCGTCTCGGGGCGCGTCGTCGCCACGACCAAGTGCGGGGTGTCGCCACCGTTCACCACGGGGTAGGCGATGTGCCACAGCGAGCCCTGCTTGGTCTCGTGCACGACCTCCAGGTCGCTGATGACGGTCTGGCAGCCGGGCGACCAGTTCACGAGGCGGTCGGCGCGGTAGATGAGGCCTTCGTCGTAGAGCCGCACGAAGACCTCGCGCACGGCGCGCGACAGGCCGTCATCGAGCGTAAAGCGCTCGCGGGACCAGTCCACCGAACAGCCCAAGGACTCGATTTGCTTGGTGATTCGGTCGCGGCAAATGGCCTTCCACTCCCAGACCTTGTCTAGGAACTTCTCGCGGCCCAAGTCGAAGCGGCTGATGCCCTCTTTGGCCAGCTCGCGCTCCACGACCATCTGCGTCGCGATGCCCGCGTGGTCCGTGCCCGGCAGCCAGAGCGCGTTATAGCCCGCCATGCGCTTCCACCGGATGAGGACGTCCTCGATGGTCACGGTGAGGGCGTGGCCCATGTGGAGCTGCCCGGTCACGTTCGGCGGCGGAATGACGATCGTGAAGGGCGGCTTCGTCGAGGTGTTGTCGGCCTCGAAGTGGCCTCGCGCTCGCCACTCGGCGTACCAGCGGGGCTCGACGTCGCGGTGGTCGTAAGCCTTCGGGAGTTCGTTCTCGCTCATGCGCTCTCTTTCGGATCGGTCACTAGACGAAGTCGCGGCGCGTGTTGTATCGCGAGAGCGGGTCCCCACCCAAGGAGTAGAGACGCCGATGCACCGACCGCTCTGGATTCTCCGCGCCCCCCGCGCGTCGCTCGCTGCACTGACGCTCTGCGTCGCGTGTTCGGGCGGCGATGACCGCCCTGCCGAGGTCGAGGTCGACGCCGCGCCCACGCCCGACGCCGCGCCCGCGCCCGACGCCGCGCCCACGCCCGACGCCGCGCCCGACGCCGCGCCCACCGCCTGCGAGGGCAGCGTCGCGCATCGCTGGGACCCGCGCGACCCGAACGAGCCGGACTTCTTTCCCGATGGCTTGCTCCTGAGGGACGACCCGACCTCACCGACGGGCGTTCGACTCGACGTCTCGCCGGAGGCGGCGCCGTGGTCGGCGAACACCCCACAGCTCTTGGCCGACGCGGTCGACTCAATGAACGCGCTGTCCGGCTTCGGTACGCTGGGCGGGGCGCTCCTGCGCTTCACTGGCCCTGTCACGCAGGTGCCTGCCACGGCCGAAGAGAGCGTGACGAGCGCAGGCTGGCAGTGGTGGGATCTGGGGGCGGAGCCGCCCGAGCGGGTGCCGTTCGAGGCGCGCGCACTCGAGGGCGGCCTGACGGTGGTGCTCTGGCCGCTGCGCCCGCTGCGCCTGAACACGCCGCACGCCATTGTGGTCACCCAGGCCGCGCGCGCAGACGACGGTGGGTGCATCGCGCCCGCGCCGACGACCACCGCGCTCCTGACCGGCGACACGGCGGGGCGACCGGACGCCGCGCGCCTCGACGCCCGGGGCGTGGGATATCGCGAAGCGGTCGCGCGCTTGGGCCTGCGCCCCGCCGACGTGAGCGTGCTGACGGTCTTTCCCACCCACGACGATCTGAAGACGGTCCGCGCGGCCGCCGAGGCCGTGCTGGCTGCGCCGGTGGCGTGGGGGGCGCACGGGGGCTGCGTCGAAGCGAACGGGCTCTTGGAGTGCGAGGCGAGCACGACGGTCCTCGACTTCCGCGATGCCCGCGGCATGGTGAGCGGCGACGTCGCCCCGCGCGAGGCGGAGATCCCCGTGCGGTACTGGCTGCCCACGACCGGCGCGGGGCCGTTCCCGCTGCTCGTTTACGGCCACGGGCTGAACAGCCAGCGCGACGAGGGGCGCATCATCGCGGAGCGTATGGCGAGCGAGGGCTTCGCGGTGCTCGCGATGGAGGCCGTGGAGCACGGCGACCACCCGTTCATCGCGGCGGACGCGACGGGCGAGGACGCGATGCGCTTCCTCGGTATCAATCTGGCCGAGCTCAAGATCGACGCACCGCGACTGGCAGGCAACTTCAACCAGACCAACATCGACCGCCTGCGCCTCATCGGCCTGTTGCGGCAGGACGGCGATCCAAACGGCGACGGGGTGCCGGACTTCGACACGGCCCGTATCGGCTATGTGGGCGCGAGCCTGGGGGCGATGTGCGGCGCCGGGCTGCTCGCGCTCTCCCCAGATCTGGACGCCGCAGTGCTCACGATCGGCGGCGCGCGGTTGATCTCGGTCGTGACCGACACGGAGCTCGTCGCGCAGTACCGGCCGATCATCGGCAACCTGATCGGCTCGATCGAGCGTTTCGAGCGCATCGTACCGATCGCGCAGCACGTGGTCGACTCGGCGGACCCGGGCGCGTGGGCCGCGCACGTGCTGCGCGACCGGTTCGACGGGCGCACACCCCCGAGCGTGCTCGCGAACTTTGGCATGTCCGACGAGGTCGTACCGCCGTCGGCGGGGCGCGCGCTGGCGCGGGCGCTCGGCGCGCCGCAACTCACGCCGGTGCACACGCCGGTCGATCTGGTCGACGTCATCGACGCCGACCGCGTTGAGGGCAACTGGGCCGAGGGCGCGCGGACGGCGGCGTTCTACCAGCTCGAGACCGTCACTCGGGACGGCTCGCGTCGGCCCGCCCGCCACGTCGACACCGCCAAGAGCGACGAGGTCGCGGCGCAGATTCGAGGCTTCTTCGTACCGTGGTCGCAGGGGCGGGCGCCGGTCGTGCAGCGGCCGTGACGGGGCGCCGCGTCGTGGGCTGACTCAGCCTAGGGCGAGCAGGCCGTCCGCGGACCACTCGCGCAGCAGCTCGCTCACGGTATCCGCGTCGAGGTCGTCGTCTTCGAGCAGGTGGGCGCTGACCTCGCTCTCGGCGCGGCCCTCACCGATCCAGCGGAGCAGATCAGCGAGTGGCGCCTCGAGCCGCTCCAGGCGGCCCCGATGGGCGCCTCGCCCCACGGCGACCCAGCCGCGCTCGGTCGGCGAGAGGCGCCGCGTCGCGTCCTCGGCGGCAGCCCATGTGACGAGGCCTTCGAAGCCCCGCGTCGAGAGCGCCTGCGCGGCGTCCGCGCTCCACGCCTCGGCGCCCGCCGCACCCTGCACGAGCGCGCAGGTCACGCGGACCTGGCCCGGCGCAGGGATGGGCGCAGCGCCCCGACCAGCGGCCTCGAGCGCCCAGACGTCCAGCGCCGGCCCCGTGAGGCACTTGGCTGCGAGCGGGGCGACCAAGTCGGGGATCAAGGCGTGGCCTTGGACGATGTCGACCAGCGCCTCGGTCTGCGTCGCGGCCGCGCAGAGCGCCGCGAAGTCGGTGACCCCTAGCAGCAGCGCCGTCGTGCCCGGCGACGCCTCCAGGGCCGCCTGCAGCAGTCGCGGCAGGCGATAGGGGTCGGCCGACCACGCTGGGACGGGCACCCGGGCGAGCGCCTGCCGCTCGTCAGTAGTCAGAGCGAGCCGACGAGCGACCGCCTCGGGCGGGACGCCGAGCAGACACAGCGTGGTGGCATCACGCAGGGGGCGGGCGCGCAGCGGTTGAGCGCGCACCGAGGTCACCCCACGCCTCAGGCGGCGTTCATCCGCTCACGAACGACCTTGGCGATCTCCTCTTTGAGGATCGCCTCGGCGAGCGGCGGGATGATCTCCCACAGCATGCGCTCGATGGTCTCCTTGCTGAGCCCCTCGAGCGCAGCCTTGACCGCGGCCGGGTCCACCGAGGCGGGCGCGGCCTGGACCGCGGCCTGAGTGAGCGTGGACACGGTGGCCGCCGTAATCGCGGCCACTGCGGGTGCAGGGGCGACGGGCGCGGGCGGCGCGGGCGGGAGCGCGTCGGGGCCCTTGAAGAACGGGCGCGTCGGCTCGCTGGCCTCGAAGGGGCTCTGCACGCCGGCGAACGGGTTGCTCGACGCGACGACGGAGGCTGGCGCGGGCGCGACCGGCGCGGGGCGTGGGGCGGCCGCGGGCGGCGCGACGGGGGCCGGCGCGGGTGGCGCGGGCGCTGCGACAGGGGCCGGCGCAGGCTTGCGCGCCAGCGGGATCGCGCTCGCCGCCTCGCGGAACAGGTCAGCGTCGGGCGCCGGACGCCCCAAGACTGCCTGGTACACCGCCTCGAGCAGCTCTTGCGTCTTGAACGGCTTGGTCAGGTGGCCGTCGGCGCCGGCGCGCGCGGCGCGGTCCGCATCCAGCACCTGATGATGACCCGCGAGCAGGATGACCTTGACCTCGGGCTGGGTCGACTTGACGCGGCGCGCGACCTCGTAGCCATCCACACCGGGCAGGTGCGTGTCCACCAGCAGCACGCTCGGCGCCGCCTCGCGCACGCGGGCCAGCGCGGCCTCGCCGTCGGCCGCGACCGAGAGGGCGAACGGCTGACGGCTCAGCGCGATCTCGACCATCTTGCGGACGGTCTTGCTGTCTTCCGCGAGGACGACGGTGGCGCTCATGACGGCTCTCTCCGCGACAAATCCGGCTTGAGCGCTCGTAGCACGCGAGGGCAGACCGGTCAAGGTGGCGGGCCAGGGTCAGAGTCGCGACAGCAGTCCGCCTCCGCGGTCATCGGGCAGGAGATTTCGGACCGGGGCGGAGACCGCCGTCTCGGCGGATACCGCGTCCGTCGTGGTTAACGAATGCAGTTCCCCCCACGCGACGAAGTGATTCGCCACGCGCTTGCGGTAGCGGGGTTCGCGCACACCATTGCCCCACTCCATGTCGCAGCCACGCCAAGGATCCTCAGAATCGATCAGTCGCTCGATACTTTCGCGGACTAGGATCTCCGTGAGGGTCCGCACGCTTTCGAGCACCATCGTTGATTCCTGGTGTGCGCAAGCTTCGATGATCGTCGTCGATTCCGCGTCCTGGAACCGAGCATCGGACCGCAGAATGAGGCGTGCGTGCTCGATCGCACGCAGAATGCACCAGACTCGATCGTTCAGAGCTCGAGAGAGCGCCGACTCATGGAGTGCCCAGAGGCTTTTCGATTTGCCGATACCACGTCGGACGATGATCGATCGCAGGCTCGAAGCATGAATCTTCTCGCACTCGTCAGCGAGGGGTCGCAGGATATTGGCGAGCAGGGCTCGCGTTCGGCCACGCGCCTCTGAGATGCTAGGCTGAATCTGCGCCGTGAACGCTTCGCCAACCATTCGAATCCTCTCCTGCTTCCGCGTATCGCCCAGATGAGTCATGAAAACGTTGGCCGCGGCGACGGCCTCTTCGAGGCGCCGCTGCTGTTTCGTGGCCATTGCGGCGATGCGAGCCCCGAAGAACTGACGCGTTTCCTCAATGTTGTCGAGGATGTTGACGCAGTGGACCCGTTGGGCCCATTCGCTGGCGTCGATGGAGACGCGTCCGCTGGACGTGCTCATCTGCACGAGCTGGTCGATGCAGTACTCGACCTTGGCGGCGCGCTCTGTCTCGGCGCTGTCGTAGTCTTCGGTGCAGCCTGCAACCCCCGCATCGATGATGACGATGCAGACGCGGTCTTCAAGCGTCTCGCCGAAGAGGCTGGCCTCCTCCGCCAACTCGCGAATGATTTCGTGACCCGGCGCTGGCGCATTCGGGAACGAGACGACGCAGACGGTCAACGTCGCTCGGTCCTTCAGCAGTTGTCGAATGTCCTCACGCTCGCCGCACACGCTCGCGTTGTCGTCTCTCCCGCCGCCGGCTCGGCTCGCCGCGACCGCAGGGAGTCCCAGAGTATCGATGAACGGGATCGACTGCTGGTTGATGAGTGGTACATGGGGGGCGAAAAGATTAACCCGCCGCGGGAGAGGTTGGTCGGCAAATTTCCCGCTGAACAGGTCGCGCAGGATTTTCCGCAGCGTGGAAGCAGGCTTTGAGTTTCCAGGGTCGGGCAGGTACTCAGTACGGACGCGTTGCTCGAGGTTCGCTTGCCGAATCAAATGGTCAACAAACTCGGCCTTCGTTCCGCTGAACGAGCGCGCTAAGGTCACGATGCGCTCTTTGGGTGACCTGCCCTCGGGCAAGTTCGCCAAACCGGCCAGGAGGCGCTGCATCTCCGGTTCGGGAGCGGGTGTGTCTTCAGCATCATCAAGATTCTCGGGCTCCGCTGCGTCTCGCGGAGGTGTGGGCTGCGCATCACGCGCTGCCGCCTCAAATCCAAACTGGGCGAACTGAGCGAGACTCGCCTTGACCTCAGCAAGATCAGCGGGCTCGACTTCGATGTTCCAATGTCCGCGACACACTTGAACCTCACATGGGGTCGTGCCGCCGTTCCCGAGTGGAAGAATCGACTCGCTGTTAATCTTCTGGCGACTTGACCCGGATTCGGGCCCGTCCTCGCTCGTCCATACCTTGGTGCATGCCGTGATGAGCGATGACTTGCCTGTGCCTTTCGCGGCCACACACGCGATCTTGCGGTCCTTTGAACGAATGACGTTCAGGCCCTGCTCGACCTGGTCACGGTGGAATTGAGTGTCGGCAGCAATCTTCGGGAACTGTCGGGCAACATCGCTCGCGCCGACGGCCTCAAGTTCGCGCAGGACGCGTTCTGCTTTTTGAATGAGTGGATTTGTCATTGTGCACCTCAAAGTGGAGGACACCGACGTGGTGTCAGCCATGAGACGACCGCCCTGCATGAAGCCGGACATGAAATCGTGCGGTCTTCGCGCACTTTTTTGAGGGGCGGGCCGCGTCCAGTTGACGGGACCGCTCGGCTGTCTGAGATTCGCACGATGGAATACGTCGGCAACGCTTTCTTCCTCAATATGGTGCGCACATTGACCAGCGCGCGCCTCGACGTTCGAGTCGTCGGTCAAGAAGAGGCGAGCGCCTTCGCGGCGCAAGCGACCTCCGCGATTGCACGACAGGACATCGCGGCTCTCTACTCATCTGTCCTCAAGGTCAGCCTGCCGGCGCAGCGGGTGGAAGTTGCGCTCTCGACGGGCGACCGGTTGCTCGTCGGCTCGGTCGTGGGCGAACGCCTCCCGGACAATACGACCCAGCTGCCCGCAGGTCGCACGATTCGCTGGTATCTGGTGACGGTCGAGAGCGCCGTCGACGACTGGGTCGCTCAGGCTGCGAGCCAACCGAGTCCCCCTGAGCTCCCCGGACCCAGCAAGAAAGAGCTGCTCCACGAGGTCCAGAAGTTCGCGAGCTGGGACGGCGCCGCTGCTGAGCTCTCCGGGGCGCGCGCGCGTTTGCTCGCCGCGTTTCCCGGCTGCGAGGCCGAGGCCGAGGCCGCTCAAGCGCAGGGGCGAGAGCTCGCTGAGGCGCTCAACGAGCTTGAGCGGCAGGGGGCACGGGGCCCGCGGGTCTTCGATGAGCTGGCCGCCAAGCTCATCGCCAAGTGGCCGTCCGCCAAGCGCGCGGTCGATAGGAGGCGCGCCTACTTGGAGAACCAAGCGCGCATCCGTGAGCACCACCGCTTGGCCACGACTGCCGGCCTTGCCCTGACAAACCTCGAATTCAACGGAGACGCGCGCGTCGGCTCGTTGAGTCCGAGTGGGTGTTGGACGGTGCTGATCGATGAGACGGGCGAGAACTTCGAGGCGGGTCAGCAGCCGGGAAAGAAAGATGGTCGCTTTGTCGCAGTTGTCGTGCCCGAGGGCGCGAACTTGCCGCCCTTGCCCACAGCGTTTCACGCGACCACATCAGACGAGAGTACGCGCGACCACGCGCTGCAGTCGCTCCTCTCAGCGGGGGTCGGCATTCTCGGCATCTCGTTGCAGGACCTGCCCCTCGCGCCGGGGCAGCGCTGGGTCGACGGGGTGCTGGAGCTCGTCGATTGGCTCTTGCTCCTGTTGCCGCGGTCCGCTGACGGGAGTTTGGTCTTGGACGTGCGCGTCGAAGCGAGGGGCGTGTTTGTCGGTGGGCAGGATTGGACCGTTGCAGCGCGTGACCTCGTTCGCCAGCATGCGGCGCGAGACCCCCAGCGCATCCAGGGGACGCAGCTCACGATCAAGACATACTCGAAGTCGCAAGAGCTTCGCTTGGGGTACGCCGACGCTGTGGCGCATACGTGGAATGCCGGCAGTCAGGCGACGAAGGCGCG
>Ga0209598_10000590_pt1 | contig 29536 bp, 27 predicted proteins | sample M_140807_EF_Meta_FD_187317 | JGI IMG/M metagenome (GOLD analysis project Ga0209598, IMG submission 187317) | Freshwater microbial communities from Lake Montjoie, Canada to study carbon cycling - M_140807_EF_MetaG (SPAdes) (version 2) | ecosystem: Environmental > Aquatic > Freshwater > Lake...
GCTCGAGCCCGACGGCGCTTCGTCCACCGCCCCCGCAGGACGGTGCCTCTCCCTCTTGGCGGAGTGTGGAAAATCCTTGCAAAGCCGTCAAGCTTTGGGCGTTGAAGGTAGCTCGGGCCCTCCGATCGGCCACAAGAAGCGGTCGACGACCGTCAAGGCTTCCGGAAGAGCGTGCCGTGCTCGACCGCCTCGAAGCCGAGCTTCGAGAACAGCATCAGCGCCGCGACGTTGGAGCGCGAAGCGTGCGTCTCGACGAGGGTCACCCCCTCGCGGCCGAGGTCTTGGAGCGCGTCGGCGAGGAGGAAGTGGGCCAGCCCCTGGCGCCGCCTTCCCCCCTCGACCTCGACATCGAGGAGCCCCGCGGCGGTGACCCCCCAGACGCTCGCCAGCGGCTGCATGTCCCAGAACGACGCCGAGCCGATGAGCCGATTCCCCTCGCCACAGAGCTCATAGCGCCGCAGCGCCATGCCCGTCGTCGTGGCCGCCTCCCACCAAGTCCGCCGGGCCGGCTCGTCGATGACGCGCAGATGGGTGGTGCGGCGGATGGCGAGCTGATGGCGGTTGACCGGGGGACGGAAGCCGGCCAGCGGCCGCTGGAGGATCGCCACGCGGTCGTGCTCAACGTAGCCGGCGCGGCGGAAAACGGCCTGCATCATCGCCGAGGAATCGAGGACACCGGGCATGTCGGAGCCGCCGTAGAGCCCGAGATAGAAGCTCCGCATCCCGGCCGATCCGCCGCCGTAGAAGACCGTCGCCCCACGGCTGCGGAGGTAGGCCTCGGAGGCGGCAAGAAGGGAGTCGCCGATCTCCTCGCCGCGCGGATGGGGAACGACGGCGACCAAGAGCGTCGAGCCCTCGCGCGTGTCGATCCCGGAGCGGTCGGCGTTGGGTCCGAAGCCGGCCTGCGCGAATCCCACCATCTGGCCATCGTCGAGGGCGACAAGCAACCCGCGCCGGTCGAAGTAGGGCTTGGAGAAGACGCACGCCTCGAGCATCGGCGGCGTCATCGGTTGCATCGCCGCCGGACCGAGGTCGGCAGCCCGCCAGACGGCGGCGAGCCGGGGAGGATCCTCATTGCGGAAAGCCCGAATCTCGATCACGCCGTCGTCCCTCCTGACGGCGTCGGTGAGGCCGGCGGCAGCTCGACCGGCGAGCCCCCCTCGACCCTGATCAGAACGCTCCCCTCGGCTTCGCGGACGTCGAAACGGGGCTGGTTGACGGTGGCGGAGAGGCGATGGCGTCCGCTGGGCATGTCGAACTGCCAACCGTGCCACGGGCACGTCAGCAGCGCTCCACAGAGCTTGCCGGTGCCGAGCGGCCCTCCCTGGTGCGGACAGAGGCCGTCGATGGCGTGCCAGTCGCCGTCGACATTGGCCAGGGCCACGATCCGCTCGCCGACGACCCGCTCGAGGCTCGTGCCGGGGGGGCATTCGCTGACCGCGGCGATCGGCAACCACTCCGCCATGTCATTCCGCCAAGGATTCAGGCAGCCGGGCCGGCATGGCACTCCAGTGCCTCGAGCCGCAATCACCACCAGGAAAGCTCCGCCCTTTCGCCCCGTCCACGACGGCCCGCCGGAGGGCATCAGGCCGTTTGCAACCCGGCATCGGGCCCAGGGGGACGAGATTTTAGTACTTTAGCCTGTGCGGGCTCCCCCCGCCATCGGCGATGAACCCACCAATACTGCTCCGGCGCCCGGCGGATGGAGGTTTCGAGGAGCGAGGTGTACCACTGCGAGATCTCCTTGAGGCCTGCCGTTTCCGGGCCACCGAGGGCCGGATCGGCGGTTCCCTCGAGTCGCATGTCGTAGTCGAACAGCCCGTGGCGCCGCGTCGCGGAGCAGACCATGATCGGAGCGCCCGAGGAGACGGCAAACAGACCGATCGCCTTGTGGACGCTCGCCGGACGGCCGAAGAACTCGACCCACGCCCCCTTCGGCCCAGCGGCCTGATCGCCGAGGAGGCCGATGGCGCCGTTGGCCTGGAGGGCGAGCTCGACATCCGGCGCACTCCCCTTCTTGGGGAGGATCCGCTGCCCGCGCGACTCGCGGAATTGGGTCACGAACCGATCGAGGAGCGGGTTGTCGAGGACGCGGGCCACGGAATAGATCCGGAAGCCAAACACCCCGAACAGGTAGGCGGCGAGCTCGAAATTACCGTAGTGCCCCGAGAGCACGACCTTCGGCCGGTCGCTCCACAGCAGCCGCACCATCGGTTCCATCCCGTGAAACCGCAGATGCTTCCGCCAGGTCGTCTTTTGGATCACGCGCTGGGCATGGGCGATCTCCACGACCATGAGGAGGAAGTGCTCCCACATCCGCTCGATCGTCTCGTCGGCCTTGGCCTCCGACCAGTCCGGGAAGGCAATTCGCAGGTTCTCCCGGACGACCGTGCGGCGGATCCGCACCGAGCGGGCGATGAACCGGGCGAGGCTCCGGGCCCCCCGTTCACACGCCGGCCGGGGGAGGGCCTGAACGACACAGATCGCCACCCGGACAGCCCCGTAGGTGATCCGGTCGCTGATCCGATGGAGAAGCGAACGGGGCACGGGGAGGAGATCCGGAGGGAGGGCAAACCGGGACGGCGCGGGGCAGAGCGCCGCGGAAGATTGTGTCGTGAGGGAGCCGTTTCCATCCAGATCGGTTTTCACCGCCGCCCCACCCAGTCAGGCCCCGGCGGCAGTCTGGATCACGAGCATCACGACACTGACGGCATTGAAGAGGGCATGGAGGAGGATCGCCGAAAGGAGCGAGCCGCGGCGGCGGGCGAGCTCGCCGAGGGCGATTCCCAGCAGCACCAGCGGGATCCAAGCCAGCCCCTGCCCCCAGTGCGACAGCCCGAAGAGAAGCGCCGAGCCCAGGATCGCCACGCCCCCGCCGGTCGACGGCACTCGGGCATCGATCCAGCCGAGGAGGATGCGGCGGAAGAAGAGCTCCTCGCCGATCGGGGCGGCGACCACGGCGGTGATGACGACGATGGCGATCGCCACCGGCCCGTGGTCCGCCGTGAGCGCGTCGATGACCGGATGCTCGTAGCTGACGACCTGATCGAGCGCAGCCGAGATCAGGAGGAGCGGGCCGGTGACCAGCGCCAGCCCGCCGACGGCCAGCTGCCAGTCGACCGTGGCGCTATCGCTCGACAAGCCGATCGACCGCCACGACGCCCCGTTTGCCCGCAGCCCCGTCACGACGGCAACCGTGGCGATGATCGATCCGGCGGCGTGCGCGGCCATCCGATCGAGGAGCGGGGCATCGGCAGGGAACAGGCTGACGCAGAAAGACACGACGAGCAGCCAGCCGCAGGCGATGAGCAGCACCCCGGCCCCGCTCCATTCCGCCGGCGGCCATTCCTTCCCCGGCACGACCTCGCCCCCCTGCGATTCGCACTGCCAGATGCGGGCGACGACGACGGCGCTGGCCAGGAGGGCGGCGGCCACGCCCCCCCAGGCGAGCACGCCCCCAGACAGCGCCGCGGCGTCGGCAGCGAGGATCGAGAGCCAAGCCAGAGCGGTCATCAGCGGGCCCCGTGGATCAGTTCCGGTTCGACGGGGCGTCACGGCCGGTGAGCACCGGCCAAGCCTTGACGACATACTCGGCGCCGGAATAGGCGGTGAGGATGACGGCCGCCCAGGCGAGCCCCGTGGCCATGCCCACCGCGTCGACGCCGTTGAAGAGCCAAGAAAATCCGAGCCGCCCCAGCTCCACCGCCACCGCCGCACACTGGAGCACCATCTTCAATTTTCCGGCCATCCCAGCCGAGAAGTCGCGCCCGGCCCGCTCCATCTCGGCGCGGACAGCGGTGACGACAAGCTCGCGGACGACGATCACGACCGCCATCCAGGGGAGGATCGACGTCCCTCCCCGGGCCGCCAGGAAAATAAAAGCCCCACAGACGAGGACCTTGTCGACGAGTGGGTCGAGGATCCGCCCCAGCCGGCTCACCTGGTTGAAGCGGCGGGCATACCAGCCATCGACCCAGTCGGTCGTGGCGGCGACGAGGAAAAGCACCGTCGCCGCAGCGAAATCCTCCCGCTCAACGAGCCCAAAGAAGACGATCGAGAGCACCATCCGCGCTGCCGAAAGCAGATTCGGGACGGTCCAGACCAGATCGGTGGCAGGTGCAGCAGCGGGGGAGCGCTCGCGCATGGCGGTCACTCCTCGGCCGGCACGCCGGCCAGGTCGTAGCCGCTGGAGGCGACGATCTCGACCGGGAGGATCTCTCCGGTGAGGGGCTCCTCGGGGCCGCTCCCCGCCGCCGTGAGATAGACGAGGCAGTCGATGTCGGGGGCATCGCCGGTGGAGCGGGCGAGCCAGACATCATCGCGCTCGCCACTGGGGCCGTCGACGATGCAGTCCACGATCCGCCCCACCTGCTTGCGGGCATGGTCGTGCGCGATCCCCTGCTGCACCTCCATGAGCGCGTCGCGCCGCGCCGCCTTCACCTCCTCGGGGAGATGGCCGTCGAGTTTTGCCGCCGGCGTGTCGGGCTCGAGGGAATAGGTAAACACGCCGACCCGCTCAAACCGCCACTGCCGGGCGAAGTCGACCATCTCCTCAAACTGCGCCTCGGTTTCGCCGGGGAAGCCGGTGATGAACGTCGTCCGGAGGACGAGCTCGGGGATCCGCTTCCGTAGCTTGCCGAGCAGCTCCTCGGTCGGCTTGCGTGACACTCGGCGCTGCATCCGCTTCAGCACCGGGTCGCTGGCATGCTGGAGCGGCATGTCGAGATAAGGGACGATCTTTGCGGAGTCGGCAATGCTGCCGATGAGTCGGTCGGAAAAGTGCTCCGGGTAGAGATACATCAACCGGATCCACTCGAGCCCCTCGACTTTCTCGAGCTCGCCGAGCAGCTCCACAAGCCGGGGCTCGCCGTAGAGATCGAACCCATAGTAAGTCGTGTCCTGGGCGACGACGACGAGCTCCTTGACGCCGTCGGCGGCGAGCTCGTGGGCCTCGCGGATCACCTCTTCCATGGGCTTGGTCGCATGCTTGCCGCGCATCTTGGGGATCGCGCAAAACGTGCAGGTTCGGTCGCAGCCCTCGGAGATCTTGAGATAGGCCATGTGCCGCGGCGTGATGCGCATCCGGCCACGGTCTTCGAGCGGCACGGCCGGCGCCGGGCGGAACACGCTTCGCTGATCGCCCAAGCCGCCGATGAGCCGCTCGGCCGCTTTGGCGACATCGTCGCGCGAGAAGACACCGATCACTGAATCGAGCCCGGGAAGCTCGTCGAGGAGTTTTTCTTTTTGCCGCTCGGCGAGGCAGCCGGCCACGATCACGCCGCGCGTCCCCCCGGCTTTTTTCAGATCGAGCATCTCGCGGACGACCCCATACGACTCCTCCCGCGAGGCATCGATGAAGGCACAGGTGTTGACGACGACAAGATCGGCCCCCTTGGGCTCGGCGACGAGCTGCCAGCCGTCCTGGCGCAGCAGCCCGAGCATCCGCTCGCTATCGACGAGATTCTTCGGGCACCCCAGGCTGACCATGGCGAACGTCCCGCGGCAGTTGGCATCGGGGGGCTCAAGGGCGAGCAGCTGCGGCGCCCCGCCGGCGGAGGGGCAGGTGGCCGTGGAGGTGGGATCGACGATTGGGAGTGTGCGCATGTCAGGCCTTGGCCTCGATGAGCCGATCGAGCTCGGCCTTGAGCTTGGGAAGAATCGCGTCGTAGGGGAAGGCGCCGAGCTCCACGGAGCGACGCTTGAGATTCACATGCGTCGGGCCGCACCACAGGCCGAGGTCGGCGTCGTCGGTCTCACCCGGGCCGTTGACGCGGCAGCCCATGACGGCAATCGTGATCGCGTAGTCCTTGGCATACTGGGTCATCTCCTTGACCTCGCGGGCCAGATCGATGAAGGCCTCGTTCTCGACGCGCGAGCAGCTCGGGCAGGAGATGATGTTGAGCGACGAGAGCCCGTAGTCGACGACACTCCGCACGCGCCCCGCGGCGATGTCGGCGAGGATCGCCTCGGCCGCGGCGATCTCCTCGGGCTTGCGAGCGTTGGGAACGGTGAGCGAAACTCGCACCGTGTCGCCGATCCCGCGGCTGATGAGCTGCTCGAAGGCGATCCGCGTCTTGATGATCCCGTCGGGGGGCATTCCCGCTTCGGTGACGCCGAGGTGGAGCGGGATCTCGGGCCGCTGTTCGGCAAAGCGCCTGTTGACCTCGATCACCTTCGTGGGATCGGAATCTTTGAGGGAGACGGCGTAGCGGGTGAAGCCGAGGGAGTCGAGGAGCTCGCAGTGCTCGAGGGCGCTTGCGAGCATCGGGCCGATCGAGTCGTGCTCGTCGAACTTCTCCTTCTTCGCCGGATCGACGCTCCCGCAATTCACGCCGACGCGGAGAGCGCAGTCGTGGGCGGCGGCGATGTCGGCGATGAACTTCACCTTCTCCTGCCACGGCTTCGTCGGCTCATGGTGGTAGAGGTGGCCCGGGTTGTAGCGGAGCTTGTCGACATGGGGGGCGACATCGGCGGCGAGCCGATAGTTTTCCTGCAGATCGATGGCGAGGTTGGCCGTGGTGCCGGCGCGGATGGCGGGGAGCGCTGCGGCGTCCTTCTTGCTGTCGACGGCGATCCGCACGACCCCGGCTCCGGCCTGCCGCAGATCCTCGGCCTGGGCTACCGTCGCCTCGATGTCGGTGGTGTGCGTCGCCGTCATGCTCTGGGCGGCGATGGGGTGGCCGGCACCGATCGTGATCGAGCCGATGCGCACGGCGCGGGTGGGATTCCTCGTGATCTCGACCAAGGCGGGGCCTCCGGGCACACTGTGAATGGGTTTTTCCAGTCTTCCCACGATAGCAGACCAGCGGATACCGGCGAACCGCCATGCGCTACGATCCCTGCCTTCATATCGTCCTCCACGAGCCGGAAATCCCGCCGAACGCCGGCAATGTGGGGCGGACGTGCGTGGCGATCGGGGCGAAGATGTGGCTCGTCCGCCCCCTCGGCTTCCAGATCGACGACTACTATCTCCGCCGGGCCGGCCTCGATTACTGGGCGGAGCTGGAGTGGGAGGTGGTCGATGATTGGGCCGCGCTCCTCGCCCGGCTCGGCCGCGGGCCCGACTGGCTGTTCAGCGCCCGGGGGAAAAAGTCCTACACCGGCGTCCGCTACGAGCGCGGCTCGGTCCTCGTCTTCGGCCGCGAATCGGCGGGGCTGCCGGCCGAGATCGTCGCGGCCCACCCGGAAAAACTTCTCACGATCCCCTCCCGGCCACAGGTCCGCAGCCTCAATCTCTCCAACTGCGCGGCGATCGTCGCCTATGAGGCGGTGCGGCAGTGGGGGGGGCTGGCGGCGCCCTGAGGGCCGTCACGGGCCCTGAGGGCCGTCACGGTCCGCTCGGCACCTCGCCATAGAGGGGGAGGTGGCGGTAGTAGACCTCGAGCATCCAGGTGGAGAAGCAGGTCACGAACAGCCTCCCGCCGATCGAGCCCCAGCGGTCGAGCGCCGGATCCCAGCTTCCCTTTTCCTTCCCCTTGGCGACCTGGCGGGCCGGCAGCTCGGCCCGCAGTCTCGCGTTCCACCGGGCCCACGGCCGCCCCTGGGCGTGATGGGCCACCTGCGTGAGGTAGTACCACGCATAGACATCCTTGTCGCCGGCGAAGTCGAGCGGCTTCTCCTCCATGATCACTTCGAGCCCCGCGATGATCCGCGGGTCATCCCGTCCCCACCCCAGATACTGCCGGCAGAGGAGCCCTTCGGCGGAGACCGCGGCGGTGACGGGGCTGGCGTCTCGGAGGAGCGTCTCGCGCCGGTAGCCGTAGCGCCTCCCCTCCTGTGTGGCGACGAGATCGAGAAACCCGCCGATCCGCTCAAATGCCTCGGTGGGCACCTCCATCCCCGCCATCTCGGCGCTCTTCAGCGCCATCATGTACCAGCCGGTGACCGACATGTCGCCATCCTTCCCCGGCTCGTAGCGCCAGCCGCCGTTGGGGCCCTGAGCCGCCAAGCAATAGGCCAGCGCCCGTGCCGCCGGCTCGGCAAGCGCCGCGTCGCGTGTCATCCCGAACAGCTCGCACAGCGCGATCGTCGCTTGGGCATGCGAGTAGAGCTCGTGCTGCGCCGGGAGCCTGCCGACGTCGAAAGACCCATTACGCTGCTGCCCGGCGAGGAGCTTTTTCCAGGCCCTCTCCACCACGGCTCGATGCTCCCCCACCTGGTGCGTGTGGCCAGCTCCTTGGAGCGCCAGCAGCGCCATTGCGGTGGCAGCGAGCCGGTTCTCTTGGGAGCCGCCGTCCTGATACGGCCCCTGCATGCTCCACAGGCCGTCCTTCTTCTGCTGCCGCGCGATCCACTCGAGCGCCGCCGCCACGGCCGCCTCGGTGGCATCGCTGCCGCCATTGGCCCCCAGGAAGCCGTCGCGGCGCCCCGGCTCGCGGCCGGAGAGGGCAACCCGGATCCCCGGCACCGGCGCCGCCGGCGTCTCGGCCTGCCGGGTCGGCTCCGTTGCCTCAGGTTCGTCGGTCGGCTCCTCCGGCGGCGTGGCGGCGACCGCCTCGATCGGTTCGTTCGGGGCCTCGTCGACCGGGGGCGCCTCTTCCCCCGGCACTTCGACGATCGCTTCCTCCGTGCCGGGGCTGCCAGGAGCGCCGTCGGTGGTGCCGAAGCCGAGCTCGAGGGAGATCTGTTTCCTTTCGGGAAGACGCACGATCCAGATCGCCAGGGCAACAAGTAGCAGCGTGTGGATGGCGAGGCTCGTCGTCCAGGCGGGGCTCGCCCGCAGAATGGCGAAGAGCTGGTCGCGAACGAGCTGCCAGGCGGTCGGCTCCTCAGGGCTGCCGGAAGTGTCCGGCTTCGTCCCGGCTCCCTGCCCGCTACCGGGCGGTGCGGTGCGCCCAACGATCGGCGCGGGGCCGGGAGAGGCCGCCGGCGCGGCGCGAGTCGCCCACGGGACGCTGCCGACAATCGTTCCGTCAGCGGGGGCTGCGGCGGGTACGTGCGGGGGCCCGGCGGGGAGTCGTTTCGGAGTGCCGGGGTCGCCTGGGGACATTGGGGTGGAGCGATGAACAGGTGGATGGAGCGGGGCGGAGATCCCTTTTATTTCGCCTCCGGGCCGAAAGCGGCAATCCCGGTAGAGTCGACAAAGTCTTCCAGGAGGCCGCTTGGCGGGGAAGTGCCGCTTGAAACAGCTCCCACTTCACTTCGGCCTTCCGCGCCGGTATGATTCGCTCGTTGTCGGGAGGTCCTCCTGCCGATGACACCTTCTCCAGACGCTTGGTGCCCAAGCCAAGCGGTTGGGGATTTCAAATAGTGTCGCGGGGTGGAGCAGCCCGGTAGCTCGCGAGGCTCATAACCTCGAGGTCACAGGTTCGAATCCTGTCCCCGCCACTTTCTTCACGCCCGCCCGGCCATCCTGGCCCGGGCGGGCTGTTTTTTGCGCTAAGCCCGGCCTCCAGCCGGGCAGTCCTGCGGTGGGCCCCATGGCCCCGGCGGGCTTTTTTTGCGCGGCCTCCTGCCGCGGCACGCCAATTCCCGAAGAACCCGCTGCAGCCCGTTTGGTAGCTGCGGGTTCTGTCGTTTCATGCGGCTCGCTGCAAATCCCCTCGGTCACCTGCGGCGTTGGATTTCGCGTTGCAACAGCGTCGGATTTCAAGTCGGTCCTTTCGCGCCTGAACTGCGGCCGCACCGGGGCCCCCGACCCGCCCAGCGCGTCCTCGAAATGGTGGTCCCGCCACATCAGGGCGTGCTGAACGACCACCTTCTCCATGGTCGTCCGCGGGTTCGCCGTCGGATTGGCTGCCGGCCATTCGGCTTCGGGGTTGTCCACTCATGCCCCAAACCCTGCCCGCTCTCAAACGCCCGCGCTCCGAGTTCGACAGCTAGCTTCACCCTCGCCGTGAGCATCTCGACCAGCCCGTCGTTCACGAGCACGACGTCGCAGTCGAGTTGACCGATCATCCGGTCGCTCCGATGGGGCTTGAACGGGCCGTCGGCCTTCGCCACGTTCGGGCTGTAGACCCACACGACGAAGCCGCCCCGGCGGCGGATCGCGTCGATCTCGTTCTGGCCATTTGCCCAGATTTGGTGGCTGGCACCATTTTTTCCGTCCGTACCCGCACTGGCTGGCGTTTGCCGCGGGATGGGGGCGTAACCCTCGGACGATCAACGGCACCCACCGGCTCCGGCTCGACGACGGAAGCGTTTGCCGATGGATCGCCTGTCTGCCGACGCCGATTCGGCGAGACGCTATCTCTGCCGCGGCTAGCGACGGGCAAGGCTTCAACATCATCTTTGATGCTGGCGGTCTTCCTACTGTCACGATCAACCCGGACAATCCGGCTTTTTATGGAGAGGCGGAGACCGTCTCCGGCGACTCTTTGCCGCAGCGGATCACGCTGGCTGGCGGGGCGGTTGTCGTCACGATCGAGAGCGACGACGGCCGGCCGCTCCCCAACGACACGACCGGCTTCGTTGGCGGCTTCGTTGCCTGCGGGTGCCCGGAGCCGTCGCCGGGCTATTCGTGGATCTCTCTCGATCCTTCGTGTCTCGGCGGCGACGGCGTCGTTTGCTATGACGACTGGCGACCGTCGATCCCGGACGTCGAGCTAGATCTCAAGGTGCAGGGCATTAGCGCAAAGATCGACGCCGTTGTGAGCCGGAGATACTCCCTTCGGCGCGGCACCACGAGCGGGACGCTGCTTTTGCAGGAGACGTACGATGGGTCTGGCGACGACGGCGTCGGCTGGTCGACGCAAGTCGTCTTCGACTCCAACACGGGGTCAGTCGCCACCGTATCCGGAGACCTTTTCGTCTATCTCTCGATCACGCCGATGGCGGGGAAGCCGTGGGAGTCGGTCTTTGAGCCTGAATACTTCGGCCCCGGGGGACCATCGTGGCTACGCGACAAGTCGAACCCGACTGTCTGCGATGAGACAAAGAACCGCTACGCGATTCAGGTTGAAAAAGAAGGCCGTGGCGGGTTCGGAAACCGCTTGGGGTTCTTCACGATGGCGGAGTTCTTCACCGATCAGTGCTTTGACCGGCTCTGCAACGGCGTCCGCCCGTTCCGGGTCGAGCGAGACCACGCTCACCACTGGCCCCCGTCGGAGGAGCTAGCGGGGATGGGTGGATTGGTCTTGCCCGGCCCGACCATCAAGCTCACTGTGGAGCGACCATGATCGCTTGCCGATTCTCCAGGGGCGTTTGCGAAGTGTGCGGCGCGACGGCGTCTCGGGACGACGTCATTCGCTCGTGCGGCGGCGCCGATGACCCAGCCGCGGCCCTTCGTCAGCCGCCCCAGCCATGCGGACCGGGGTGCCAGTTGAAGAAGATACTCGACTGGTTTCGCTTCTCCGACGAAGACTGCGGCTGTTCGAGTTTCGCGGCAACCATGGACGCATGGGGGCCGTCGGTGTGCCGGCGGCGGCTCGACATCGACATCATGCCGCACCTGAAAGCCCAGGCCGCGAAGCGGAATCTCGGGTTTGCGGCACCGCTGGTTCGGCCACTCGTGCTCCGGGCTATCAGGCGAGCCGAGCTAGAAACAGCGGTGGCTGGTAGCTAGCCCTCTCCCCCCGGACGAATTCGCTCCCCGTAGAGGGTTGGTTCTCGCCACGAATGCCTAAGGAGCGTCAAGTCAGCGGCACGCTTAATTGCGCAACAAGCGCGCCTGCCTGCAAGACCGCAGACACCCCAGCCGATATGGCAGCATACCCGCTGAGCCTACTTTGCTTCCGCAGGGCGTTTGCTAGGGCAATCAAATCGCTGCTGTAGCCGTGCCCAACATAAGTGCCGCCCAAGGGATGCCCCCCGAGCGGCTCACCCATTCGGCCGTCGGCCCGTGCAACATGAATCGAGAAGTTCTCAGGGGTCTTCACGACCGCGCTGCCAAGCCAAAGTACCGCCGCAACCAGCGCTGCCAACGCCGAGAGTGACCCCAGGAACATCGCCACTGACTGAGGATTCATGGTGTCCAATGCCTAACGACTGCGTTAACCGGGTTGCGGACAGTCGACTTGTTTGGAGGGAAACCGTGGGCCGCAACTCCGGCTCAACGCTTTATACGACTACCCCGATTGACTCAGTCATATGTCGAGCATTGACTGCCAATCGTAGCCATGGCTTGAATAACATCTACCACACACACCCATACCAAATGACGTTACTACACCACAAACGGAACAATTGCCGGAGGAAGTTGCAAATTTGTCTGACACCCATTCGGTAATCACTGGAAACGGATGGCCATAAATAATACTGCATGGAGACATAACACAGCAGCCCGAACACGGAATTCCGGAAATCAATGTGTACGGATCAGACTTCTTGGCACCCCGGCCGAATACTTGGGGAATATATGCAACTCGAACGGGGGTAGGGTGTCCGCCATGCAAAGACAACACTGTAGCTTCATGCCCAAAGTTCATTGTGAACTCAACGAGATCTGACAATTTAGCAACACCAATGTGGTCAAACGAGCAGTTCATCGTTTTCCCGTAAAGATTGATGCCTGAGCCGCCAATCAGATCGGTGTGTTCCTTATACTTTTTGATAAATGAAATCGAAGGCGTCGTGCCATCAAGGTGATCAATCCCTTTGCGACATGTCGGACACGGAAAGCGGATCGGAGTTTTACTTTTTTCACCACAATGGAAGCAGGTGAATTTCATGCGCGCCTCTTTAGCCGAAAGAAACAGTTCACTTTTCGGGCCGCCCACAACGTCGATGTGTCTCGAAAAACCGTAATGGCGGCCCGGACAAGTCGAACGTTTTGTGGGCGATGCCCTACCCAAGTAGATTGCTGGCCACCCTGGTCCGCTTGATTCGATCCAAGACCTCAAAAGCGGCCTGTTCCAGAAACTTTAGTTCGCTGCTTGCCTGGTCGATTACCGCGCCCGTGATCGGGATATTGCCGTGCGAAAGGTCGTTGCGCAGCTGCAGGACTTCGGCTACGCGGTTCTCCACGGCCAGGGATTCTGGCACATCGCCATCGGGAAATAGATCGGCGGCAAGTTGAACGACACAAGCTTTGGCTCGGCCCTTGTCTTTTTCGTCTAATTTTCTTTTGTCGGCGTAGGAAAACGCAATACGTTCGATGACACGCCAGAAGCAGCAGAAATTATCGAGTACATCACCACCAATCAAGCCTTTGCGATACCAGCTCGCCCCGGCCAGAAATCTGGGATGTTCTTTGCGAAGAAACACGAGGCTGCCGGTAATCCAATTCCATTCCTCCTCCGTGAGGACACGATCCAGAGTAGTTGCTTTCTGATTTGTCCGAATCCGCTCTTCGCGGGCGTCTTCATCCGGCAAAAAGAACCTGATTGGCGATCTGGTTGTAGCACTCAATAAATCGCACAATTGACTCAGGTACACGGCACCCGCCCGTTCCGCCGAACTTGGCGAGGTGGCAGTCACGGTGTATTCTATTCTCATTGACCCCGGCTGACGCGATTCGTGGAGTGTAATGTCGGTAAAAAAATCTCGACCCTCAGTATGGCTCTTGATGGCCCGCTGCGTTTGGCGGTGCAATTTCTGATCGGGCTGCACCGGGCCAAAGAGTAGAGAAGTCATGACGAATCGGTGCAATCCTACCGAAGACTCGTTGTTTAATATTGGCTCGGGCATGGGCTTAGTTTCTATGGTGGCGAATCGCGGAGTGCTTCTCTGCTGCCGAACTTGTATTTCTACGTACCGTGTATCCTATCGGCCGCACCTGTTAGCAGGCCTTCGGATCTCGCCGCGGCATGATGCAGGGCAGCTTGATCACTGACCCTCCGTCGATCTCCGCCGGCGGCGCGTGGGGGTTCACAGCCCCTTCCGCAGTATATCAGGCCCCCGGGGTGGAGCGGGTCGGCTGGGGCCCTCAGGGCTCGTCTGCAGGATGCCGCCGGTCCTATCCGCCCGGAGCGGCGGGCGTCCGGTGCTCGTGGAGCACTCGGGCATGGGGAGATCGTCCCATGAAATCCGGCTCGCCGCAGCGTCCCAAGCCGCTCGCCGCTCTTCGACCCCTGGACTGTTGCGGTTTCGGTGCCCCGGCACACCGGCTTTGCCGGGGCATCGGCCCGGCAGGTCCGCAGGGCTGCAGACGCCGCGGCCGCCCTTCGCCCCTGCTCGCCGCAGCGGGGCGATTGGGCGACTTGGCCCCAGGATGCCGATGCCGCGGGTCCCCCGGGGCACCGGTGGGCCCTCACGCCGGGTCTGCCCGGCTCGCCCGGAGCGCCGCAGCGGCCTCGCGTGCGTCAGCGAGAGCCGCGGCAGCCTTGTTCATGGCGGCCGCCACGATTTCAAAGGCGTCGGGGTCCCCCTCGAGAGCCCGATCGGCGACCCAAAGCAGATCGTCGCTACCGCAGGAAACCGCGGAAGCCCGGAACATCATCAACTGGTCATGGTTGGGGAGCATGCGGCACCTTCCTTTCACGCCCCGCCTGCCCCCTTTCGGGGGCTGACGGGTGGGAGACTCACGAACCAGCGCACTCCGCGAGCGGCCGGGGCTTCCAGTGGAGATCGCGCTCGATCCGCTGGCGGCCGGCGAACTTCACCGACTCAAGCTCCGCGAGCGAGAAGTACCCAAGCTCCTTCTCGTGCCCGGCGACGAGCCCGAAGAAGAGCTTCTCCTCCGGGTCGAGCTCGCTCGCGTACCACGACCACGAGCCGTAGGGGTCGAAGAACTTCACGACCGCGAGGGCTTGCTCCCCCTTCCCGCCCTGCGAGGAGAGGGGCGGGAGCGCAGCGAGCCGGGAGAAGAAAGCGTTCCCGGCAGCCAGAAGGACTGACGGGGAGAACGAGAACGCCGCGCGGAGGGATGGCCCGGGGCGGCAGGACGGTGGCGGAAATGGCGGGAGGTTAGGTCGGCCGATTAGGGCCGATCTCGGAAGGGGCCTTTTGAAGCCCGTCAGCAGCGGGTGGTCGAATCCGTCCCCTCCCCCCACTTGCGGCATGCGCGGCAAGGGTGGGTAGACTCCACGGTGCGCCTGGTAACGCACCGGCGACTGGGTGCCCAATCAACGTATCCCATGGCCGAGAAGCTGTTCGTGGCCAGGGTCCGCCTATGACAGTTGGTGCGTTAACACGCAGGTGTGGGTGGATACACGGTCTGTAGAAATACGAGTTTGGCGGCGGAGGGCATTCGAGTGAACATCGTCTGGGATGGAATCACGCGGGCCGAGGTGCTGCAGGAGGGAGAGGCCAAAATCAGACACGCCCTCGCCGACGCCGCCAAGAGCTCCAACTGGCCACGGGTGTTCGAGCTCATCGCGGAACACAAGAAGTTGGTCAACACCACACGGCCGGGTGGGTCGTCGCTTTACGCCCCGCTCCACCAGGCCGCCCACGGCGGCGCGCCGGTCGAGGTAGCCCAACGGCTGATCGGCATGCTGGCGTGGCGAACACTCCAAAACACCCGCGGCGAGCGACCGATCGATGTGGCCGAGCGGCACGGGCACCGGCACCTGCTCGGGGTGCTGGCCCCGGAGTACAAGCACCACGTTCCAACCGGGGTGCTGCTCAAGGTGCAGCGCCACTTCCACGCGGTTATCCGCGGCCGGATCGACCGGCTGTTGCCCGACCACGGTCTGCGGTTACCCGAGTTGGAACCGCTGCTGGAACTGGACAGGCCGCACATGTGGTTCCCGGTGCCGGGCATGCACGGCGGGTTCAATTACCGGCTGGAGGCCGCCGGGGTCGAGCCCAAGCTGGTGTCGGTGAGCGGGTGCCGGGTGGTCGAAGGGTCCGGTCAGCGGCACGAGATCACGTCGGCCGGCAGCCAGCTCGTCGAGGAGGGGTTCGGGTAGCCGGTGGGCAGCATAGGCACGCCGAACCAGGCGCTGCACCTGCCCCGGCGGCACGATAGGTTTCTGGGACTTCGTAGCTCACCGATGCCGCAGGGCAGGTAAGCTTGATTGTTCGGCATGAGAAACGCGAACCTGCCGAACATCTCGCGCCTCTGCCTGTCGTGATATCCTCGGCTACGCAGCGCACTGAACCGGCACCAACGAGGAGGTCTGTCATGTTCTGGCCCTTCAAGCGAGCCACCCAAAAGAAGCCCTACCGTAACCCACCGCTCATGGTGGAGAGTCTCGAAGAGCGCGCAGTGCTCTCCTCATTTACGGTGGATGGGCGGTGCAACATCTACGGGGCCGGTGACGACGCGCCGCCAGCTCCCGGCCGCGGCGGTGGCGGCATGTTGCCGAAGCTCGTAACCCTCTCGACGCTGGGTAGTCCTTCGCTGGTAAGTTTCCCCGCGGTCACAGGCAGGGTCAGCGGTTGGGCCGCTGCTGGCGGGTACAATCTCCCCGACGGCGGCGGTTCTTGGGGCGGCGTGACCAACGTCCCGGCGTGGCACGGCATCTCCGGCGTACGGCACGATCAGGCGACCATGTTTCTGGTCGGCGTCTTCCTTGGCCCGAACGGTAAACCGGCGACCGCGCCGCCGACGTTGAACGTCACCGACGCGAACGCCATCGCCGCGTCGCAACCACTGCTCGGTCAACAGTTCTTCATCGGCGACGGCTCCACAGGCGGACAAGTTCTGCAATCCGTGACCGTCCCAGCGGGCGCGACGCGGCTTTACCTGGGCTTCGCTGAGAACTTCGGGTTCCGCTTTCCGCAGCGGTTGCCGGGCTACTACAGCGACAACGGCGGCTTCTTGAGTGTCGATGTCCGGTCAGCGTCGGCGAGCCCGTCGGTGCGGGTCTCGGAAGGCATCGACGCGCCGGGGACATCGCAACAGCAAATCTTCCGCATCTCGACGGCCGACACGCTCGCGGTGCAGATGCCAAACCTCACCTTCGTCCTACGCGATCTACCTGTGGGAACTGTGCCCGCAGCCCTCGACGTGACATGGACTACGTCCGTTCAGTATCGCACCGGCGAAGGTACGCCACTGGGGGCCAAGCCGGTGCCGGGGTTCAGCTTCAGCGTCACTCGTCGGGGTATTCAGTATCAGCCGGCGTGGCCGAGCGTCCGCGGCGGCGATCTGGACGTGACCGCGGGTTTCACGGTCGCGGGACGGACCTACACGGTTTCCAGCGAGATGTCGTTCGATACCCGGAGTTTGCGGATTCTCGGCAGCAACCCGACTAAGGCTCAGGTGCAGGCTTACGTCAACAGCTTCCGTCTGCCGGCCAACTGGCCAGACAACTCGGGGTACGACTACAACGCCATACTTCGGAAGATCGCTTACCACGAGACGAACTTGGCAAACATGGGCTCCGGCGGGTACAACCAGTACTACTGGGCAGGGCAGTTCGCCGGCCACCCAACGTGGAACACCGGCGGGGATCGTGGTGTCGGGGTCATGCAAATCACCCCGTCGGGTAACGACCTTATCGAACCGGTGAATGTGTGGGACTGGCGGGCGAACGTCGCGGCCGGCGTGGCGAAGCTCAACTACGGGCTTGGGGTCGCGGATCGCCTACCTACAGCCATCCGGGGAGCCGGGTTTGATGCCGCCTTCGCGCGAGTCCAGGCCGAGCGACGGGCGGCCGGACTGGCGCCGCTCGTTGGAGTCGATGTTCCTACCCTGACCCCGCTTCAGCGGGTGCGGGTCGCCATCCGGGCATATAACGGGGCGGCGGGCACGGACTCCCTCGGCAGGACCGTCCTGAACGAGTACGAGTTAGCCACCACCGGGCCAGCGAACGCCCGGCGGCTCGCGCTGACAGTGAACAAGACGACTCGAGTCGGGACGGCCCAATGGGTCGAGGTGCCCATCGCGCGCCGATCCGCGGGCCAGCCGAATTACGTCAACCTCGTCCTTGCTTCGCCGGACGCGTAAAGCGCGCTGCCGGAGAGCCCGGACGCCGAATCAGGCGCTGCAGCAGCCGGCGGGGGCGGGTAATCTGATAGCGGGGCGGTGCTCCAGCAGTCGCTGCGGCTGCTGGGCGGGAGCGTTTGGCGGCGGAGGCACGAGCGATGGCGGAAGGCCATTTCGACTGGTGCGAGCGGGTGCCAGTGGCGACGCCCGACTCCGCCAAGGCTGCCATTGACGGCAAGCTCGGGGCGGTCGTCGGCAAGGCCCAGGCCGACGACGGACGTTGGTCCTACGGGGTGTTCGTGTACGAAGAGCAGGTGGTGTGGTCGTGCTGGGAGGACGAGCTGATCTGTACCGGCGAGCTCGACCGGCGCGAGTCTCACTACGGAGGCGAGTCCATCAGGGTCAGTCCGCGCGGCGAACTGCTGGGGTAAAAAAAGGGGCGCCGAACCAAGCGATGCGGCAGCCTCGCCCTAACGTCCTGCGGCGTGGATAATCCCGGAGCGGCGAGCTGCTGATCGCCGGGCTTTAGGCAGTCTGATGGAGTGCGCCGGATTCGAGATTCGCTCCGGGTATCTCCTCGCCTACTCCGGCCGGGAGTTCGACCTCCACAACGACTTCGGTGTCGCAGGAATCTTCCACGAGCCATCGACGGCCACGCTTTCGGTGACACTCCGGCGCCACGACGGAGCCTGGGTGGCTCGAGCCGTGCCTCACGAGATCGTGCTTCGCTTCGAGAAGGTGTCCCGATTTCTTCGCAGGGCGGGAAACCCTGAGTTGGCGGCCGATCGGCGGGTCATTCGATCCATAGGCTTCTTGTATCCCAACGACGAAACCATGGATGGGTTCCTCGACGCACTGACTGACCCATCCCAGAACCTCATCGTGCAGATGGAAGACGATGCGGCGTTCAAGGTTCATACGACGCGTGTCGCCATTGAAGTGTATGCCTAGCCAGACGCTGGATCAGAGGGCAGATAGAACCCATTGGAGAGGCGGAATCGATCGACCGCCGCTGATGAGCTTTGCCGTTCGGCGAGGGAGACGCGCGATGGAGAAGACGCTGGAAGCGTGGTATTGCGTCCCACCGGACCGAGACGGGCCGATTGTGCAGGTAGCTCTGGCCGGGCGTGGACCGGTGTGGGGCGAGGTCCGACTCGACGCCGGCCGTCTGGTGGTGGAGGTCTTCGGTCGATCAGATGGCGAGCCGCTCATCCTGCCTGCGGACGAGCTGCGGGAGATCCTCCGTCTCGCCGAGGAGACGCTCCGTGGCACGGCCGAACGAGGCGCTGCAGCAGACGGCGGCGGCGGGTAGGCTTTTCCAAGATGAGTTCCCGAGCGGCCCCCACCGCGGGGGTTCGGGAGCGTTCGGCGACGGAGGGCTTCGCGGGTGGCAGTCACGGAACAGCCGGAGACGCGGTGCTGCGATGAGTGCGGGAGCAGCTACCTCGCCTCGTCGTCGCAGATGACACACCTGCGCCCGGAGTGCTCCCACTGGCTGTACGGGAATCCGCCGTGCGTCCACGAGTTCGCCGTGCGTCCACGAGTTCGCCGTGCGTCCACGAGTTCGCCGGCGGACGCTGCTCGCGGTGCGGCTGGGACGGGTCGGTATTCGCTGACCTCCGAACGTTGCCGTCGAAGCCCGCGGGGTAGCCGTAGGCGCCGCACCCGATGCTGGGTGGGAACGTTCGATGATCAGAGTGGAGGCCGCATGCAACCTCTCATTGAAGCGGCCCACGACTTCCGGACTTCGGGCAAAGGTGACAGCACCTTTTTTCCCGCCGCACCCGAAGACTGCTTTCAAACCCGCGCGGTCCTGTCACTCGGTCCATCCGGCACCGGCATGCCCGCTCCACCGGTTTCGGCGACGACACCGTTATCCTTGCAAGACCCAGACACTGCCGCTCACTCCGGTGCATCGGGCCCTAGGGGCCGATACCGGACGAGCCGAAGCGCTGCCTGGCGGTGCATCACGGAGAAGCGATCGCATGAACCGAAGTGTTTTGATCGGCATCATCTGCCTGCTGCCGCTCCCCCTTGTGGCCGCCGAGCCGAAGTCCCCCGCCACGGTCGCGGAGCTGCTTGCCGACTTCGATCCCCGCAAAGACCCACTCGACGTCAAGCTGGTGCGGGAGTGGGAGACCGACGGGATCGTCTTCCGCACCGTCACGTTCCACGTCGGCACGTTCAAGGGCACCCCGGCACGCTTGGCCGCGTTTTACGCCTTCCCGAAGGGGGCGAAGCAGGCAGCAGCACTGCTCCATCTGCACGGTGGCGGGCAGCAAGCGGCGCTCCACGAGGCCGAGTTTTACGCCAAGCGGGGATATGCCTGCCTGTCGGTGAACTGGGGCGGGCGGGAGATGGAAGGGGCCAAGGACGGCGACCCAAACACCGATTGGGGGGCGGTCGATCCAACGCAAAAAAACGTGCCGGGCTACTTCTCCCTCGCGCCCGGCGACAAGGCCATCGATTCGTTTGACTCGCCCCGAAACAATAATTGGTACGTGCTCACGCTGGGGGCCAGACGGGGCCTGACGTTCCTGGAGCAGCAGCCGGAGGTCGACCCCGACAAGCTCGGTGTGTATGGGCACTCCATGGGGGGCAGCCTCACCGTCTACGTCGCCGGGAGCGACCGACGGGTGCGGGCCGCTACACCCTCGGTCGGCGGATCGGGCTTTCGCACGCAGCCATGGCCGCTGCTCCCGAAGGTGACTCTGGAGACGCCAAAAGGCGATGTGAAGGTGTTTGAGGCGACGCTGGGATTCGAGTCCTACGCCCCGCGCATCGAAGCGCCGCTCCTCTGGCTCGGCTCCACCAACGACTTCCACGGGATCATGGACGACACCTACCGCACCGGACAGTTGATCCCGCACACGAATGTCCGGTACGCCTTCACGCCGCACATGAACCACCGCTTCACGCCGGAGTTCGCGGTCACGAGGCCGCTGTGGTTCGACCAGCATCTCAAGAGGACCTTCACCTTCCCGAAAACGCCCCAGACTCAGCTGAGCTTCGAGACGACAGACCATGTCCCGCTGCTGGAGGTCAGGCCCGACTCGCCGCACGACGTAGCCGAGGTCAACATCTTCTCGTCGATCGATTCCGATCCGAGGGCAAGATTTTGGCGGTCGGCAGACGTGGCGAAGATGGATGACCAGTTGTGGACCGGACGGCTGCCGATCCTGAGCGTGGACCAGCCCCTGTTCGCCTTTGCCAACGTGGTTTACAAGGTGAAGCAGACCGAGTCCGAGCCGTACGCCAGGCCGACCGAGCGGTTCGCTCTCAGTTCGATGCTGCATGCTGTTGCCCCCCAGGAGGTCGCTGCCAGTGGCGCGAGGTGCACCGACAAGACAAATCCATTGATTGACGACTTCACGCACGGGTGGCGGGACTGGTACACGCTCTCCACCGACAATCCGCACCACTGGGAGTTTTCGACCCGGAAGCTGGCCGACCCGAAGTGGCAGGGGCAAGATGGCCAGCGGCTCACCGTCGAGGTCCGGGCCGAGCAGCCCAACGACCTCGTGATCGTGCTGACCGAGAACTTCTTCCGGCAATACCGGGGGAAGATGCGGGAGTTTGCGGCTGTTGTGCAACTCGCCGGTGGCAAAGACGCGCAGACGGTCGCGCTCGAGCCGCACGACTTCCTGGCCAGCGACGGCGCGGCCCTGTCGACGTGGCAGAACGTCGACGTGCTGTCGTTCCGGGCGTACTCCGAGAGGGGCGAAACGCTGCTCGGAAGCAAAGCTTGGCAAGGGCCGCAGCCGGTGTTCACGAAGCTCTGGTGGCAAGGCGAAGAGGTGCCAGGACACGCGCGTCAACGCCGATGAGCACGGGGCCGGGTCGCAAAGGACGCCCGCCGCCCATCAGCCGTCGGGGCGGACGGCGCGAAACACGATCCGGATCGGCTCGCCATGCCCCTCCGGCGGGAGCGGCACGAGGACAAAGTCGTCAGTGATCACCGGCTCCCACGCCTCCCCCGCGAGAACCTTCGCCTCGCAGATCCTCCGCGGGAGAAAGGCCACGATCGGCCGCCCGCCGCGCTGCGAGCCGTTGGTGTTCACCGGAGCAAACGACTTCGCTCCGGCCAGAGGTTCGATCTCGAGCGTGAAGGTGCCGTCGACCTCGGTGAGCGTCTGGTTGAATGAGCGCTTGCCGTCGGCCATCTGTGCCTCCCAGGCCGGATCGCCGTAGAGGGCGACGACGTCGCGGTCGTGGACAAGGCCCTGTTCGTCGCCGGGAGCGGCCCCCGTCGCCAGGCGGTGGACGAGGGCGTGGTCGTTGGCATGAAAGGCCTCGCAGAGCGTGTACCGCCCCGGCTGCTCGACAAAATAGTCGAGCATGCCCCAGCCGGCATAGCCAAACCAGGTCGGCACCGTGTAGCCGATCATCTGCCGGACACCGGCGCTATTCATGAAGGCCAGCGCGAGGGCGTCGGGGCCATCGATGTGCCCCGCCAGGCAATTCCCCACCGGCAGCCAGACCTTCGGATTGCCTGACTCGATCGGGATCTTCCGCCCGGCGGTGTCGATGCCCCACAGCTTGCCGGCGCCGGAATGAAACGAGCCGTTGCGGTAGCGGAAGCCGATCTGCCAATCGCGCTGCGTGGCGTGACCGCTGGTGACCAACAGATCGGTCTGGCCGTCGGTGAGCCGGGCCGCCAGCGCCGCGGTCGTGTCGTCGGGCCCTTTCACCTCGCGGGCCTCGCCGCCGGCCAACTTGCGGACCATCCGGTTGCGCGTCAGCTCGCAAAACCACTCCCCTTCGACAACCCGATCCATCGCCAGCTCCGTGCCGGCCGTCACCCGCCGGATGACAAGCGGCGCCGAGGTCTCGGCGATCGCCAGGGCATTGGCGGCATCGAAGCCGGTCAGAATCCCCCACAGCACGTCGCCGTAAGGGTCATCGTCGATCCGTCGACAGAGCTGGTGAACAGCCGCGACAAACTCCCGACCTGCCTCTTCGGGGCGGGCAACGAAACAGGCATGGCGCGGCCGGTGCTCGGCGAGCTTCTCGAGGGCCTCGTCAGGCGCGGCTCGCCAGGTGACGGTGATCGCGGGGCGCTGGTGATGCTTCTCAAGGAGCGCCGCGACGACCTTTTCCCAGGCCGGATCGGCCAGCGTCTCCTCCGAAACAACAATCACATACCCTGCGAGCCTGTCGGCGGCACAGGCCGCCGGGAGAGCACCGAGACCCGCGGCCAGCATCATTCCGAAGCCTGCAAGGCATCGCCACGGCATCATGACAAGACCTGTTGAAAGGGGGACCGTCGTGGACAAGGTGAAGGCGGGGCAGCGGAGGAAGCGAGGGCGTTGTCGTGACTGCCCCCTGCCCCGTCGCTGGATGTCGTTCCCCGGTACCAGCGTATCGTAGCGGCGGGAAATGAGGCGCGGCACGTCGCCGCGGTCGTGCGTCTCCGCGCCAACAAGGCCCCTTGGCTTCAAGCACGGCTAACCAGGCCGACTCGGCAGCCGGGGGATTTGCGCGACGCTCGGCGAGCGAGGGGGGAGCAAAACCCACACTGGAAGACCCCCGTTACCATCCCCTCCCCCGCAGCGTCACAGTCAGGTCGAACCGAGCTGGGGCATTCAAGCTACGTGCCGCAGGCGCCGATAGAACCCTACTGAATTACCCCCTCTGCCGAGGAGTCTGTCCCGATGGTCGCTTCCCGCTGCGGCGTCGCGGTCCTTCGCCTCGTCCCCCTTCTGGCCTTGGTCGTGACGCTTTTGCCGTCGCGGTCGACGTTGGCCGAGGAGGAAGCGGTCGAGCCGCTGCCGGCGGTCAAGCAGGAACCGTTGACCACCGAGCTTGCCGAAGGGGAGGCCGAGGTTGACTCGTGGGAGCCGGGCGACACGCTCGAGGTTGTCGAGCCGGACGAGGCGGGAGAGTACACCGCCTGGAGCGCCGTCCGTATCGAAGCGTTGCTCCTGTGGCGCGATGCTCCTCAATCGGTGCCGCTGGTCGACTTCGCCGCCGGGGGGCGGGCCCTCGATGCCCGCGATCTCCACGCTGGCGGCGCCGCCGGGCCGCGGTTCACGCTCCTCTCCGAAGATACCGACGGCGAGGGTTCGGAGATCGGCTACTTCGACGTGGCGTCATTTCAGGCGACGCGTGCCCTGCCGACGGTGGCGGGGGGCTACACCACCGTCGCCGGCCTCGACGGCGCCGGGAGCACGAGCGTCGACGGCGCGACGGCAGGGCTGTCGTCGAGGATCAAGAGCTTGGAGGTGATCGGCAGAGCGCGTACGTCGCAGCGCTGGGTGTCGACCTCCGGCTTCCGCTGGGTGGAATGGCAGGAGTCGTTTTCGCTGCTGACGGGGCCGGAGAGATTCGGCGCCCGAGCGATCAACAGTCTCTATGGCCACCAATGGGGGCTCGAAGGGGTGCTGTGGCGCCCCACGACGGCGCTCGCCCTCGAAGGGGTGGCGAAGGCCGGGATCTACGGCAACGTCTCCAAACAGGATTCGCTCCTCGCTGGCTCCGGTGGCCTGTCGAGCATCGCCACCGACACCGCCCGGGTGGCGTTCGTCGGCGAGACCGGCCTCACCGGCACCTGGCAGGTCCGAGAGTGGCTCCGCGCCCGGGCCGGCTACCAGGCCCTCTGGCTCGGCGGCATCGCCAGCGCGACCAACCAACTCCAGGGGCAGTCGCTGGCCGCCGGCTCCCCGCAGCGCGGCTCGACGAACACCGGCGGGAGCGTCGTCCTCCAGGGAATCAATCTCGGCCTCGAGGCTCATTGGTGACCGTGATCGATCACTTCGCCGGCTCGTCGAGGGAGAGGCCGTGGCCGAGAAGGCGATCGGCAAACAGGACGGTCGTCCGGAACCACAAGCCCTCAACAAGCGTCGTCCAGAGCAACTTTCCCCGCCATGTCGCCCAGGGAAAAAGCTTGCCGAGGGGGCCACGCCGAATGCGAGCTTGACCTCCGAGCGCGGCGACCCGATTGAGCAGGTCGAGATGGTTGAGATTCGGCTCTGGCTGCCCGGTCTTCCCGGCGCTGCAGATCACCTCCTCGAGCGCGGCTTCGTCGCGGAGGAGCGTCCAGAACACCCGGCTGAAGGCGTGGTAGGCGATCGGAGCGGCGCCAGTTGTATCGAGGAGCCGCTCGCCGACGAGAAACAGCCTTCCCCGGTGCTCCCCGGTGGCAAATGTCTTCAGGGCAAGTTCGCCAAGATCGCCGACGCCGTCGATCGGCGCTGGGGGCGCGTAGCCGGTTCCCAGCAGGATCAGATCGATGTCGTCGAGGCGCGTGCCATCGGTGAGGGTCACACTTCCGTAACGGACCATTTCAACCTCGGCCCCCGGATGACGATCGATCCGCCCAGCGTGCTCGAGGAGCGCTCCGCGGCCAGGAATGTATTGCGTGTCGCGAAGATCGAGCCGCTCCACCGGCAGCCAGGCGGAGCGACCGCGCCACCAGAAAACAGTTCGTGCTTGGGCATCGAGGGCGGTATTCAAAAGGAACGTGCTCGCCGTTGTGCCGACCACCAGTTGGAGCAAAGTCACCGGCCACAGCCGCCACACGCCGGCGCCAGAGAAAAACTTCGGTGCCCGGAGCACCCAGTGGAGCCGGCCCCGCCCACCGTCATCCTTCTGCGCGGCAAGCACCAGCGCACAGAGATCGAGGCCCGACGCCCCGCCGCCGACGACGACAACATGCTTCCCGGCCGCCTCCGCGGGGCGCTGCCACGCGCTGGGGGCCCAGATCCGCCGATCATCCCGGAGCGTTCGAGGAGGAGGATCCTCGTTGAGCCCTGCGCGACCCCCTCGGCGAGCGTGACGATCCCGCCGATCCCCCCGCCGACGATCACGGCGTCGAGGATGGCGCCATCGTCATCCGGCGGCTTCGCAATGGGGGACGGGGGCTTCACGAGCAGCCGCCGATCGCCTCGCCCCTACAGTCGCACGCTCCCCGTTCGACTCTGATTGATCAGCCGGAGCATGACAACAAGGATCACGGCGCCCACGGTGGCGACGATGATCGCGCCCAAGAGGCCGCCGCCGGCGGAGATCCCGAGCCGCTGGAAGAGGGAGCCGCCGATCAGGGCGCCGAGGACGCCAACGACAAGGTCGCCTACCAAGCCGTAGCTGCTCCCCTTCATGAGTACGCCCGCCAACCAGCCAGCCACCAGGCCGATGAGCATGAAAACGACGATATCCATGATGGAAGCCTCGAAAGGGTTTTGGAGTGGAACGGATCAGCACGAGCCATGAAGCCGATGCAGGGCCTGGGGTCATCATACGCGCACCGTCGTCGCCAAAGGCCGCATCGTCCCCCTTCCCGACAACCCGACACCGACACCTGTGTTTCTTGCCAACGGCGAAGCGCCGTCGTCAACATCCGTGTCGGGCCTTGACGATCTCCGCCGCCCGTTCCCCGATCACGACACACGGCGCCATCGTGTTGCCGATCGTCACGCGCGGGAGAACCGATCCGTCGGCGATCCTTAGCCCTTCCAGGCCATGAACGGCAAGCTTCCCGTCGACCACCGCCATCCCTTCGCGCCCCATTTTCGCCGTGCAGGTTTCGTGGTAGTAGCTCATCGCGTCGTTGCGGATGAAGTGCTCCAGATCCGCCCCCTTGAGCTCGCCCGGCATCACCTCCCGGCCCACGAATGGCCGGAGTGCGGCCGAATTGCCGATCGCCCGGCACAGCTCCATGCAGGCGACGGCGATGGCCATGTCGTCGGGATGGGAGAGGAGATTCGCCTCGATCCGAACCGGGTCGAGCGGCCCCGGACCAGTCAGCGACACCCGGCCACGGCTCCGCGGCCGGGCGACCCCGCCATGGAGCGTCCAGCCCGCCGCCGGCATCCCGAAATCGTTTCGGTTCTCGGCACTCGCAAATGGCACCCCGATCTGACAGACGAACATATCGGGGATCGCCACGCCAGCGGCGCTGCGCCAATAGAATGTCGCTTGGTCCGGATTGTCGTGCGGCACTGGCGCTTCCCCCGCCTCCCACACGGAGCTGAACCCGGCGTGGTCCTGGAGATTTTGGCCCACCCCGGGAAGGTGGGCAACGACAGCGATCCCGAACCGCCGCAGCTCGGTTTCGTCACCGATCCCCGACTGCATCAGCACCTTCGGGGTGTGGATCGCGCCGAGCGACAGGATCACCTCCTGCCCCGCTTCGATGCGGTGGAGCGTGCCGTCGGCAAGGATCTCCACGCCGGTGGCCCGCCGTCCCGAGAAGCGCACGCGCGTGACGAGCGCCTCGAGTATCACCGTCAGGTTCGGCTGGCCGAGCAGAGGAGCAACATACGACCGGTAGACCGACTGCCGCTTCCCATCGCAGACAATCATGTCGCGCGACGCCGCCCCCCCCTCACCATCCATCATCCGGCCATTGGGGCTTTCGAACGTCGGGATCCCGACCGACCGGGCTCCGTCGAGAAGGGCCGCGACGAGCGGATGGCGCGTAGGGGCAGGGGCAACGACCATCGGCCCCGCTGTGCCGCGGTAGGCCGGGTCGGGGGTGCCGCGCCAATCCTCGATCCTTTTATAGACGTCGAGCACGGCGGCATGGCTCCACCCCTCGTCGCCGGTCTCGGCAGCCAGGAAATCCCAGTCGCTGGCATGCCCGCGGGCCCACGTCAGGGCGTTGATGCTCGATCCCCCCCCCAGAACTTTCCCCATGTCCATCGGCACCGCCCGGCCATTCACGGCAGGGCTCGGCTCCGCTCGAAAGTTCCAATCCCGCTCGCTGCCGAGATTCGCGATCCAGCGGAGAGGATCAAGCACCTCCGGATGGTCGTCGCTCCCTCCCGCCTCGAGGAGGAGGACGCTGACAGCGGGATTCTCGGCGAGGCGGCGCGCGACGACCGACCCACTCGATCCCGATCCACAGACGATGAAGTCGTAGCGAAGCGCCGGCCGTTGGCCCCCGCGCCCATCCCGAATCGCTCCGTTCATCAACGAGGCTCCTCTTCCGCTACCGTCAAGAACAGGGGCCCACGGTGGAAACCACCGCTTGGCGGAGCCCGCATCGTATCCTTTTGATGTCCCGCGACACCCCTTTCACCCTTCCGGCCCCACGATCTCCGGCCCTACCATGACGAGCCCTGACGACCTCGTGATCTTCCAGGCCGATCTGGACCGCCCCGATCACCAGGCGGCGGTGGTGGCGCTGACGGCCGCCTACGCGCTTGACCCGATGGCCAACGGCGCTCCGCTCCCCCCTGACGTGCTCGAGCGCCTCATCCCCGGGCTGCGGGCCCATCCGACGACGCTCGTCTTCCTCGCCGCCGTCGGCGGGCAGTTCGTTGGCCTCGCCACCTGCTTCGTCGGCTTTTCAACCTTCGCCGCCCGGCCTGTGGTCAACCTCCACGATCTCTGCGTCCTCGATTCCCACCGTGGCCAGGGGATCGGCCGGGCGCTGCTTCAAGCCGTTGAGCAGGCAGCGCTGGAGCGCGGCTGCGCGAAGGTGACGCTCGAAGTCCTCGAGCACAATCGGCCGGCCCGCAGCCTCTACGAAAGCTTCGGCTTCACCCCGGCGGTCTATCGCCCGGAAAATGGCCTCGCCCTCTTCTATGCCAAGAGCCTCTCCGACGGGTGAGAAGAAAGTCGCCGGGCGGGAAAAGGTGCCGGCCACCTTTTTTGGGGTCACCTTTTTTCGAGTATCTGGGATCTTGCCCAGATTTGGTGGCTGGCACCTTTTCTTCTTCAATCTGAGGCACGATGCCACAGACCCCAGCTGTGGTGCCCTGATTTGGTGGCTGGCAGCTTTTTCCCCTCCAAATGAACTGGGCCGGGCACCTTGCGATGCCCGGCCCGGTTGCGAATCAGTGATCAGCAGGCCAACTCGATCAGGCCACGAGATTGGCACGCCGCCGGCGCTGCTCGATTATCGCCAGCACACCGGCGACGAGCGACAGGGCGCTTGAGCCGGTCGCGGGGTCGATCTCGGGGACGGCTCCGCCGGAGCTGGCAAATGTCAGCCGACCGGTCAGCTCGCTGAAGGTCAGCAACTGATCGCCGATCGTGCTCGTCCAGGTGCCACCGGTGCGTGAGAAACTCGAGCCCCCGTAAAGGCTCGTGCCGGTCGAGACCACGGAGGAGAAGTGGCCCACAGAAGAGCCAGCGAAGGCGAAGAGATCAAAGACCGTGCCGTTGAGAAACTTCGTCGTATTCCCGAACTCGAGACCGAGGCTGCCGCCGTAGGTGAGGCCACCGGAGGTAGTGATCTGAACCTGGTCGTAATCGGTGCCAGCAGTGCCGGCCGACGCCCCGGAGCCGATCACCTGCATGAGCGTCGAGCTCCCCGCCTGGAGATCGAGCATCGCGGCTGCCAGCGCCCCTGGGCTGTTGCCGGGAGAGAGCACACCCCCCGACTGGACGGTGACAAGCGACCCAAGCGTGCCGCTGCCGCCGAGCGTGCCCCCAGTGCCGACGGTGACAGCCGAATTGGACAGGCTCCCGTTGACGAGGAGCTTGCCAGCGGCGACGGTCGTGGCGCCAGAGTAGGTGTTCGCGCCGGTAAGGGTGAGCGAGCCGGCCCCCTGCTTCACGACGGCCCCCGTGCCGCTCACCACTCCAGAGTAGGTGGAGGCATCGGAGCGGTTGAAGACAAGCGTGCCGTTGTCAGTGAGCGCTGATACCCCGAGCACGCCGCCGGTGCCCCCGGTGCCGATCTGGAGCCTGCCGCCGGCGTTGAGATTGATCATGCCGGCGGAGCCCCTAGAGAGCGTGCCCCCCACACTGACAAGGCCGCCGGTCATGGTGAGCGTGCCGGTGCCGTCGCCGCCCACGGTCAGATTGCCACTGTTGGCCCACGTGCCGCTCGACACCGTCGCGCTGCCGACGCTGTACATATTTTGGCCAAGGATACCGCCACTGCTGGTC
>Ga0209598_10000592_pt1 | contig 29499 bp, 22 predicted proteins | sample M_140807_EF_Meta_FD_187317 | JGI IMG/M metagenome (GOLD analysis project Ga0209598, IMG submission 187317) | Freshwater microbial communities from Lake Montjoie, Canada to study carbon cycling - M_140807_EF_MetaG (SPAdes) (version 2) | ecosystem: Environmental > Aquatic > Freshwater > Lake...
ATATCTCTCAATTTAAGTTGATCTGGTTCTAATTTAAATCCTTTCCAAGATAAAAATATTTCATCTGGATTTAAATAAAATCTTTCCGCAGCATAAATTTTAACTTCTTTAACATCAGCAGAAGTAACATTTCTACTTCTTTTACCTACTTTAAAAACTTCAGGAATTTCAATTGTTCTTCCAGTATTAGCATCTTTTACATTCAAATGATAATGTTCTAAATCTTCATGTTCGTGTCCACCCATATACTTTCTTTTAAACGTTTTCCTTTTAAACGATTTTCTTTTAAACGATTTTCTTTTGGAAGTTCTTCTTCTAGTTTTTAACCTTCTCATATATTTTATTGAGAAAAATATAAACTTTATTATTTTATTATTCTTTATTATTATATGAGTACTTTAAATTCTAAAATGGCAACTGGCGGAATATCAGATAATTCATTAAAAATATTTCAGCCGTTTAACATAGTTGTGTTTCTTTCCTTTTTCTCTCCAATAATACTTGCTACATCGATAACTTCTTTATCATTTATATTTCAAAACTTTAAAGGTTTGATTTATTTAGGATTTCTTATAGGATGTTGTGTAGTGAGAAATTATGTTTATATGATGGCTGGAAGTAAACCTATATTTAATGATAAAACAATATGTACAGCAGTTCAATATAGTAAATATGGAAATCCTACATTCAGTTCATTTGTTTTTGCCTTTACAATAATGTATTTATCGCTACCAATGTTTAGTAATGGAGCTCCTAATTTATGGATATTTATTGCTCTTATTGTATACTTTTTTATTGATATGTTTATTAAATTATATAAAAATAAATAATATGGAATATATAAATATTAAAATTATTTGTGAAAAAGAATGCGATAAAGGGTATCCAATTAATCCAAATTGACGCAAGGTTATTTATTTAAATATAAATCAAAAGTATCTCCTCTTAATCCAATACGCATTGCTTCCAATGGAATCACTTCGGTAGGTGCAATATTGCCCAAATTCACATTACAGCCAATGAGTTCAAGAAAATATAATTGTTGTGCTTTTTGTGGTGCTTCCCATAATATTTTTTCTGCTGGAATTTTCGTTAATATTTCTTGTACCAATCCTTCACGCACTTCCCCACTACCCCTGTAAATGCCAACATTGCCGGCTTCTCTAGCTTCCGCAATCACATAAGATGCACCTGCACTTAATTCAGCATTCATTAATTCAATCCATTTGTAGGGAGGAATAATATGTGCAGCATCCTTGCTTCCTACTTCACTATATACGGTTGCAAATTTCATGATCTTTTCAATGTACCCACATTTTTCACTGTGTGGAATATTAATAGAACCATCACTTACTTCAATGACATCGATTTTGTAATCCTTACACATAGCGATATAATCATCCAACTGATTGCGAATTAAAAAAGCTTCAAATAAGGTACCTCCAAAATAGACCGGTAAATTATGTGACTGATACAATTCAATTTTTTTTCTTAGGTTAGGTGTAACGAAGGAAGTGCCAAAACCTAATTTTATGATATCCGTATGCGGCAAAGCCACGCTTAAAAAATTTTCGGCCTCCCCATAACTTAATCCCTTATCCATCACCATTGTTAAACCATGTTTGCGTGGCTGGACAGTACGATCGGGGATTTGAGATAAATTAAAATTCATAATTGTATAAAAAATATATTGTGGTACAAAGGTAACTAATTTTATTTACCCATTTTTTACTTTCTTATATTTACCTATTAACTCAGTTACTTTATTGTCTTGAATAATTTCCGGATAAAATTTCAAAAACTTTTTTAACCATTTCGTTGATTTGGATAAGGCCATCTCTAATTGTAGTAGTCCATCCGCTGATTTTTTCATCATAAATAAAATGGCACTGCGATAATAGATAAATAAAATTTTTCCCTGGGTAGATATATAAGCCAATTCCGTTTGCTCAAGTGCTACTTGTAATTGTCCACTGGATACCAAACATTTAATTAAATACTCCCAACCTGCAATTTGCTTGGGTTTGTTTTTTACCACAGTTCCAAAATAATAAGCTGCTTCCTTGTGTTGGTCCATATTCATATAACATTCACCCATTAAAATATAATACTCGTTGATATGCTTATGAATACGAATTGCATGCTCTAATTGCTTAATGGCCATTTCCCATTGCGATTCCAACATATAGGTAATAGCAATTTTTTGATACAACCTACTGTCGTCTGAATTTAAATGCACTGCCTTTTTATAATGAAACCTTGCTTGCGCATAATTTTTCATACGGTGATGACAATGTCCAATGGCCTCATATATTACATCCTCGGGACGCGATAATTCTAATACTTTTTCTAACGCTTCAATGGCCTCCTTATATTTTCGTAATCTTAAAAAAGCATCACCCATATTACGATAAGCATAATCAAATTTTTCATCAATCACAATTGCGAATTGATATGCATCTATGGCCTTCTCATGTAATTTTAAACCTTGATAAGCTGCAGCCAAATTGAACCAAGCCAATGCGTTGTATGGTTGCTCGTCAATTAATTTTTGATGCAGCCGAATACTTTCCTCATTACGCCCTGTAAAATCGGTCCAGAAACAAATTTTATATAAGGCTTCTTCATTGTTCGGTTCTCCCTCTAATACTAACTGCAAACAATCAAACACCTTATCAAATGCTTCATGATCGTCATATACATCCGCTAATTCTAATAAAAGTTCGGTTCGTTCTTGACCAGTAAATAAATGCAATGCTTCTTGTAACAATTCAATGGCCATTGCCGTTTGCTCCAAGGCCATGTAGGCATCTGTTTTTAAAATATACAAATTCATATCCTTGTGATCATATAAGGCTGCCGCATCTAATAAGGTAAGTGCTTCTTTGTATTTTCTGGTCGCCAAAAGCAGGTCCGCTTTTTTGATCATTAATAAGGCAGAAAATGGATATTGGTTTAAAGCTAAATTAGCCGCTTCAATGGCTTCAGCCACTTCATCCTTCTCATCCAAATGTTCAATGATCTTTTCAAAGTCATCCTCTTCGATGTAGGCATTGGCCCTGCCCAATATTAAATTTTGGTAACGTTGCATTAACTCCTGAATATCCCTAGCTTCCTCCTCTTCTTCGTGTGGATTAAACATAATAATGATTATTTACAGGTTAGTAAGGTATTGATTATCAATGTTTTAAATTATTATTGATCGATCAATCACCGCTCAAATAAATATACAAACAACCCCTTAATAATCAATATTTTATTGTTCACATAGCCCCTAAATAAAGGTTAAAAATATTTTTTATTATGAAGTTCAAAAAATACTACCTTCGTAGACGAATGCGTATTCTAAAAAACATATTATTAGTGACTTGTATAATAACCGGTTTGGTTATTTCAGTTAGCACTTATGCAAGTACGGTAATCACCACTACTTTAGAAACTAGAAAAGTAGAAGAAAAGTATTCTTTAAAAAACTTAGGAAGTATGGCACGCAAAACAGCGAGCTTTTATACTTTAAAATCAAGTTTAGAATTTAAAGGACTTAGCACCATAAGCAATAGTAGTAATGCCGCTTATTTAAAATATAACAAAGGAAATATTTCTTATGTAATTCCTTATCGTTATAAAGTTATCTTGCCTAGATTCAAAGCACCTTCACGTATTCAGCCTTAGTATTCATTAGTACTATTTAACATTGGTAGTGCAACCTTATTATCCAGCATTCGTATTCAACCTTAGTATTTAGTATTAGTTTCAAACAACGCATTCAGTATTACTAGTGCACCCTTATTAGCACAACCTTATTACGGGAATAAGCGCCTGGCTTACTTAACTTAATCAAGTATTTGAAATTCCGATTTATTAATTTGAAATTGATTCAATGTGATGGGACTAAGATCCAATAGGGTCGCCATATATTTAATGACTGGATCATTTTTATTGATAATACTATAGCCTAAAACTAAGCCTTGTACCTCCTTAAATGCAAATTCAAATGTAGTCACTGAAGGTATTAAGTCAGGTGTATAATAAACTTCATAAACAACCCCATCACTCAATTCAAGCTTCACTTTTTTGCAATGATAACCAAGTAGGTTAAGGGTATCCCCTGTAACCTCCTTCATTGAAATTAAAGTTGCCAAGCTTGCAGGCGGATAAATTATTTCTTGTAAATATTTATTATTACCTACTTCCTTTGTAACAATCGCTTTTTCCTGTTGAAGATTAAAAATTAAAGTTTGCACCAACTGGGGTGTCGCTAAAATTGTTTTACATTGATTCCCTTTGATCAAAACTTTTTTTGAACCAATAGCTACCCATTCACTTTTTTGTTGCTGTTGAATATTAAATTGAATCGTACACTCCCCTAGTACTTTGGCTTGTGCATGCGCATAGGCACTTACAAATAAAACGCATACAATAAGGGGGATATGTTTGAAGTTCATTTACTGATATAAAAAAAGAGACCCTCCTGTAGGTTGGTCTCTTTTAAGTAAAAATGTTATTTTTTAGTCTTGTCCTTTAAGGTTTGCACCTTTTTTTGGGCATCTACCATTTGTTCGTATTTGCTTTGCCAATTACTTTTTTTCTTTGGCGTTTTTCTTTTCACATCAATATCTGCCAAAATTTTATCATGATTAATAATTACTTTTTGAATGACTAATTGCATTAATAAAGTAATGACGTTCGATACGGTATAATACCAAGTTAAAGCAGATGGCAATCCATTAAAAATGAAAAGTAACATGAATGGAAAAATATAAGGCATGTACTTTAATGCTGGATTGTCCTGAGTAGGTGTCATTGCCATATTATAAATCGACATCAAGAAACTTGTAAATACTGCCAATAAGGTAAACAAACTGATATGATTACCAAAGCCCAATGGAATGGTAAATGGTAAAGTAAAAATTGAATCATAGCTTGATAAATCATGGCTCCATAAAAAGGATTGCCCTCTTAAGGAAATAGCAGAATTAAAGTAACTATATAATGCAAAGAAAATTGGAATTTGTAATAATGCTGGAATACAGCCACCCAATGGGTTTACACCTGCTTCTCTGAACAACTTCATTTGCTCCATCGCGAAACCTTGTTGGTCATCACCCAATTTTTTCTTGATGTCATCAAGTTCAGGTTTTAATACTTTCATTTTAGCACTACTCAAAAAACTTGAATAGGTCAAAGGAGAGGTAACTAACCTGATGAATATGGTAAGTAAAAAAATAACCCACCCAAAGTTTTTAACAAAGCCTGCAAAAAAATCAAATACAGGCATTATAATATATTTATTAATAGGGCGAACAAAGGAATATAGGTCTCTTCCTAAGTTTACTATTTTTTCCATTTCAGGCGCTTGAGATTTTAATATTTGAAAATCATTAGGCCCATAGTACAATGAAAAATCAATATTCGCATTATCACCGGTCAACTTTGTTTGCAATTGCGACTGCATGGTAGCTAAGCCATTGCTGCTATCAATTTTACGTTGCCAATCTACTTTACCTGAAACAAAGCCTTGTTTGTAAATAATGGAAGTAGCGAAAAATTGCTGCACCAATCCAATCCATTGCACTGGCTTTTCAAACGTATGTGTTGTATTACTTGAAATATAATCAAACTCATTGCCTTCAGAGAAACAAATATTTGACATTTGACGCTCATATACTGAAGTACGCTCCTGTTGGTAAGAATGAACATCCCAAAGAAAATTTACTTGTTGGTTTGTAAACAAAGTTGACGCACCCTGTAATTGAATAGACCAATCTACATTGTATTTATTAGGGGCTAATGAAAATAAGTGACGTATCACTTTGCCGTTAGGTGTTGCCCATACATACTCCAATTGTTGTATACCTGATTTATTAGGTAATACATTCACAGTTGTGAACAATACTTTATTCACCTGAGCAGTTTTATTATCACCTATATTCACTGAATAATTCAAGGAACTGCTATCCCCTAATTGTACCAATTGCTTTTGATTATTGCTATACTTTTTTAATGTAACGCCAACCACTTGTCCCCCTTTGTTACTAAATTTTACTTTTACTAATTCATTTTCCAATTCAGTGAATTGTTCTTTCACAGAATCTGCAATAACCGCAGCTATTGATCCCGCTTGTTTCGAAGTATCGGAAATGATTGGATTTTTGGTAGCTGCTGCTTTAGCCGCTTCCGCTTTTAACATCATAACGGAGTCATCAAAATGCTTCTTGTAAGCAGTCAAATCATTTTGTTGCTTGTTGGTGTACCAGAAATAAGTAAAAAATAAACCCGCTAACAATATAAACCCAATGACCGTGTTTTTATCTGTGTTCATTTGTGAAATTTTAACCGTATTTAACGAGGGCCAAAGGTATCGTTTTTTTACAAATTTCGGCTGTATTTACCCCCCACCTGGTATAAGGCATTGGAAATTTGGCCTAAACTGCAATATTTGACGGCTTCCATTAATAGGGTAAAAATATTTTCATTATTTATGGCTGCTTTTTGGAGCTTTTTTAAATGAATTTCAGACACAGATTGGTTTCTTTTTTTAAATGCGTCCACGTGCTGTATTTGCCCATTTTGTTCAACCGTGGAGGACCTGAAAATGGGTTGTTGATCGGCATTGTGTTTTTGTTCCTTATTCACAAAGGCATTAACCCCAATAATTGGAATTTCACCCGCATGTTTTTTAGTTTCATATAGCAAACTCTCCTCCTGAATTTTAGTACGTTGGTACATTCTTTCCATGGCACCCAACACGCCCCCTCTATTATTTATTCGTTCAAATTCGCGCATCACCGCTTCCTCTACCAAATCGGTTAATGCTGTAATTAAAAAACTTCCTTGTTGAAAATTTTCCACCTTAGTAGTTCCTAATTCTTTATTAATAATTAATTGAATGGCTAGGGCGCGCCTAACACTTTCTTCAGTGGGTGTTGTAATTGCCTCATCATACGCATTGGTATGTAAACTATTGCACTGATCATATATCGCGTACAAGGCTTGCAGCGTGGTTCTGATGTCATTAAAATCAATTTCCTGCGCATGTAAACTTCGACCACTGGTTTGTATATGGTATTTTAATTTTTGAGAACGCTCATTTGCATGATATTTATGTTTCATGGCATTGGCCCAAATTCTTCTTGCGACCCTTCCAATAACTGCATATTCTGGATCCATCCCATTGCTAAAGAAAAAACTCAAATTGGGAATAAAATCATCAATCGCAATCCCCCGATTCATAAAATATTCAACATACGTAAATCCATTGGCTAAAGTAAATGCAAGCTGTGTAATTGGATTGGCCCCTGCTTCCGCTATATGGTATCCAGATATGGAAATACTGTAAAAATGTTTGATTTTATTTTCAGCAAAATAAGCTTGCACATCACCCATTAATCTTAATGCAAAATCAGTTGAAAAAATACAAGTATTTTGGGCTTGATCTTCTTTTAAAATATCTGCTTGTAAGGTGCCTCTGATATTATTTAATACTTCCTTTTTTATGCTGTCATAAACAGCAGGCGCCAATACTTGATCGCCAGAAATGCCTAATAATTTTAAGCCCAAACCATTATGCCAATCATTAAAATTTAATGATTTGTTTACATTACAATAGGCGGGTGCCGCAACCCCTTTAAAAATTTGCTTTATTTTTTTATTAACCGTTGGCCATAATTTGTTCGCTGTAATATACTTTTCGCAAGCTTGATCAATCGCCGTGTTAAAAAATTGGGCCATGAGTATGGGCGCTGGGCCATTGATGGTCATACTCACCGATGTACTTGCGCTATTTAAGTCAATACCACTATATAATTTTTTTGCATCATCAATACTTGCTATACTCACGCCTGCATTCCCAATTTTTCCAAAAACATCTAATCTTTTTTCTGGATCATGTCCATACAAAGTAACGCTATCAAATGCAGTAGAAAGTCGAATGGAACTTTGCCCCTTGCTTAAAAAATGAAAACGACTATTGGTTCTTTCAGGACTGCCTTCGCCTGCAAACATTCTGGTCGGATCCTCTGTTGTTTGCTTTAACTTAAATACACCGGAAGTATAGGGGAAATACCCAGGAAGGTTTTCCTTCAAATGCCATTCAGTAATATCGCCCCAATCCTTAAACTTAGGCAAATGTATTTTTTGGATAACTGTTCCTGATTGCGTCTCAAAACTTAAAGCATGTTTTACTTTTTTACCCTTGATTTCTGTTTCTAAAAAAGGTTGCTGGTAACTAGCTTCCTTTTCGGGCCATTGTGATAATAGTTGTTTGACTTCAGGTGCCACATTTTGTTCTATAATCGAATTTGCTTTAAGGATTTTTTTATCGGCTTGTAGTGTATCCTCTTTTAATATTTGCTGGAAACAATACCATTTTGAAGCAAGATTTTTTTGATCTTCAATCCATTGATTATTTTTTTGAACCACTTCCACAATTTCACCTAAATAATTATTTCGTTTATTTGGAATGGTAGGCGCTTTTACCACATTTTCATTATAAAGCGGCTCCCATGGGAGTGACTGCCATTTTAGTTGATGTATTTCCAATACCACCGCTGCCAAACAATTATACATTGCTTGCATTCCAGGATCATTAAAATGAGAAGCAATGGTTCCAAAAATGGGCATACTAGTTATTTCACCAGACCATTGGTGATGGGAGCGACGATATTGTTTGCGCACATCTCTCACTGCATCCAAACCACCTGTTCGATCAAATTTATTGATGGCAATAATTTTTGCATAATCAATCATATTGATTTTTTCCAATTGGGTGGGTGCGCCAAACTCGGGCGTCATTACATACATAGGAATGCTAACAAAATCCACAATCGTAGCATCATTCTGTCCCACTCCTGCTGTTTCAATAATGATACTATCATAGCCTGCAGCGATACAAAGTTCAATGACTGCATCCATTGAATTGGCAATCGAATTTTTATCCGACCTAGTAGCTAAGGAGCGCATATATACATTGGGATGATCAATGGCATTCATACGAATACGATCACCCAATAAAGCGCCTCCTGTTTTTCGTTTGGTAGGATCCACTGAAATGACCGCAATGGTTTTTTGTGGATTGGCTAATAAAAAATATTGCACGATGCGATCACAAACGGTTGATTTTCCTGCACCGCCAGTGCCCGTAAGTCCGATGATGGGAATATTTTTTTTACTCTTTTTTACAATTTTTTTAATAGGCCCATTTTGCAATAAGGTAATGGCCCTGCTTAAATAACGTGGATCAATTTTTTTTGAAAAATTTAATTTGGGTAATTTATTTTTTGGAAAACTTTTTAATTCATAATTACAAAATTGAACTACCTCTTTAATCATTCCTTCAATACCTAATTGCAAACCATCCTGGGGTAAATAAATTTTAGTAATACCAATTTTTTCTAATGCCGCTGCCTCTTTGGGTAAGATAGTACCGCCGCCACCGCCCACAATGACAATGTGCTTATACCCTGCTTCATTTAATAATTTTCTTACATAGGTGAAAAATTCAACATGGCCTCCTTGGTAAGAAGTGATAGCGATTCCTTGCACATCTTCCTCAATAGCAGCCGTTGCTATTTCAAGTGCCGATCGATTGTGACCAAAATGGATAATTTCAACTCCCTGTTCTTGCAAAACACGACGCATAATATTAATAGATGCATCATGACCATCAAATAAACTAGTGGAAGTGAGAATACGAATATTATTCATACCTCAAAGCTAACAAATGTTAGCAATATAACAAGCTAGCAATTACTTTTTTGCTTGGGCTTTAGCTGCAGCAATAAAATGTACAAATAATGGCGCTGGATGCTCCACCGTACTTTTTAACTCTGGGTGGTATTGTACCCCAATAAAAAATGGATGATTGGGTAGTTCGATAATTTCAACTAAACCAGTAGCTGGATTCACTCCACTCGTCACCATACCGGCATCCTGAAATGCTTTTATATAATCATTGTTAAACTCATAACGATGACGATGACGTTCACTTATTTCAGTAGTGCCATAAATTTTATAGGCCAAAGTATCTTTTGTAATGGTGCAAGGGTAAGCACCTAAACGCATCGTGCCGCCCATCATAGTAATTCGCTTTTGCTCCTCCATCATATTAATGACTGGAAATTTTGAAAGCGGATCCATTTCAACTGAATGCGCTCCTGCATATCCTAAAATATTACGTGCAAATTCAATTACCGCCATTTGCATTCCTAAACAAATGCCAAAGAAGGGTAATTTATTTTCACGCGCATATTGAACCGCAATAATTTTTCCTTCAATCCCCCTGTTACCAAAGCCAGGAGCAACCAATAAGCCATCCAATCCAGACAATTGGGACTGGGCATTTTCAGCAGTGATATTTTCACTATGCACATTTACTACATTTACTTTCACTTCATTCATCGCACCTGCATGTATAAAGCTTTCTAGTATTGACTTATAGGCATCCTGTAGTTCAATATATTTTCCAATTAGTCCAATATTTACAGTTGCTTTTGGATGCTTCAATTTATCTAAAAAAATATTCCATTTAGCTAAATCAGGCTCCTTGGAATTTTGAATATTTAATTTTTTCAATACAATTAAATCCAATTTTTCTTTTAACATTAATAAGGGAACTTCATAAATAGTGCTCGCGTCTAATGACTCAATTACATTTCCCGCTTTAACGTTACAGAATAATGCAATTTTGTTTTTAATCTCCTCATTCAAAGGATGTTCCGTTCTACAAACAATTACATCTGGATGTACGCCTGTTTCACTCAACATTCTAACACTATGTTGCGTAGGTTTTGTTTTTAATTCCTTGGCCGCATTTAAATAAGGGATTAAAGTTAAATGCACCACCATGACATCATCTTCAGGTAACTCCCATTGAATTTGACGCACCGTCTCAATAAAAGGAGTGCTTTCGATATCACCTACGGTTCCACCAATTTCAGTGATCACCACATCAAATTTTGCATCCTGGCCTAACAACAACATGCGACGCTTTATTTCATCCGTAATATGTGGAACTACCTGTACTGTTTTTCCTAAAAATTCACCTGCTCTTTCTTTATTGATCACTGTTTGATAAATACGACCTGTAGTCACATTATTTGCTTGGGAAGTTGGACTACTTAAAAAACGCTCGTAATGTCCTAAATCTAAATCGGTTTCAGCGCCATCTTCCGTAACATAACACTCGCCATGCTCATAGGGATTCAATGTACCTGGATCCACATTAATGTAGGGATCAAACTTTTGAATAGTTGCAGTAATCCCCCTGGCTTGCAATAATTTAGCCAAAGAAGCGGCAATGATGCCCTTCCCCAAACTACTCGTTACACCGCCTGTTACAAATACATACTTTGCCATATTATTTTTGCTTCTTTTTTGAAAATAGCATACACCCAATAGCAAAATACTATTGTGTATAAACCAGTCTCAAAATGGTTAATTTACTTTTTAGGACCTATCTTTATTTGGAAAAATTCTTAGAGGTCATACAAACCTACATCAAAAAAGGGGTGGAAAAAAATGATCCTACACGCCCAACAAAAAATGTTTATAACTGTTATTTAAAAGTGAACATCTTTAATAAAAACAACTAAAATAAAATGAAAAATCTAATTTATTCCACTTTGGCCCTGCTGTTTGCGGCTAGTTTGTTAAGCTGGCAATGGTCCAAAAACCAACATCCTACAATCGATAAAAAAGAGGTCATTGAATGCCTCAATATGGAAACGCAACAAGCTTATCAACTGGAGGCCAGCACCCCCGCTTTCGCGGCGATGCACCCGAACCCTTTGGTGGTAAATCCAGAAAATTTGTTGGGTAAATTGATTGCATTTGAAGCAGCCGATGGCAAACAAGCATACGCCTATTTTATTCCTGCTAAAAAGAAAACCAACAAATATTTAATTGTGATACAGGAGTGGTGGGGTTTGAATGACAATGTGAAAATGGAATCAGATAAATATTATACCGACCTAGGTAATGTAAACGTAATTGCCGTGGACATGTATGACGGCAAAGTGGCCGCTACGCCAGATAGTGCGATGAAATTAATGCGTGGTGCCAATATGGAAAGAATGACTGCTATTATGCAAGGTGCCATTAAGTATGCCGGTAGTAAAGCTGCCATCTATAGTGTGGGTTGGTGTTTTGGCGGTATGTGGAGTTTACAAACTGCCATCCTTGCTGGGCCGCAAGCAAAAGGATCGGTGATGTATTATGGTCGTCCTGAAACGAATATGGATAAATTAAAATCCATCCAATGTGATATCATCGGATTTTTTGGAAATAAAGACCAAAGTCCTTCGCCAAGCATGGTGAATGATTTTGAAAAAAATATGAAAGAAGCAGGTAAAAATTTATCCGTGAATAGATATGAAGCAGGTCATGGTTTTGCGAATCCAAGCAATCCAAGTTTTAATGCTGCTGCTACTGAAGATGCTTATGCGAAAGCGATTGCATTTTTAAAAGCACACTAGCTTATTTTTGATAACAAAAAAGAGAAAAAATACAATATTCTTCGTCTCTCAATCGCAAGCTCAAATGTTCGCTCAGAATAGTATTTCTTTCTCTTTTTTTTGAAACAAAATTGTATTTAACTAATACAATTGCTTTTTAACAAGATAATTGGCAACATAATCCCCAACCCCTTCTTCCAAACTTGAAAAAGGCGCGGTATATCCAGCGGCTCGAAGCTTATTCATATTGGCTTCGGTAAAGTATTGGTATTTGTCTCTGATATCCATTGGCATATCAATGAATTCAATATTGGGTTGTAACCCTTGTGCAGTAAAAGTATTGGCAGCCAAATCATAAAAACTACGCGCGGTACCAGTACCTAAATTATACAAACCATTTTTTTCTTTGCTCCAATGTTGCGCAAACATTTCATGTAACATCCAACCAATTACTTTAACGACATCTTTCACATATACAAAGTCACGTAATTGTTCGCCATCTTTAAAATCAGGTCGGTGACTTTTAAATAATTTGACTAAGCCAGTTGCTTTAATTTGATTGAATGCATGAAAAATAACACTTGCCATACGGCCCTTGTGTCCTTCATTTGGACCATATACATTAAAGAATTTTAAACCCGTCCAAACAGGTGGTTGATTGGTTTGCGCAATCGCACATTTATCAAACTCATTTTTACTAACCCCATAAGGATTCAAAGGAACCAATTGATCCAAAATAGTATGGCTATCGTCATACCCTTGATCTCCACTTCCATAAGTAGCTGCAGAGGACGCGTAAATAAATGGAATTTGTTTTTCAGTAGCATACAACCACAATGCTTTAGAATATTTCACATTCAATTCCTCATGCACTGCGTAATCAAATTCAGTGGTATCTGTTCTGGCACCTAAATGTATAATAGCATCGATAGTGTAATCCAATAGAGGAAGTTGCTCTAAAAAAGCTTGTCGCTCAATTACTTTTAAAAATTGCTTTTGTTCCCAATTATTTCTTTTTGCTTCTACGCCAAAATCATCCACTAATATTAATTGATTAAATCCTTGTTCATTTAAATATTGAACAAAAACGGAACCAATAAATCCAGCTGTACCTGTAACAACTAAAGTGGGTTGTTTTGACATGGATTGAATTTATTTAGCTAATTGTTTTTCTATGGCAGTATCATAATTATTTTTCCAATCTATAATACTGCCCCAATTTTCTCCATTCACCACTACATCACTTGCATTTACTTTACCTAGGACCGATACCGCAATTCCAAATTTTGCTGCAGCAGCTTCAATGGTTGCAACAGTTGCTGCATCACATGAAACCACCACCCTGCTTTGCGCCTCACCCATCCAATAGGCATCTGTTCTTAATGCGGCTCCTATTGTGTTTACCTCAAATCCTTTGTTGTTCGTAAACGCTGATTCTAATAAAGTAACAATTAAACCACCTTCACTTATATCGTGGGCACTTTTTATATTACCTGCTTTAATTAATCCCGCAACGAATTGTTGCAAATTATATTCTTCTTCCAAATCAAAATAAGGGGCCTGAGAAAATTCAATCCCTCTGATTTTATTTAGATATTCAGAGGAACCAATATCATTTCTTTGGGTACCCAATAAAACAATAAGATCCCCTTCTTTTTTAAAATCCAAGGTCATTCTATTTTTCATATCCTCCACAATACCTACCATACCAATGGTGGGTGTTGGAAATACAGGACCATCCGGATTTTGATTATAAAAACTTACGTTACCGCCAGTAACGGGCGTATTAAATTTACGACATGCAGCCCCCATCCCTTCTACCGATTTTACAAACTGATAATATACTTCAGGATCATAAGGGTTACCAAAGTTCAAACAGTTGGTTACGCCAATAGGCTCGCCACCAGAGCAAACAATATTACGTGCAGCTTCAGCTACTGCGATCATTGCACCTACTTCGGGATTTGCATAAACATATTTGCTATTACAATCCACCGTCATCGCTAATGCTTTACCAGTTCCTTTTGCAATGACTATGGATGCATCACTAGGTGCATTCGTGGAAGTATTTGCCGCACCCACCATACTATCATATTGTGTATACACCCATCGCTTTGATGCGATATTAGGAATTTGAATTAATTCTTTAACAGTAGATTTTAAATCCGTTGTATCTGCAACAGTACTCATATCAAAAGCATTCACTTTTGATAAATAAGCAGGCGCCGAATATTCACGTGTATATACTGGCGCACCGCCACCTAATACTAATTCATACGCAGGAAGTGAAGCTTCTAATTCGCCATGCATATAAAAATTAAGCAACCCATCATCGGTCACTTCACCAATATTACTACAAGACAAATCCCATTTTTCAAACACCGCTAACACTTGCGCTTCCTTTCCTTTCTCCACCACCATCAACATACGCTCTTGACTCTCACTTAATAATAATTCCCAAGCTTTCATATTTTGTTGACGTGTAGGCACTTTATCCAAATCAATGCGCATACCTACTTGACCCTTTGCACTCATTTCGGCAGTGGAACAAATAATTCCTGCTGCACCCATATCTTGCATACCCACAACACCTCCTGTTTCAATCACTTCCAAACAAGCTTCTAATAATTTTTTTTCTTGAAAGGGATCACCCACTTGCACTGCTGGTAATTCCTCTACACTGTCTGCAGTAATTTCGGCCGATGCAAAACTTGCACCACCAATTCCATCTTTCCCGGTAGCACTTCCTACAAAAAATACAGGATTACCTGTTCCAAGTGCTATGGCGCTAACTGTTTTCCCTGCTTTCACAATACCTACGCTCATCGCATTCACTAAAGGATTGGTATGATAACATTGTTCAAAATATAATTCACCTCCCACTGTTGGAACACCAAAACAATTTCCGTAATGTCCAATACCATGTACTACACCTGCTAATAATCTTTTAGTTTTTGCATCAGCTAATTTTCCAAAACGCAAACTATTTAAGGAAGCAATGGGACGGGCACCCATCGTAAAAATATCTCTTTGTATGCCACCCACACCAGTGGCTGCACCTTGGAATGGCTCTAACGCACTTGGGTGATTATGGGATTCAATTTTAAAAACCACACCATAATTATTTCCAATATCCATTAAACCGGCATTCTCTTCACCCGCAGCCACTAACATTCTACCTCCGTCACGTGGTAAAGTTTTTAACCACTTGATGGAATTTTTATAACTACAATGCTCACTCCACATGCCACTAAAAGCGCATAGCTCCGTAAAGTTGGGTGTACGACCTAATTTTTGTTTGATGCTTTCAAATTCATCAGGCGTTAATCTAAGTTGTTGCGCGGTTTTGACAGTAATTTCCATTCGGATCGGATTATTCGTTTTAAGATGACGCGAAGGTACAAAATGAGCCTTTATGCATTCGCTTGATTTACCAACATATACCCAACTAAAATGTGTATCCACTGCTATTAAATTTCGTTTATTGAGTATCAATCTTTTGTGTAGATTTTTATATTAATTATTATTTTAATGTTAATATATTATGGAAAAAACTTGAAATTTTTGAGTTATAAATTTTACTTTTTTAATTTTCTTATATATTTTCGCTCAAATCCGAATAAAAATTACCTTTTTAAACATATATTTTATTTATTAATATTAAATATCCTACCCTATGGCAGTTTCTAAATTGGAGTACATTTGGCTAGATGGTTACAAACCAACGCAGTCATTAAGAAGTAAGACAAAAGTTGAAAAAGATTTCAGTGGCAAATTAGCTGACTGCGATGTTTGGTGTTTTGATGGATCATCTACCGAGCAAGCGCCAGGAGGTTCAAGTGACTGTTTGTTAAAACCAGTTTTTATTTGCAAGGATCCACAACGTAAAAACGCTTTTTTAGTGATGTGTGAAGTTTTAAGTTCTGATGGTACACCTCATCCTACCAACGGAAGAGCAACTATTGAAGATGATGATAATGATTTTTGGTTTGGCTTTGAGCAAGAATATTTTTTATGGAATCCAGCCACTGATAAACCATTAGGTTTTCCAGAAGGAGGCTATCCTGGACCACAAGGACCTTACTATTGTTCAGTGGGTGCTAAAAACGCCTATGGAAGAAATATTGTTGAAGAACACCTAGACGCTTGTATTGATGCTGGTTTGAACATTGAAGGTATCAATGCAGAAGTTGCTGCAGGACAATGGGAGTTTCAAATATTTTCAAAAGGTGCGAAGGAAGCTGGTGATCAAATTTGGATTGCACGTTATTTATTAGAAAGAATTGGGGAGACTTATGGTGTAGCTATTAACTGGCATTGTAAACCATTAGGAACCTTAGATTGGAACGGATCAGGTATGCATGCGAATTTCTCTAACACCACTTTAAGAACTTGTGGTAAGAAAGAAACTTATGATATTATTTGTGAAGCATTCCGCCCATTTGTAAAAGAGCATATTGATGTTTATGGTGCAGATAATCATTTACGTTTAACGGGTAAACATGAAACTGCATCTATTCACGATTTTTCTTTTGGGGTTTCTGATAGAGGTGCAAGTATCCGTATTCCAATTGGTGCGGTAGAAAAAGGTTGGAAAGGATGGTTGGAAGATCGTCGTCCAAATTCAGCTGCTGATCCTTATAAAGTAGCTGCTAGAATTATTAAAACAGTAAAAACTGCAAAAGTTTAAGGTTCAATAATTATGTTTAAATTGACTTAAGTCGGCAATCGTAACCCGTTTTTCATCAAAATCCCCCAATTTGGGGGATTTTTTGTTGATTACTCCTACCAAATTGCCCCTAACTTTGTTTCATTGCTAATATAAAATTTAATCATATATGTCACTAAGAATAGAGGCCGTTAAACATGTAAGTCATGTTGCAACAAATACACCTATTGTAAATGCACACAAAATCACGACCATTTTTAATGAAAGTGTTTTTACTTTAAAAACAGCAAGAGAATTTTTAAGTGATGAAGCTTATAAAAGTTTAGTCAATAGTAATAAGGGCGCCAAAAAAATTGATCGTGCGGTGGCTAACCAAATAGCTACAGGTTTAAGATCATGGGCAGAAAGTAAAGGGGTTACACACTTTACACACTGGTTTCAACCTTTGAGTGGTGCGACTGCTGAAAAGCATGATTCATTTTTTACATTAAAATCAGATGGCACTGCTATCGAAGAGTTTGATGGCGCTGCATTAATACAACAAGAGCCTGATGCATCTTCTTTCCCGAATGGTGGATTAAGAGCCACTTTTGAAGCAAGAGGATATTCTGCATGGGATCCATCTTCACCAGCTTTTATTATTGAAATTGGTAGTGGTAAAACATTATGTATTCCAACAATTTTTATTGCCTACACGGGTGAATCATTGGACTATAAAGCACCATTGATGAAAGCAGTGGAAGCAGTCAATAAAGCAGCTGTTACCGTATGTAATTATTTTGATAAAAATATTTCTAAAGTAGTACCTACTTTAGGTTGGGAGCAAGAATATTTTGTGATTGATGAAGCCTTGGTCAATGCTCGTCCCGATTTAGTACAATGTGGTCGTACTGTATTTGGTTCAGCACCTGCAAAAGGGCAACAATTGGAAGATCATTATTTCGGATCTATTCCTGAAAGAGTTTATGCATTCATGCGTGACTATGAAAATGAAGCATACAAATTAGGCATTCCTTTAAGAACAAGACATAATGAAGTAGCACCTGCACAATTTGAGTGTGCGCCTATTTTTGAAGAATGTAATATCGCAGTGGATCATAACATTTTATTAATGGACGTGATGACCCGTGTTGCAAAGCGTCACCGCTTGGTGGTATTGTTACATGAAAAACCATTTGCAGGAATTAACGGAAGTGGTAAGCACAATAACTGGAGTATGGCTACGGATACTGGTATTAATTTATTAGCACCAGGTAAAACACCTAAGACCAACTTAATGTTCTTAACCTTTTTTGTAAACACTATTAAAGCAGTTCATGACTATGCTGATATATTAAGAGCATCCATTGCCTCTGCTTCTAATGATTTTAGATTAGGTGCCAACGAAGCGCCTCCAGCCATCATTTCCGTATTTATTGGTGAATACTTAACCAAAGTATTGAATGATGTGGAAACTAGAGTCGGTGGAAAATTTGATGAACAAGATGAAGCCATTTTGAAATTAGATTTACATAGAAGTATCCCTGAATTACTGATTGACAACACCGATCGTAACAGAACTTCTCCATTTGCATTCACTGGAAATAAATTTGAATTCCGTGCAGTAGGATCCACTGCGAACTGTGGTCATCCAATGACAGTGTTAAATACCATTATTGCAGATACATTAGTAAAATTTGCTGCAGAAGTAGATGCTTTAATTGAGAAAGGAGATAAAAAGGAAATCGCGATCATGCAAGTGATTCAAAAATATATTGTATCGAGTAAAAAGATTTTATTTGAGGGCGATGGCTATAGTGAAGAGTGGCATAAAGAAGCGGAGAAAAGAGGATTGCCTAATTTAAAAACAACCCCTGTTGCTTTAGATGCAATGGTGACCGAAAAATCAAAGAAATTATTTAAGGACAATGGTATTTACACGCATGCGGAGTTAGAAGCACGTTACGAAATTGAATTAGAAACTTATATTAAGAAAGTACAAATTGAAGCACGTGTGATGGGTGATTTGGCAACCAATCATATTATTCCAGCGGCAATTAAATATCAAAATGAGTTATTGAAAAATGTAAGCTTACTTCGTGAAGCTGCATTGCCTGAAAAATTATACAAGGGTCAATTAACTTTATTAAAAGATGTAAGTACGCATATCCAACAAGTGTATGAGAACACATATGCAATGGTGGAAGAAAGAAAAGTAGCCAATAACATTACTGATTCAAGAGAAAAAGCAATTGCTTATGAAGCAAAAGTAAAAGCACAATACTTTGACAAAATCCGTTACCACGTTGATAAATTAGAGCAATTGGTAGACGATGAATTATGGACCTTGCCTAAATACAGAGAGATGTTGTTTTTGAGATAACATCATTTACAGCGGAAATAAAATATTCCCCAGAGGTAATATCAAAAGAAATGTCCCCACGAGAAATCGGGGGACATTTTTAGTATCGTTAGAGAAAAAGAAAATAATTAAAAAGGGAGCTCCTTTATGGGGCTCCCTTTTTAATTTCATCAGAGAATTTTTATGTAGCTTTTATATTTCTCTTAAAAGCTACATAAAAATTACTTCAATGTAAAAGTTTCTAAAAATTTAGTGGTGAAATTTCCTTTTCTAAAATCTTCGTTTTGCATTAATTGTAAATGAAAAGGAATTGTTGTGTGCACCCCTTCAATCACGTATTCACTCAAGGCACGATACATGGTATTGATCGCTTCTTCACGCGTTTGCGCAACAGTGATTAATTTGCCAATCATTGAATCGTAATAAGGAGGAATGACATAACCTGCGTACACGTGACTATCTACACGAACACCATGTCCGCCTGGGGTATGCAATACAGTGATCTTTCCTGGGGAAGGTCTAAAGTCATTATAAGGATCTTCGGCATTGATACGACATTCAATAGCGTGTAATTGTGGTTCGTAATTACGACCTGAAATTTTTTCACCCGCCGCTATCTTTATTTGCTCCTTGATTAAATCATAACTTACTACTTCCTCTGTAACGCAATGTTCTACTTGAATACGGGTATTCATTTCCATGAAATAAAAATTGCGATGCTTGTCCACTAAGAATTCAACGGTACCGACGCTTTCATAATTAATGGCTGACGCAGCTTTAATAGCAGCATCCCCCATGCGTTGTCTTAATTCAGGGGTCATAAATGGAGAAGGAGATTCTTCTACCAATTTTTGGTGTCTGCGTTGAATAGAACAATCACGTTCACTCAAATGACAAACATTTCCATATTGATCACCCGCCACTTGAATTTCTATATGTCTTGGTTCCTCCACAAATTTCTCCATGTACAAACCATCATTTTTAAAACTAGCGCCGGCTTCCATTTTAGCAGCACTATATGCTTTTTCAATTTCTTCCTCATTCAAAACAACACGCATCCCTTTTCCGCCACCACCAGCGGTTGCTTTAATGATCACTGGATAACCTATTTCTTTGGCTAATTTTTTGGCTGCATCTACACTTTCTAATAATCCGTCCCCACCAGGAACTACAGGTACACCTGCTTTAATCATGGTTTCTTTAGCCGTAATCTTGTCCCCCATTTTATTAATCATATCAGGTGTGGGCCCAATAAATTTAATGCCATGATCCGCACAAATTTGCGCAAACTTTGCATTCTCTGCTAAAAATCCATATCCAGGATGCACTGCATCGGCGTTCGTAATTTCACAAGCCGCCATAATATGTGGAATATTCAAATAGGATTCTTGTCCTTTAGGACCTCCAATACAAACCGCTTCATCAGCAAACTTTACATGTAAACTATCTTTATCAGCAGTAGAATAAACAGCTACTGTTTTAATACCCATCTCACGACAGGTTCTGATAATACGTAAAGCAATTTCGCCACGATTGGCTATCAATATCTTTTTAAACATTTTTTTAATTTAAATTAGAAAATGGGAACAGGCCTATGCTGGTTCAACCAAGAACAAAGGCTGATCATATTCCACTGGACTTGCATCTTCCACCAATACTTTAACGATGGTACCTTTTACCTCACTTTCAATTTCGTTAAATAACTTCATGGCTTCGATGATACATACCACTTTACCTGGGCTCACTTCTGTTCCTTCCTCAGCCATCAAAGGCTTATCAGGAGAAGCGCGACGATAAAATGTTCCGATCATTGGACTTTTAATAGTAATCAAGTTGCTTGCAACTGGGGCAGCAGGAGCTCCGGTTGGTGCCGCAGGAGCCGCTTGCATAGCTGGGGCTGCTGGACCGGAAGAATACATTTGAGCAGGAGCGGTGGTAACCGTTACCTTTTCTTCCTTTTGTTTAATGGTTACTTTACCATCCTTATCTTCGATGCTAATTTCACCGATATTACTCTTGTTAACTACTTTAATTAAATCGTGAATTTGTTTCAAGTCCATATTTGGCAATTTTGGGTAAAATTGGTGTTTTTTTGGTAAAAAACACAAAAAAAGGGGCTTTTTTTATTAAAAATGGCCATTTTTTGCCAAAAAAATACCCCGAGGATTCGGGGTATTTTAAGGTATATTAGGCCTATTTAAAGGCTGAACTTAGGCTAAAAAACAAAAATGTCCCGAAGCTTCGGGACATTTTTAAAAATCATTAGAGTGATTTTATAAGGACTTATTTTTCAATAAAGTCCGATATAAAGAAAGGGACTCCTTTATGGGGTCCCTTTGAAAATCATAAGAGTGATTTTATGAGGACTTATTTTTCAATAAAGTCCGATATAAAATCTATTTGACTCTTTCTACATATTCCCCGTTCTTAGTATTAATTCTGATTCTTTCTCCTTCGTTTACAAATAAAGGCACCATTACAGTTGCACCTGATTCAATCGTTGCCGCTTTCAAAGCACGCGTTGCAGTATCTCCTTTTACCCCATTTTCGCAATAGGTAATCAAAACCTCGATTTTTTCAGCCAATTCAGCACCAATAGGCATTTCGGTTTCTGTATTCATGAATACGAATACTTCAGCACCTTCAATCAAGTATTGCGGGGCATCGATCATCTCCTCAGCCATCGCTATTTGCTCAAAAGTCTCATTGTTCATTAGGTTATAGCCACTGTCATCCTTATAAAGGAATTGGTAGGTCTTTTTTTCAACACGCACTGGGAAGATGTTTTCACCACTATTCCATGTCTTTTCAATTGATCTTTTGTTATCCACCCCTTTGAGCTTAGCCCAAATTTTAGCAGCAGCCCTAGCAGTTTTGTTTTCTCCAAACTCCACTACCGTATATAAATTATTGTCCAATTTTAGAATCATTCCACGACTAATGTCTGATGTTGTTGCCATAATTTTATTTTTTATTTGTCTGACGAGGGACAAAAGTACTACATGAAAGCCATTTATAAAAAAACATAGAATTTTTGTTGAGAAATAAGGGCAAAAAAACCCGGTTTAACCTATTTTTGCGCCACAAATAACAAATTCACGCATAATGTCAGTATTAGTTAATAAAAACTCAAAGGTAATTGTTCAAGGTTTTACAGGAACTGAAGGTAGTTTTCATGCAAGTCAGATGATTGAATATGGGACACAATTAGTAGGTGGTGTAACTCCAGGCAAAGGCGGAACTACGCATTTAGATAGACCCGTATTTAATACAGTTGCTGATGCAGTAAAAAATACAGGTGCTGATGTGAGTATTATTTTTGTACCTCCTGCTTTTGCAGCTGATGCAATTATGGAAGCTGCGGATGCAAATATTGCTTTAGTAGTATGTATTACGGAAGGTATTCCTGTTCAGGATATGATTAAAGCAAAAAATTATTTATTGGGTAAAACAACTCGTTTAATCGGGCCCAATTGCCCAGGTATTATTACCGCAGAAGAATGTAAAGTGGGCATCATGCCAGGATTTATATTTAAAAAAGGAACCATTGGTATTGTTTCAAAAAGCGGAACGCTAACTTATGAAGCAGCTGACCAAGCAGTAAAAGCTGGCTTAGGTGTTTCAACTGCCATTGGAATTGGTGGTGATCCAATTATTGGAACAACCACTAAAGAAGCAGTTGAATTATTAATGAATGATCCAGCAACTGAAGGTATCATTATGATTGGCGAAATTGGTGGAAGCATGGAAGCAGATGCTGCCAATTGGATTAAAGATAATATGAAAAAACCAGTAGTAGGATTTATCGCAGGTCAAACAGCGCCTCCAGGCCGACGGATGGGTCACGCTGGTGCGATTGTTGGCGGTGCAGATGATACTGCAGCGGCTAAAATGAAAATCATGGGGGAATGTGGTATTCACGTTTGTGCAAGTCCCGCAGACATTGGAATCACTATGGCAAACGCACTTAAGAAATAATTATTTAAATAAAGCATACTGAAATCCCTTATCCTAAAACGATAAGGGATTTTTTATTGTAAGTTTGTTCTATGAAACGCGCCATTACTTTATTTTTATTTTTGTCGATCTGCATTTATACACAGGCGCAAAATTTAAGTAGCGTAAATAAAAAGCCCAGCCTTAAAATTGAATATGTCATCCCTACTGTTTTATCAGTAGGGCAATCCATCAAATTGAAAGTAAAGGTGCTTCATAATTTGACGCAAGAAAAAACGGGACAACTTACTTTGGCTTTGATCAATAACAAAACAAAAAAATCAGTAGACGGTTGGTTTATGAATATTTTTCCATTTCAATATTTCACAACCATCCAAAACGAAGCATTTGAAACTGAATTTCCATTTACAGTACCTTTTGATTACCTAGGAAATTTTGATATGGAGATTGTAGCGAGGGTTAACGAAATCAAGGACAGTATTCATATTACTATACCCACAAAAAAAGCAAAATAAATTGCAGGAAAAAGTAAAATATTTGATCATTGGCCAAGGATTGACTGGCACTTGGTTAAGTTACTTTTTACAAAAACAAGGCATCGCATTTAAAATTATAAATGATGTAAAAACTGTTTCTGCAACTAGTGTTGCCAGTGGTGTGATTAATCCAGTCACCGGTCGGAGAATAGTACAAACTTGGATGATTGACACCCTACTCCCATTCGCTATTGACGCTTACAAAGCATTTCAACAGGACGAAAATATTACGATTATTAAAGCCGCCCCCATCAAATTAATACACCCTTCACTACAAATGAAGGAAAGTTTTGACTACCGATTAACACACGATAATATTTATCTAAATGAAAATAATCATTCCACTTTAGGACAATACTTTAATGCCCCTTTTGGCACAGGCGAAATTGACCAATGTTACTGGATTGATTTAATCCAATTTTTAAAAGCCGGCCGTGAAAAAATAAGCACTCATTTTATTGAAGATTATTTTGATATTTCAGATTTGATTTTAACCGAGCAAGGTGTTCAATGGAAAAATATTATCGCTGAAAAAATAATATTTTGCGATGGGCTTAATACCATGAACAACCCCTACTTCAAAGCCCTCCCATTTGTGCCTAATAAAGGAGAAGCATTAATCGTAAAAATAAATGGCCTTGCACCAACAAGCATTTACAAAACCAACATTACCATTGTTCCTTGGAAAGATGATTTGTTTTGGGTAGGATCAAGCTATGAATGGAGTTATAGTGATGCACTTCCAACTGAAAGCTTTAAGGAAAAAATGATTACAGCATTGGATGCTGTTTTGAAAATTCCCTACGAAGTAGTTGATCACTTGGTAGGCATTCGACCTGCCAATACAGAAAGGCGCCCATTTGTAGGACTCCACCCAAAATATCCGCAATTGGGTATATGCAATGGCATGGGTACAAAGGGCTGCTCACTTGCCCCCTATTTTGCAAAACAACTTATAGATCATATTGAACAAGGAACGATCATTGAACCAGAAGCCGATATTAAAAGATTTGCTTCAATATTATCCAATTAATTGATGGAAAAATTAAAAAAAAGAATATTTTTATTCCGTATTAAAACCAAACAATATTAAACGCCAAATCATCACCATGAGTAATCAATCGAACGACAAATATAATATTCCATATAAGTACCGTAAAATGGAAAACTTACATATCGTATTTTGGTTGTTTAAAGATGTTGCCTGGTGTTTGTCTTTGACGCTTTTAGGCGTTGTGATGATTATTCCAACTTTAACCATCTCCATAATTATCGCCTATAGAACGCGAAATATTTTTTCTGAATTAGCGCATAACCTCGCTATCACCGTTTGGATTACAGCCAACTCATTTTGGATGTGTACTGAATTTTTTGGCGTAGATCGTCTAATCGTATATGGCAATATAACAGTGAAGCATTTAGCAATGATCCCATTTGTTACAGGCATTTTGATATTAGGCTACTACTATCTTATCCATAAGCCATCGCACAAAGAAGTAAATTCAACTTTATAAATTTTCATTTCTTTCAATCGTCTTTACTAAAAGTATTTCGATAAATAATTTAATTCAAGTGCTTTTTCAATCGGTAAGATTGAAAAATACTGCTAGCCCCAATAGCCATGTTTGCGTAATAGTCCCAATTAAAATCAAGGAAAGCGGGTATAACACAGCGGCAATTTTGAGCATTCTATTGCTTCCATAAATAGAAGTCAAACTACCTGAAATAGGAATACCTAAAAATGAACCCACAGGCAAAAACAATAGCATCGCCCCCAATTCTGCATCATTTAAACCCAATTGCATTTTAATATCCGGAATCCTACTCGCCCAACTGGCAAAACAAAGACCTGTAAAAAAGAAAAAACCAGATAAAACAATGCGCCTGGTTCGGTTTGGGATAAGGGAATGGGTCATGGCGCAAAGATGATGAATTTATGGGAATTGAAGTATATTTGCAGTCCAAACCTATTTCAATATTTTTTTATGTATCGTACGCACCATTGTGGAGAATTAAATAGTCAATTTGTTAATCAAAATGTGACCCTTGCCGGTTGGGTTCAGACCATTCGCAAGTTTGGTGCTATCACATTCGTGGATTTAAGAGATAGGTATGGTATCACACAACTTTTAATTGGAGAAGAGCTTCAAACCGAATTGGATAAAAATCCACTAGGAAGAGAATTTGTTATTCAAGTGAAGGGAACCGTCATTGAGCGTTCAAGCAAAAATGCTAATATTCCAACAGGAGATATTGAAGTAAAAGTAGCCGAATTTAAAATATTAAATGCGTCAGCTGTTCCCCCATTCACTATTCAAGATGATACAGATGGCGGCGATGATATTCGTATGAAATATCGCTTCTTGGATTTAAGAAGAAATGCAGTAAAAAAGAATTTAGCATTACGCTATGATGTAAATCGTGCAACTAGAAACTATTTACATGAAAAAGGCTTCATGGATATTGAAACCCCTTTTTTAATAAAATCTACGCCCGAAGGCGCCCGGGATTTTGTGGTGCCTAGCAGAATGAACGCAGGTGAATTTTATGCATTACCACAATCACCACAAACCTTTAAACAACTTTTAATGGTGAGTGGGTACGATAGATACTACCAAATAGTAAAATGTTTTAGAGATGAGGATTTAAGAGCTGACAGACAACCAGAGTTCACGCAAATTGACTGTGAAATGAGTTTTGTGGAGCAGGAGGATATTTTAAACATGTTTGAAGGTTTGATTAAAAGCATTTTTAAAGCGGTGAAAAATATTGATTACACCGAAACGGTGCAACGTATGACCTGGGAAGATACGATGTGGCAGTTTGGTAATGACAAACCAGATATTCGCTTTGGCATGCAATTGTGTAATTTGAAAAAGCCCGCACATGTGTTTTCAGATAAAACTGACCATGCATCACTTATCAGCGGTGTTGACTTTAAAGTATTTGACGAAGCAGAAACAGTAATTGCAATAGCAGTACCAGGATGTAGCGAATACTCCCGCAAACAAACCGACGAGTTAACCGAATGGGTAAAGCGCCCACAGATTGGCATGAAGGGATTGGTATTTATTAAATGCAATGCCGATGGAAGTTTCAAAAGCAGTGTAGATAAATTTTATTCTGAAGATAAATTGAAGGCCATCGCAAATACTTCAAATGCAAAAGCTGGCGATTTAATATTACTATTAGCGGGTGCCGAAGAAAGAACCAGAAAAGCAATTAGTGAGCTTCGTTTGGAATTAGGAAAGCAATTAGGTTTTAGAAAAGAAGATGAATTTAAACTATTATGGGTATTAGATTTCCCATTATTTGAATATGACGAAGAGGGTAATCGTTGGGTAGCGAGACACCATCCATTTACATCACCTAAGCCTGATCATATTGAGATTATGATTAACAATGCACCTGAAATTAGCGACGCTGCAAAATATTTAGAACATCCTTATGCAGGTATCAAAGCGAACGCGTATGATATGGTATTAAATGGCAATGAAATTGGAGGTGGATCTATCCGAATTTTCCAACGTGCCTTACAAGAAAAAATGTTTGCTGCCTTAGGCATGAGCCCGGAGGAAGCACAACATAAATTTGGATTTTTATTAGGTGCTTTTGAATATGGTGCACCACCACACGGAGGAATTGCATTTGGCTTTGATCGCTTATGTGCTTTATTAGGTGGTAGTGAAAGTATTCGTGATTTTATTGCTTTCCCTAAGAATAACAGTGGTCGTGATGTTATGCTAGATGCTCCAAGCAGTATCGACGATAAACAATTTGAAGAGCTTCACATAAAATTGAATTTGAAATAAATTATTGAAATTAAAAGCATCAGTCCTCATGTCGAATGAAATGAAATTGTACACGGTACTCTCCTATTGCTTAATTCCAATAGCTTTATTTTTTGCATTTTTAGATATCATCATTTTAGCCACTTCATTAGCAAATCCAAGTGCACTAATTATGGTATTTATAGTTGCTTGCTTAGTGATCTATACCTATACTAGTTTTAAATTTTTAAAAACGGGTGTGGAACGCGAACAAATCCAAACAAAAAAAACAAAGGATTGGATTAAAGTAAATGCCTATGTAAGTTTGTTTTTATTTAGTTTATTTTTCATTAATTCTATCAGTATCCTTATTTCAACGAATGAAGTTTTAAGCGGATTCATCAATGAGTTTTTAGAACAACAAGCTGGATTCCCTGCTGAAATTACAGGCAAAATGATACTTTCTATATTAAAAGGTGTTTCCGTATTTTTATTAGTCACTGGCATTATTGGAATAGTGCATATCAGAACCACCCTTAGATTGGTTAAGCGCTATGAGTATTTGTTTGAATAGTAGTTTACAATTCAGATCGAACTTGTAAAGCTTTTTTGTGTCAAATTTTCAACTTCATTTTACCCCAATAATGGAGTCATGGCTGCCAAATATTATCTCGCTAATTTTGTACCTTTATACAAATGAACAGTGCCATCCCTTTAGCTGAAAGATTACGCCCAAAAACACTTACTGATTTGGTTGGACAAGAACATCTTTCTAGTCCGGACAGCGTATTACAAAAAGCAATTACAAAAGGCAAAGTACCCTCGATGATATTATGGGGCCCTCCGGGCGTTGGAAAAACAACTTTAGCAAATATTATATCCACCACATTTAATAGCGCCTATTATCAGTTAAGTGCCATAAGTAGCGGTGTGAAAGAATTAAGAGAAGTAATTGAGGAAGCCAAATCAAAACCAGGTGCTATTTTATTCATTGACGAGATTCACCGATTTAATAAAGGCCAACAGGATGCACTTTTGGGTGCAGTAGAAAAAGGCATTATCACCTTAATTGGTGCCACTACCGAAAATCCAAGCTTTGAAGTAAATAGTGCCTTGCTTAGCAGATGTCAAGTATTTATATTAAAAGCATTGGATGAAAAGGCTTTACATAAATTAATACACCAAGCCATTGAAAAAGATGAAATGTTCAAAGGCCAAACAATTGAGATCAAAGAAACCGAAGCCTTGTTTCAATTATCAGGTGGTGATGGACGAAAGTTATTAAACTTATTAGAGTTATCAGTAGAAGCGTTAATTGATATTGAAAAATCAGGGGCCCCTTTAGTGTTGACCAATGACTGGGTGATGGAAGTTGCGCAAACTAATATCGCATTGTATGATAAAAATGGCGAACAACATTATGATATTGTTTCCGCATTTATTAAAAGCATGCGAGGCTCGGATCCTAATGGAGCAATATACTGGTTGTCGAGAATGATTGCAGGTGGTGAGGATGTAAAATTCATTGCACGTAGAATGCTGATTTTTTCAAGTGAGGACATTGGTAATGCCAATCCAAACGCTTTTTTATTGGCTAATGCATGTTTTGATGCGGTAACCAAAATAGGTTACCCGGAAAGCAGAATTATACTGTCACAATGTACCATATATTTAGCCAGTTCTCCAAAGAGCAACGCTTCCTATGAAGCAATCAATAATGGACTTGCACTTGTGGACAAAACCGGTAATTTGCCTGTGCCACTTCATTTAAGAA
>Ga0209598_10000593_pt1 | contig 29431 bp, 27 predicted proteins | sample M_140807_EF_Meta_FD_187317 | JGI IMG/M metagenome (GOLD analysis project Ga0209598, IMG submission 187317) | Freshwater microbial communities from Lake Montjoie, Canada to study carbon cycling - M_140807_EF_MetaG (SPAdes) (version 2) | ecosystem: Environmental > Aquatic > Freshwater > Lake...
TGATTGCAAACCCGGTCGCTGCCGTCCTGTCGGTCCGAGCGCTCGGCCAGCGTGCTTTGCTACACTGGATCCGCCCCTTTTCAGGTCCGACGCATGAAATTCTGTTCGAGCTGCGCGCAGCCGGTTGTCTACGAAATCCCGACTGGCGATAACCGCGAGCGCTATTGCTGCCTGAACTGCAAGGCCATCCACTATCAGAATCCGCGCATGGTGGTCGGTACAGTCACCACCTGGGAAGACAAGGTGCTGCTGTGCCGTCGAGCCATCGAGCCGCGCCATGGCTACTGGACCTTGCCGGCAGGCTTCATGGAAAACGGTGAAACAACCGGTGAAGGGGCCGCCCGCGAAACACTCGAAGAGGCCGGTGCGCGCATCGACATGGGCACCCTGTTTTCGATGATCGACGTGCCCCATGTCGAGCAGGTCCATCTGTTCTACCGGGCCACACTGCTGCACCTGGATTTCGTCCCGGGACCGGAAAGCCTCGAAGCCGCCCTGTTCGCAGAGCATGAGATTCCGTGGGAACAGATCGCCTTTCGCACCGTCGGCCAGACCCTCAAATGGTTCTTTGATGACCGACGCAGCGGACGCTTTGACCTGCACACCAGCGCCATCCGATACGAGCCTCGTCCCGGGGCCTGAGTTGCCGTGCGCCAGCCGCTGACCTGGATTGAAGCCGATCAGCCGCTGCCAGCAGCACGGACTGCGCGGGCCGAACCGAACGGTCTGGTCGCAGCCGGCCGTGACCTCTCACCGCAGCGACTGCTGGAAGCCTATCGGGGCGGCATCTTTCCCTGGTACAGCGCGGGTCAGCCGGTGCTGTGGTGGTCGCCCGACCCCAGAATGGTGCTGTTCATCGAGGAGTTTCGACTCACCCGGTCGCTGACCAAGACGCTGCGCCGGCTCAATCGCGAGCACACCTGGACGGTCAGCCTGGATACCGATTTCGAGGCGGTGATGCAGGCCTGCGCCGAACCGCGTCCTGACCAGGACGGCACCTGGATCACGCCGGCGATCATCGCCGCCTATGTCGGTCTGCATCGCGCAGGCTTGGCCCACTCGGTGGAGGTCCGCGAAAACGGCGAGCTGGTCGGCGGCCTGTATGGCGTTGCGATCGGGCGGATGTTCTACGGAGAATCGATGTTCGCGCGCCGCACTGATGCCTCGAAATGCGCCCTGACATCGCTGATCTGGCTGCTCAAGACCGCCGGTTTCAGCATGATAGACTGCCAGCAGGAGACCTCGCACCTGGCCTCGATGGGTGGGCGTGCGATCTCCCGGGCAAGCTTCCTTGAGGAGATTGCCCGGCTGACCGCCCTTCCCGCCCCCGACTGGACCTCGCTGCAGGTGTCATTTCCCGAAGTCTGAAGACCTTCGCGCCGACATGACCCACCTCAATGAACTGCCGTTTTCGGCTCTCCAGTTCTACGCCACGGCGCCTTATCCGTGCAGCTACCTCGCAGGCCAGCAAGCCCGTTCGCAGGTCGCCACACCGAACCACCTGATCAACGCCGACATCTATTCAGAACTGGTGCGCAGCGGCTTTCGTCGAAGCGGCATCTTCACTTACCGCCCGCATTGCGATGGCTGCCGCGCCTGTGTGCCGGTTCGCGTGCCGGTTGCCAGCTTCGAATCCGACCGCAGCCAGCGCAGGGCCTGGCACAAGCACCGCGAATTGCGCACCCTGGTCGCCCGACTCGGCTTTGCGCCCGAACACTACGCGCTGTACCTGCGCTATCAGTCGACCCGCCATTCCGGCGGCGGCATGGACCAGGACAGCCGCGACCAGTACGCTCAGTTCCTGCTGCAAAGCAAGGTCAACACCCGTCTGGTCGAGTTCCGCGAGCCGGATGGCACGCTCAGAATGGTGTCGATCATCGATCTGCTCGATGACGGCCTGTCGTCGGTCTACACCTACTTCGACCCCGACATCGAAGGCGCGAGTTACGGCACCTACAACGTGCTGTGGCAGATCGATCAGTGCCGCCAACTCGGCCTGCCCTATCTGTATCTCGGCTACTGGATCGCCCAGAGCCCCAAGATGTCCTACAAGGCCCGATTCAGGCCGATCGAGCAGCTGATATCCGGTCAATGGCTGCCGCTGGTCCCCGGGCAGACCGACGCGCCCGATACCGTCTGAGCTCATGAATCTCTACCCGCTCGCACGACCGGTGCTGTTCACGCTCGACCCGGAGCGGGCCCATGACCTCACCCTGGCCGCGCTGCGCCCCCTGGCCGTCAGCGGGCTGCTGCGCGCGGTCTGCGGCGAGACGACGAATGATCCGCTCGAGTTGATGGGCCTGCGCTTTGCCAATCGGATCGGTCTGGCGGCCGGTCTGGACAAGAATGCCCAGCATATCGATGCGCTCGCACAGATGGGTTTCGGCTTCCTCGAGGTGGGCACGGTCACGCCGCGTGCCCAGGCAGGCAACGCGCGGCCACGCATGTTCAGGCTGGAGGAGGCGTCTGCCCTGATCAACCGGATGGGCTTCAACAATCGCGGGCTCGATGTCTTTCTGGAAAACATCGCGCTGGCCCGCTACCGCGGTGTGCTGGGCGCAAACATCGGCAAGAACGCCGACACCCCGATCGAGCGCGCTGCCGACGATTACATCCTCGGACTGCGACGGGTCTGGCCGATCGCCGACTACGTGACAGTGAACATCTCTTCGCCCAACACGCAGGCCCTGCGTTCACTGCAAGGCGGTGATGCACTCGATGCCCTGCTCAAGGCCCTGTGCGCCGAGCGCATCGTGCTGCGGCGCACGCACACCCGGGAAGTGCCGATGCTGGTAAAAATCGCGCCCGACCTGGAGGATGCACAGATCGAGGCCATCGCTTCGCTGCTGGTGGCGCACTCGGTCGATGGTGTGATCGCCACTAACACCACCATCGCGCGTGATGCAGTCGCCGGAATGGCGCATGCCAGTGAGGCCGGCGGCCTGTCGGGTCCACCGGTTTTCGAGTCGAGCAATCGGGTGATCGCGGCCTTGCGTCAGCTGCTGCCGGCGCGCTACCCGATCATCGGCGTGGGCGGCGTGATGTCAGCCGAGGATGCCTGCGCCAAGCTCAAAGCGGGCGCTGATCTGGTTCAGCTCTACACAGGCCTGATCTATCGCGGCCCGGTCCTGGTGGGGGAATGCGCACGCGCCGCGCAGGCCTTTGCCCGATCGCAAGTCCGATCGCAAGCCTGATCGCAGCGATTCGGCATCCCAGCCCGCCGCCACGCGCAGATCGCGCCTCAGGGGGCTGACTTGTCGTTGGCGAGCTGAGTGATCAGCAGGCCAAGCAGCAGCAGGGTGATCCCACCCGCACGCATCAGATTGACCGGCCGCGGCGTCACGCCGAACCATCCGAAGTGATCGATCAGCGCCGCCACGATGATCTGGGCCACCATCGCAAACAGGATGAAGTTGCCGACCCCGAAGCGCGGCGCAAGCAGCGTGGCACTGATGACATAGAAGGCGACGATCAGCCCGCCCGCCAGGTTGAGTGCATTCACATCGGCGAGCATGACCGGATTCGGCAGGCTGCGCGTGCTCAACAGTGCCGTCGCCACGCAGGCCAGCAGCCCCACGACGAACAGAATCACCGGCGCATGCAGCGGCTCGCCCAAGCCGCGCCCGAGCCGACCGTTGAGCACCGCCATCACCGGAATCAGCGCACCGGCGGCCGCCGCCCACAGTGCAAATCGAAGCGACACCGTCAGGCCCTTTCAGAGACGATCTGACTCGTCAGAACCGACGAGCCCGCGTCGAAGCGCGCGCTTGAGTACAACCGGCTGACCATGTGGCGTGGCCTGCGCAGACAGTCGCCAGGCTTCGCGCAGCCCAGCCAGCACCAGAGGCGGCGCAATCTGCTGCTCAACGAGGAGTCGTTCCAGCGCAGCGACCCAATGCTGGTAGTAGGTGTCGCCCTGATCGGGATCGCCGCGCTGCTGGGCATCGCGAATCGCTTCAGACAAGGCCTGCGCCCATTCACCCCAGGTGAACACGCCCCGCTCATGCAGGCGCAGGGTGAGCGCAAAGGCCTGCGCCTGCCAGGGTTCGGCAAAAACCGGCCCCTGTGCGTCACAGGGCAGGTTTAACTCCAGTGCCGGCGGAATCGGGGCGTCATTCATGACGCCTGCACCTGATCACCGGATTGCACGCTGCCCAGGTAGGGCTCCCAGCAATCGACGAATACGCTTGAGGCGGTCGTGTCCGCCCCCCAGAGTTGTTCGGCATCGAATCGCACGGTGTACAAATGGGCAGGCTGCTCGCCATCGCCCCGTGCATGGGTATCCGGATAGACATGGACGCCATGAAGCGACACCACCGTCCCGATGCGGCCACGCACATACCTCGGCAGGCGGGTGTGACCGGCGGGATTGATCTGAAGTGCGATCACTGCATCGCCCACCGCGAAGCGCGCCGGCGTGCTGCTGTGCCGTCCGGTCGGCGCGCCGCGTGCCAGTACCGCGGGCACCTGATCAGCTTCGAGCTTGCGAGCAATCGCTGCCGGCGGCTCGCGCAGGCGGCCATCGCCGAGCTCTTCCTCAGTGACCAGTCCGCGCTGCTGCATCAATTTGACCAGCGCCTCAAACCAGATCCGGTAATAGGCGCTCGACAGATAGTCGGCCGGAGGCATCGACTCGCGCATCTGACGGGCCTCATCCAGGTTCCAAGCGCCGCTGGCCCCCATGGACACGGTCAATGCGAAGGCCCGCTTCTCCCACTCATCATGAAAATGCGGCGCACACGGGTCCGGGCTGACCGGACCGAAATTTTGCATGCCGCCCATGTCGTGCGGGCCATTCATGGCTGCACCTGCGCAGTCGAGGGCACACCCGCCAGCCCGGTGCCAATCATCGAATCACGCGTCACCAGTGCGGCGAGCTGGGTTTCATCGAGGCCCTCCGTGCCCTCGGGACGCATTGGCACGACCAGGTAACGGATCTCTGCGGTGGAGTCGTAGACCCGCACCTCGGTCTGATCGGGCAGTTTCAAGCCGAAGTCACTCAGGACGCCGCGCGGATCGATGACCGCCCGGGATCGAAACGGGGCCGATTTGTACCAGGTCGGCGGCAGACCCAGCACCGGCCACGGATAGCAGGAACACAGGGTACAGACCACCAGGTGATGCACACCTGGCTCATTGAAGAGCGCCACCATGTGCTCGCCCTGGCGGCCGCTAAAGCCCAACTCGGCGATGGCTGCGGTGGCATCGGCCTTGAGCCGCTCGCAATAGGCGGGATCCGCCCAGGCCCGGGCCACGACTTGCGCGCCATTGTGCGGGCCGATCCGCTTTTCATAGGTCTCGATCAGCACATCAAGCGCGGTCTGATCGACATAGCCCTTGTCGACGAGCAGGGTCTCGAGCGCGCGCACGCGCAGCTCCATCTCGCTCAGTTCGCTGGCATGTGAATGGTTACCTGACACTGTCGACCTCGTCACCGATCCGGGCAACCCAACTCGCCCAGCATCGGATGATAATCCAGGGTCGACTCCATGCTCGGACTCATGCCTCATCTCGCCACACTCCCCCGATGACCGATATCGTCCTGGCCACCGTGAATGCGCGCTGGACGCATGCCGCACTCGGGCTGCGCTACCTGATGGCCAACCTCGGGGAGCTGCAATCGCGTGCCTGCATCGAGGAGTTCGCGCTGGTCACCCCGCTCGATGTGATGGTCGATCGTCTGCTGGCCCATCAGCCTCGTGTGCTGGGTCTTGGCATCTACATCTGGAACGTGGCCCGCAGCATCGAACTGATCCGTCGACTGCGCGATGCCGCACCGCAATTGAAGATCGTGCTGGGCGGCCCCGAGGTGAGCCACGAAACCGATGCCCAGGTCATCGTGGCCCTGGCAGACCATGTAATCACCGGTCCGGGCGATATCAGCTTTGCTGCAGTCGTGCGCCAGCTGCTCAACGGCCCTCGTCCTCTTAACAAGGTGATCGCCGGCGTGCAGCCCGAACTCTCGGATATCGCACTGCCCTATGCGCTGTACACCGACACCGACATCCGACAGCGGCATCTGTATGTCGAGGCCTCGCGTGGTTGTCCGTTCAAGTGCGAGTTCTGCCTGTCGGCACTCGACAAGACCGCCTGGCCGTTTCCGCTGCCCGCGGTGCTTTCAGAACTGGCGCAGTTGTATGAGCGCGGTGCACGGCGATTCAGGTTCGTGGATCGGACCTTCAATCTGAAAGCCGCCACCGGTCGCGCCATCCTCGAGTTCTTTCTTGAACGCATCGAGCGAGCACCCACTGACCCGGTGTTCGCCCACTTCGAACTGGTGCCCGATCACCTGCCCGATGCGCTCAAGGACGTCATCGCGCGTTTTCCTGCCGGGGCACTGCAGTTCGAGATCGGCATCCAGAGCTGGAATCCACAGGTGCAATCCCGCATCAGCCGCCGTCAGGACAACGACGCCGCACAGGCCAACATCGAGTGGCTGCGCACCCACACCCAGGCGCATCTGCATGTCGATCTGATCGCCGGCCTGCCCGGTGAAGACCTCGACAGTTTCGGTGCAGGCTTTGATCGACTGGTGGCATTGCAGCCGCACGAGATTCAGGTCGGTGTGCTCAAACGGCTGCGCGGTGCGCCGATTGCTCGACATACAGCACAACACGGCATGCGCTATGCCGACGACGCACCCTACGAAGTGATCGAGACCGCGGTGATGAGCGCACAAGACATCGCCCGAATCCAGCGCTTTGCCCGCTACTGGGATCTGTATGGCAACTCAGGGCGTTTTTGCCTAACCCTGCCTGAATTGCTCGGGGCAGCGCCTTTTGCGCGCTTCATGGCGTTTTCAGACTGGCTGCACGCACGCGATGCCGGCACGCATCGCCTGTCTCTGGAGACGCAGATGGAGCTGTTGCACGCATGGCTTATCACTGAGGGTGGCCAGCCGGCCGAGTCGGTCAGCGCCCGGCTGCAACTGGACTACGCCGCCAGCGGCGCCCATGGCCGGCCGGCTTTCATGGCGAAGGGCATTGCAGGCGGTCGGGGCGCACTCAGCGCGGCCGCCGCGCCCAGCGCTCCTTGAAGGTCGGCCCCGTGGGGGCCGGCATGTCCCGGAACTCGGACCATCCGGCACTCATCGGCAGGCTGCGAATACGCCCGGCATCACCCCCGATCCAGCGCAGCACACGCGATGCCATGCGGGTCAGCGGGCGATAGAGCGCGGGACGGTGTGCGGCAAATCCCCACAGCGCAAGTCCAGCCCGTTCACGCCACGGCCTGAGCCCCCGATCGAGTTGCCGCTCACGCAGTTTGCGCAGCAGATCGGGCAGGGGAATTTTCATCGGGCAGACCACATGGCATTCGCCACACATCGTTGCCGCCTGCGGCAAGTCCAGCGCCTTTTCGATGCCCTGATAGGCCGGTGTCAGTACCGAGCCCATCGGCCCGGGATAGACCCAGCCGTAGGTGTGTCCGCCGATCTTCTGATAGACCGGACAATGGTTCATGCAGGCACCACAGCGGATGCAGCGCAACATGTCCTGGAATTCGCCACCCAATAAACCGGTGCGTCCGCCATCGACCAGCACCACATACATGTGCTCGGGGCCATCCTGCTCGCCGGGTGCACGCGGGCCGGTGAGAATCGAAAAATAGTTCGAGATCGACTGCCCCGTGGCCGAGCGCGGCAAGAGCCGGGCCACCGTCGCCAGATCCTCCAGCGTGGGCAGCACTTTCTCGATGCCGGTCACCGCCACATGCACCTTGGGCGGCAAGACCGTGCACAGACCCTCGTTGCCTTCGTTCGTGAAGACCGCCACCGAGCCGGTCTCGGCGATGATGAAGTTGCCGCCCGAAACGCCCATGTCAGCCGACAGAAAATGCGGCCTCAGAAACTCTCTGGCCTCGCGGGTCATCTGCGGAATATCGGTGAGGCGCGGGCGCTGATGCACGCGGGCAAAGAGGTCCGAGACCTCGTCCTTGCTCTTGTGAACGACCGGCGCCACGATATGCGAGGGCGGCTCGTTGTCGTTGATCTGCAGGATGTACTCACCCAGATCAGTCTCGACGACCTGCACACCTGCCGCTTCGAAATGGCGATTTAGGGCCATTTCTTCCGAGACCATCGATTTTGACTTGGTAACCTTTCGCACGCCGTGGCGACGGGCAATTTCGACCACCAACCGTGACGCCTCCTCGGGCGTTTCCGCCCACAGCACTTTCGTGCCGCGTGCACTTGCGGCCTGTTCGAATCGTTCCAGCCAAACATCGAGGTTGGCGAGTGCGCGATTGCGACGCGCCACCGCCTCGTCGCGGGTGCCCTCGAAATCATCAAGCTCGGCAATCGCCTGGGTCCGGCCCACCGTCCAGCGTTGCGACAGGATCTTGAGATTCTGCTGCAAACGAACATCAGCGAGCTTTTGCCCGCTGCGGGCCTTGAAGTGCATCGACTGGACCTGCATCACGCCTCCTGCGCCGGCACATCGCCGGCAAGCACCTGCGCGACATGCAGCACGCGGGTGGTCGTGTCCCCGGTGCGCCGCAGCCGCCCCTCGATATTCAGCATGCAACCGAGATCACCGAGGACGACGCAGGGCGCGCCACTGGCATGGATGCGCTCGATCTTTTCGTCGACGATCGCACTCGAAATGTTGCCGTATTTGACAGAGAAAGTGCCCCCGAAACCGCAGCAGGCCCGAGCATCCTTCATCTCGGTCAGGCGGATCTCCGGATTGAGTGCGAGCAGGGCCCGCGGCTGGGCCTGAACGCCGAGTTCGCGCAGACCGCTACATGAATCGTGATACGTGACCTCACCGCAAAAGCGTCCAGGCAGCGCGCGCAGCTTCAGCACATCGTGCAGGAAGGCGGTGAGCTCCCAGGTCCGAGCGGCGAGCGCATCGATGCGATTCAGCAGATCGGGGTCGTCGGCAAAGAGCCTGGGGTAGTGATGACGGATCATTCCGCCACATGAGCCTGAAGGCGTGACCACATACTCGAAGTGCTCGAACTCGGCCAGGAATTTTCGGGCCAGATCGCGAGCCGTGGCCGTGTCGCCGGAATTGAAACCAGGCTGACCGCAGCAGGTCTGGCTCATCGGCACCTCGACCGTGCAGCCTGCCGATTCGAGCAATTTCACCGACGACTCGGCAATTTCCGGTCTCATCACATCGACCAGACAGGTGATGAACAATGCCACTCTCACCGCATGCTCCTCGACAGCATTTTTTGACTTGATATAACCTAGCACGTTCTGCAGCCCGGTCAGCGACGGGCCGACCTGCTCATGCTTCGCCCCAAGATGCCCACTGCACCCGACGATTCAGACACCGTCACACCAGACACCAGCCGCACAGCCATCCAGGTCATCGACCGAATGGTCTGCCTGCTCGACGCATTGGCCGAACGGCCCGAACCGGTCAGTCTGAAGGATCTCTCCAAGCGCACCGGCCTGCACCCCTCAACCGCCCATCGCATTCTCAACGACCTTGTCACCGCGCGGATGGTGGATCGAGTCGAACAAGGCACCTATCAACTTGGCATCCGACTGCTCGAGCTCGGCAACCTGGTCAAGGCGCGCCTGAATGTGCGTGATGCCGCGCTGGGCCCGATGCGCGAGCTTCACCGCACCACGCATCAGCCGGTCAACCTCTCGATTCGCCAGGGCGACGAGATTGTCTACATCGAGCGCGCAGTCTCGGAGCGCAGTGGCATGCAGGTGGTTCGCGCCGTCGGTGGCCGTGCGCCCCTGCACCTGACCTCAGTCGGCAAGCTCTTTCTGGCTGCAGACGATCCTCGCAATGTGCGCGCCTACGCGACGCGCACCGGCCTGGCTGGTCACACCCGCAACAGCCTGACCGACTCGACCCGACTCGAGCGCGAACTCGCACTGGTGCGCGCTCGCGGCTATGCCCGCGACAACGAGGAACTCGAGTTGGGTGTGCGCTGCATCGCTGCCGGTATTCGGGACGATGCCGGCAAGCTGATCGCAGGTCTTTCGATTTCCGCGCCCGCCGACTTCCTGCAGGATGACTGGATCGACCTGTTATGCGCGACAGCCAACCAGATCTCGTCGGCCATCGGCTACGAATCCCGGCATTCCTGAAGCATCACGCCGAGCCCTGATCCAGCCTGATGCACGCCCAAGCCCGCGGCGCTGTCGTCAGGATCAGGAGCGGCTGTCGCCCCGTGCTGCGCTCGGCTCGGTCGAGCTGGCAGCCGGGTGCTCGCTCAGCCATCGCTTGATCCGCTGCGCATCCGCAAAGCGGGACTGGGCGCCAACCGCATCGAGCAGCACGATGATCACCGGCCTTGAATCAACCTTGGTCTGCATCACCAGGCATTTTCCGGCCTCGGAGATATAGCCGGTCTTTTGCAATCCGATGTCCCAGCCCGGCGCATCCACCAGACGGTTGGTGCTGCGGAAGATCGCCTGACGCGGCCCGAGGTCGACGGTGAGATCGGTAGCGGTCGAGAATTGGCGAATCAGCGGATAGGCATGTGCCGTGCGAACCATGCGAGCCAGGTCGCGTGCGTTGGAAACATTGCTGCTGGACAACCCGGTCGGATCAGCGAACTGGCTGTCTCCCATGCCGATCGCGCGCGCCTTGGCGTTCATTGCGGCCACAAATGCAGACAGGCCGCCTGGGTAGTTGCGTCCTAATGCATGGGCGGCCCGATTCTCGGACGACATCAAGGCAAGGTGCACCATCTCAGCCCGGGTCAGGCGTGAGCCGATCGGCAGGCGCGAGCCGCTGTTACGCTCGGTGTCGCGATCGGCTTCGGTGACTTCCAGGATCTCGTCGGCCCGCAATCCGGCATCGAGCACGACCATTGCAGTCATCACCTTGGTGATCGATGCGATCGGCAAAACGGCTTCGGCGTTCTTCTGAAAGAGCGGCTGACCGGTCTGCTGGTCGATGACCAGCGCAACCGACGACTTCAGATCAAGAGGATCGTCGACATGGTGCAAACCAATCGCCTGACCGATCGAGATCCGGGGTGGCTCGATGCTGCGCGGCGCAAGGCTGACTTTCATCATGCGAGCACCGCCGCGGTTGGCCCCGGGGGTCTCACGCACCGAGAGGCCGGCAGTTCGCCGCGATGAGCGCAAACCGGGCACATCCCGAGCCGTTCGAGCCGACGCACTGGCCTTGACCGGTGCGGGCGCCACCGCTCGGGCCGGAGCCTGGGCAATCGGCTTGCGGCTGGGTTCAGGCGCTTTGCGGGCCGCGGATGCGGGCGCAGGCGTGCGGGAGGCAGCCTGAACCGGTGCGATGGCAAGCGACACAGCGGCCACGATCAGAGCCAGCCCGATGCGAAATCCGAACGAACCGCCGCCAAGGGTGAAAGTCATGGTTGAACCTGAACTCTGGAATGCCCGGAGTGTATCAGGGGGGACACATTCAGCAAGCAAAAAATCTCGTCCGATGAATGACTTGCGATGACATGTCGATCCGGGACATGAAGTATCCGACCGACGGCCGTCCGTAGGAGACGGGCGCGACCGATTCGGAAATTGCTGCGATGCAACAGATTTTGCTTGACGTGGACAAAACCTCGCCTATACTCCCGCCATGTTGCGTCGCACAAAATGTCCGCAACCCGAATTTCTCCACTGTTTCAAACCTGACTTAGCCAAGGAGTTCCGTTCATGTTCACGACCCCCGATCAGATTCTGGCCCTGCACAAAGCCAACCTCGAATCGCTCCAGGCAATGACCGCCTCCACGCTGGCAGGATTTGAGCGCCTGACCCAGCTGAATCTGGCCACCACCCGCGCCAGCGTCGAAGAAGCCACCGATCGCATGAAGTCGATGCTTGACGTCAAGGATGTCAAAGACTTCGCCGGCGTCGGCCTGGCTGCTGGCCAGCCTGCTGCCGAGCGTCTGTCGACCTATGCCAAGAGCGTCTATGAAATCGCCAATGAAACCGGCACGGAAATCGCCAAGGTGATCGACCAGCACTTTGCCGACGGCAACCGCCAACTGCATTCGGTGATCGACACCATGGCCCGCAATGCACCGGCAGGCAGCGAAGGCATCGTGACCTTTGTGAAGTCCGCTGTGTCGTCCGCCGGCACCGCCTACGACCAGCTCAACCGCGCGACCAAGCAGGTTGCCGAAATGACCGAGGCGAACATCGCAGCCGCCAGCCGCACCATCAGCAACGGTGTTGTCAGCGTTCAGCGCGCCGCCTGATCGGCTTTCAAGATGACCTGGCTCCTGATGGAGTCAGGTGTGATGGCCCTGTGCAGCAATGCGCAGGGCCATCGTGTTTCAGGACGCCACACGACGCTCGAGATCAGCCGATCTGACCGCCCAGTTCGAGCACACCCCGCTGCAGCGCTTCAAAGGCCTGATCGACCTGCGCCGGATCACCCTTTGCACCGAGTTCGATATGACGGCGTGCACCGCCCTCACCCACTGAAGGCAGGCTGTAAACCTTGATCCCTGCAAATCGGGATTCGACCGACTCCATCAGAGGCGTGAGCGTCGACTCGGCGAGTTCGAACACCAGGGCCGAGCGATCAGCCTGGGGCGCACGATGGAACTGATCGGCGTAATGAGTGTCGAGAACCCACTCGATCATCGGCCAGGCCATCACCGGGAATCCCGGCATGAACCAGTGTGCATGCAATGCAAAGCCGGGAATCCGGTTGAAGGGATTCGGGATGATGCGAGCGCCCTGCGCAAACTCGCCCATCTTCAGTCGCTGCTGATTTTCGGGCAGTGACATGTCGGCCCGGGCCTTGCCCTCGGCCGCCATCTCCAGGGTGCGTTCGGTGATCAGCTGAACCGCCTCGGGATGCCGGACCAGACCCAGCCCGAGCGCAGCCGCAGCCGCCTGTCGAGTGTGATCATCCGGCGTGGCGCCGATTCCGCCGCAACACAACACGGTGTCGCTGCCCGAAAACGTCTCGCGAAGCGTGTCGGTCAGTTGCTGGCGGTCATCGCCGAGATAGCGAGCCCAGGACAGCATCAGTCCACGAGCCGAAAGCAACTCGACGACCTTAGAGAAGTGCTTGTCCTGACGCTTGCCCGAGAGGATTTCGTCGCCAACGATGATCAGACCGAATTTCAAGTGTCTCTCCCATGTGCCGGCACACCCACGCTTTGAGTGCCGCGCGGGGCGTCCTGCCCGGCGATTCGCGCCAATGCGCGCCACTGCTGTGACCAGAATCCGCGGCCGTAATCGCGCCCGCTGAGCTGATCGCGAATGCCGGTCGGAACGAAGCCCGGCCGCCAGTCGGCCGTGCGAAAGAGGATGTCCCAGATTGGGAACAGCACTGCGAAATTCACGCCGCGCGCCGGGCCTTCGTGACCTGCGCCGATTGCATGATGCAGCCGATGAAAACTCGGACTCACCAGCACGCGCTCGAGCGGTCCTGGCCAGCGCAGCCGCAGGTTGGCGTGCTGAAGGCTTTGCAGCACCCGGGAGGCGATCACTAGCAGCATGAACTGTCCGGGCGCCACGCCAATCAGGATGGCAACCATCGCCATCACCGCATCCCTGAGCAGGTCGTCGAGCAGGTGGTTGCGCTGATCACTCCAGAAGGTCATCTGTCGCTGGCTGTGGTGCACCGCATGCAGTTGCCACCACATATCGAATCGATGCTGACCGCGATGCAGCCAGTAATCGATGAAGTCCAGCACAAGCAGATACATCATGAAGCTCACCAGCGGCAGGTCGGTCACGCCCGGCCATAACTGATCGATGTTCAGCCGCGAAAAACCCGACAGCCGCAGCGACGACTCGATGGCGTCGAACAGCGGTTGAAACAGCGCGAAGGTCAGCAGCGCAAATCCACCGAGTCGATGCAGCAGGGTGTAGACCATATCGGTTCGGATGGCGGCCCGATCGGTCACCGCTTCAGCAGGCCACACTCGCTCCATCGCACCCAGCACAATCGCCAGCAGCCCGATTTCGATCGCACCGATCACCGCCCACTCGGTGAAGTCGAACATCGGCTCGGCCAGGTGCATCCAGCCCGCGGCATACAGGCCCGGCAGCACAGCGCCTTCAAAGACGGTCTGCTGCATCCATCGAATCGAATCGATGATCCAGTCGAACAGGTTCATGCGATTTCCTTGTTAGAGCCAGACCCGATCGGATTCATCGCCGGAACTCCGGATGCTCGCGCAGGGTGGCAAAACACATGCCGCGCGACTTCAAACCCTCGATCAGTGGATCGAGGGTGGGTGCATAGGGATCTTCGCGCGACCAGATACCCAGGTGGGCCATGAGAATGTCGCCACCCCGGATCGTGGCCAAAGCCTGGCGCAGCAGTGTGCTGTTTGGGAATCGATCCGATGGCAGCTCGTCGCCAAGGAATCCTGCGGGGGCCCAATAGACGTGCGACCAGCCGCAGGCACGCGCTGCAGACATCACCTCGGTCGGCGCCTTGCCGCCCGGCGCGCGCCAGAGCCGATCCAGGCCCTGCCCGGTCAGTTCGCGAAAGCGTGCCTCGACGCGGTCGAGTTCGCGACACAGCGCAGGCCCATCCCACTGGACTGTACGCCCAGCCTGCGCGCCGAACTGCGGCCGTGCGGCCAATCGGCCGTCTGCAGAGACGCCCCGAAAATAGACATGATCGAAGGTGTGGTTGCCGAAGGCATGGCCCTCGGCAACACGCTCGCGCCAATAGGCGGCCCAGGCATCGTCCAGCGCAAAGTTGCCTGCCGGTGTCTTCTCATTGGCGAGGAAAAAAGTGGCCTTCACCCCATGGCGACGCAGGATCTGCGCAATCGGTTCGGCATGGCGCATGCTGCCGGTATCAAGCGTCAGATAGACCGTGCCACCCGGACAGGCGGCATCGGCTTTGCCCACCCCGATCGCCGAAGTCGGCACGCCGAGCAACAGCAGCGCGCCGATCCCGCCCATGCAGGCCCGGCGAACTGGCCGAAGCGCATGCGAGGCATTCACAGCAGCGGTGCCCGATCGTGAATGTAGATACCGTGCGGTGAGCGGCCCACCCGGATCGACTGGATCACCTTGCGGGTCTCCAGGTCGACCACCGTGACCTTTCCGGCAAAGCGCGAGGTCACCCAGAGCTGCTTGCGATCCGCTGTGACCTCCATGCAGTCGGGACCACCCGGCACGGCAATCTGACCGACCACTTTGAGATCAACGGTATCGACGATCGAAATCGTGTTGTCCAGGCGATTGCTGACCAGCAGATGGCGCTGGTCACCGAGGCTGCGAAAGTTATGCGCCCCCTTGCCGGTGGTGATCGTCGCAACCGACTTGCGGGCTTTCCAGTCGATCACCTCGACATAATCGCGCCCCATGATGCCCACCATCAGGTGCTTGCCGTCCGGTGTCATCACGATGCCTGCAGGCTGATGGCCAACCTTCAGCTTCCAGGCAATCGCCTGGGTATTCATGTCGATCGCTGCAATTTCGTTGCTGTCCTGCAGGGTCGCAAAAACCCATCGGCTGTCCGGCGAAAACCAGACATGACTGGGCGCATCCGGAACACTGATCTGCTTGACCAAGCGATGGTCCTTGCCGTCATAGGCATACAGGTCGATCCGATCGAGCCGCAGCGCAGCCGTCACGAACCATTTGTTGTCGGGCGAATAGGCGAGCTGATAGGGGTCGTCGATGTTGCGCACCCGGCCCCGGACTTCGCCCGTCGCCGGATCGAGCAGATGCATGTCGTTGCTGACCGCATTGGCCACGATCAGCGTCTTGTTATCCGGCGTCGGATACAGGTGATGCGGCTCCTTGCCGACCGGGACCCTACGAATCTCCTTGAACGTCTTCGGGTCGATCGTCGAGACAGTCGCTTCGCCGGAATTCAGCACGATCACCACGGGTTGGGCGTGAGCTGTATTCAAGAGAGCCACCGTGGACAGCGCAACACAGACCAAGGAGCGAAGCAGTAAGCGAGTTCGAAAAAGTGTCATGCCTTGAGTTCCAGACCTTGAGAGAGGAAGACGCACTTCGGGAGTCATCGAATCGAATCCCAAACCTTCTGAAGACGCTTGACCGAGACCGGCATCGGCGTGCGCAGCTCCTGGGCAAACAGCGACACACGCAGTTCCTCGAGCATCCAGCGAAAGTCTTCGAGTCGCGGATCGGAGCGACCCTTGAGCGCCGCCCGTGCACGACTGAAATTCTGAAGCAAGGGCGCGATTTCGGCCATCCTTTGCGCATCGCGGGCCGGCTCGGTCCGCAGTTTCTCAAGACGGGCGGTCGCCGCCTTCAGGTATCTCACCAGATGGCCGAAGCGTTGCGGGTCGGTCGCGCTGATGAAGCGGGTCGGCACCAGTGCAGCCAGTTGATCGGCGACGTCGCCCGCAGCCTGGGCATGGGCCCGCGAGGCGGCCAGCTTCTTCTGAAGCGCCGCATGTTCGGTCAGGATCGCCAGAACAGTGCGGGCCAGTTCATTGCCGATGAGGGTGATGCGCGGCCTGGCCTGCAGCACTCTGGCTTCGAACTCTGCGCGCGAGGCCGGCAGTGAGTCGGCCAGACAGGCGCGGTCAAGCAGTGCCGCCACCAGCTCTGACTTGAGCACATCGGTGCCACCGTAGGGCATGTAGAGCATCGATAGGCGCGCCAGTTCAGGCACGTTGCGCTCGTAGAATTTGAGCGGCTCTCGCAGCGCGATCGCAAACAGCCGACGCAAACCGGACCGATGCTCTCGCATCGCGACCTCCGGCTCATCGAAGACCTGCAGCTCGACTGCATCGCTTCGATCGACCAGCGCGGGATAACCCACCAGCGTCTGGGCTCCGTCCGCTCCAAAGCCGCCGAGCTCAAGCAAATCCGGCAACTCACCGAAGCCCCAGTCGGTGTAGCGCTCGCCGGCCCGATGGGCCACCGCCGAGCCACTGACGAGCACTGCCGCAGCCGGACCAACCGCGGGCGCGGGCTGCTCGGCGATGGGCGCTTCACGCCTGGGTTGAGCTGGCTTTCGCAGCCCGGCCTGCTGCAACGCAGCCTGAAAGCTGCCCTGCGCACTGACGCCAAGCTGTGCGCGCAATTGGGCAAGATTGCGCGACATCGCCAGAAATCGGCCGTGCGGATCGACAACCCGAAAGTTCATCTGCAGATGTGCCGGGAGGGTTTCAAGCCGGAAATCAGACTCGGTCACGCGGATGCCCGACTGCTCGCGCAAATCGTCGATCAGGCTGGGCAGCAGCCCTCGAGCAGGCGGGGGCTCACCGGTGCGCTCGACAAACGCCAAAGCCCGGGCCTCCAGGGGCAGCAGCTGGCGCCGATATTTCTGCGGCAAGGACTTGAGCAGCGCCGCCACCTTGTCAGCGAGCATGCCGGGCACAAGCCATTCGGTGCGCGCTGCATCGATTTGATTGAGTGCGTACAGCGGCACGGTCAGGGTCACCCCGTCTTCGTCGGAGCCGGGCTCGAATCGATAGGCGGCCTCGAAGTTCACCCCACGAAACGTGACACGGGCTGGGAAATTGCGGTTATCGATCCCATCGGCCTGCTTGCGCAGCAACTGATCGCGAGACAAAGCCAGCAGCTGAGGATGCCCCCTGCTGGCCGCTCGCCACCAGCGCTCGAGCTGCTGTCCGGTGCAGACCTCCGGGGGGATCTGTTCATCGAACCAGTCAAAGAGAAACTGCTCATCGACCAGCAGGTCAGGGCGGCGAATTTTGGCTTCGAGCTCGGCGACTTCGTCGATGACCCTACGGTTATGCGCGAAAAAACTGCAGTCGCTTTGCCAGTCGCCGGCGACCAGCGCCTCGCGAATCAGCAATTCCCGCGACAGTTTCGGATCGATGGACGCAAAGGGCACGCGTCGCTGTGCATACACCACCAGGCCATAGACGGTGGCGCGTTCCAGGGCCATCACCTGCCCCGCCTTGCGCTCCCAGTGCGGATCGCTGAATGAGCGCTTGATGAGATGCCGTGCCACCTGTTCGATCCAGGCCGGGTCGATCCGCGCCAGGGTGCGCCCGTAGAGCCGCCCGGTGTCGACCATCTCGGCTGCCATCACCCAGCGCGCACCGGCGGCATTCGCTGACTTTGCAGCATCGGCACCAGGCTGCGGCGCCCCGCGCGATGCCGAACTCCGCCTGGACAGTCCCGAGCCCGGATGCAGCCAGAAACGGGTCGCATGGGTGCCCAGATAGTGCGGCTCATCAGGCGCGCGACAGCCCAGATTGCCGATCAATCCGCAGAGCAAGGCGCGGTGCAGGGTTTCATACGCCGCCGCCTGTGTGCCGGCGCGCCACTTCAGCTCACTGACCGATTCGCTCAGCTGGGCATGCACATCCGCCCATTCGCGCAGCTTGCGCGGCGACAGGAATTCCCGCTCCAGGCGCGCTGCGAACCCGCGCTTGGACTCACCCGGCGTGCGCTGTCCCTGCTCGGCCTGCCACCAGTCCCACAACTTCACATAGCCCAGGAAATCCGATCTCGGATCGACAAAACGCGCATGGGCCTGGTCGGCCGCCTGCTGACGATCGAGCGGCCTTTCACGCGGATCCTGCACCGACAGGGCCGCAGCAATGATCAGCGCCTCGCGCAGGCACCCGCCTTCATGGGCCGCCAGCAGCACCCGCGCAATTCGGGGATCGAGCGGCAAACGCGCGAGCTTGCGTCCGGTGTCGGTCAGTTCGCCGGCATCGTCGATCGCATCCAGTTCCCGCAGCAGGTCCTGACCATCGGTGATCGCACGACGAGGCGGCGGATCGACAAAGGGGAACTCATCGATGGCTTCGAGCTTGAGCGCCTTCATGCGCAGGATCACGGCCGCCAATGAAGAGCGCAGCACCTCGGGGTCGGTGAAGGCGGCACGCTTGTCGAAATCGGCCTGATCGTAGAGCCGAATGCAGATGCCGGCCGAAACCCGGCCGCAACGCCCGGCCCGCTGGTTGGCCGCTGCCCGCGACACCGCTTCGATTTGCAGCTGCTCGACCTTGCCGCGATAACGATAGCGCTTGACGCGTGCCTGACCGGTGTCGATCACATAGCGAATGCCCGGAACGGTGAGCGAGGTCTCGGCGACGTTGGTGGCAAGCACGACCCGCGGCGGCCCGCCGGTGGTGAACACCCGTTGCTGCTCAGCCGCCGAAAGCCTGGAAAACAGGCTGAGAATCTCGGCACTGCCAACCAGGCCGCTCCGTGTACCTCGCCTGGCCCAGGCCTTGCGCAGATGGTCTGCGGTTTCACGGATCTCGCGCTCGCCGGGCAAAAAGACCAGGATATCGCCCGGCCCTTCGCGCCAGAGTTCGTCGATTGCCGATTCGATCGCAGCCGGCTGATCGGTCTCATCGTCTTCGGATCCGGGGGCGGGCTGCGCGCCTTCAGAGCGCTCCTCTCCCATTGGCCGCCATCGGATTTCAACCGGAAAGGTTCGCCCCGAGACTTCGATCACTGGAGCTGGTCGCCCCGAGCTTCCGAAATGCTCGGCAAACCGTGCTGCATCGATGGTGGCCGACGTGATCACCAGCTTGAGGTCATCACGGCGCGGCCCCTGCAACAGCCGCTTGAGATAGCCCATCAGAAAATCGATGTTGAGGCTTCGCTCATGAGCCTCATCGATGATGATCGTGTCATAGCGACGCAGCAGCGGATCGGACAGCGACTCAGCCAGCAGGATGCCGTCGGTCATGAGCTTGATACGCGCGGTGGACGAGACGGTCTCGTTGAACCGGATCTTGTAGCCGACGTCAGTGCCCAGGGGAGAGCCGAGTTCCTCGGCAATGCGACGGGCCACGCTGGTTGCAGCCAGTCTGCGCGGCTGGGTATGCCCGATCAGGCCCTTGACGCCCCGACCAGCCGTCAGGCAGATCTTGGGCAGCTGGGTGGTTTTGCCGGAGCCGGTCTCGCCGCTGACGATGACCACCGGATGCGAGGCCACAGCCTGGGCGATTTCGTCGCGCCGGCCCGAGACCGGCAAGGATTCAGGGAACTGCAGTCGCACCGGCAAATTATAATCGCCGGATGTCCGAAATTTCCCAACATGTTCAATTCGTCGCCTGGCTTCGCGCCGTCGCGCCCTACATCCACGCATTTCGCGGCAAGACCATCGTGGTGGCCTTTGGCGGCGAACTGGTCACTGCAGGGCGGCTCAATGCCCTGGTTCAGGACCTGAGCCTGCTGCATGCAATGGGCATGCGCTTGGTACTGGCTTTTGGCTCCCGCCCGCAGGTCGATGAACAGATGACGCTGCGAGGCGCTCAAAGCCGCTATCACAAAGGCATGCGGGTCACCGACCCGGTCGCCCTGGAATGCGCCAAGGAGGCCGCCGGCGAGACCCGTCTGGACATCGAGGCGGCGTTTTCACAGGGGCTGCCCAACACCCCGATGGCGCACTCCACCGTGCGCGTGATCTCGGGCAATTTCGTGACCGCACGCCCGGTCGGTATCGTCGACGGAATCGATTTCGAACAAACCGGCCTGGTGCGCAAGGTGGATGTCCAGACCATCCGCCTGGCGCTGTCCAGCGGGGCGCTGGTGGTGTTGCCGCCACTGGGATTTTCACCGACCGGTGAGGCCTTCAACCTGGCGATGGAGGATGTGGCCTGCTCCACCGCCATCGCGCTCGATGCCGACAAGCTGATCTTCCTGACCGAATCCGGCGCAATCACAGACGAATCAGGCGAGCTGATCAGTGAAGTCGCAGAAGGCCGGGCCCGCAGCCTCCTTGAGGGTGGGCGCCTGGATCCGGATGCAGCCGACACTCTGCGCTATGCGCTGCGCGCCTGCGACGGCGGCGTGGCACGCGCCCACATCGTCCCGATGGGGGTTGATGGCTCGGTACTGCTGGAGCTTTTCCTGCATGACGGGGTGGGCTCGATGGTCGTCGAAGAAACCCTCGAAGAACTGCGCGAAGCCTCGTCAGACGATGTCGGCGGCATCATCGCGCTGATCCGTCCGCTGGAAGAAGACGGCACGCTGGTCAAACGGGACCGCGGCCTGATCGAGCGGGAAGTCGAGAACTTCACCGTGATTGAGCATGACAGCGTGATCTTCGGGTGTGCCGCGCTCTATGCCTTTGGCGAAGACCGGATGGGTGAACTGGCCTGCCTTGCGGTCAACCCCAAAGTCCAGGGCCAGGGCGACGGAGAGCGCCTGCTACAGCGCATCGAACAGCGCGCGCGGGCTGCGGGCCTGGACCGTCTGTTCGTGCTGACCACCCGGACCGGGCACTGGTTTCTCAAACGCGGCTTCACACCCGGCAGCCCCGATGATCTGCCGCGCGCCCGAAAGAACCTGTACAACTGGCAGCGAAAGTCACTGGTTTTGATCAAACGCCTGAGCTGAGGCCCACCGCACCAGAGTCTGCGATGGCTGGCATCACATTCAACCCGACAACCCACCTGAGGACACCATGGCCCGTACCGTTCAATGCGTCAAGCTGCAACAGGAGGCCGAAGGCCTCGACTTTCCGCCCTACCCGGGTGAGCTGGGCAAGCGGATCTGGGAAAGCGTCTCGAAGGAAGCCTGGCAAGGCTGGCTCAAGCACCAGACGATGCTGGTCAATGAGAACCGGCTGAACCTGGCCGACAGCCGGGCCCGCAAATACCTTGCCCAGCAAATGGAAGGCTATTTCTTTGGCGGGCCAGTCGATCAGGCGGCCGGCTACGTGCCGCCCTCCGGCGGCTGATGCCATATCCGCCCGGCGTTCAAGCAGGCAGCGCGCCGCTCAGTTGGCCCGCTGGCCGGCATTGGCACCGCGAAAGCCGCCGAGAAACGCCATCAGCACAACGCCAATACCGAGCACAGCCACACCAACCCAGGCTGCATTGACACCCAGGAAGGTGTTACCACCGACGTAGCCCAGGCTCGACTGCAGCATGTAGGCGCAGGCTGCGCAAAACAGCACCGGCAGCACCGGGTACAGCGGCACCTTGAAAGGCCGTGGCGTATTCGGTTCGCGCCAGCGCAACACGAACAGGCTGACACCGGCCAGCAGGAAGAACAGCCAGAACACCGGTGCGGTGTATTCGACCATGGTCGAGAACCCGCCACCGGTCGCCAGGCCCAGCCCGATCAGCACCAGTGCAAAGGCCCCTTGAGCCAGCAGCGCATTGACCGGCGTGCCGCGATCCTCGACCCACTCGCCCAGCTTGCCCAATGCATCCCAGTCCCGCCCGGCTGCAAAATTCGATCGAGCCCCGACCATCATCGTGGCATTGATCGACGTCAGCGCCGAGATCGCCACCATCAACGAGATCAGCACCTCGCCAACAGGACCGAAGGTCACGCGCAGCAGATCCGCAGCCACCGCCTGAGACTTGGCCATTCCGCTTAAACCCAGGGCTGCGAGATAGGCCCAGTTAGCCGCCAGGTACAGCAGCGTCACCAGCACCAGTGATCCGACCATCACGCGAACCATGTTGCGATCGCGATCACGCAGCTCCGCGCTGATGTAGGCCCCCTCGTTCCAGCCGCCAAACGTCAACAGCACGAACACCATGGCGAATCCGAAGGCACCCAGAGAAAAGGCCTGAGCGCCGGCGGCCGGCGCAGCGCTGGCTGCTGCCGGCGCCGAGGCGCCCAGACCGGCGTATGCGGCATACACACCGGCCACGAACACCAGCACCAGCCCGCCCACTTCCAGGCCGGTGAGCAGTACCTGAGTTGCCGCGCCCTGCTTGATGCCACGGATATTTAGCCAGGTCAGCACCAGCACCGAGCCGATACCCCAGAGGGTCGAGGAATAAGGACCCAGCGGGATCACCTGAGTCATGTAGTCACCGAATACAAAGGCCAGCAGCGCAATCGAGCCGGTTGTGATGACCGAAAATCGGCACCAGGCAAACAGGAATGACACCTGGCGGCCGAAGGCTCGGTGCAGAAAGTGATAATCGCCGCCAGCACTCGGATAGGCAGTGGCCAGTTCGCAATAGCACAGTGCCCCGATGATCGAGATCACGCCGCCGAGCACCCAGGCAGCCATCAACCAGGCCTCGCTAGCCGAATTCATGGCCACCAGCGACGGTGCCTTGAAAATGCCGGCACCAATGACGATGCCCACCACGATCGCGATCGCTTCGGTGAACCCGAGGGTCTGACGCGGCGCGCCCTGCGCGGTTGCACCTGCAGCCGGCGTCGGTTCGATTCCTGACATGGTCTCTCCTGTGTGATGCTCTTATTTTTGGTCGATGCCAGCCGGATCAGGGCTCAAGCGTCTGGATGCCGTGCGAATCGGCGACCAGCACGATATCGGCTCGCCGGCGTGCAAACAAACCGACGGTCACCACCCCCGGCCATTGGTTGATTTCGGTCTCCATCGCCAGCGGATCGCTGATTCGAAGACCGTGCACATCAAGAATCGGATTGCTGTTGTCGCTGATGAAACCTTCGCGCAGGCGCGCCACACCACCCAGCTGCGCGATCGCCCGTGTCACCTGAGCGCAGGCCATCGGGATCACTTCAATCGGCAACGCAAAGCCACCCAGCACATCCACCAGCTTGGACCGATCGACAATGCACACGAAGCGCTCGGAAATCTCGGCGATGATCTTTTCGCGGGTCAGCGCCCCGCCGCCGCCCTTGATCAGCGCAAGCTTCGGGTCCACCTCGTCTGCGCCGTCAACATAGACCGGCAGCGACTGCACGGCATCAATCGAGAGCACGGCGATACCCTGTTCGCGCAGCAGCTCGCTGCTGCGCTGTGAACTCGACACCGCACCGGCGATCCGGCTGCGGATTGCGCCGAGTTCACGGATGAAATAGCCCACGGTGGAGCCGCTGCCGACACCGACGACGGCGCCGTCTTCGAGGTATTCAATGGCGGCACGAGCCGCAAGCTGCTTGAGCGTGTCTGGATTCATGAGGGCACGAACTGTGGAATGGCCAGCGCGCTGCTCGACGCAAAGCCTTTCCACCATTGTGCCAGTTCGGCTGCCGGCATCGGCCGCGCATAGAGATACCCCTGGACATCGTCGCATCCGAGTCTGCGCAGCGAGGCGAGCTGGTCGGCGGTCTCCACACCTTCGGCCACTGTCGACAGACCCAGTGCCTGAGCCAGCGCGGTGATTGCGCGCACAACTGCATGACTCTGTCGTCCGGCCTGCTCGTCGGCATCCAGCTTGTCGACGAATGAGCGGTCGATCTTCAGGGTGTCGATCGGCAACTGAGTCAGGTAGGCGAGTGAGGAATAGCCGGTGCCGAAATCGTCGAGCGCAAATCGGACACCGAGGTCCTTGAGCCCTTGCAGACTGCTGATCGAGCGCTTGATGTCGCGCATCACGCCGGTCTCAGTCAGTTCAAGTTCCAGTGTGGAGCAAGGCAGGCGAGTTTCATCGAGGGCACGCACCACGGCCCGGGCCAGTTCAGGCTGTTCAAGATGCCGCGGATGGATATTCACCGAGACAGCGGCAACATCGAGCCCTTCAGTGCGCCAACGGCGGACCTGATGCAAGGCCTCGCCCACCGCCCACTCGCCCATTCGAAAGACCAGGCCGGTCTCTTCTGCGATCGGGATGAATTCGTCCGGATACAGCAGTCGATCAGGCCGCTGCCACCGCATCAGGGCCTCGATGCCGGACACTGACCGGGTCCGAGGATCGATGATTGGCTGATAGTGCAAGCGCAACTCGCCGCGTTCGACGGCGCCGTGCAGGCTGGCCTCCAGATCGAAACGCTCGCGGTCTGCCTGCTCCAGATCAGACTCGAAACTCAGAACGGTGTTGCCCCCGGCCTCCTTGGCTGCAGTCAACGCGAGCCCAGCCTGGGCCAGCAGCGCCTCGATCCCGGTATCCGGACCCACCGCACCGGGAATGCTTGCGGCAATGCCCACCGAGACACTGAGCACACACTCCAGCCCACCGCAGACCATCGGCCGATGCAATTCGGTCATCACGATCTGGGCTGCGCGAAACGCAGCAGCCTTCGTGCGCAACTGAGGAAAACAGGCGGCAAATTCGTCGCTGGCGATGCGCCCCAGAATGATCCCCGGCAGATTCCTGAATGCATGGCGCAAGCGCGTGGCCACCTCTCGCAAGGCAGCATCACCCGCCTCGGCACCGAGGGAATCATTGATTCGCTTGAAGCGATCGATATCAATGAGCAGCAGCACCGACGGATGTCCGGGGTCACCCTGTAGCGACTCCAGACGTGCTTGTGATGCAGCGATGAACCCACGCCGATCGAGCAAGTCAGTGAGCAAATCGCGTTCAACCAGCTCGCGAGCGCGTCGGGCCGATGCACGGGCTTTCTGAGCCAGTCCCTGCACCCGATCCAATCTGCGCTGGCGGCTGGCCAGTTCATCGCGCATTCGGCTGGCATCGACCAGACCGCGCAACCTGCCAGCGAGCAACTGCCATTGCAGCGACTTGACGAAAAAATCACTCGCACCGGCTTCGAAAGCCCGCTCGATGACCCGATCGTCATCGCTGTCAGCGAGCATGACAATCGGAACGGGCCGTTCACGAGACGCGTGTGTCAGCCGCGAACAGGCCTCGAAGCCATCGGATTCCGGCAGGATCGCATCGATCAGGACCGCGTCAGGGCCGATAGCAGCCAGCAGCTCGATCGCAGCAGTCACGCTGCCGGCGACATGGACCTCGATCCGATGGGCCTCCAGCCCTGTCGCAATCAGGTGCTGCCACGCGGCATCGTCTTCGAGCAGCAGAATGCGAATGCGGGATGCAGCGGGCAATTGGGACAAGGGGTCGCGTCTGAAAATGGACGCCCGGATCCTACCCCAGCTCGCCGGCCGTGGGCCTGCTCAAGCTAATAGAAATTCCTGAAAACGCCTCACAGATAGCTGAACAGCGACAGCTTGGCGACCTGCGCGTACGCCTTCATCGCTGCATCCGCAGCGGTCTGGTTCTGGTTGAAGTTCGACAGGGCGCTCGCGAAGTCGACATCGATCAGATCTGACAGCCGCGAGGCTGTGTCGATGCTGCCCGACTCCATGGCCTGCTCGCGAACATCGATGCCCTTGAGCCGTTCGCCGACCACAGTCCGTGTCTGGCCCAGCCGATCGATGCTTCGATCGACCGTCTGGATGACACCGGTCGCCACCGTGCTGGCAGCGCCCGATGTGGTGGCCGGATTTTCCAGCGCCGCAATCACCGAATCGAGCTGGGAAAAGAGGTTCTCGGTGGGGCCGCCGGGTCGGGCGATGCTGGTGAAGCTGCTGCTGCCATCGAGCGAGACTTCACTGCTGAATGACTCACCCACGGTCACCGTGCCCGACGGTGCCTGATAGACGATGTTCGAACTGGCGTCCGGCGCAAACGGCGACGCCGAAGTGCCCCGTCCTCCGAACACGAAATTGCCCATGCCATCGCCGCGATTGACCACTTCCAGAAGCTGCTCGCGGTGCTGTCGCAATGCGATGGCCACGCTCGCGCGATCCGAGCTCGACAGCGCCGGACTGCCGGCGAGCAGCAGGGACTCCCGTGCCGACTGAAGCACGCCGACCGCATCGCCAATCGTGTTGTCCGCGGTGGACAGCATCTGGCGCGCAAAACTGAGTGTTCGCTTTTCTGCATCCACTCGGGCTTCGCGCGATCGCAGGCGTTCGGCCTCTGCCGCAGCCGCAGGATCGTCCGAGGGCCGATTGACCCGAAGTCCAGAACTGATCTGCTGCTGTGAATCGGCCAGTCGACGCTGACGTTCGCTGATGCCGTCGATGGCCGACTGGTGGGCATAGGCGGTGGCGATTCTCATTGCATTCTCCGGTGTGCGCTGAAGGGCCCGAATCGCGCTCAGCCGAGCGCGCCCAGCAGGGTCCTGAACATTTCGTTGGCCGCAGCAATCACTTTGGCCGAGGCCGCGTAAGCCTGCTGAAACTGCAACAGATGAGCCGCCTCTTCGTCGAGGTTGACATCGGACAGCTCGCTTCTAGAACGGGCTGCATCGTCGGCGAGTCGCATGCTCATGTCGCTGGCCGCCTGCGCTGACTGCGACCGCGTGCCCACTTCTCCAATCAGGCTGGCATACCGGCTGATGACGCTTGCGCCATCAACTGACAGCGCATCGCCCAGGGCGAGCAAAGCCTTGGCATTGCGGTTGTCACTGGCCCAGTCTGCCGTGGTCGAAGCACTGGCGGTGGCGATCTTTGCCGGATCGGAGGTCGCAGCCGCAAGCCCTGGAATCAGCGTGCTGGCCGTGCGCAACAAGAAGCGGTCCCCTTGTGCCGGCGTGCCCGACCCGAGGCTGATCGTCAGTCCATCGACCGACTGGGGCAACGCTGCGAATGAACTCACATTGCCATCGGCCAGGCGGGTCAGCTGATAGTTGCTGCCATCCCAGGCCAGCGCGTAGTCACTGGCTTTGATCGCGCTGCCATTTGCGATCGACACGCTCAGTTGGGCCGAGCCGCCATTGCCCGCAGCCGCACTCGCCGTGGGGGTACCGACCGTGAAGAAGGGGCTGCCCGGCGCTCCGGTCGCATCGAGACCGCCTGCCTGCTGGTCGTTGAAGGCCTGCGCAACGCCTGCCACGATCTGCCCGAGCCTGGCCCGCGAAGCCGCGATATCGTCATCGGCAAATCGCGCCATCCCGGCCAAACTGCCACCCACGGCAGCCATCTCAACCCGAACCGCGGTGCCGTTCCCCCGCGCAATCGACAGGTCAAAGGCAGTGGCATCGAGACGATCCGGTACCAGCGACAAGGTGCTGGCCTGCTCGCCGGTGACCAGCGGCTCGCCGCTTTGCGTGGTCACGCTGACTGTGCCATCGACTGCAAAGTTCGCATTGGCTCGAACGATCTTGTTGAGATCGGCCAGCAGGGTGTCGCGCTGATCGAGCAAGGCGTTCGGCGCGGAAACAGACCCTGCGGTCTGTCCGATCTGCCGATTGATCCGGGCAATCGAGGCGAGCAGGTCATTGGCATGGTCGACATCACCCGCCATTCGACCCTGGGTCGATGCACGCAGGTCGGTGAGCCGGGCGTCCAGGCTCACCGCGCGGTCGGCGAAACCGTCGACTCGAGCCAGCACCGCAGTCCGCACCGATGAGTCGGCCGGCCTGGAAGACAGGTCGGCAAGCGATTGCATCATGTCGTCGAAGGCCGCGCCGAGCCCGGTGGCGGGGTCGGCGAAGACGGAATCAAGGCGTTGCAGTGCATCGCTTCGCGCGGTGTCCTGTGAGGCGCTCGACTGCGTGCTGACCGCCTCACGGCTCAGAAACTGGTCATAAACGCGGCGCACTCCGGTGACATCGACCCCGCTGCCGCTGACCATGCCCGCGCCGACATTTCGATTCTCGGACAGCTGGACCTCACGCCGCACATAGCCAGGCGTAGCCGCATTGGCGATGTTCTGGCCGGCGTTTTGCAGCTGCGCATACGCTGCGTTCAGTCCGCTCGCGCCGATCCGCAACAGGTCACTCATCTGCGCAGCCTCCTCAGGTGCTCACCCGACGCACTGACAGCGCGTGGTTGATGGTGCGGGCCAGTTTGGATGCGTAGTTCGGATCGGTCGCATAGCCGGCGCGCTGCATGTTTCGTGCAAAATCTTCGACGCTGCCGCCAGCAGCCAGAACGCCCGAATAGCGCGGGTTGTTGGCCATCAGCCGCGCCCAATCCGAGAAGGATTCCTGATAGCTGCCGTATGCGCGGAAGCGCTCAACCGTCTTGACCATCTGGCCATTGACGAACTCGGTCGTCCAGGAGTCGACGGTCGGTCCGCTCCAACCCGGCCCTGCCTTGATGCCGAACAGGTTGTGCGAGCTGCGACCGTCCGAGTGCTTGAGCTCCTGTCGACCCCAACCGGACTCCAAGGCAGCCTGACCCACGATGAAGCCTGCAGGTACACCAGTGGCCCGCTCGGCAGCTGCAGCCGGCGCCCACATCTTGTTGACGAATGCAGCCGGCGCCGAACCGGCAGAACCGGTGGGCATCGATGGCGCAGCATCGGCGCCCATCAAGGGCATTCCGCTTGAAGCGTCACGGCGCACTGACTGTGCGGCAGCGCGGCTGCGGGCTGCAGCAGCAGCTGCAGCCGCAGCCTGAGCCCCGCCCGGAAACGCACTCCAGTCGGCACCCTCAGTGCCTTCGAATTGCCACGAGCGCGCCGTGGCCGGGCCCAGGCCGGCACGTGTCAGTCCGGCATCGGAGATCTTTGGCGCGACCTTCTCGCCGGTGATCGCATCCGGCTTCATGTTGCGCATCAGTTGCTTGGCGATCATCTCTCCGAGCCCGCCCGGCTTACCGGTCAAAGCCTGGGAAAACTGGGTGTCGAGCATGCCCTGGAACATGTCTGCACCAGCACCTTCGAGCATGCCGCTCTTGGGCACGGCATCGCGCATGCTCTTCATGACCATCTGCATGAAGAGTGCTTCGAACTGAGTGGCAGCCTGACGCACAGACGACTTCGGATCGCGCGCTGCACCGCTCTTGAGCGAATTCAGCGAGTGAACATCCGTCGCGAGCGACGCTGCACCCGGCAGGTTCATATGATCTCCAGTTCCGCCTTCAGACTGCCTGCGGCCTTGAGCGCCTGCAGGATTGCAATCAGATCCTGAGCGGTCGCACCCAGCGCATTGAGCGCCTTGACGACGTCCGCGAGCTTGGCGGCCCCGTCAAGCATCATGAGGGCGGC